>Ga0302324_100004714_pt1 | contig 30067 bp, 22 predicted proteins | sample Palsa_T0_1_FD_201949 | JGI IMG/M metagenome (GOLD analysis project Ga0302324, IMG submission 201949) | Peat permafrost microbial communities from Stordalen Mire near Abisko, Sweden - Palsa_T0_1 | ecosystem: Environmental > Terrestrial > Soil > Palsa > Peat permafrost | place: Sweden: Abisko...
AGTCGATCTCGCTGGCAGGCACCTGGATGCAGATGACCGCGCAGTCCTGGCTGGTCCTCGTGCTCACGCACTCGAGCACCAGGCTCGGGCTGGTGGTGGTGCTGCAGACGCTGCCGGTGCTCCTCCTGGCCCCGTACGGCGGCGTGGTCGCCGACCGGGTGGACAAGCGCAAGCTGATGATCGTCCTGCAGCTGGCCATGGGCTGCCAGGCCCTGGTGCTAGGGCTGCTGACGGTGCTCGGGGCGGTAACGTTCTGGGAGGTCTGCCTCCTCGCCGTCATCCTCGGCCTGAACAACGCCTTCGAGAACTCCGCCAGGCAGGCGTTCGTCCGGGAGATGGTCGGCAGGGACGAGCTGCGCAACGCGATCACGCTGAACTCGGTGACGGTGAACGCGGCACGCGCCGTCGGCCCGGCCATCGGCGGCGTCCTCATCGCCACGGTCGGCGTCGGCGTGTGCTTCCTGGTCAACGCCGCCAGCTTCGTCGCGGTCGTCACCTCGCTGATCATCATGAACACGGGCGCGCTGCGGCCCAGCCCGCCCGCGCCGCGCGCCCGCGGCCAGCTGCGCGAGGGCATCAGGTATGCCCGGCGAACGCCCGACATCGCGATCCCGCTGGCCATGATGGGCCTGGTCGGGATGCTCGCCTACGAGTTCCAGGTGTCGATCCCGGTGCTCGCCCGCCAGACCTTCCACGGCGGATCGGAAGTCTACGGCTTCCTGACGGCAGCGATGGGGATCGGCGCGGTCGTGGGCGGCTTGCTGACGGCCGCGCGGGGCAGGACCGGGCTGCGGTCAATGATCATCGCCGGGACCGGCTTCGGGATCGCCATCATCGTATGCGCGTTCGCGCCGGTCATCGGGCTGGCCTATGCGGCCATGCTGTTCGTGGGCTGGGCCAGCGTGTCGTTCATCGCGATCGGGAACTCGACAATCCAGCTCGCCTCCGAGCCGAGCATGCGCGGCCGCGCGATCGCCCTGTGGCAGGTCGCCTTCCAGGGCACGACACCGATCGGCGGTCCGCTGATCGGCTGGATCATTGACCTGGGCGGCCCGCGTACGGGCCTGGCGGTCGGCGGCGTGTCCTGCCTGGCGGCCGCGGCGGGCGGGTACTGGCTCAGCCAGCGCTACCGACGGACACGTGGACCTGGCGGCGGTCAGCCCGTCGAGACCGCCACCGACGACGACCCCGCGGACCAGCAGGCCAGCGCGCTGATCAGCCCCGCGAGCACGAGCCAGGCCTGAGGCGCCCGCCGGGGCGGCCCGCCCGCGGTCCGCTCACTCCCACTCGATCGTCCCCGGCGGCTTGCTGGTGATATCCAGCACCACCCGGTTGACCTCTGGCACCTCGTTCGTGATCCGGGTCGAGATCGTGGCCAGGACCTGATCGGGTATCCGGGCCCAGTCGGCGGTCATGGCGTCCTCGCTGGTTACCGGCCGGAGCACGACCGGGTAGCCGTAGCTGCGGCCGTCACCCTGGACGCCGACGGAGCGCACGTCAGCCAGCAGGACGACCGGGCACTGCCAGATCTGCCGGTCCAGGCGGGCCGCGGAGAGCTCGGCCCGCGCGATGGCATCGGCCGCGGACACGATCCGCAGTCTCTCGGCCGTCACGTCACCGACGATCCTGATGGCCAGGCCCGGACCGGGGAAGGGCTGCCGCCACACGATCTGGTCCGGCAGCCCGAGCTCGGTGCCGACCTGCCTGACCTCGTCCTTGAACAGGTCCCTCAGCGGCTCGACGAGCTTGAACTGCAGATCTTCCGGGAGGCCGCCGACGTTGTGGTGCGACTTGATGGTGGCGGCACCGGTGCCGCCGCCCGATTCCACCACGTCCGGGTAAAGCGTGCCCTGGACCAGGAACGTGGCCGCGTCGGTCTCGCCCGCGATCTCGCGCGCGGCGTGCTCGAACGCCCGGATGAACTCCCGCCCGATGATCTTGCGCTTCTGCTCCGGGTCAGCCACCCCGGCCAGCGCGCCGAGGAAGACCGAGGCGGCATCGACCACCTTGAGCTCGACGCCGGTCGCGGCGACAAAATCCTTCTCGACCTGCTCGGCCTCGCCGGTCCGCAGCAGGCCGTGGTCCACGAACACACAGGTCAGCCGTGCGCCGATGGCACGCTGGACCAGGGCCGCGGCGACCGCGGAGTCGACGCCTCCGGACAGGCCGCAGATGGCACGGCCGGAGCCGACCTGCGCGGCGATCCGCTCGGTCTGCTCCTCGATGACGCCCCGCATTGTCCAGGTCGGCTTGCAGCCAGCCGCGGCCAGGAAGCTGCGCAGCATCGCCATGCCGTGCTCTGTATGCAGAACCTCCGGGTGGAACTGCATCCCGTATAGCTGCCGGTCTGGTGCCTCGGCCGCCGCCACCGGGGTGCCGGCGGTGGCTGCGGTGACCGCGAAGCCGGGCGGCGGGGTCGCGCAGGTGTCCCCGTGCGACATCCAGACGCGCTGGTCAGCGGGCAGCCCGGCGAGCAGCACGCCGGATTCACCGGAGGCCCGGAGCGAGGTTGCCCCGTACTCGCCTGTCCCGGTGTGGCGGACCTCGCCGCCAAGGTCGCGGACCATGAGCTGGAAGCCGTAGCAGATGCCGAGTACGGGCACGCCGGATGTCAGCAGGCCCGCAGGGGCAGGCGGCGCGCCGGGCGCGTAGACCGAGGACGGGCCGCCGGACAGGATGACCGCGGACGGGCCGAGTGCGAGCATCTCCGCGGCCGTCATGGTGCTCGGCACCACCCGGGAGTAGACGTGGCATTCCCTGACGCGCCGGGCAATCAGCTGGGCGTACTGGGCGCCGAAATCAACCACCAGCACGGGGCCGGATTCGAGGTCAGGTGCATCGCGGTGATCGCCGGCTGCCATGCGACCAGTCTAGTTGGCGCCCGGCGCCCAGGCCGCTAGCCTGCCCGGCCCGCCGTGTCCTGCTGCTCGGAGTCAGCCGGCGCAGCCGGGCCGACAAGCACCCGCGAGATCCGCCGGCCGTCGAGCTGGGTCACGGTCAGCTTGCGGCCGGACACCTCGGCTGACTCGCCGTTCTCGGGCAGGTGGCCGAGCGCCGCGAGCAGGTATCCGGCCACCGTTTCGTAAGGGCCCTCGGGCAGCTCAAGGCCGGTCTGCTCAGCGAACTCGTCCAGGTTGAGCAGTCCGTCGACCTCGAGCTCGCCGCCGCGAAGCTGGCGCGGCTGGCTCGCTTCCTCGTCGTACTCATCCTGAATGTCGCCGATCAGCTCCTCAACCAGGTCTTCCAGGGTGACGATTCCCGCGGTGCCGCCGTACTCGTCGACGACGATGGCCAGGTGGGCCCGGTCCTTGCGCATCTCCGACAGGGCCGACAGCACCATCTTGCTGATCGGCAGGAACTTCACCGGGCGGCAGACCTCGCCGACCTGGCGGGTGTCGAGCTCGGAACGGTGATCCAGCAGGTCACGGGTATGCACGAAGCCGATCACGTCGTCGTAAGACTCCTGGTACACCGGGAACCGGGAGTACCGGGCATGCTCGGTCGCCGCGATGGCATCTGCCAGCGGCATCGATGCCGGCAGGAACTCGACCTCGGTCCTCGGTACCAGGACCTCGCGGACCTGGCGCTTGCCGGCGTCGAACACCTCGCCGACGATATGCCGCTCGTCCGGGCTCAGTGCCTGGTGGCCGGCCACCAGGTCGCGCAGTTCCTCGTCGGTCATCACGCCGCGGGCGACGTTGGGGTCGAAGCCCAGCAGCTTGACGACCAGGTTCGTGCACCTGGACAGCAGCCAGACCAGTGGCCTGGCCAGCATGGCCAGCCGGTCTACGACCGGGCCGGCCACGTACGCCACTCGCTCGGCCCGCTGCAGCGCCAGCCGTTTCGGGGCAAGCTCGCCGAAGATGAGAGTAAAGAAGGAGATGACGAGGGTCACCGCGATCAGCGCCAGGGGGCCGCTGACGCCGCGCGGCATGTACCTGCTGAAGACGTCGCCCAGCCGGTCCGCCAGCAGGGCTGCGCCGAAGGCACCGGACAGCAGGGTCGCCAGCGTGACGCCGATCTGGACCGACGACAGGAACCGGTTCGGGTCCTGGGCAAGCTTCGCGGTCCGCTGGCCGCGCTTGCCGCGCCTGCTGAGCGCGCGCACCTGGCCCTCGCGCAGCGAGACCAGGGCCATCTCCGCCGCCGCGAAAAAGCCGCCGATCAGTATGACGGCAAGGACGAGGAGAATATCCCAGCCGACGCCATTCACGTCCGGATCCCCGACCCTCGTCGATGTGGCCCGCGCGTAGTGCCGCCGTCCCCCGTCCGGCAGCAGCCGGAACCCGGCCGCGCGGTAGTTTGCAATAGTCTAAGCAGTCTGCCCGCCGGGACGAGCGGTACTCGCCTAGCCCGCGTGCCGGGCGCATGCGAGCCGCGCTCAATAACCTCTCTCACCCGCTTATCCAGATGATTCTTGTGATATGACCTGATCTGATATGAAAGGACCGGTGGGCACGTGGGTGGTGTACACGACGACGCTGTCGCGATCGCGGGTGAGCTGACCGAGTTGCGCAGAGCCATCCACGCCGAGCCTGAGATCGGCCTGGACCTGCCCCGTACCCAGCGCAAGGTCATCGATGCGCTCGAGGGGCTGCCGCTGGAGATCAGCCTGGGCGAGGGCCTGAGCTCAGTTACCGCGGTACTGCGCGGCGGCCGGGGCGGCAAGACCGTGCTGCTCCGCGGCGACATGGACGCGCTGCCGGTGACGGAGCGGTCCGGCGTGCCGTACGCCTCGACGGTCGACGGCGCCATGCATGCCTGCGGCCACGACCTGCACACCGCGATGCTGGCCGGAGCGGCGAAGGTTCTGTCAGCCCGCAGGGACGAGCTGGCCGGGAACGTGATCTTCATGTTCCAGCCGGGCGAGGAGGGACCCGGCGGCGGCCAGATCATGATCGAGGAGGGCGTCCTGGACGCGGCCGGGGAGCGCCCCGCTGCCGCCTACGCGCTGCACGTTGCCTCCGGCCTGCTGCCGCTGGGGCTGGTCGCCAGCAAGGCCGGCCCGGTCATGGCCGCCGCCGATACCCTGCACGTGACCGTGCACGGCCGCGGCGGACACGGATCGCAGCCGCACCACGCCGCCGACCCGGTGCCGGTTGCATGCGAGATCGTCCTGGCGCTGCAGACCATGGTGACCCGCCAGTTCGACGTGTTCGACCCCGTTGTGGTGACCGTCGGCACGTTCCACGCGGGGACGGCCGACAACGTCATCCCCGACGACGCGCACTTCGTGGCGACCGTGCGGTCGTTCTCGGCCCGGTCGCGGGACGCCGCGCAGTCGGCCGCGCCCCGGCTGGCCCGCGACATCGCCAGCGCGCACGGCCTGACCGCGACCGCCGAGTTCCGCGATGGCTACCCCGTCACCGTGAACGACGCCAGTGAGCTGGCCTTCGCCGCGAGCACCGTGGCCGAGGTGCTGGGCGAGGACCGGTACTTCGCCGCGCCGGACCCGCTGACCGGCTCGGAGGACTTCTCGTACGTGCTGGAAGAGGTGCCCGGTGCGTTCCTCATGCTGGGCGCCTGCCCGGCTGACATCGATCCGTACACGGCGCCGTTCAATCACTCGGCCGAGGCCGTATTCGACGACGCCGTGCTGCCGGACGGGACCGCGCTGTACGCCGAGCTGGCGCTGCGGCGCCTTAGCCGCGGGTAGCCGCACGGCGAAGCCGGGGCCGCTGTGAGTAGCGGCCCCGGCTTCGGCGGGAGCGTTACAGGCTGGCGACGTCAGCCTGCTTGGCCCGGACTGCGTCGGCTGCCTCGTGCAGCGACGCCAGCTCGGACTCGGTGAGGTTCCGCTCGACGACGCGCTTGATGCCGCCGGCCCCGAGCTCGGCCTCGACCCCGAGATAGACGCCGGAGATGCCGTACTGGCCGTCGACCCAGGCGCAGACCGGCATGACCGCGCCGGAGTCCTCGGCCACTGCCCGCGCCATCCGTGCTGCGGCAGCCGACGGCGCATAGTAGGCGGAGCCGGTCTTGAGCAGCGCGACGATCTCGGCACCGCCGTTGCGGGTACGCGTGACCAGCTCGTCGATGTCAGCAGCCGGGAGCAGTTCGGCCAGCGGCTTGCCGTCGACCGAGCACGCGGACGGCACCGGCACCATGGTGTCGCCGTGCGAGCCGAGCGTCAGCGTCGTGACCGAGCCGACCGGCACGCCGAGGCGCTCGGCGACGAAGTCGGTGAACCTGGCCGTGTCGAGCATCCCCGCCTGGCCGATGACCCGGTGCGGCGGGAAACCCGAGACCTTGGCTGCCAGCGCCGTCATCTCGTCAAGCGGGTTCGAGACGACGATCAGCACGGCCTCCGGCGCGTGCTTGCCGACCTGCTCGGTCACGTTCCGGACGATCTTGGCGTTGACGCCGATCAGGTCCATCCGGCTCATGCCGGGCTTGCGCGGCAGGCCGGCCGTGATGACGACGACACCGGAGCCGGCGATCGCCTCGTAGCCCTCGCCTGCCGGGCCGGTGGTCTGACCGGTGACCTTGGTCTCGAAGCCCTCGACAGGCCGCGACTGGTTCATGTCGAGGGCCAGGCCCTCCGGCTTGCCCTCGACGATGTCGGTGAGCACGACCTCGTCGAAGATGTCGTACTCGGCTAGCCGCTGCGCCGTGGTCGAGCCGTAGAACCCGGCGCCGACGACTGTCACCTTCCCTGTGCGGGCCATGGAAATGATCTCCTTCTGCAGCTGCAGTTAACGGATGAATCTGTGAGCTGAGGTGTCCGGAGTACCGCGGTCAGGACGCGGCCATCGCGGCGCGAAGGTTCTCGTCCAGCGCCGTGAGAAACTCCTCGGTGGTCAGGAACGGCGTGTCCTCGCCGACCAGCAGTGCCAGGTCCTTGGTCATCTTGCCGCTCTCGACCGTCTCGATGCAGACCCGCTCCAGCGTGTCGGCGAACGCCGTGACCTCCGGGGTGCCATCGAGCTTGCCGCGGTGAGCCAGGCCCCTGGTCCAGGCGAAGATGGAGGCAATCGGGTTCGTGGACGTCGGCTTGCCCTGCTGGTGCTGCCGGTAGTGCCGGGTCACGGTGCCGTGCGCGGCCTCGGCCTCGACGGTCTTGCCGTCCGGCGTCATCAGCACGCTGCTCATGAGGCCAAGCGAGCCGAATCCCTGCGCGACGATGTCGGACTCCACGTCGCCGTCGTAGTTCTTGCAGGCCCAGACGATTCCGCCGTTGCCCTTGATCACCTGCGCGACCATGTCGTCGATCAGCCGGTGCTCATAGGTGATCCCGGCGGCCTCGAACTCGGCCTTGAACTCTGCCTCGAAGATCTCCGCGAAGATGTCCTTGAACCGGCCGTCGTAGGCCTTGAGGATGGTGTTCTTCGTCGACAGGTACAGCGGGAGGACGCGGTCCAGCGCGTATCGCATCGTCGCCCTGGCGAAATCCGTGATGGAGTCATCGAAGTTGTACATGCCCATGGCCACGCCGGCGCCGCTGAACTCGGCGATGTCGAATTCCAGCGCGGCAGCGCCCGGGTCGGCCGGCGCGAAGGAGATCCGCACGGTGCCGGCCGAGGGCACGACAAAGTCAGTCGCCCGGTACTGGTCGCCGTGGGCGTGGCGGCCGATGATGATCGGATTGGTCCAGCCGGGAACGAAACGCGGGATGCTGGACACGACGATGGGCTCGCGGAACACGACGCCGCCGAGGATGTTGCGGATAGTGCCGTTCGGTGACCGCCACATCTTCTTCAGCCCGAACTCGGTCACGCGAGCCTCGTCGGGGGTGATCGTGGCGCACTTGACGCCGACGCCATGGCGCCTGATCGCGTTGGCCGCGTCAACGGTGACCTGATCGTCCGTCGCGTCCCGGTTCTCGATGGACAGGTCGTAATACTCAAGGTCAATCTCGAGATACGGCAGGATCAGCTTGTCCTTGATGAACTGCCAGATGATCCTGGTCATCTCGTCGCCGTCGAGTTCTACGACGGGATTGACCACCTTAATCTTCGACATGCAGCTGCGTTCCCTTCATCGCGCCGGCGTCCTTGCCACGGCGTCATCCGACCGGCGCTGAGCGATCCGGTCCTGCTTTCTGGCTGCCCCGGTCAGGCGGCGGCGGCTCATCAGCCGGGGGCCCTGGCGAGCAAGCCTGCAATCAGCAGGCCGACGCCGAGTGCGGCAAGCGCCGCGACGTCAGCAAGCCGCCGTCGTGATCCGAGCATCCCGGCTCTGCCCTCCGGCAGTACCAGCCTGGTCAGCGATCCTGCCAGCAGCGCGCCGGCTATTACCAACGTACCGCCCCTAACGGCCTGCCCACCGCCGCGCACGGTCGCGAGGCCAGCCGCGACGCCGGCCAGCACGATCCAGTACGGGAGCTGCTCGGCAAGGCGGCGCGAGCGGCCGGTTCCGGGCCCCTGGGCCCGGCGGGCCATCGCCTGCTCCGCGCGGGCATGCCGGGCGGCAGCCTTGGCCGAGTGCTTCACCAGTCATCAGGCGGTGCCGAGGGCAGGCCGCGCTCCCTGATGCACCTGGACGGCGCCTCCGCCATACGTCCCTCCTCGCGCGCTGCTCGCTCGGCAGTGTACTTGCGCACCCTGGCTTTTCCTGACTTGCCCTGCAGTGATGACCGCATGGGGAGCCGGTGGCATGGACGTGACCAGATCCGGGTAGCTCTCGGGTGACACCTCACTAACTGGCCGGCTACGCCCGAGGAGCGTCATGGAGACCCCCCACATCAGGATCGAGAGCACCGGCGCCATCATCAGGCTGCGCCCGGATGTCACCACAATCGGCCGCGGCCGGTCCGTGGACGTGCACCTGGATCATCCCAGCGTCTCGAAACTGCACGCGGAGATCGTCCGCCGCGGCCCGTACGCCTACGTGAGCGACCTGGGTTTATCGCGCCACGGAACCAGGGTTAATGGCAAGGTCGTCGCCCAGCGCCTGCTGGAGAACGCCGACGTGCTGTCCTTCGGCATGGAGCGGTGCCGGATCGGCGGGCTGCCCTCCGAGGCCGCGCTCCCCGAGACCGAGCCGCGCAGGTCCGCCGCCCCGGAGCTCACCCGGCGGGAGGTAGATGTCGTCGCATCGCTCTGCCGCCCGGCGCTGTCCGAGGAGGCATTTGTCGCGCCCGCGACGGCTCGCGACATCGCCGCCGACCTGGTCGTGACGGAGGCGGCGGTCAAGCAGCATCTGCTCCGGCTCTACCAGAAGCTCAAGATTGCCGAGGGACCGAACCGGCGGGTCAGGCTCGCGAACGAGGTGGTGGCACGCGGCCTGGTCAGGCCGCTGCCGCCGACGCAGGACGATCAGCACGCTGCGGCCGGCCCGGCCTGGTCAGCTGGCACCGCGGTGGACGCGCCAGCGCAGCTCGCCAGCTGACCCGGCCTCGCCGGCTCACCCGGCCCGCGCGGGTCAGACCTGCGCGAGCCAGTGGGCCAGTCGCCTGCCCAGATGAGCCACGTTCCCTGGCAGGCTGGACAGCGCCGGATGACCGAACGTCGCAGTCTGCAGCTGGTTGCCCAGGTGGTCGGCAGGCCAGTAGCCGGGCATCAGCGTCGCAGCCGCGGCGACAATGCCCAGGGCCATGGCGGCCACGCCGAGCGAGCCGATGATCGCCGCCGGGGCGGTCCGGGTGATACGGCCGTAGAACCTGCTCAGCGGCCGGCGGCAGCCGCGAGAGCCGGGGCCGATGCAGTAGCACGCCACCAGCGCGCCCACCGCGTAGCCGCCGGCCCTGGTCAGGTCGGACGAGCCTGCCGCCAGCACGGTCAGGAGCGCGGCAACCGCTGCGCACAGCAGGGCGAGCGGCGCCAGCAGGATGCAGCGCAGCACCGACCGGCAGACTGCCCAGGGGAAGAAGGCCACCGCAGCGGCCGGATCGCCGCGGCGTGCCCCCTGCCTGGACCGCTTGCGGGTCAGCCAGCTGCTGGTCAGGTCGGTGGCGCGGAGCAGGATCAGGACACTCAGCGCGACTGCTGCGCCCGCGACTGGCAGCAGCACGCTCACCGCGACCAGGGCAGCGAGCGTAGCGAGCACCAGCGGCAGGCGCGCCGGGGCGGAGGTGCTGACCGCGCCCTTTCCCGGCGCCGGCTGCGCTTGCTGAGGCGGCGCAGGCACGGCAGGCCCGTAGCCCGGCGGCTGCTGACCGGCCTGGGCCGGCCAGGGCGCGGCGCCCGGCGTCCAGACCGGGCCGCGTCCAGGCCCGCCGGGCAGTCCCTGGCCCGGCGCTGGTGCGAGGCCGGTGCCGCTCGCCACCCCGTAACGCACTGGCGTCAGCAGGTCAGCGAAGTCATCACCGGGCCGGACGGCAATGGGCCTGGTACCCGGCCAGGCCGGGGCCGGAGCGGCAGCCACACCGCCGGCGGCCGGCTGCGGCAGGTCCATGGCGGTGCGAGTGGCCAGCCCGGCCGCGCCCCCCTGAGCGAAAGCAGCAGGAACGCCTGCCGCTATCGCTCCGGCTGACGCCGGCACCAGGGCCTCCGGTGGAAGGTCGGCGACGAGCCCGGCCAGGTCGGCTGCCGTCGGCCGGCGGCTGGGATCCCTGGCCAGCGCCGCCAGCACGATCGGCAGCAGCGGGGCGGGCATGCGGCCCAGTTCTGGCTGACCGTTAACGATCCGGTAGAAGACGGCCTCGAAGCCGCCGGTGCCGAACGGGGGCCGTCCGGTCGCGGCATAGGCCATGGTGGCGGCCCAGGAATGCACATCGGCTGCCGGACCGCTCGGCTTGCCCTCGATGACCTCGGGCGCGAGGTAACCAGGCGTCCCCATGAACATGCCGGTCATCGTCAGCCTGGTGGAGTCCGGGGACTGGGCGATGCCGAAGTCGATCACAACCGGCTGGCCATCGACGAGCATCACGTTGCCGGGCTTCAGGTCCCGGTGCACGACCCCGGCGGAGTGAACGGCGACCAGGGCGGCACTCAGGCCCCGGGCCAGCCGGGCAAGTGCCTCGCCGGTGAGCGGGCCGTCCCTGGTCACGACATCCTCGAGGGTGCGGCCCGCCACGTACCGGGTCACGATGTAGGGCGGGCTCGCCTCGACATCTGCATCGACGACCTCGGCAACAAACGGGCTGTGCACCCGCTGCATGGTGTCCACCTCGCGGGCCAGCCGGCGCCGGGCCGTTGCCTCGGCCGGGACTCCCTGGCGCAGGACCTTGACCGCGACCGGCCGGCCGGCGGGATCAGCGGCGAGGTAGACCACGCCCATGCCGCCCTCGCCCAGCTGCTCCTGCAGCCGGTAGGGGCCGAGCTGCTCCTCCCCCGAGTGAGCATTCATGGCTGATAGCCTACGGGCCGGCGCCGCCGGAGTCGGCCCGACATTCCCGTGGCTAGCTCCCGGCCACCAGCCGCCGCAGCGCCTCGGCCGTCTCGGCGTTCTGCTCAGCATGGCTGACCAGGGCCTTTGCCAGCTCCGCCGCCCACTGGCCGACCGGGACAGGCTGCCGCGACAGCACGACGCCCCTCACCTCACGGCAGATCTCGGCGGCCGGCGCCCCGCCGGTGAGCTGAAGCGTCATGACCTGATCGCCGAGCCTGACCGCGATCCTCCGCACCGTGCCCGGCCGCCCCTTCATCCGGTCCGACACCGAGCGGTCCCTGTCCACGGTCACGCAGTTCGGCGGCAGCGCGTCGCCGAGCGACTCGGTCAGGACGCGGGCGTAGATGGCGATGTCGCTGCTATCCGCGCGCAGGGCTGCCGTCACCATGTCGAGCGACGGGCTGCCGGTGGGCTCCATCATCGCGGCCGCATCCTTATCTGCCGGCCCGGCTCTCTGGCCGCTGGCCGGCGTCTTCTCACCTGCTGGCATCGGCGGGTCAGCGTCCGCTGAAGATCGCTTTCCCCGGTCCATTCTCCAGGAAACTGCGCATCCCGGCACGGGCGTCCTCGGTCGCGAACATCCCGGCGAAGCTGGCCCGCTCGTATTCCAGCCCCGACGTCAGGTCGGTGTCCAGGCCAAGGTCGATGGCCTGCTTCGCGGCGGCGATCGCGATCGACGGCCCGGCGGCGTACTGCGCCGCGAGCTCGCGGGCCGCCTGGTACACCTGGTCGTCCGGTACGACCTTGTCCGCGAGCCCGATCGCCAGCGCCTCGGCGGCGCCGACGAACCGCCCGGTAAAGATCAGGTCCTTGGCCCTGGCCGGGCCTACCAGGCGCGGCAGCCGCTGGGTACCGCCCGCGCCCGGGATCAGGCCGAGCAGGATCTCGGGCTGGCCGACCCTCGCGCTCTCGCCCAGCACGCGGAAGTCCGCGCACAGCGCGAGTTCCAGCCCGCCGCCGAGGGCGTACCCGGTGATGGCGGCGATGACGGGCTTGCTGATGGCGGCTACCTGGTTGAGTGCCGCCTGCAGGCCGGCGCTGATCCTGGTCATCTCGGCGTAGCTGGCCTCCGACATCTCCTTGATGTCGGCACCGGCAGCGAACAGCTTCTCGCCGCCGTACAGCACGACGGCCCGGACCTCCTGGTCCGCCGAGACCTGGGCAACGGCGTCCGCCAGATCGGCCTGGAGCCCGGCGCTCAGCGCATTCATCGGCGGCCGGTTCAGCCGGATAGTGGCAACTGCCTGATCGGTCTCGACGAGTACCAGCTCGCCCATGATGCACCTCCCGTGCCGAGCCCTGATCCTACGCAGCCGGGCCGGGCCGCAGCCACGCGGAGCAGTGCCGACGGAACAGTGCTGACCGAACACTGCTGACCGAACACTGCTAGCGAGGCAGGGCTAGCCGGAGCGGCGGGCCCGCGAGCGCTGGTCGGCCGGAGTGGCCTCGCCAGCGGACTCGTCATGACAGGCGTGCCGGCAGGCCGACGACAGGCAGGGGTTGCTGCCTGCCGTGCCCTGGCACAGCCCCAGCAGGCAGGCCGGAGACAGCACGTAGTCAAGCTCCACGCTGCGGGCAGCCGCCGGGTCGCTGGCCAGGACGAGCTCGCCGGCGCGGACAAGGGCACGAGCGGCCGGCAGCAGGTGCGCTGCCAGCGCTGCCTGGGAAACCTTGCTGAGATGCCGGCCGGCGCCGGGTACGTCCGAGCGGAGCAGCGCGGCGAGCGCGTCAAGGCAGGCCTGGTCCTCCGCCGTGCGGGTGTGCTGGCCACCGCGGCCTCTGCCGCGAGCCCGCTGTGTCCCCTCCAGGGAGAGCGACACTCCCATCTTGGCAGCCCCCTCTTGACTGACCGGCAACACTCCGGCCCGGTCCTTCAGTCACGCTACTGCGAGGGCGCATGTACGGCAAGAACTTCGCGTTAGGTTTTTGCGTTTTGCACATCGCACATTGAGGCCTCTAGCCTGCAGAAACGGACTCCGCGCCAGCTCTGCAGACAGGCTGGACAGGGTGCGAAGTTTGTGCGAAGGTACGGGCATGCCCGATCGTCCGGAGCCGCCCCCATGGGGGACCCTGATCGCTGCAGCCCTGCGCAGGGCCGGGCTGTCAGCGCGGGAGGCAGCGCGCCGCGCCGGGATCAGCGAGGGCAGGTGGCGGCAGATCACCGGCGGTTACCAGGTCGTCAGCCCCGGTGTCTACGCGCCCGTGCGCGGACCGGCGGGCACCCTTGCCCGGATGGCCGCCGTGGCCGGGGTCAGCCCGGCGCAGCTGCGGGCCGCGGGCCGGGACGACGCGGCTGAGCTGCTGGCCCGCCAGCCGGAGGAGCAGCCGGCCGGGGACCAGCTGCTCGAGCGGGTCCGGGCGATGGACCCGGAGCAGGCGCGGGAGCTGCTCGCGGCGATTGCTCAGCAGCTGGGGGGCATCAGCTTCCCGCCGGGCGAGGCCGGGCGCGAGCGCCGGTACGGGACGTAGCCGGCACACCTGCTGCCGACCGCGGCGGGTCACCGTGAGCCGGGCCTGATTGCATCAGGCCCGGCACTCTGGCCGCCTGCCATCTGGTCACGAGGACCGCCGCCCGGCGATGATGAGGCACCCGACAACGGCGAGGTTCGCCACGCCGAGTAGCTCTGCGACCGTGAACCGCCACGAGCCGGTCTGCGCGATGCGCCAGGACGCAAGCCCGACCCAGGCCAGCGCCAGCGACAGCGGCCAGCTGCGCTGACTGTGCGGCAGGTTGTGCCAGAGCGGGTACAGCACGAGCCAGCTCACCAGCGCAGGCACCAGCAGCAGCGCATTACGCGGCTGAACCGCGCCGGGCAGGCAGGCGAGTATCACCACCGGCACGATCGGCAGGACGACGGCGCGCAGGCCCGCCATCAGGTTCCACAGCCATCCGGCCAGGTAGGTCAGCCGTCCGGCCCGCTCCATCGGAACGCGCCACAGGTGACTGGTCCACACCAGCGACGTCGCATCGCAGCATGACCCGTAGGCCTCGCGCAGGAAGGCCGCCAGCGTCGCCGGCCCGATGCCTGCGTCTCGGCGAGAAAGTCGGCGCGCGGCCGGAAATCGGCCCGCCTGGCGTGACGGTACCGGCGGTCATCCGCGCCCACGGGCCGGGGGAGACCAGGCCGCCTGGGCGGCGGCAAGCGACAGGAGCATGGCGAGCGCCTGGCGATCACTCCGCGATGCCTCATCGGCAGCGGAACAATCACCAGGCGCCAGCGGGCCGGCCAGTGCTTCCGCCGATTCAGCCGCGGCCCGGCCGCGGCTGACGTCGGTCATTATCATCATCGGCGACGCGCGCTTACCTCAGGCGCTCGCAGAGCGCCGGAGATAACGCCGCTCACCTCCCCGTCAGGCTCAAGGCGGGATTACGAACGAGGCAGGCGGACCTGACCGAGAGAACCTGCCCCAGCAATCCCCCCGGGGCAGGTATCTGCTCGGTCATTCCCCTGACGCACGCTGCAGTGAGACGCCCTGCCAGCCATTCAGGAAACCGCGGACTTCGCTTTCGCTGTACCGGCGGTGACCGCCGGGCGTACGGATGGACGACAGCTTGCCGCCGCGGGCCCAGCGGGTAACGGTCTTCGGGTCGACCCGAAGCATCGCAGCGACCTCGGCCGGGGTGAGAAGGCGGTTGTCCGGCTTGATCTGAGTTCTCACGAGGAGGGTCCTCTCGCACTCGGGGGTAATGGTTAGGTGACAGAACGTGACGATACTGGACCGTCACTTACCGACATCGTTCTATCACAGGATGTCACATCGACCTTGCCTTTTCCGGCGTTCTCACTAGCACGTGAGGAAATCCAGGGCGCTGGCCAATGTTGTCCGTGCTATCACGACGTCATGCAGACCCTGGTGGTTTACCGGCGGAACCGGCCGTTCTCGGGATTTATGTCAGCCTTAATGCGCAGTTACCGCGCCAGGCCACGTCACCGGGCATGCCCGGCCAAAGCGGAAAGGCAATGATTACGTTCGCGTAACGTCGGCGAGCCTCAGCTCAGGCCGGCGTGTCGCCGTTAGCGCAAGTCGCCGTTGACCATTCCGGCCGGCGCTTCCGGCACGGTCACCAGCCCGAGTTCCGACGGGCTGGCGAGCAGCGGATGCCGCGGCAGCACCCGGACGGTGTAACCGAACGGTCCCGGCTCGCCGAGCTCGGCCGACCCGGTGTACCTGGCCTCGCCATCCGGCCCGACCGTGCCGTCGAGCTGCAGCGCTGCGCGTGCCGGGTCAATGAGCTCGTCGGAGTCGCCAGCCACGCCGTACACAACCTCGACCATGACGTCCGCGGGCCTGAGCGAGCCGAGCGCCACGATCGCCCGCACGATCAGGCGGCCGCCAGGGCTGAGGTCGCCGTCGTCAGCCTCCACGTGCTCGATGCGGACGCCAGGCCAGGCCGCGGTCACTCGCTGCTTCCAGGCCGCCAGATCGCGCGCTCCGCCAAACGGCTCGGCCGCCACAGCGCCGGCACCGGGCGCCTCGGGGGCGGCGAGCGTCCGCGACGACTGCGCGGCCGGCGCGTACAGCTCGGCCACGTACTGCCTGACCATCCTTGTCGCCAGCGCCCGCGGGCCGAGGCCGCGCAGCGTATGCGAGATCATCTCCAGCCACCGCGCCGGAAGGCCGCTGGCGCTGGTGTCGTAGAACAGCGGCGCCACCGACTTGCTGATCAGGTCATACAGCGCTGCCGCCTCGAGCTCGTCCCGGCGGGCCGGGTCGGGCACGCCGTCGGCGGACGGGATGGCCCAGCCGTTCTGGCCGTCGAACCACTCATCCCACCAGCCGTCCAGCACGGACAGGTTCAGGCCGCCGTTCAGGGCCGCCTTCATCCCGGACGTGCCGCAGGCCTCCAGCGGGCGCAGCGGGTTGTTCAGCCAGACGTCACAGCCCTGGACCAGGGTCCTGGCCATCGCCATGTCGTAGTCGGGCAGGAACACGATCCTGTGGCGCACCTCGGGATGGTCGGCGAATCGGACCAGCTGCTGAATGAGCTGCTTGCCGCCGTCGTCGGCCGGGTGCGCCTTGCCGGCGACCACGATCTGCACCGGCCGGTCGGGGTCAAGCAGCAGCGCGGTCAGCCGCGCCGGGTCGTGCAGCATCATCGTCAGCCGCTTGTAGGACGGCACCCGGCGGGCGAAGCCGATCGTCAGAATGTCGTCGTCGAGGACGCTGTCGATCCAGATCAGCTCGGCGTCGGATGCGCCGCGCTGCCGCCAGGACGCGCGCAGCCTCCGCCGCGCCTCCGCGACCAGCCGGGCCCGCAGCAGGCGCCGCAGCGCCCAGATGCGGCCTGCGTCCGCGGCCGCCTGGTCCCAGAACATCGGCGCGTCAGCCGGGTCGGCGACCCGCCACGGCCCGTCGCCGGCCACCCCGTCGCCGGCCAGGCCGCCTGCTTCCGGCCCGGCCGCGCCCGCCACCAGGTCGACCAGCTCCGGCGCGACCCAGGTCGGCGCGTGCACGCCGTTCGTCACCGACGAGATCGGCACGTCGGCCACGTCGAATCCCGGCCACAGCCCGGAGAACATCTGCCGGGACACCGAGCCATGCAGCTTGCTGACGCCGTTGACCCGCTGGGCCAGCCGCATGCCCATGACCGCCATGTTGAAGACGCCGGGATCGCCGCCGTCAAAGGTCTCGGCACCGAGGTCCAGGATCCGGTCCAGCGGCAGGCCCGGCTCCGCGCCGCCGCCGCCACCGTCTCCCCAGCCGCTGGCTCCGGCGGCAGCGAACTGCCGGGCCACCAGGTCGCGCGGGAACCTGTCGATCCCGGCCGGCACCGGCGTGTGCGTGGTGAAGACGGTGCCCGCCCGGCTCAGCTCGAGTGCCTCGTCGAAGCTCAGCCCGTCCCTGGTGTACTCGCGGATGCGCTCCAGGCCGAGGAAGCCCGCGTGGCCCTCGTTGGTGTGGAAGACCTCGGGCTCGGGATGCCCGGTGATAGCGCAGTAGGCCCGCACCGCGCGGACGCCGCCGATGCCAAGGAGCAGTTCCTGCGCGAGCCGGTGGTCGGTACCGCCGCCATACAGCCGGTCGGTCACCTCCCGCAGATCCGGGCCGTTCTCCTCGACATAGGAGTCGAGCAGCAGCAGCGGAACCCGGCCGACCTGCGCCACCCAGACCTGCGCCGCCAGCACCGCCCCGTCGGCGAGCGCGACCTCGATCCTGACCGGGCTGCCGCCGCCGTCGCGCAGCATGGTCAGGGGCAGGCCGTTCGGGTCGGAGGCCGGATAGCGCTCGGCCTGCCAGCCCTCAGGCGACAGCGACTGGGTGAAGTACCCGTGCCGGTACAGCAGGCCGACCCCGATCAGCGGCACGCCGAGGTCGCTGGCCGCCTTCAGGTGATCGCCCGCCAGGATCCCGAGACCGCCGGAGTACTGCGGCAGTGCCGCGGTGACCCCGTACTCGGGCGAGAAGTACGCGATCGCGGCCGGCATCTGGCCGCCGGCCGACTCAGCCTGGTACCAGCGCGGCTCCGACAGGTAGTCGGCCAGATCAGCGCTAGCGGCCGAGAGCCGCCCGAGGAAGCCGGGATCGCCGGCCAGCGCGGTCAGCCGGTCCTGCGGCACCTTGCCCAGCAGGGCAACCGGGTCCTGCTCGGCGAGCTCGGCGTTCGCCGGGTCGATCGACGCGAACAGGCTCCGCGTCGCCGGGTGCCAGGACCAGCGCAGGTTGAGCATCAGCGCGCGCAGCGGGTCGAGGGCTTCAGGCAGGGCCGGGTGGATGGTGAACCGGCGGATAGCTCTCACGCACAGTGACCCTAATGCCTTCGCGAGAGCGGCCGCGACTCGGGGTCCCTGGCGTATCGGGACACCCGGTTCCGCATCGGGTGCCAGTAGATGGGTAGCTTTCATCCGTGATCGGCAGGATCCCCATACTCGACGTGCAGCCGGCTGTCCGGGTGGCCGGCTCTGCAGCCCTGTCCCCGGCCAAGGCTGTCCCCGGCGAATCGTTCCTGGTCAGCGCTACCGTGTTCCGCGAAGGCCACGAGATGCTCGGGGCCGGCGTGGTGCTGACCGACCCCCGCGGCGTGCCGCAGCCACCCGTCCGCATGCACGAGCTCGCCGAGGGCACCGACCGTTTCGGCGCTGATGTCGCGCCGGCCAGCGAGGGCCTGTGGTCGTTCGCGGTCGAGGCATGGGGCGATCCGATCGCCCGCTGGCAGCACGATGCCGGGATCAAGGTGCCGATCGGCCAGGACACCGAGCTGATGCTCGCGGAGGGCGCGCTGCTGCTGGAGCGGGCGGCCCGGCAGATCCCCAAGCCCAAGACCCTGCCGCCGGACGACGCGCGGGTCGCCCGAGCCGCCAGGAACGCGCTCAGCGCCGCGGTCAAGAGCCTGCGCAACGCCGAGCTGGCCCCGGCGGACCGGCTGGCCGCGGCCGGGGCTGACGGGGTGCTCGCCGCTCTGGCCTCGTTCCCGCTACGAGACCTGCTGACAAGGACGGAGAGCTATCCGCTCATCGTGCACCGGCAGCGGGCCCTGTTCAGCTCGTGGTACGAGTTTTTCCCGCGCTCGGAAGGCGCGGTGGTCGACCCGACGTACCGGCGCAAGCCCAGGTCCGGCACCCTGCGGACAGCGGCCAGACGGCTGGCGGCGGTCGCGGACATGGGCTTCGACGTCGTCTACCTGCCGCCCGTGCACCCGATTGGCACGACCGCGCGCAAGGGACAGAACAACACGCTGATCGCCGGGCCGGCCGACCCCGGCTCGCCGTGGGCCATCGGCTCGCCCGATGGCGGCCACGACGCCCTGCACCCCGACCTCGGCACGCTCGCGGACTTCGATGCCTTCGTCGCCCGCGCGCAGCAGCTCGGCCTGGAGGTCGCGCTTGACCTCGCCCTGCAGGCGTCGCCCGATCACCCGTGGGTGACCAGCCACCCCGAGTGGTTCACGACCAGGGCCGACGGGTCGATCGCGTACGCGGAGAACCCGCCGAAGAAGTACCAGGACATCTACCCGATCAACTTCGACAACGATCCGGAGGGGATCTACGCCGAGGTCCGCCGGGTGGTGCAGCACTGGATGGACCATGGCATCAGGATCTTCCGGGTGGACAACCCGCACACCAAGCCGCTCCCGTTCTGGCAGCGGCTGCTCGCCGATATCGCCGCGACCGACCCGGATGTCATCTTCCTGGCCGAGGCGTTCACCCGCCCGGCGATGATGCACACGCTGGCCAAGATCGGCTTCCACCAGTCCTACACGTACTTCACCTGGCGCAACACCGCCGGCGAGCTGACGGAGTACCTGACCGAGCTGTCCGGCCCGGCCGCCCCCTACATGCGGCCGAACTTCTTCGTCAACACCCCCGACATCCTGTGCCAGTACCTGCAGCACGCCGGGCCGCCGGCCTTCGCCGTCCGGGCGGTGCTCGCCGCCATGATGTCCCCGTCCTTCGGGGTGTACTCGGGCTACGAGCTCTGCGAGAACATCCCGCTGGTCCCGGGTAGCGAGGAGTACCTGGACTCGGAGAAGTACGCCTACCGGCCGCGGGACTGGGAGCAGGCCGCCGAGCATGGCCTGACCATCGCCCCGCTGCTGACCAGGCTGAATGCCATCAGGCGCGCCCACTCGGCCCTGCACTGGCTGCGCAACCTGCGGTTCCACTACAGCGACCAGCCGGACATTCTCTGCTTTTCCAAGCGGACGAGCCCGGACTTTACCGGCGCGCCCGACATCGTCATTGTCGTGGTAAACCTGAACCCCACCGAGGCTCGCGAGGCTACTGTCTGGCTGGACAGCGCGGCTCTCGGGCTGGATGCGGCCGCGGGCTTCCGGGTGACCGACGAGCTCACCGGCCAGCAATTCAGCTGGGGCCTCGGAAATTATGTCCGGCTCGACCCCGCCGTCGCGCCGGCCCACATCCTGAGCGTGGCGTAGGCATGCCGCCTGGCGTGCATCCTGGTTAGGTAGAGAGGATGGCGCCGCCGGCCGCGGCGCCAGCCACGGAGCGAGCAGCGGGAGAGCGGGAGTGGACCAGTCGGGGCACGCGGGCGGGCAGGGCTCGGTTGGTGATGCCCCCGTGCAGGAGTTCAACGTCGCGGCCAGCGAGCCGGTACCGGACTCCTTTTCCTTCGAGACGCCGCGGGATCCGACCTGGTACAAGCGCGCGGTGTTCTACGAGGTGCTCATCCGCGGCTTCAGCGACTCCAACGGCGACGGCACCGGGGACATCCGCGGGCTCATCGACCGGCTCGACTACCTGCAGTGGCTGGGGATCGACTGCATCTGGCTGCTGCCCATCTACGCCTCGCCGCTGAAGGACGGCGGTTACGACATCGCCGATTTCACCGCGATCCTGCCGGAGTTCGGCACCATCGGCGACTTCGTCGACCTGGTCGAGAAGGCCCACGAGCGGGGTATCCGGGTCATCGCCGACCTGGTCATGAACCACACCAGCGATCAGCACCCCTGGTTCCAGGCCTCGCGCTCCGATCCGGACGGCCCGTACGGCGACTTCTACGTCTGGTCCGACGCCGACGACAAGTACGCCGACGCCCGGGTGATCTTCGTCGACACCGAGCGGTCCAACTGGACCTACGACGAGACCCGCGGCCAGTACTACTGGCACCGGTTCTTCTCTCACCAGCCGGACCTGAACTACGAGAACCCGCTGGTTCAGGACTCGATGCTGGAGGTACTGCGGTTCTGGCTGGACCTCGGCATCGACGGCTTTCGGCTCGACGCGGTGCCGTACCTGTACGAGCGCGAGGGCACCAACTGCGAGAACCTGAAGGAGACCCACGAGTACCTGAAGCGGGTCAGGTCGGAGATCGATCGCCTGTATCCCGACCGGGTGCTGCTCGCGGAGGCGAACCAGTGGCCCGCCGATGTCGTGGAGTACTTCGGCGACCCGGCAGGCGGCGGCGACGAGTGCCACATGGCCTTCCACTTCCCGCTGATGCCGCGCATCTTCATGGCCGTCCGGCGGGAGCAGCGCTATCCGATCTCGGAGATCATGGCGCAGACGCCGCAGATACCGTCGGGCTGCCAGTGGGGCATCTTCCTGCGCAACCACGATGAGCTGACGCTCGAGATGGTCACCGACGACGAGCGCGACTACATGTGGGCCGAGTACGCCCGCGACCCGCGGATGAAGGCCAACATCGGCATCCGCCGGCGGCTCGCGCCGCTGCTGGACAACGACCGGGACCAGCTGCAGCTGTTCACCGCGCTGCTGCTGTCGCTGCCGGGCTCGCCGGTGATCTATTACGGCGACGAGATCGGCATGGGCGACAACATCTGGCTCGGCGACCGGGACGGCGTCCGGACGCCGATGCAGTGGACGCCGGACCGCAATGCCGGCTTCTCCCGGTGCGACCCGGCCCGGCTGTACCTGCCGCTGATCATGGACCCGATCTACGGCTACCAGGGCCTGAACGTCGAGGCCCAGGAGCGCATGAACGGATCGCTGCTCAACTGGACCCGGCGGATGATCGACATCCGCAAGCGCCACCCGGTCTTCGCGCTCGGCGAGTACCACGAGCTGAACTCGTCCAACCCGAGCGTGCTGGCCTACGTGCGGGAGTACCGGGGCGAGGACGCCGGCGACGACGAGACGGACCGGATGCTGTGCGTCAACAACCTGTCGCGCTACCCGCAGCCGGTCGAGCTGGACCTGAGCCGGTTCGCCGGATCGGTGCCCGTCGAGACGATGGGCGGCGTCGCGTTCCCGCCGATCGGCGAGCTCAGCTACCTGCTGACGCTGCCCGGCTACGGCTTCTACTGGCTCATGCTGAAGCCGCCCGCCAGCTACGGTCCCTGAGCACTCCGCCTGTCTCCTGGTAAGGCATCCGGACGCGGCGGCGAGGATTCGCCCTGCCCCGGCGCCACAGCCTGAGCAGCTGCCCGTAGAGTCGTGGCGATCCGGAATAAAGGGGTGCACTCGTGGGCAGTAGGTGACCGTGTTTGACAGCACCGCCCGGTCTCGCCGAGCGGCCCCGGACGACGAGGCCGCTGCCCGCGGCCTGCCCGGACACGGCGCCGTGACCAGCCCGGACGGCCTGCTTAGCCTGCTGGCCAGCTGGCTGCCCGAGCAGCGCTGGTTCCCCGGCCGCGGCGCGCGGCTGTCGGATCTGTCCGTCGTCTCCGACATCAGCCTCCAGGCCGGGGACCCGGCACTGCGGCACCTGATCGTGCAGACGACGCTGCGGACCGGCCCGGCCAGGTTCCAGGTGCTGGTCGGCTGCCGGCGCGAACTCCCGGCCGGGCTCGCGGGCGCGCTGATCGGCTACCAGGACGGCGCCGCCTGCTATGACGCGCTCTACGACCCGGAACTGGCAGACGTGCTGCTGCACGGCATCACCCAGCAGCGCCTGGTGGAGAACGTCAGGTTCGTGCGCGACCCGGGCACGCCCGCCCTGACCGGCTACGAGCCGGGCTCGGCCGCCGCGGCGCCGGGCGGCCGCGTGCTCGGTGCCGAGCAGAGCAATACCAGCATCGTGTTCGGCGGCCAGGCCATACTCAAGGTGCTGCGCCGCCTGTTCCCCGGCGCCAATCCCGACCTGGAGGTCGCGGACGCGCTGGCCCGCCTCGGCTCCGCGCGGGTGGCGGCGCCGTACGGCTGGATGGAAACGGACCTGGACGGCGAGCCCGTGCTGCTCGGCGTTCTGTCCCAGTTCCTGGCCGGGGCCAGCGATGGCTGGACGCTCGCGCTTGCCGCCGTGGACCGGCTCTACGCCCGCCACGGTGCGTATGGCCGGGAGTACCTCACTGCGCGCGTCCGGACCGATCAGGACGGGAACGCACACTCCGGCGCCAGTGCTCCCGCCGGGCTGCCGTTCACCGACGAGGCGCGCCTGCTCGGGCAGGCCACAGCCGAGCTGCACGGTGACATGGCGCAGGCGTTCGGCCGCCGCGACATGACGCGCGCCGAGCTGGCCGCGCTGGCCGCGGACATGCACGCCAAGCTGTCGGACGCCGTCGCGATCGTGCCGGACCTGCGCGTCTACGAGGGCCGCATCAGAACTGCCTACGATCTGCTTGCCCGCCTCGACGAACCGGTGCGGGTCCAGCGGATTCACGGTGACTATCACCTCGGCCAGGTGCTGCGGGCCGGGCAGGGCTGGGTCGCACTGGACTTCGAGGGCGAGCCCGCGGTGCCGCTCGAGGTACGCCGGGCGCCCGCGCCGGCGCTGCGGGACGTCGCCGGAATGCTGCGCTCGTTTGACTACGCTGCCCGGCACCAGCTGGTCGGCCAGCCGGAGGCCGAGCCGATGGCGGCGATCGCCGGCGACTGGGTCCGCCAGTGCCAGGCGGCGTTCTGCGCCGGCTACGCCGCGGGCGGCGGCACCGACCCGGACAGCCAGAGCACGCTACTGCACGCACTGACGCTGGAGAAGGCGGTCTACGAAGTGATCTACGAGTACCGGCACCGGCCATCCTGGCTGTCTATACCGCTCGGCTACGTGGCGGCGGCATGACGGCGGATATCTCTCCCCCGGACCAGATCAGTCACGCCGAGATCGACTCACTCGTCGGGGGCACGCACTACGACCCGCACTCCGTCCTCGGCGGTCACCCCGGCCCGGACGGCGTCACCATCAGGACGCTGCGGCCGCTGGCCGAGTCCGTCGTCGTCGTGCTGCCCGGTGGCACCCGCGCGCCCACGCGGCACGTGCATGAGGGCGTGTTCTCGGTGACGGTTCCCGGCACCTCGGTGCCGGACTACCGCCTCGCGGTCACCTATCCCGGCTCACCCGAGACCATCACCGATGACCCGTACCGGCACCTGCCGACGCTCGGCGAGATCGACCTGCACCTGATCGCCGAGGGCCGCCACGAGGCATTGTGGACGGTGCTCGGCGCCCGGGTCCGGCCGCAGGCGGGCGGGACATCGTTCGCGGTCTGGGCGCCGAACGCCCGCGGCGTCCGGGTGATCGGCGACTTCAACCACTGGGACGGCCGGACCCACCCGATGCGGTCGCTCGGCAGCTCAGGCGTCTGGGAGCTGCTGATTCCCGGCGTCGGCGACGGCGCCTGCTACAAGTACGACATCTGCGGCCCGGATGGCATCTGGCGCCGCAAGGCCGACCCGATGGCCGGCTGGGCGGAGAAGCCGCCCGCTACCGCGTCCCGTGTCACCGAGTCCCGGTACACCTGGGGCGACGCCGCCTGGCTTGAGCAGCGAGCCGACCGGGATCTGCTGGCCAGCCCGATGAGCGCCTATGAGGTGCATCTCGGCTCGTGGCGGCCCGGCCTGACCTACACCGAGCTCGCCAGCCAGCTCACCAGCTACGTCACCGAGCTGGGCTTCACCCACGTGGAGTTCCTGCCGGTTGCCGAGCACCCGTTCGGCGGCTCCTGGGGCTACCAGGTGACCTCCTACTACGCGCCAACCGCCCGGTTCGGCTCGCCGGACGAGTTCCGCCACCTGATCGACAGCCTGCACCGGGCCGGCATCGGGGTGATCCTGGACTGGGTGCCCGCGCACTTCCCGCGGGACAGCTGGGCGCTGGCGCAGTTCGACGGCACGCCGCTGTACGAGCATCCCGACCCGCAGCGCGGCCAGCAGCCGGACTGGGGCACACTGATCTTCGACTTCGGACGCCCTGAGGTGCGCAACTTCCTGGTCGCGAACGCCATCTACTGGCTGGAGGAGTTCCACGCGGACGGGCTGCGGGTCGACGCCGTCGCCTCGATGCTCTACCTCGACTACTCGCGCAAGCCGGGCGAGTGGTCGCCGAACTCGCTCGGCGGCCGGGAGAACCTGGACGCGGTGTCGTTCCTGCGCGAGGTCAATGCCACCTGCTACAGGCGGGTCCCCGGCATCGCGATGATCGCCGAGGAGTCCACCGCGTGGCCGGGCGTAACCAGGCCGGTTCACCTCGGCGGGCTCGGGTTCGGGCTGAAGTGGAACATGGGCTGGATGCACGACACGCTCAGTTACCTCGGTCGCGATCCGGTCTACCGCAGCTTCCATCAGAACGAGATCACCTTCTCGATGGTGTATGCCTACTCCGAGAACTACGTGCTGCCGATCTCGCACGACGAGGTCGTGCACGGCAAGGGCTCCCTGCTGCGCAAGATGGCCGGGGACGAATGGCGGCAGTTCGCCGGCGTGCGGACGCTGCTGGCCTACATGTGGGCGCATCCTGGCAAGCAGCTGCTGTTCATGAGCTCGGAGTTCGGCCAGGGCGACGAGTGGTCCGAGGAGACCGGGCTGCAGTGGCATCTGCTTGAGTACCCGCTGCACGCCGGCGTGCAGCAGCTTGTCAGGGATCTCAACCGCGCGTACGGCGACCATCCGGCGCTATGGCAGCGGGACAGCTCGCCTGAGGGCTTCCAGTGGATCGACGCGAACGACTCGGCCGGCAACGTGCTGTCGTTCCTGCGGTTCGGAGCCGATGGCAGCGTCCTGGCCTGCGTCTGCAACTTCGCCGCGGTACCGCATCTTGGCTACCGGATCGGGCTGCCGTCGGCCGGCACCTGGACCGAGGTGCTCAACACCGACGCCGGCGTGTACGGCGGCAGCGGAGTCGGGAACTACGGCCAGGTCGAGGCAGTCGCCGAGCCCTGGCACGGACGGCCGGCCTCGGCCGAGATCAGCCTGCCGCCGCTCGGCGTGATCTGGCTGGCGCCGCAGCAGCCTGCCGCTGACACCACTGCCGCTGACACCACTGCTGCTGGCACGACTGCTGCTGGCACGACTTCTGCTGGCACGACTTCTGCTGGCACGACTTCTGCTGGCACGACTTCTGCTGGCGCGGCTTCTGCTGGCGCGGCTTCTGCCGGCACGGTTTCTGCTGGCACCGGCGAACTGCCCGCTCCGCCTGCCTGACCAGCGCGGGCGTTACGTCACTGGCACGATCTGCGCGCTGACCAGCGCACCGCCGTCGATGTCGAGCACGCCCAGCGTGCCGCGCGGCTGCCGCCGCTTGTCCGTGGGCGAGCCCGGATTGAAGATCCGCAGGCTCTCACTGCTCTCGTCCAGCGGGATGTGCGAATGCCCGAAGACCACCAGGTCTGCGGACGGGAACGAGCGCCGCATCCGGCGCAGCCGCCCGCTCGCCTGACCGCTGTCATGGATCATCGAGACCGCCACGCCGCCGATGTCCAGCTGCAGCACCGGCGGGGCTCCCCAGTCCGCGACGTCCTGGCCGTCGTTGTTGCCCAGCACCGCGTGCACGGGCGCGTAACCGGACAGCTCATCCAGCACGGCCGCGGTGCAGACGTCACCGGCGTGCAGGATGAGATCAGCCTGGCGCAGCCAGGCCGCGACCCCGGCCGGGCACGACTTCCAGAACCGCGGGGCGTGGGTGTCGGACAGGGCAATGACGCGCACGCTCTTATCCTGGCCTGCCGCCGCGGCGCGCGCGCTGCCGGGCTACTGTCCAAGGACAGGGCTGCCAGCACGATGCGGGAGACGCGATGGACGAGGAACTGACCGGGCAGGCGCCCGAGCACCAGCCGGTACCCGACAACGCCGCTGCCGCGGTCAGCGCGCTCGCGGCGGGCGCTATCCGGCCAGGCCGGATCCCGGCGATGTACCTGGGTCATGGCGCTCCGCCGCTGGTCGACGATCCGCTGTGGGTCATTCAGCTGGAGGCGTGGGCGCGAGCGCTGCCGAGGCCCGCCGCCATCCTCGTGGTATCCGCGCACTGGGAGAACGCTCCCCTGGCGATCGGCGCGACCGCCGACGCGGCACCGCTGACCTATGACTTCTACGGCTTCCCCGACCGGTACTACCGGGCCAGCTATCCCTCACCCGGCGCCCCGGAGCTGGCCGGCCGGGTCCGGGGCCTGCTGACCGGAACAGAGCCAGTCGCCGACGTGCCGGGCCGCGGCCTCGATCACGGCGCTTACGTGCCGCTGACAGTCATGTACCCGGACGCGGACATCCCGGTTCTGCAGATCTCGATGCCGAGCCTGGAGCCGCAGCGGCTGCTGCGGATCGGCGCGGCCCTGCGGCCGCTACGCGACGAGGGCGTGCTGATCATGGGCAGCGGCTTCCTCACCCACGGGCTTCCGTTCCTGCGTGACTTCCGGTTCGACGCGCCGCCGCCATCGTGGTCGGCTGAGTTCGACCACTGGGCCGCAACCGCGCTTGACAACGGAGACGTCGACGCGCTGGCCGGCTTCACCGGCGCGCCCGCGGTCAGGTACGCGCACCCCACCACCGAGCACTACGCGCCGCTGTTCGTCACCCTCGGCGCGAGCGAAGCGCCGGCGCCCGTCACTACCATCACCGGCTACTGGATGGGCCTGGCCAAGCGATCGGTGCAAGTGGCCTGACGGCCTGAGCGCGCCGTCGATGCCTCGTTAGTGGTGTTCTGGCACCACTAACACGGCGTCCACGCCGTCAGTCCGGGGTTCGAGTTCGTTCTCCTCAGTGCGGGACGGCTCTTCGGCGCCACGGCGCCAGGGCCGGCCCGCGCGAAGGCGCGATAACACCCGGTGCCTGCCCGTGTAGGGCACCGGCTTGCGCGGCGCATCGTTGTCGAAGTTCACTCTCGCTCCAGTAGCACGCGTCAGCGCTGTGCTCGCCATGGCTGTGCAGGTCACAGCCGTGCTAGTCACGGCTGTGCTGGTCACGCGCGGGCGGCCAGGACGAGGCGGTCCGCGGGGACCCGCTAGCCCGGTGCCTCACGCCGCCGGAACCTGCGCGCACCCGGACTGCCCGAGACCCGCAGGTCCCCCCCAGCTCCCGGCATGCTGCAAAGTGTCCAGGCCGGCAGACCGCCGGCAGGCACCGAGCTAGTCAGACGCGGGCACGCCTCGTCCTGGCTAGCGCCCCAGTCAACAGGCGACGGCGGGGCCGCGCCATCCCCGAACTCGTGGATGCGGACATAGCGGCTGCTGACCTAAACTGCCCGCTAGCGCAGGCGCGGCGCGCTCGCATGGTGCACCGGCACGGGGTGCTCCCGCAGGCACGGGGCGCTCCCGCAGGCACGGGGCGCTCTCGCAGGCACGAGTTGCTCTCGCAGGCACGAGTTGCTCTCGCAGGCACGGGGCGCTCCCGCAGCACGGGGCCAGCCGAAGCTGGCAGGACAGGCAGGACGCAGAATGGCCCTCGACACGGCGACCGCGCGGGCGCATGTCACCAGCCCGACCGGCGCGGTGACGGCGATACGCGATGGCGGCCGGATCGTGTTCGGCCGCGGTCCCGATGCCGACCTGATCGTCGCCGCCGGGCGCGGCCTGTCCCGGCGGGCCGGCGTGATCAGTGCCGTGGCCGGCGGCGCCTGGGTCGCGAACATCAGCCGGACGCACGCGCTGTACGCAGAGGGCGACGGCTACCGCGTCCGGCTGCCGCGGATGGACGAGGCCGGAGACCCGGCCGCCGCGCTCGAGCCGTCGAAGGGCTGGTTCCTGCGCGAGGGAGCCGCGCTGATCGGCTCGCGCGCCATGCTCGACGAGGGACAGTCGCTGCGCCTGGTGGTGGCCGGGCCGCCGGCGGCCGCGGCCGCTGACGGCACCGCGCACCTGCGCTCGGCGAACGGCGGCGATGTCACGCTGCTGCCGTTCTACCTCGACGCGAACACCAAGCTGTTCCTTGTCGCGCTGCTGTGGTGCCGCCCGTGGCTGGTCGACCCGGCGCGCGGCACACCGCTGCCGCGCACGCCGGAGATCGCGCGGGCTGCGCTCGTCGTCACCGACGCCCACCACGAGCTTGACTCCTTCGACAGCGACCCGGCGTTCCGGGACCGGCTGTCCGCCCGGGTCGGAGAGCACCTGAAGGTCCTGCGGCGCAAGATCACCGAGCGGGGCATGGTGCGGCCCGGAGTCAGGCTCTCCGACGAGGTGGCGGTCGGAGCACTGCTCGAGCACGGCATCATCACCAGCAGCGACCTGGACCGGCTCGCTGATCCGGCCTGGTGCTCGCGGCAGGAGGACCTGTGGTGGACGCCGGTGTTGTGACCAGCTATCCGGTCAGCACCCTGAACCTGGCGCTGGCGCGCAAGCCGTGCGGCCCGGTGACCTGCACGGTGTACGTGCCCGCCGGAATCTCGCCGGCGAAGAACTCGTGCGCCTGGTTAATCGTGTAGTTGAAGTTGCCGTAGCTGTCGATGACCGGATGGTCCGGTGAGGGGCCCACGCCCGCGAGACTGATGGTGAGCTGCGAGCCCGGCGGCCAGTACCCGCCGTGGACGACAAACCCGGTACTGCCGTCCCCGGTGGGCTGGCTGAGGGCGACGAACGGAACGCCGGGCGTGGGATCCACGATCGAAGCGCTCCCGGCCGGCGGACCGCCGGGCGGCGGGCTCTGCCCTGCAGGCGGCGGCAGTATCGGCCCGAGGCCCGCGTCGCTGCCATTCGCTGGCGCGGTAGCCGACGTCGTGGACCTCGCCGACGTGGACGGCGAGGAGGACGTCGTCGGCCCGGCCAGGCGGCCTGAGGCCGCCGCCTTCGCGCCGGGCTCCTGCGTCCGCAGCACCCACCCGGCCCCGACAAGAGCCACGGCGGCCGCCACGGTGAGGCACGTCAGCGCGATACGCCGGCGAAGAGTCCGGCGCGGTGCAGGCATGCGCTGCCCGGTACCGGACCCTGCCCGGCCGTGCCGGGCACCCGCCGCCGGGTGCGATGTCAACGGGCCGTTCGGACCGAGCGGCTGCGAGCCGATGGTGTCATCTCCGAACGCGGCCTCGTTCCCGTCCGGGTGAGCGGCCACCTCGGACTCCGCGCCAGCCAGCGCCGCCGACGGCAGGTCGCCGGCCGCCTCCGGCGCCGTCGCCGGCCGGCCGGACGAGCGCGGTATCCGGCGGTACTCCTCGATCAGTTCCATAGCTGCGGCCGGCAGCGGCGGGGCACTGAGCTCGCCGGCGGCCGCGAGTGCCGGCGCGAGCCGCGCCAGGATGGACG
>Ga0302324_100004716_pt1 | contig 30065 bp, 26 predicted proteins | sample Palsa_T0_1_FD_201949 | JGI IMG/M metagenome (GOLD analysis project Ga0302324, IMG submission 201949) | Peat permafrost microbial communities from Stordalen Mire near Abisko, Sweden - Palsa_T0_1 | ecosystem: Environmental > Terrestrial > Soil > Palsa > Peat permafrost | place: Sweden: Abisko...
TCTGGAGCGGATGCCGCCGGCGCCCGCCACCAAGCGACTGTTCGTCCTTCGCCACGCGAAGTCGAGCTGGGACGATCCCGGCGTCGGGGATCACGATCGCCCGTTGGCCCCTCGGGGGCGCCGCGCGGGCGAGCTGCTGTCCGAACATCTGCGCCGCGAGGGCATCCGTCCCGAGCTGATTCTCTGCTCCTCCGCCCTGCGGGCCCGGGAAACGCTCGCGCTCGCCGTGCTCGAGCCGGGCCGGCACGCGGGTGGTGGCGCGGGCGCGGGCGGTGGCGCGGGCGCGGGCGCGGGCGCACGCGGTGGCTCGGGGCTCGACGAAACCGGGGCGCCGGCCGAGGTCCGGATCGAGCGGGAGCTGTACATGGCGTCGGCGGGCGAGCTGATCGCGCGGTTGCGCGCCGTTCCCACGGGAGCGAGCTCGGTGATGCTGATCGGACACAATCCCGGCCTACGCGACCTGGCCTCCTCGCTGGCCGCGCGAGACGAGGCCCTCCGCGAGAAGTTCCCGACCGGGGCGCTCGCGACGCTGACGTTCACGTGCGCCTGGAACCGGATCGGCCCGGGCTGCGCTGAGCTGAGCGGCTTTGTGCGCCCCAGGGACCTGGCACGGAGCTCCCGCTAGAGCGGCGCCGGATCCGTTCACCAACCGCTAACCTGCTCGCGTGCTGAGGGAGACGGCATTACCGGCCGAGGGGAAGCGGATGACCAAGGGACCCGCCGTCTACTGCCGATACCTGATCAAGCGCTACGGGGAGGGCGAGACGGCCGTCGAGGCGCTCCGGGGCATCGCCGTGTCCTTCGAGCGCGGCAGCTTCACCGCGATCATGGGGCCGTCGGGGTCGGGAAAATCGACGCTCATGCATCTCCTCGCCGGGCTCGATCGCCCAACCTCAGGCAACGTCTGGCTCGATGGAACGAGCCTCGACGGGCTCGACGACACCGAGCTGACCCGGCTGCGCCGGACGCGGGTGGGCTTCGTGTTCCAGTCGCTGAACCTGATTCCCGTGCTCACGGCCGAGGAGAACATCGTGCTGCCGCTGCGGATCGCGGGCGAGGAGATCGACGAGGGCTGGCTCGAGCGGCTGCTGCGCGCGGTCGGCGTCGAGGACCGCCGCCATCACCTCCCATCGGAGCTCTCGGGCGGCCAGCAGCAGCGCGTCGCGCTCGCACGGGCACTGATGTCCCGGCCCTCGGTGGTGTTCGCGGACGAGCCCACGGGGAACCTCGACTCGCACGCGACAGAGGTGATCCTCGCGATGCTGCGGCGGGCCGTCGACGACTTCGGCCAGACGATCGTGATGGTCACCCACGATCCGCTGTCCGCCGCCCACGCCGATCGGATCCTGTTCCTTCAGGACGGCCTGGTGGTGCGCGAATCGGAGCGGCTCAGTGCCCCTGAGATCCTCGACTCGATGAAGACCCTGCAGCTGTTGATCTGACGTGACCGGTTACATGTTGCGCAACCTCGTCGCTCGGCGCCGGCGCGCGGCGAGGACGGCGTTCGCGGTGCTGCTCGGCGTGTCGCTGATCTCGGGCACGTACATCTTCACAGACAACATTCACGCCGCCTTTCGCGAGCTCTTCAGCGACGCCACGCGGGGCAGCGCGGTGATCGTCTCGAGCCGTCAGGACCTCGCCGTACGGGTCAACGCGCCCGCGAAGACCCATGTCCATCTGATCTCGCTGATCCGCTCGCTCCCGGGTGTCGCCGGCGTCGAAGGGGAGATCACCAACACCGCGACGATCATCGGGCGCAACGGCAAGCCGATCGAGAACACCTACGCGCCGACGCTCGGGCTCTCCTACGTGCCGCCGCAGTTCGGCCGTTTCACCTTCGTCGCCGGGTCTCCGCCGACCGGCCCCGATCAGGTCGCAATCGATCAGGGAACGGCGCAGCAGCAGGGATTTCACGTCGGTGAGATGGTTTCGATCGTCACCGACCAACCGCTGCGCCGATTCCGGATCAGCGGTATCGCCCACCTCGGCAGCGTGTCGCTCGGCGGCGCCACGTTCGCGGTGTTCTCGCTGCCGACCGCGCAGTCGCTCTATCTCGAGAACGGCCGCGTCGATCAGATCGCGGTCACGGCCACCAAGGACACGACGGCCGCGATGCTGATCAGCGAGATCCGCCCGCTGCTCTCGCCGGAGCTCACGGTCACCAGCGCTCAGACCGAGGACGACGCCGAGGTGGCGGGCATCGCCGACCGGTTGGGGATCCTGACCGACGGCCTGCTGGCGTTCGGATTCATCGCCGTCTTCCTGGGAGCATTTGCGATCTTCAACACCTTCTCGATGACCATCGCCGAGCGGACCGGCGAGTTCGCATTGCTGCGAGCCCTCGGCGCGACTCGCCGTCAGGTGCTCGACGCGGTGATGCTGGAGGCGGCGGCGATCGGCGTCGCGGCCTCCCTGGTGGGGCTGCTGGGCGGCTTCCTCGCCGCCATCCTGATCCGCGCCCTGTTCGTGGCGATCGGCTCGAGCCTGCCCTCCGCCGGGATCAGCCTCCAGCTCCAGACCGCGGAGCTCGGCCTGGGGGTGGGGCTGCTGGTGACGATCGGGGCCGCGCTCGTGCCGGCGCTACGTGCCACTCGCGTCCCCCCGCTCCAGGCGCTCCGGGAGTACCAAGCGCCGCGAAAGAGCAGCCGGCGCAGCGACTGGCTCCGCTCGGCCGCGGCGCTGGCGCTGTTCGCCGCGGGGCTGATCCTGGCCCTGACCGGCTCGGGGTCGGCGTCGCACCGCTTGACCAGGAGCGCGGTCGGAGCGGGAGCAGTCGTGCTTGCGATCGTGGCCGTGAGCCCGATCGTGATCGACCGCATGGTCCGCATCGTCGGCTGGCCCCTCGAGCGTGGCGGGCGCATCCTCGGTCGCCTGGCGAGGGAGAACTCCGCACGCAATTCGACGCGCACCGCCGCGACAGCCTCCTCACTGATGATCGGACTCGCGCTCGTCCTGTTCGTGACCGTGTATGCCAACGGCCTGCGGACGTCGACCAACCGCATCATCGACCGCACCCTGCTCGCCGATTTCACGATTCAGAGCAGCGACGGCAGCAGCCCCATTCCCCCAGCGACGGTGGAGGCGGTCACGACGCTTCCCGAGGTCCAAGCGGTCGCGAGCCTGACGAGTGCCGAAGGGCGGCTGGGGCGCAGCGGCCTGGTCGCCGCCGAGGGGGTCGATCCAAGCACCTTCGGACAGGTCTACAGGTTCGATTGGGTGCATGGCTCGGCCGCATCGCTTGCAAGCCTCCTCCCCGGCAGCGTGCTCGTGGAGCAGGACACCGCTCGCTCGGCGCACGTCTCAGTCGGTGACCGGATCCGGATGACGACCGAGACCGGGCTTCAGAGCACCGTCACCGTGCGGGGGATCTATCGCGATCAGGCGCTGTTGCAGGGTTTCGTGCTCCCGATCTCGGTCTTCGATCGGCTGTTCCATCAGCCGCGGATTCAGGCCGTGTTCGTGAAGCTCGCGCCGGGGACGAGCGTGGCCGGAGCCGCCGCGCAGCTCACCACGTCGCTGCGACCATTCCCGGGCGTCGTGGCCCGCTCCAAGCAGCAGGTCGAGGCGGAGGTCGGCAGCCATGTGAACGGCGTCCTGGCGCTGTTCTACGCGCTGCTGGCGCTGGTCGTCGGGATGTCGCTGCTCGGGATCGTCAACACGCTGTCGCTGTCGCTCCACGAGCGGACGCGCGAGCTGGGGATGTTGCGGGCGCTCGGGATGACGCCCGAGCAGACGCGGGTGCTGATCCGCGACGAGAGCTTCATCACGGCCGCGCTGGGCGCGATCGCCGGCGTGGTCCTCGGCGTCCTGCTGGCGTGGATCGTCACCCTCGCGCTCGCCGGCGACGGCGTTGTGTTCGCGCTGCCCGTCCTTCAGGTGCTCGGCCTGCTCGCGCTGGGGCTGTTGGCCGGGGTGGTTGCGTCCGTGCTTCCGGCGCGCCGGGCCGTAAGGCTGGACGTGCTCGCGGCGATCTCACAGGAATAGCGGCCTGCGCCCGAGATCACGCAGCCTCCCCCCGAGGCCCCAGCCTCCGCCCAAGGCCACGCGGGCTGTATACCCTGTCGCGATGCGTCGCGCCATCGTCTCGTTGATCGCGATGTCGCTGTGCCTGCTCGCCGCCGGCTGCGGCTCCTCGAGTTCCTCCAGCACCGTCTCTGGTGCGCTCGCGAACGAGCTTTCCTACTTCCCCTCCGGAAGTCCGCTCGTGACCGTGATCGAGACGAATCCGGGCGGCGCTGCGGTACAGAACTTAAACGGATTACTCGACCAGTTCCCGCTGGCCAAGCTCGGAATCGACGAGCTCGAGTCCACGCTCGAGTCCTCGGGGATCGACTACCAGACCGACATCGAGCCGCTGTATGGAAATCCGGTCACCCTCGCCGTGCTCCAGGTCCCGGACTCTGTCTCGGTCTCGGGGTCCGATTACCTCGCGGTCTGGGTGGCCAAGAGCGCGGCCAAGCTCGATGCGCTGATCAAGACCTTCCCCGGCCTCTCGCCGGCGGGGAAGCTTGACGGTGCATCCTTGTATCGGAGCAGCGCCGGCGCGCTCGCGGTCGACGGGGCGACAGTGTTCCTGGCCGCTTCTGCCGCGGACATCGCCGCCGCGCTCAAGCGTCATGCTCATGGCGGCGGCCTCACCGCGGCCGACTTCTCAAAGGCGATGGGCACCCTGCCCCAGAACGCTCTGATCCGGGCGTTCGGGACCCTGACCAGCGTGCTGTCGACACCATTCGCGGCGAGCGCGCACAAGATTCCCTGGGTCGCGGCGATCCGTGGCTACGGCGTCGCCATCAGCGCCGCCACCACCGGCCTCACCGCCCAATTCCACGTCGACACCTCCGGTGGCCCGCTCACCGGCGACGAGCTGCCGATCGCGAGCGGAGAGACGCCCCCGGCCCTCGCCGGCACGCTCCCGATTGCGGTCGGGGTGCGCGATCCCGCGCGGAGCCTCGACTTCATCGAGGCCGCGGCACGGGCCGCCGACCCCGAGTCGTACGCCCCCTTCCAGCGCGGCGAGGCGGCCGCCCAGCGCAAGACCGGCTATGACCTGAATACCTTTGCCACGCTGTTGACCGGCAACCTGATCATCGAGAGCGACACCAAGACGACGATGGCAAGGGTCGGGGTGACCGACCCGGCGAGCGCCGCGAAGCAGCTGGCCGCGCTGCCTCGGGTCGTGGGAGACATCTTCGACACGTCCACGGGACTGTCGAGGTTGGCGGGCGGCTTCTATGCGGTCAAGGAAGGGAAGGGAAAGGCGATTGACCTCGGCCTGGTCGGCAATCAGTTCGTCGCGGGCGTGGCCACCCCGGCGCAGCTCCGGGCCTTCGCCGCCGCGCCGACCACGGCGGCGCCGGGCGCTCAGGGCGCGGTCGCCTTCCGGATCAGCCTCCTCGAGCTGTTGAAGGTAGCGCTCGGTAGTTCCCCGGCCACCTCGCTCGTCCAGTCGCTGTTCTCCACCCTCGGTGACCTCACCGGCTCGGCGTCGGCCACCACCAGCGCCCTGATCGGGAATCTCTCGCTCGGCGTCAAGTAGCGTCCACCACTTCGTAACCGACGGCTCCGCCACCTACTCTGTCGCGGACGCCAGCCGGCGCAGGAGCTCGAGCGCCCCCCGCTTGGACAACGGCTCGTTCAGGTTGCCGCACTTGGGCGACTGCACGCACGACGGGCACCCGCTCGCGCACGGGCACTCGGCGATCAGCCTCCGGGCGTCGTCCACCAGCCGCTCGAACTCGTCGAACCCACGCCGGGTGATCCCGATCCCACCCGGGTGACCGTCGTAGATGAAGATCGTCGGGCCCCCGGTCTGCGGGTGAGCGTTGGTCGACAGACCGCCGATGTCCCAGCGGTCGCACATCGCGATCAGGGGCAGGACGGCGATCTGCGCGTGCTCGAGCGCGTGTAGTGCTCCGAGCAGATGTTCAGGCGGGAATGGATCGGCGGCGATCAGCTCGTCGAGCTCGAACCACAGGGCCCGTGTGGAGAACTCGACGGTCGGCAGATCGAGCGCCGTGAAGTCGATCATGGTGTGGTCCTGCAGCCGCTTGCGCTGGTAACCGAGGACGGTCTCCGACACCGCCACCGCGCCGAAGGAGAGGACGACGCCGAGGATGTCGCGGCGGTCGTGCAAGCGCTCGATGTAAGTGAAGCTCTCGCGCTTGGCCTGGGTGAAGTAATCGCCGGTGAACGGATCGAGCAGAGCCCGGCGTGCGTCGAGATCGAGCGCGAGCACCTCGTAGGAACGCCCGAGGTGCAGATAGACCGCCCCCTCGTGGACGGTCGAGTACGCACGCGCGGCCTCGATCTGGCCGAGCAGCTCGCCCGAGCCGACGTCGATCAGGGCGAAGGAGTCGGAAGACGCGGAGCGGAGTGCCACCCGCGCCGCCGGGTAGTCGTCGGCGCGGCTGGGGACGAAGCCGGTGGCGCGCTCGCGGAGCGCCCCGGCGGCCGTGAGCTCTTCGGCGTATCCGCGCCATCCGGTTCCGAGCACGGCCGCGTCGTCGTCGCTCAGAGGCGCCTCATGGGCCGCGCACAACAGGTGCTCGGCGTAGATCTGCGGGCTCTCGTGGTCGAGGATCGCGGCCTCCACCGGCCGGCCCAGGAACTCGTCGGGGTGACGACAGAAGAACTGGTCGAGCGCATCCTCGCCGGCGAGAAAGACCGCCAGGCCGCGGCCCCGCCGTCCCGCCCGGCCCCACATCTGCCGCAGGCTCGAGACGGTGCCGGGGAAGGTGACGCAGATGGCGGCGTCGAGCTCGCCGATGTCGATCCCGAGCTCGAGCGCGTCGGTGGCGACCACGGCGAGCAGCTCGCCCGAGGTGAGGCGCCGCTCGAGCTCCCGGCGCTGCTGGGGCGTATAACCGGCGCGGTACGGGGCGATCCGTTCGGCGAGCTCGGGCCGATCGGAGCTCTTGAGGCGGTCGACGGCGTGGCGGAGGATCAGCTCGACTCCCCGGCGAGATTTCATGAAGCAGATCGTTCGCGCGCCCTCGAGCACGAGCCGCTCGAGCAGCTCGGCCGCCTCGGCGAGCGCCGAGGCACGCGTGCCGAGCAGCTCGTCGAGCAGGGGCGGGTTCCACATCGCGACCGTACGCTGCGCCGTCGGCGCCGCGTCGCTGTCGATCAGCGTCATTCCCTCCAGCCCGGTGAGGCGCTCGGCCAGCTCGAGTGGATTGGCGATCGTGGCGCTGGTGAGCAGGAAGCGCGGCTCGGTGCCGTAGCGGGCAGCCAGGCGCCGCAGCCGCCGCAGCACATTCGCCACGTGCGAGCCGAACACGCCTCGGTACACGTGGGCCTCGTCGATCACGACAAAGGCGAGATTGGCGAACAGCTCCGCCCACGCCGCATGGTTCGGCAGGATGCCGACGTGGAGCATGTCGGGATTCGTGAGCACCAGGTTGCTCCGCTTGCGGATCGCCGCCCGCTCCCCGCGGGGCGTGTCGCCGTCATAGATCGCCGGGCGAATCTCGGCGCCCATCCCGAAGGCGTGAAGCGCTCGTGCCTGGTCCTGGGCGAGCGCCTTGGTCGGATACAGGTACAGCGCGCGGGCCCTACGGTCCACGCACAGCACCTCGAGCGTCGGCAGCTGAAAGCACAGCGACTTCCCCGAAGCCGTCCCCGTGGTGACGATCGTCGGACCGTCGAACGCGGCACGAAGCGCCGCCTCCTGGTGGGCGTAAAGACGCTCGATCCCGGCCCGCTCGAGCGCGGCGAGAACACGCGAGTCCAGATCATCGGGCACAGAAACAAAGCGCGCGGAGCGCGCCTCATAAACATCCTGATGGACGACCCGCTCGTCTTCGAGCAGGGCCGCCCACGGCTCAGCCGAGCGAGTGGCAGTCACGAGGCCAGTATGGCGACCACGCTGCCGGGCGGCCGGTGGCAACTGCCCTCCATGATCTAGGGTCAACCCGCAATGCGCGCCCTGTACGTAGACCTGGACGGCACCCTCTTGGGACCGGGAGCATCGCTCCTACGCGGCGCCGGCGATCGCTTCAGTCTCGACGCCGTCCGCGCGCTCCAGGCGTGCGACCGGGCGGGCGTCGAGGTCGTGATCTACTCCGGCCGGCGCCAGAGCTCGGTGTTCGAGGGTGCGCGGCTGATCGGCTCCTCCGCCTACATCTTCGAGATCGGTTGCGGCCTCGTGCTCGACGGCGAGCTCGAGTGGCTGACCGACGGTTTTGAACCCCGCGAAGACATGACGATCTTCGAGCAGATCACCGCCACGGGAGCGCCTGAACTGCTCCTCGAGCGCTTCGCCGGCCGGCTCGAGTACCACACGCCGTGGCACCTCGGGCGCGAGGTCTCGCACCTGTTCCGTGGCCTGGTCGACACGGCGCAGGCCAACGAGCTCGTCGGCCGCTGCGGCCTGCGGCTGGTCGACAACGGCGTCATCCACGAGCGCGTGGGGACGCTCCCGATCGCCCATGCCTACCACTTGATCCCGGCCGGAGCCTCCAAGGCGCGTGGCGTCGCCCGCCACATGCAGGCGCGCGGCTACGCGCGCGAGGAGTGCATCGCCGTAGGCGACTCGCGCGAAGATCTCGAAGCCGCCGAAGTCCTGGACACGTTCTGGCTCGTGGCCAACGCCCTGGAGCGCGACCCGGGCATGGGCGAGGAGATCGTTGGGCGGGCGGGGATCCGGATCGCCGAGGGCGCTTACGGGGCCGGGGTCTACGAAGCCGTGGTCACGACGCTGGCCGAGCGCCGGTAGCCACTTCCTGCTCCACCTCGTGGGCATCCCCGACGGCCCACCCCAGCCGCTCGACGAGCTGGGTTGCGAAGTGGTCTGACTCCAGGTCCGCGAGGCTCACACGCTCACGCAACATCACCGCTGCTTCTCCCTGCTGGTGATCCGGATCAACGAGCACGATTATCTGAGGCATCGCTTCCTCCTTGGGTACATTGGCCGACTCAGCGTGCCACCCTCGGATCACGCCCCAGTAAACATCTCGTAGCTTTCCTGCCTAGTGATTGTGTTCGGGCCAGCGTACCCGTTCGCGCGCCCGTCGCCAGAACCCGAGTCGGACGGCCGGCCGCCACCGCGCCGGCGGGGGCACCGTCGCGCGCACGAGCGCCACCCACTGCTCGAGCGGCAGCTCGCCGGCAATCAGGCGTCCGAGCGCCGCGGTGACCGGCGCGTCGATCCCGGCGGCGGCGAGGGCCCGGGCGAGCAGGGGCACCGTCTCGAGCGCCTCGACCGCCTGGCCGACACGGGCGGGGATGTCAACCGAGGCGACGCCCTGGGCCAGTAGCTCGCCGGCGCGCCGATTGCGGCTCTGGGGCGCCAGCGCGGTGGCAACGAGGTCGCCCGTCCCCGCCAGCCCGATCATCGACTCGGGCCGCGCGCCCTGCCCCTCGGCCCAGCGCCACACCTCGGCGAAGATATGCCCCGCCGCCGCTCCCGCGGCATTCAGGCCCTGCGACTCGGTGGCGCCGGCCGCGAGCGCGGCGGCATTCTTCGCCGTGCCCGCGAGCTCGACCCCGACCGGATCGTTGGACTCCTCGCATACCACGCCCGCGCGAATGAACACGCCGGCCAGCGCCGTCGCGAGCGGCTCGGCGGACGACGCCGCGACCAGCCCCGCCCCCTCGCTGACCATCTCGCGGGCGTGGGCCGGACCGCCGACACAGGCGACGCGATCGGCGCCGAAGCGCTGGCGCAGCAGCGCCGTGGGCGGGCTGCCCCACGGTGGCACGAGGCCCTTGGCGAGCGAGACGACCGAGGCGCGCGGAGGGAGGCCGGCCGCCACCAGGCCCTCGATGACCTCGTCCAGACCGTTGGACGGCACTCCGAGGAAGACGTAGTCGGCCCGGGCGAGGCCGGCGCTGACGGGCTCGATCCGAAGCTCTCGGGGGAGCTCAACGCCGGAGAGATAGACCCTGTTCTCGCGATCCTCCGTGAGCACCTCGGCCTGCTCGGCGGTGCGCGTCTGCAGCGTGGTGCGTAGGCCCCCGCGCGCGAGCAGCACCGCGACCGCGGTCCCGAACGAGCCGGCACCGATCACGACCGCGCGGCGTGAGCCAGGAGCGGGGAGGTGGATCGAGCGGCGGGGAGCTAGCGGCATGGCTTGGCCGAGCGTACCTTTGCGGCCTGCTTCTGGCGGCGTGGGGCGGGGCGGGGGCGTCTCGGCTCCGCTCCTGTCTTACGCTGTTGCTGTGGCTTCTGAACCTGATTGGCTCTCGTGGGTACGGACGCTCGAGGCGATTGCTCAGGCGGGGCTGAACTATGCGAGCGATGAATATGACGTCGCGCGCTACCAGGACGTGCGGCGGATCGCGGCCGAGATCGCGGCCGCTAGGAGCGATACGAGTGCCGAGGTGATCGAGCGGATGTTTGCCGCGGAGTCCGGACATCCCACGCCGAAGGTGGATGTCCGGGCCGCGGTTGTCGTGTCGGGCGAGATCCTCCTGGTTCGCGAGCGCAGCGACGGGCAGTGGACGCTGCCCGGGGGTTGGGCGGATCCGGGGGAGTCGCCCGCAGAGGCGGTCACGCGGGAGGCACGCGAGGAGGCCGGGGTCGAGGTGCGCGCGGTGAAGTTGATCGCCCTGTACGACCGCGTGCATCAGGGTCACCCTCCGTACCCGTTCTCGGTCTATAAGGCGGTGTTCGCGTGCGAGCCGCTCGGCGAGGTCGATCCGCATCCCTCGGGCGAGACCGACGGGGCGGCGTTCTTCGACCCCGCGGCGCTACCGCAGCTCTCGCCGGGTCGCACTACGTCCGCGCAGATCGCCCGGGCGCTGGCCCATCACGCCGATCCCTCGCTGGCCACCGAGTTCGACTGAGCCTGCGTGTGGATCATGTTCCGCATTCCTGAGAATTGCTCCGCATTCCTGGGGAAGGTCGATTAGGGTCCGATTAGCGACCCGCCGGCGCCCCGTCGCCCAGGTTATAACCGTCAACCAGCGAGCTTGGAACAGTGGCCGATGGCCGCGCTTTGCGCTTGCACGTCCAAAGTCGGCTCACGGGTTTGGTGGTCACTAGGTGGTGGCTGCACGGGTGGTCCGTACGACTACTTACCGTCCATGGAGCCGCCTAAGCATGCTGACATCCAGAATCGGGCAGGGGTGCCGCAGGTGGCGGTCGACTCCGGCGCCCGTTCCGACTAATCACGGTAACTCCGGCTGCCGGATGTGAGCGTTGCTCGCGCGCCTGACCGGCCTGGCCCGGTTGCCCTTTCAGACTCGAGGCTGATGGATGACATCGCCGCCGGGAGCGCCGACGCCTTCAAGCAGTTGTATGACCGATACTCGACTCGTGCGACCCGGCTGGCGCGGTCGGTCTGCCGCGACGACGGCGTGGCAGAGGACGCCGTTCAGGAGGCCTTCGTCTCTATCTTCAGGAGCCGTGTGACTTACCGGCCGCAAAGAGGGACGGTTAAGTCGTGGGTCCTGATGGTGGTGCTGAGTCGGGCGATCGACGTCTCCCGCTTGGAAGCCAAGCACGCAACCCGACGCGCGAGTGGCGATGCCCTCGACGTCGTGGCCTCACCCTGCGATGTCCTCGACGAAGCCAGCACCCGGATCGAAGCCAGCCGCCTGCGAAGCGCGCTGGCCGCGCTCCCGCACGCACAGCGAGAGGCCATCATGCTCGCCTACGGCGGCGGGCTGACCCACGCCGAGATCGCTGAACGGCTGGGGGTCCCGTCCGGGACCGTCAAGGGCCGCCTCCGCCTCGGGATCGCGAAGCTCCGCCTCGTCTTCGAGACAGCCGACTCCTCCGAAGCTCCGGTCAACCGGCCGGACGACTCGTACGGACTCGCTCCGTCCTGCGGGTCAAAGTGCCGTCAGAGTAACTCCGCGAGCTGAGCTCCCGCCGCCTCGATCTCCTCCAGGGTGCCTGCCTCGAGCACCGCCTGGAGGTCGAGGATCCGCGCGCCGAACGCATCCAGCCGGCGCTCGCCGACGATCGCGTGGCACGGGACGCCGGCCTGCCGCGCCCGCGTCGCCACTTCGGACACAGCCTTCCCCGCCAGGCTCTGCAGGTCGAGTCGCCCCTCGCCGGTGACGACGGCGCGGGCCGCCCGCATCCGCGGATCGAACCCGAGGGCATCGAGGACGTAGGCGGCGCCGGGGACGAGCTCGGCGCCGAAGGCCGCCCACAGGCCGCCGCTGAGGCCGCCGGCCGCGCCCGTCATCGCCACGCCCCGGGGGTCGCGGGGCAGGCGGCGCGCCTGGTCGCGTAGGCGGCGGGTGAGCCGGCGGACCGCGTCGGCGTCGGCGCCCTTCTGCGGCCCGTAGATCCAGGCGGCGTCCTCGAACGGCGTCTGCACGTCGCAGAGCACGACCAGTCGGGTGCGCCCGATTCCGCCCGCGTCGTTGATCGCGGCGATCGCGCCGGCGCCGCCGTCGGTGGTCGCGCTCCCCCCGACGCCGATCAGCACGCTCTGAGCGCCGGCCTCCACAGCCGCGAGGATCAGCTCACCGGTCCCGCGGGTGCAAGCCGCGATCGGGTCGCGCTCGGCCGGGGCGACGAGCGAGAGGCCGCTGGCCGCCGCGGTCTCGAGGAGCGCGCCGGCGCCGTCGTCGATCAGCGCGAACTCCGCCTCGACGGGGCGCCCCAGCGGGTCAGCCACCCGCGCCGTGAGCGGACGGGCGCCGAGCGACGGGCCGAGCGCCGCCAGCGTGCCCTCGCCGCCGTCCGCGACCGGGCAGAGATCGACCGGCCGGCCGGCCGCCTCGAGACCGCGCGCGATCGCGCCGGCGACCTCGGAGGCGCCGAACGTGCCCTTGAACGAGTCTGGCGCGACCAGGATCGTCGTCGGTATTCCTCTCACGGACACGAGCTCCGCATCCTCTCAGCCGCGTGAGACCCCCGTCGAGCGAGCGGGCCGAAGGGGCGGCGATGGGTTGTCTAGCTGGACGCGGCCGGCGTGGTCTGGCGGCGCTTCGGAGCAGGCTTGGGCGGGTCCACCAACAATGAGGCGCCGATCGCCCCTCCGAGGTCACCCAGCTCGGCGAGACGAACCGCGGGAGGCCGCTCGTCGACGAACAGGTGCGGCTTCATCGCGGTCTCGATCCGCTCCACGTAGGGCTGTCCGAGCCGGACGCCGAGCCCACCGCCGATCACCACCATCTCGACGTCGAGCAGATTGACCGCCGAGGCGATCCCGGCGCCGAGGGCCTCGATCGCCTCGTCGATCAGCTGGCGGGCAAGGCCGTCCTTGCGCTCGAGCGCCCGCGCCCAGATGCTGCTCGTCAATCGGGTGCGATCGTGCTTGGACATCAGCTTGAACAGGTCGGTGGGCTTGCCCTCCCGGTGGAGCTTGCGTGCGCGGGCCTCCATCGCCGCGCGCCCCGAGTAGGCCTCCAGACAGCCGCGCCGGCCGCACAGGCAGCGCCGGCCGCCCATCTTGACCACCGTGTGCCCGATCTCGCCGGCCGCGCCGCGGCCATGCCACGGCTTGCGGTCGAGGATGATCCCCGAGCCGACGCCGGTACCCCAGAACACGCCGATCAGCGACGACACGCCCCGGCCGGCACCCAGCGCCAGCTCGGCGTCGGTCGCGACCCCGACATCGTTGCCGATCGCCACGGTCGTGCCCAGCGCCTTGGCCAGCGTCGGGCCGAGCGGGAACGAGGCCGCCCAATCGGGCAGATTGCCCGCGCCAGAAACCGTCCCCGCTTTCTCGTCAACCGCGCCGGGCGAGCCGACGCCGATTCCCGCGAGCGTGCTCGTGTCCTTGATCCCGGCATCGGTTGCCGCCTCGCGCAGCGCCCCGGCCATCGCGGCCGCGACGTCGGCCGGGCCGCCCTCGGTGGGCGTCGGGGCGCGCGCTGATCCGAGCACCTTCTGGCGCTCATCGACGATTACGCATTGGATCTTCGTCCCGCCGAGATCGATCCCGCCGCATGCCGAGGCCATGGGCGGAGGATACGGCCACGGCAGGCAGAGCGAGGACAGCCTGCTCGTGGATCTACGAAATATCCCGGCGGGCGTCGACCCAAGCGGCGATGGTGAGGGCCAGGGCCGTCCAGCCGATGATCACCGCCACGGCGGCCCCGAACGCGAGCTCATGCGCGGTATTCCTTCCCGCCACGGCCGTGAGCGCGTCGCCGAAGGAGAACTTCCCCACGGTCGCACTCGCCGCGATGATCAGCGGGTCAGCGACGAAGAAGATGACCAGCGTGCCGACGACCGCCGCGACCTGGTTGGCGACGAGCACGCCGATGGCGACACCGAGCATCGCCCCGAGCCCGCAGGCCAACAGGCTTCCGCCGACCGCTCGCACGTAGTCGCCGGTGCCCAGCGACGGTCCGCTCGCGCCGCTGAGCAGCGGGATGCCGATCGCGAACGCGACGACGAGCATCAGCGATCCGACCAGCAGCCCGGCGATCCCGTAGGCCACCATTCGCCCGACGCTCAGACGCAGCCGTGAGGGCAAGATCAGGGCCCCGGCCGCCACCGTGCGATGGCGGTACTCCGCCGTCGCGCCGACCACGCCGAACAGGAGGAGCACGACCGCGAGCGGGTCGCCGATGCTGAGGACCGCGCGCTTGTCGGAGATCGTCGTCGGATTTCCGGCCAGAGTGGTGACGAGCACCACAAGCAGGACCAGGAGCACGCCGGCGATCGCGAAACCGAGCGCGGTACGCGTCGTACGCAGCTTGAGCAGCTCGGAGCGCAGCACCCTGTTCATGCCGCCGCCTTCGGCCCCTCGGTCGTCGGCCCCTCGGTCGTTGGCCCCTCGGTCGTCGGCTCGTCGGTGGTCAGCTCGAGGAAGACCTCCTCGAGCGAGGCGGAGTGGGGCGCGAGCTCGTGCAGGGGCAGCCCGGCGGAGAACGCGAGATCGCCGATCTGGGCGGCATCGAGACCGGAGACGATCACGACGTCGTTCTCACGGCTGACCTGGGCTCCCGCGCGCTCGATCGCCGCGGCGAGGTCCGCGAGTCGGGGTGAGCGCACGCTGACCCGCTTCGGACCGGACAGGCGATCGACCGGGCCCTCGTCGACCAGGCGTCCGTGGTGGATCACGATCACGTCGTCGACGGTCTGGGCGACCTCGCTGAGCACGTGGCTGGAGATCAGCACCGTGCGGCCTTCGGCGGCGAGCCCGCGCAGGAAGTCGCGCAGCCAGCGAATGCCCTGTGGGTCGAGGCCATTGGCCGGCTCGTCGAGTACGAGCAGCTGCGGGTCCCCCAGGAGCGTCGCCGCGAGCGCCAGCCGCTGGCGCATGCCCATCGAGTACTTGCCGGCGCGACGGTCGGCGGCCCCCGTCAGCTCGACGAGCTTCAGCACGTCCTCGACGCGCGACTCGGGCAGCCCGGCCAGGACGGCCAGCGAGCGCAGGTGATTGCGTCCGGAGCGCCCCGGGTGAAAGCCCGAGATCTCGAGCGACGCGCCGACGGTTCGGGCCGGGTCGGCGAGCGCGGCGAACGGCTGGCCGAAGATCGTCGCCTCGCCGGCGCTCGGCCGCGCCAGCCCGAGCAGGATGCGCAGCGTCGTCGTCTTGCCGGCGCCGTTGGGACCCAGGAAGCCGGTGACCGCGCCCGCGCGGACCTCGAACGAGAGATCGTCCACCGCCGCGACGCCGCCGTAGCGCTTGCTCAGCCCGGCTACGCGGACGGCATTGACTTGCGTGTCCCCTGGCACGAGCAGAAGCCTATGCGACTACGTCCCCATCTGTTCGATCCGGCACTCGCGCGGCGCCTTATCCTCGCGCCAGCGCAGGATCTTCGTCCCGTGCCGGATCCGCCCGTCGCTCGCGTGGTCGAAGGTGACCTCGACCACCAGCTCGGGTCGCAGCTCGATCCATTCGAGCTCCTTCTCGCTCTTCCACCGGCTTGGATCCCCACGGCCGCGAGTCCCGGTCTCGTACGGCTCCAGGCGCCCCACCAGCGCTCGCTTCTCGGCCGCCCGCAGCCCCGAGGAGTGCCCGACCACATGCAGCGCGCCGGCGCCGTCGTAGAGGCCGAGGATCAGCGAGCCGACCGTGCCCTCCTCCTTGCCCGGGCGGTAGCCGGCGACGACGGCGTCGATCGTCCGCACGCGCTTGACCTTGACCATCCCGGTTCGCTGTCCGGGCCGGTAAGGCGCCGTCACGTCCTTGGCCACGACGCCCTCGGTGTCGCGCAGCCACGGCTCTGCATCGGCCTCCGAGCGGGTGTAGGGCGTGAGGGTGACGGGCGCCTGGACCAGCTCCTCGAGCGCCGCGCGGCGCTCGCCGAACGGCCGCTCCAGCCAGGACTCGTCGCCGAGCGCGAGCAGGTCGAAGGCGATGTAGCGCGCCGGCGTCTCGGCCGCGAGCCGGTTGATCCGCGACTCGGCCGGATGGATGCGCTGCTGGAGCGCCCCGAAGTCCTGAGCGCCGTCAGCGCCGCCGTCGATCACGATCTCCCCGTCGATCACGTACCGGCCGGGTGCGAACGACAGCTCGGGAAAGTAGCGCCCGAGCGGCTTGCCGGCGCGCGATTGCACGGTCACCGCGTCGCCGTCGGCGAACACGATCGCGCGGAAGCCGTCGTACTTGGGCTCATAGGCCCACTGCTCGCCGACGGGCAGCTCACCGCGCGAGCGAGCCAGCTGGGGTTCTATCGGCGGCTTCAGGGGGAGGGTCATCGCTGTCCGCGATCCTACCCGCCGGCCTCGCCGCAGCCCGCGATCCCTCCCAGCTACGATTCCGACCATCGCCGCAGCGAACGCGACCACCTCTGAAGAGGAGTACCTGGAGATGCTCTTCTGGCTTCTCGAGGCCGGTCTACCGATGACCGGGGCGAACCTCGCCCGCGCGATGCAGCTCTCGGCCCCGACCGTCCACGAGATGCTCGGCAGGCTAGAGCGCGACGGCTACATCACGCGCAGCGCCGACCGTATGGTGGAGTTCACCGGTCCCGGGCGCGAGCACGCCGAGCACATGGTCAGCCGCCACCGCATGATCGAGCGCTTCCTGACCGACGTCGTCGGCGTGCCGTGGGACGACGTCCACGAGGAGGCGGAGCAGCTCGAGCACGCGATGACCCCACGGTTCGAGGCGTACGTCCGCTCATCGGTCGGCGACGCGAAGACGTGTCCGCACGGTCACCCGATCCGGGTCGGCGAGCGGGTGGCCGGGGTCCCGCTGGGCGACTGCGAGCCCGGCGCCAAGGTGACGATCCTGCGGTTCGAGAACGAGGCCGAGGACCTCCTCCATTACCTCAAGGAGGTCGGCCTCGAGCCGGGACGCGAGGGCACGATCGCCCGTAACGCGGGCGAGCACGTCGAGATCGATTTCGACGGCGAGACCTCGACGGTCACGATCAGCGTCGCCGAGACCGTCTCCGTCCTCGCCGATCCTTCGCCGCCGCCGCGGATCGCGTTGCCCGAGCAGCTGGTGCTCGGGCGCGAGCGCTACGGGCGCTGAACTTCGGCCCCGATCACGACGCCCCGGCGACGCAGTCAGGGCGGGCGAGCTGCGCCAGGTCCACGGCCCCGGCCAGCGCGCGGTAGCCGGCGGGGCTGAAGTGGACATCGTCTGATCCGTCGTACGGTGGGTCGATCCTGAGCGGGTCAGCGGGATCGCGGACGGCGGCGTCGAAGTCGACCACGCCGTCGGAGAAGTGCTGGGTGCGGATCCACTGGTTGACCTGCTGGCGCACGGAGGTGGCGGCCGTGCTGGCATAGGCCGGCGAAGCCGCCCCTCCGGTGGGCGTCAGGGTGCCGAGCTGAATCGCCACCCCGGCCTCGTGGGCCTCGGTGATCAGCTTCTCGTATGCCGCGATCAGCTGACTCACGGTGGCTTTGGTGGAGATGTCGTTGATGCCCTCGAGCACGATCACGTCGCTCACGCCTGCCTGTGCGAGCGCGTCGGTGCCGAAGCGCGACAGTCCCGGCGGCCCGAACAGCGGCAAGCCCGTGCGCAGCAGCTGGTTGCCGCTGATGCCGGCGTCGAGCACCGACAGTGGGAGCTTCGCGGCGATCAGGCGGCGCTGGAGGTCATCGGGGTAGCGGCCGTTGGTGTCGATGGTGGAAAGCACCTCCCGCCCGGATCTGGTGGCCTGATAGCCGTCGGTGATCGAGTCCCCGAAGGCCACGACCGCCCCGGTGGAACCGGGGGCGCGCACCTCCACCCCGTCGAGGAAGTACCAGCCGGTCGAGTACGGTCCGGTCGTCTTCCGCGTGAACGCGGAACCGCTGATCGCCGCCGCATGGTCGCCGCTGCCGGGCGGGCTCATGTAGCTCGTCTGACGGGTCGTGAAGTGCTCGGTCGGATACTTGATCGTCCCGGGCACGTAGACGCTGACGGCGAGGTCCTCGAACGCGTGGAAGCTCAGACCAACCGGGTCGCTGACGGCCTCCGCGCCGGCGGGGATCGTCGCGGTAGAGCGTCCGGCGAAGGTCACCGGGCGCTCGGAGCCGGCGAGGAGCGAGGCCCCGGCGCCCTCCACGCCGACGGTGACCGGGCCGAGGGTCACCGGCGCCGTGCCGTACCGGTTGCTGAGGTGCAGGCGCAGCGTGCTCCCGCCCAGGTGCGGCGCGACGATCATCCGCAGCGTCCGGTCGACGAGGGGCTGGGTCAGGCTGACGCCGCTCGGGCTCGCCGCCCACGATCCCACCCAGTGCTCCGCGCACGCCGTTGCCGCCGACCGGTGCAGCGGGGGCGGGTACGGCGATCGCGTCTTTCCGGCGCTGAGCAGGAGGCCGACGACAATCGCCACCACGGCGACCGCCAGCAGACCGAGAAGGCGATTACGCGCCCGCAACCTCCGCGTACGCGCCCGCCAGCCGCCGCACGCCCTCCTCGATCTCCGCCGGCGTGACGCCGGAGTAGGCGATCCGGAAGCTGCTCTCGCCACCCTCGACCATGAAATCCGTGCCCTTGACGAACTGGACGCCGCGGTCGGCGGCGAGCGCGAACAGCGCGCTGACGTCGGTCCCCGGGGGGAGGTCGACCCACAGGAAATAGCCGCCCTCCGGACGAGTGAAGCGCGCGTCGGGAAGCTCCCGCTCGAGCGCGTCGCACAGGGTCTGCGCCCGCTCGTGGAGCGCGTCCTTGACCGTTTCGATCGACTGCTCGATCGCGCCACTGCGACAGAACTCGTTGACGATCGCCTGAGCGACCATGTTCGGAGAGATGTAGGTGCTGGTCGCGATCTTGACCACCCGCTTGATCAGATCCTCGGGACCGACGAGATAGCCAACCCGGATACCGGGGCAGACGGTCTTCGAGAACGAGGACGCGTATACGACCCGATCGGCGTCCATCGAGATCATCGTCGGCAGCGATTGCCCGGCGAAGCGCAGGGCCACGTACGGGTCGTCCTCGAAGATGGTGAACTCGTGCTTGCGCGCGAGCTCGAGCAGGGCCTCGCGCTTGGCCGCCGACAGCGTGTACCCGGCGGGGTTCTGGAAATTCGGGATGACGTGGGCGAGCTTCGGCCGCGTGCCTGCGCTGATCAGCTCTGCGAGCGCGGCAACGTTGAGACCGTCGGACTCGAGCTCGACCGCGCGTAGCTCCGCGCCCCGGTCCCGTAGCGCCAGCAGGGTGCGGTCATAGGTCGGCCGCTCGACGATCACCGTGTCCCCGGCCGCGACCAGCGCGTCGAACAGGAATGCGTCGGCCTGCATCGAGCCGTTGGTGACGAGCACCCGCGAGGGCTCGACCTCATGACGCTCGGCGATCCACTCGCGCAGCGGCGGATAGCCGATGGCCGTCCCGTACGCGGTCATCCCGCCTGGGTCGGCGACGAAGGCGCGGTCGGCGGCCGCGCGCAGGCCCTCCACGTCGACGATGTCGAGCGACGGGGCCCCGCGGGCGAAGGAGATCGGCTTGGTGATCGCGGACATCGAGGCTGGAGCTTACGCGGCCGCGCCGAGCAGTGAAACCGCGACCTCGGCCACCTGAGTCGGCGTGCGACCGACCCGAACTCCCTTGGCCTCGAGCGCCTCCGCCTTGGCCACCGCGGTCCCCCGCGACCCCGAAACGATCGCGCCCGCATGGCCCATCGTCTTGCCCGGAGGAGCCGTGAACCCGGCGATGTACGCGAGCACGGGCTTGGTCACATGGGCGGCGATGAACTCCGCGGCACGCTCCTCGGCATCGCCGCCGATCTCACCACACATCACGATCAGATCGGTCTCGGGGTCGTCCTCGAGCAGCCCGATCACGTCGATGAAGTCGGTCCCGGGAACGGGATCGCCGCCGATACCGACGATCGTCGAGTTGCCGAACCCGCGCTGGGCGAGCTCGTTGCCGATCTGGTAAGTGAGGGTGCCCGAGCGCGAGACCAGGCCGACATTCCCCTCCTTGAAGAAGCCGGCGGGGATGATGCCGACGTTGGCCCTGCCGGGAGAGAGGATCCCCGGACAGTTGGGACCGACCAGCCGCGCGCGGCCGTTCTTCTTGATCACGCTGTAGGTCCGCAGCTCATCGTGGGCGGGGATGCCCTCGGTGATCGCGATGATCAGCTCGATCCCGGCGTCCTCGGCCTCGAGGATCGAGTCCGCCGCGAACACGGGCGGAACGAAGATCATCGCCGTGTTCGCGCCGGTCCGGTCGACCGCGTCGTGAAAGGTGTTGAACACCGGGATGCCCTCCACCGACTGGCCGCCCTTGCCGGGGGTGACGCCCGATACGACCTGGGTGCCGTATTCACGGTTGCGCAGCGTGTGGAAGCTGCCCTCGCGTCCGGTGATGCCGGACACGCAGAGCCGGGTGTGCTTGCCGACCAGGATGCTCATGATCCCGCCGCCAGCTCGACGACCTTCTTCGCCGCGCCGTCCATCGTCGACTCCGCGAAGACGTTCGGGAGGTTCGCCTCGGCCAGCAGGCGACGGCCCTCGACGTCGTTCGTCCCGTCCAGACGCACCACGAACGGGACCTCGGGCTTGACCTGCGCGAACGCCTCGATCAGGCCCCTGGCGACCTCGTCGCAGCGGGTGATCCCGCCGAAGATGTTGAACAGCACGGCCTTCACCTTGGGGTCGGAGAGGATCACCTCGACCGCGCTGGCGATCGCCTCGGCCTTCGATCCGCCGCCGGCATCGAGGAAGTTGGCGGGCCGGCCACCGGCGAGGGCGACGACGTCGAGCGTGGACATGACCAGGCCGGCGCCATTGCCGAGGATGCCGATATCGCCGTCGAGCTTGACGTAGGTGAGGCCGCGCTCGTGCGCCATCCGCTCCTGCTCGTCCTCGGCCGAAGGATCGCGAAGCTCGGCGTTCTCGGGATGGCGAAACAGCGCGTTACCGTCGAGCGTGACCTTGGCGTCGAGCGCCCTGACCACGCGCTCCGGGGTCACGATCAGCGGGTTGACCTCGACCAGCGTCGCCTCCTCGGCGACGAACGCGTCGTAGAGCTTGGACAGCATCGCGCCGACCGGGCGGACGACGTCCTCGTCGACGCCCGCCTCGAAAGCCAGGCGACGTCCGTGGAAGGGCTGGAAGCCGAGCAGAGGATCGACGTGCAACTTCGCGATCGCGTCCGGATCCTCGTCCGCCACGGCCTCGATGTCCATCCCGCCCTTGGTCGAGAGCATCACCAGCGGAGCCTTGGCCGAGCGATCGAACACGATCGACGCGTAGTACTCCGACGCGATGTCGGAGGCGAGCTCGATCCACACCTCCTTGACGATCAGGCCGCGGATGTCCATGCCGAGGATCGCCGATGCGTGCCGGCGCACCTCGTCGCGGTCATCGGCCAGCTTGATCCCACCCGCCTTGCCGCGCCCGCCGATCTGGACCTGAGCCTTGACCACACACGGGTAGCCGATTTCGTCTGCCGCCGCGACCGCCTCCTCGACGGTGCGGACCGCCCTCCCGGGCGAGACGGGGATTCCGTGACGGGCGAACAGCTGCTTGCCCTGGTACTCCAACAGATCCATCAGTTGGCGAGAGTAGTACATGCGCTCAGGCCCCGAATGCGGGGCCCTGCAGGCGGGACGTTCGCCGCCCGGCGGGATGTTCGCCGCCAGGCGGGCTCCCAAGGGCCGCAGGCCTCGAACCCTCCCAAGGGCCGAAGGCCGCGGGGCCTGTGGCATCATGCCCGAGCTTATGGCTTTACCGAAAAGCATCAGTTTCGTCACCTTCGACGTCTATGGAACCCTGATCGACTGGGACACGGGCGTCTACGAGGCGTTCCGGGCGGAGGCCCAGCGCGACGGGTTCACGATCGAGCGCGACGAGCTGATCCCGCTGTTCCACGAGGTCCAGCAGCAGATCCAGGCCGGGTCCTACGAGCTCTACGCCGAGGTTCTGCGGCGCACCGCGGTCCAGATCTCCAAGCAGCTCGGCTGGCCGCTCGAGCCCTCACGCTCCGGCTTCCTACCCGAGTCGATCCAGCGCTGGCAGCCGTTCAAGGAGACCAACCCGACGCTGCAGAAGATCGCCAAGAAACACAAGATCGGTCTGATCACGAACATCGACGACAAGCTGCTCGGCCAGACCCGCCGTCACATCCCGCTCGACTTCGACCTCGTCGTCACCGCGCAACAGGTCCGCTCCTATAAGCCCGATCCCGCGCACTTCACCGAATGCGAGCGGCGGATCGGCTCCAAGAAGGGCTGGGTCCACGTCGCCGCCAGCTACTACCACGACGTCGAGCCGTGCCTCAAGAAGAAGATCCCGGTGATCTGGGTCAACCGCAACAAGCAGGAGCTCGAGCCCGGCCAGAAGAAGCCCGACGCCGAGGTCTCGAACCTGCGAGAGGCAGCGAAGCTCCTCGGAGTGACCTAGTGGGTGCGGGCACTCGCGGTCCACACCGACGTGATCGTGCTCGTCAGCCGGGTGTGGCAGACCACCTGTACGGCGATCCGAGCCGGTGCCGAGGGGTTCGTGATCGACTCGCCGATCGATCCCGACGAGCTCGACGCGCTGCCCGACCTGCTCGAGCAGAGCGGCTTCCCCCTCTCGGGGCTGCTGGCGACCCACGCCGACTGGGATCACCTGCTCGGGCGACTCGCGTTCCCGGCCGCTTCGCTCGGCTGCGGCGAGAGCACCGCGGCGCGACTGGCCACTGAGCCCGGCCGCGCCCAGCGGGCCCTGCGCCGCTTCGACGAGGAACAGTACATCGAGCGGCCCGCGCCGCTCGGGCTGGGAACGATCCAGGCCCTACCGGTACCCGGGCGGCTGTCGGTGGGCGACGAGCACGAGCTCGAGCTCCACCCCGCCGCCGGCCACACGGCCGACGGCACCGCGTACTGGCTGCCGTGGACTGGGGTGCTGGTGTGCGGCGACTATCTCTCGCCGGTCGAGATCCCGATGATCTCCGAAGGCGGATCGCTCGCCGCCTACGCCGAGACGATGGCGCGGCTACAGCCGCTGGTCGAGCGCTCGGAGACCGTCGTTCCGGGACACGGGGCGCCGCTGCCCCGCGAGCGGGCGCTGGCGGTGATCGAAGCGGACATCGCCTATCTCGAGGCGCTCGGGCGCGATGGCCCCGAGGCGCCGCTCCCCCCGGGGCGCCGGACCGCGGCGCAGCAGCGGATCCACGCCGACAACGCGCGGCGGATCGCTACTACCTGATCGAGCTCCCCCGCTAGGCGGCCGCGGTGATCACCGCGATCGTGTCCCCCGAGGCCACCGAGGACCCGACGGCGATCGGCAGCTCGATGATCGTGCCCGATTTGTGCGCGGTGATCTCGTTCTCCATCTTCATCGCCTCGACCACGCAGACCAGCGCGCCCTGCTCGATCTGACCGCCTTGCTCGACGGCCACCTTGAGCACGGTGCCCTGGATCGGGGAGGGCAGCGTGTCTCCCCCGGCGCCGCCGGCGCCACCCGCGCCGCCCGCCCGGCTGGCGCCGCCCGCCCGGCCCGCGCCGCCCGCCCGACCAGCCCCGTCGGCCCCGCCGCGCTCGCTGCGGCGGGGCGGACGCCGCGCGGACGGGGCGGGGCTCGCGCCGTTGGCTTCCGCGCCCTCGCCGGCGCCCTGACCGATGACCTTGACGTCGAACCGCCGCCCGGAGACCTCGACCGTGTAGCTGCGCTCGACGGTCGGGTGCTCACCCGCACCGTCCTCGGCAGCCGCCGCGGGCTGCTCGGGCGGTGGCGGCGCGAGCGCCTTCAGCCACTTGCGATCCTCGATCAGATCGCGGCAGGTCTCGGCGTTCGCCCACTGGGGGGTCTGGAGAATCGCCTCGTGGAATGGCAGCAAGGTCTTCAGTCCCTCGATCTCGTACTCGCGCAGGGCACGGATCATCCTCGCGGTCGCCTGCTCGCGATCGACATCCCAAACGATCAGCTTGGCCACCATCGGGTCGTACATGGGCGAGATCTCGGCGCCGGGCCCGACGCCGGAGTCCACGCGCACCCCAGGCCCCGCGGGCTCCCGGTAGGCGCCGATGGCGCCGGGCGCGGGAGCGAAGTTCTTGCTCGCGTCCTCCGCGTTGATCCGGCATTCGATCGCGTGGCCGCGGAGCTCCACGTCGGCCTGGGTGATCGCCAGCGGCTCGCCGGCGGCGACCCGGATTCCCTGCTTGACGATGTCGATGCCGGTCACCATCTCGGTCACACAATGCTCGACCTGGACCCGCGTGTTCATCTCCAAAAAGAAGTACTCGCCGTCCTGCAGCAGGCCCTCGATCGTCCCGGCGCCCGTGTAGCCGACGGCGGCGGCGGCATCGGTGGCGATCTTCCCGATTCGCGCGCGGAGCTCCTGGTCGACGGCCGGCGCCGGGGCCTCCTCGATCAGCTTCTGGTGGCGGCGCTGCAGCGAGCAGTCACGTTCGCCGAGGTGAATCACGTTGCCTTGGGAGTCGGCGAGCACCTGTACCTCGACGTGGCGGGGGTCGGGCAGGTAGCGCTCGAGATAAACGGTCGGGTCCGAGAAGAACTTCTCGCCCTCGCGCGCCGCGCCTTCGAACGCGGCCTCGAGCTGATCCTCCGACTCGGCCACGCGAAAGCCCTTGCCGCCCCCGCCCCCAGCCGCCTTGACGGCCACGGGATAGCCGATGGTGTCGTCGATCAGCTTGCGTGCGTCCTCGACTGACTCGACCGGCTTGATCGTCCCGGGCACGATCGGGACCCCCGCCTTGGACATCAGCTCCCTGGCTCGCGTCTTCGAGCCCATCGCCTTGATCGCCGAGGATGGCGGCCCGATGAACACGATCCCTCGCTTCTCGAGCGCCTTGGCGAAGGCCTCGTTCTCGGCCAGGAAGCCATATCCGGGATGGACCGCCTCGGCGCCGGAGCGCTCGATCGCATCGAGGAGCTTCGGAATCGCCAGGTAGCTCTCCGCCGCGGGGCCAGGTCCCAGCAGGTAGGCCTCGTCAGCACGCTTGACGTGCAGGGCGTCGCGATCGAGCTCGGAGTAAACGGCGACCGTCGCGATGCCAAGCTCCTCGCACGCGCGGATGATCCGAACGGCGATCTCGCCGCGGTTGGCGATCAGAACCTTCGAGAACATCGGCCCGACAGCACTCTAGCGAGGAGTGCATTAGAACATCGTCTACCTCGTATAGAGCTTTTGCTTTATAGCCGTCGCGGCATCGGCGGCGGCACGAGCATCGCTGTCGAGATTCTCGGCGGCGAGCACGGTGCCCGCGAGGTTGCGTCGCTTCGCCGCGACCGAGACTGCTCGCAGATCGCTCTCAACTCTTTTCAAGCTCGTGGTCAGCGTGACAAAGGCGGTTGCGACGGTGGCCGGTGGCTTCAGCGCCGCGAGCGAGGCCAGGTCGTGGCCGAAGCGATCGGCCAGGGCGTCCATCCGGGTCGCGATCTGGTCGGCGCTTTTCCGTGGCGTGCTGGTGAGCGTGGCATTCGCGTCGAGGAGGACCGCATTCAGGCTACCCCGGGCCGCGGTGTACCCAGTCGTGAACTGCGCCGTCCCGCCGGGACCGCCACACCCCGCCAGCGCGGCGAGGCAGAGAATCACCGCGGCGGCTCTAAGCGACGCCGATGACCATCCCGGCGCCGACGGTGTCGTTCGTCGCCTCGTCGATCAGGATGAAGCTGCCCGTCGTACTGTTGCGGCTGTAAGCGTCGACGAGCAACGGAGAGGAGACGCGCAGGCGCAGGCGGCCGATCTGATTGAGTCCGAGCTCGCCGGCGCTCTCGTGCGCGAGCGTATTGACGTTGATCCGGTGCTCGAGCGCTTCCACGATCGCACGCGCGGAGCGCGTCGTGTGCTTGATCACGTAGCGCGCTCCGGGCACCAGCGGGCGCTCACCCATCCAGCATACGTTGGCTTCGATCTCCCGTGCAGCGACCGGGGGGTCATCGGTCTGGCAGATCATGTCGCCGCGCGAGACATCGAGCTCGTCCTCGAGCCGCAGGATGACCGACATGGTCGGGAATGCCGCTTCGATCTCGCCGTCGTAGGTGTCGATCGCGGCGATCCGCGTGTGCTGACCGCCGGGTAGCACGACCACCTCGTCCCCCGGGCGCAGAACCCCGCCGGCCACCTGCCCCGCATAGCCCCGGTAGTCGTGATGCTCGGCCGTCATCGGCCTGATCACCCATTGCACCGGGAAGCGGACATCGGTCAGGTTCCGGTCCGGCGCGATGCACACGTGCTCGAGGTGATAGAGCAGCGGGGGGCCGCCGTACCACGACATCGCCATTGACCGATCGACGACGTTGTCGCCGTGGAGGGCCGAGATCGGGATGAAGGTGATGTCGATGAGGTCGAGCCGCGCCGCCCAATCCGTCACCTCATAGACGAGCCGATCGAACACTTCCTCGTCGTAGCCGACGAGGTCCATCTTGTTGATGCAGACGACGAGATGCGGGATCCGGAGCAGCGAGGCGATGTACACGTGGCGCCGGGTCTGCTCGCTGACCCCCTTGCGAGCATCGATCAGCACCACCGAGAGGTCGGCGGTCGACGCGCCCGTAACCATGTTCCGCGTGTACTGCTCGTGACCGGGGGTGTCGGCGATGATGAACTTCCGGCGCGGGGTCTGGAAATAGCGGTAGGCGACATCGATGGTGATCCCCTGCTCGCGCTCGGCGCGCAGGCCATCAGTCAGCAGGGCGAAGTTCACGTAGCCGTCGCCGCGCCGCTCGGAGGTCTTGACGACGTGGTCGAGCTGGTCGGCGAGGATCTGCTTGGAGTCGAACAGCAGACGCCCGATCAGCGTCGACTTGCCGTCGTCGACCGATCCGGCGGTCGCGAAGCGCAGCAACTCGGCCGTCTGGGTCCGCGTCGCGTGACCGTTGGTCGCGGCTCCCGGTGACACTAGTGTGCCGTCCGGTAATTGGGGTGCGCGGAGCGCGAGGTCCGGGGGCCGTTGGGCAAGGACGCAGATGCGAAGGCGTGCCTCTGGCACGTCGAGCATCGAGGACGCCGCCCGGCGGTCATCCGGGGCCGCGATACGTGTGCCCTAATCGCCGGACGGTGCACTAGAAGTAGCCCTCGCGCTTGCGGTCCTCCATCGCCGCCTCGGTCACCCGGTCATCGGCTCGCGTCTCACCGCGCTCGGTGATCCGGGTGGCGGCGATCTCGGCGACCACGGTCTCCAGCGTGGTCGCATCGGACCTGACCGCACCGGTGCACGTCATGTCGCCGACCGTCCGGTAGCGCACGCTGACCTCGAACAGCTCCTCGTCGTCGATCAACTCGACGTGGGGACTGTGCGCGTACAGCATCCCGTCGCGCTGGAACACCCAGCGGGTGTGGGCGAAGTAGATCGACGGCACCTCGAGGCCCTCGGCGGCTATGTAGCGCCAGACGTCGAGCTCGGTCCAGTTCGAGATCGGGAACACGCGTACGTGCTCGCCGCGCTTGACGGCGCCGTTGTACAACGACCACAGCTCGGGTCGCTGACGCTTCGGATCCCACTGACCGAAGTCGTCGCGAAACGAGAACACCCGCTCCTTCGCTCGGGCCCGCTCCTCGTCGCGCCGGGCGCCGCCGAACGCCGCGTCGAAGCCGTTCGCCTCGATCGCATCGAGCAGGGTGACGGTCTGCAGACGGTTGCGCGAGGCGCGCGGGCCGGTCTCCTCGACCGCGCGACCGGCGTCGATCGAGTCCTGCACCTGGGCTACGATCAGCCGCTCTCCGAGCTCGGCGATCCGGCGGTCCCGGAACTCGAGCACCTCGGGGAAATTGTGTCCCGTGTCGACGTGCATGATCGGGAACGGGAAGCGTGCCGGGCGGAACGCCTTCTCCGCGAGGCGCAGGAGCACGATCGAGTCCTTACCGCCGCTGAACAGGAGGACCGGACGCTCGAGCTCGGCGGCGACCTCGCGAAAGATGTGAATCGACTCGGCTTCGAGCGCCTCGAGGTGCGGCAGCTCGTAGCTCACACGTGGATCCCGCATTCTGTCTTGTCTTGCCCCGCCCAACGGCCCTCCCGACCATCGCCAGGCTGGGTGCATGGCACACAGCCGATCGAGGCGTACCCGTGATCGTGGAGGGGGTGGTAAGGCAGATCGTGCTCGAGGATGTAGCGCCAGAGATCCTTCTCTGTCCAGTCGACCAGTGGATTGAGCTTCCAGATCCCTCGTCGCTCGTCGCGCTCGAGCTTGCGCGCGGTGGCGCGGGTCAACCCCTGCTCGCGGCGGATGCCCGTGATCCATGCTTCGACGCCCTCGAGCCCACGCGCGAGGGCGTCGACCTTGGCCTGGCTGCAGCAGCGCGTGAGGGTCCAGGGCGCGTCCGGGCTGCATGCGTCCATCACCTCGACCGTCAGTCCGAACCGCTCCTCGAACGCCCGCCAGGTGGAGAGCGTCTCGGGGAACAGGGCGCCGGTATCGATGGTGAACACGCGCGCCGCCGGCTCGATCGCGAGTAGCATGTGCGCCAGCACCGACTCCTCCTTCTGGAAGGAGCAGGCCATGGTCAGCTGCGGATGGAAGCGGTCCACCGCATAGGCGAGCACCTCTTGGGCGGAGGCGCGGTCGAGACCGGGCGCCGCGACGTTCACGGGCGGGACTAGACGGCGCATTCGCCTTCGCCGCGCTGAACCTCGAAGGGGCCCTTGCGGCTCCAATCGATGAAGTAGCTGATGTTCTCGAGGGTGAACTGCATCGGCAGCGTGAGGTCCTTCACTTGCGCCTCGAACGCAGACGCCCCGACGCGATCGACGAACGCGTTGAAATCCTCGCCGTCGACTCGATCGGACTCGTAGAAGCGCACCCACCGCTCGACCGCCTCGGGGACGCGCTTCGCCGGCAGGCGGGCCTTCAGCCGCTGGCCGTAGCGAACCTCGCCGCCCTCGTACGCCCCGCCTACGTGCGGGATGTACGCGGGAATCGTATGCTCGCCGACCTTGATCGAAGCGCCGTAGAAGCCGATGCTCGCGATGTGGTGCTGGCCGCAGCCGTTCGGGCAGCCGCTGATCTTGACGTGGATGCGACGCGTCAGCTCGTCGTCGAGCTTCATCTCGACCAGGCGCTCCTGGACCGCCTGATTGAGGCCCATCGAGCTGGTGATGCCGAGCTTGCACGAGTCGGTGCCCGGGCAACTGACGACGTCGGTGACCTCGTCCGCGCCGGCGTCGCCCAGGCCGAGGCCGGACAGCGCTCTCCACACCTCGTACACGGACTCGTCACGGACCCACCGCAGGACCAGGTTCTGTTGCACCGTGGTACGGGCGCTGGCGCCCGCGTGCTCGCGCATCACCTGAGCAAGGCCGTGGAGCTGCTCGGGATCCAGGTCGCCGCGTCTGATCTTGACCTCGACCGTGGAGAAGCCCCGCTGGCGTTGGCGAGCCACATTGGATTCGCGGAAGCGGCCGAACTCGCGGCTGTCCCCGTTGGGCGTCGCGTAGCGCTTCGGCCTCGCCGGGGCCACCGCCTCCTCGTCGGGCTCGAACAGGATCTGCTCGACCGAGAAGTCGCGCTCGTCGACCCATTCGGCCTCGAGCTCCTCCTCCACCAGCTCGCGGAAGGCGTCGATGCCGATCTTGTCGACCAGGACCTTGATCCGGGCGCGGGCGCGGTTCACGCGCAGCCAATCCTGGCGATCGAAGATGCGGAAGCAGGCCTCGGCGACCTTCAGGTAGTCGCCGTTGTCGAGCTCGACGAACTCGTACAGCGTCGGCGCGATCCGCGGCATGATCGAGGTGCCGCCCCCGACGCGAACCTCGACGCCGCGGACGCCGTCGCGGAGCCGGGGCACGAACGAGATGTCGTGGATGCGGGTGATCGCGTTGTCCGCGTCGGTGGCTGTAAAGGCTGTCTTGACCTTGCGCGGCATCGCCTG
>Ga0302324_100004717_pt1 | contig 30061 bp, 30 predicted proteins | sample Palsa_T0_1_FD_201949 | JGI IMG/M metagenome (GOLD analysis project Ga0302324, IMG submission 201949) | Peat permafrost microbial communities from Stordalen Mire near Abisko, Sweden - Palsa_T0_1 | ecosystem: Environmental > Terrestrial > Soil > Palsa > Peat permafrost | place: Sweden: Abisko...
TATCAACAACGGCCTGTTCGCACCCCAAGGACGCACAGCAAACTGAGACCGTGATCATAGAGGATCATTTCATAATCTGCGTTGATAAGGATTTGCATACTACGCCTATTGGCGCCGCAACATGTCCGAATGGATGGCGCGACGGCGGAGTTTGCCTATTTCCGAACGGAAAGAAGGAATTTGTGGAGGATACCGAGGCCGCAGTTGATTCCTGCGAAAAGCGCGGTGGGCAACTTCACGAAGATTAAGTGGCCTGGTTTGAATTTCGAGTGGCCTAATTCGGCCAGTACCCAGGTTCGAGCTTGAAGTAGTGCATTCGTTGCACTATCATGCGACATGGTGACGGTCTATCGCGGATCGGGCTGGAAGATTGCCATTTACGGCCGCGAACACTGCGTGCCGCACTTTCATATCGAAGGACCCGACTTTCGCTGTTCCGTCAGCATCGAGACGTTTTATATCATCGTTGGCGCTGTGCCTGCCGATGTCCTGAAGTCGGCTTGTGCTTGGGGACGCCGGAACCGGACGCCGCTGGTCCAGAAGTGGCGGGAGCTAAACGGATGAGTATCGACGACAGGACGCGAGTGATCTCGGCAGTGAGATCGAAGGCACCTGCGACCCTTTCTATTCGATGGTCGGACGGGACGCGCGCGGAACTCGATCTGTCTGATGTGCTTCGCGATAAAGCGTTCAAGCCCCTGCGCAATGCGGCTGAATTTGCGCGCGTTCACGTCGGCGAGTGGGGGCATAGCATCGAATGGCCGTGCGGCGTGGAATTGAGCGCGGAAACACTCTGGTTGGAAACATTGGCCGCGACCGGCCATCGGGATACGCGCGACTTTCTCGAATGGCGGCTCCGCCATGGCCTTTCTCTGACAAAGACGGCAGAGGCGCTCGGGCTGTCGCGGCGAATGGTGGCCTATTATTCGAACGGCGAGAAACCGGTGCCAAAGCCGATCCTGCTTGCCTGCAAGGGCTGGGAAGTCAGTAACGCCGCGTAAGACCTTGTTTACCATGGCGTGCGAGGCTGTGATCGGGGCAAGGAGGGTTTCCGGTCATGCGCGAGCCGCGCCCGGCAGAGCTTGTGCTGGGGTCGGTTCAGTTGGGCGTTTCCTATGGAGCGGCCAATCGGACTGGAAAGCCCACCCGTGCCGCAGCGTTGCGGCTGGTGACCCGCGCGGTCGACGCCGGCATCACCAAATTCGACACGGCCCGCGCCTATGGCGACAGCGAAGAACGTCTCGGCGAGGCGCTGCGCACCCGCAAGGCGATCCGCACCATCACCAAATTGAGTCCGCTGACCGATCTCGCGCCCGACGCGTCGCGCCGCGAAGTTCGCGTTGCTGTGGACGCGAGCATCGATGAATCCCTCTATGCGCTCAGGCGCGAACAGATCGATTGCCTGCTGCTGCATCGTGCCGCCCACATGACCGGCTTTGCCGGGGCGGTGTGGGAGAGGCTGATCGAAAGACTCGAAGACGGAACGGTGCTGGCGCTGGGCGTGTCCGTGCAGTCCCCCGAAGAAGCATTGGCAGCACTCGGTTGCGCCGACGTCAGCCATCTGCAGCTTCCGTTCAATCTTCTCGACTGGCGTTGGACGGATGCGGGCGTCGTGGAGCGTATTCATGCGCGACCGCAGGTGACGATTCACGCGCGCAGCGTTTTTCTGCAGGGGCTGCTGGCGGCGGACGATCCGTCCATCTGGCCGCATATCGAAGGCGTCGGCGCAGCGTCGTTGATCGCAGCGATCGCGGAGATCGTGCGCGACTTCGGCCGGCAGAACGCGGCCGACCTTTGCCTCGCATATGCGCGCGGCCAGGACTGGATCGACGGCGTCGTCGTCGGCATGGAAACCGAAGACCAGCTCGACGACAATCTGCGCCTGTTCGTGCGGCCGCCTTTATCGCCGGAGGATTGCGCGGAAATTGCCGGACGGTTGCCGCGCGTGCCTGCGCAACTTCTCAATCCCGCACAATGGCCGCAGGCATCGTGACGAACGCAACAGACATGTTCCGGATGGACGGACGGATTGCCTTCGTATCCGGTGCCGCAGGCCATCTCGGGCGCGCGATGACTCTGGCGCTGGCGGGCGCCGGCGCCCATGTGATCGTCAACGGCCGCAACGAAGCGCGGCTGAAGGATTTCGAAGGCGAACTCGCGTCACGGGGATTCTCGGTCGAGCGCGCCGCGTTCGACATGGCCGAGCCCGCGCGCGTGCGCGCCTTCTTTTCCGGTCGCGCGCGCATCGACGTGCTCGTGAACAACGCCATCGCAATGACACCCAAACCTTTCTCCGCGTTGCAGGAAGCCGATTTCGACGAAACCTATCGCTCAAGTGTCGTGGCCGCTTTTGAATCGGTGCGCGCGGCGCTCCCCGCGCTTCGCAACGCCGCGGCGACCGCCGGGGACGCGAGCGTTGTCAACATTGCGTCCATGTATGGAATCGTTTCGCCGGACCGGCGCATCTACGCGAAGCAGGAGCAGGCGAGCCCGTTCCATTACGGCCCGGCCAAGGCGGCGTTGCTGCAGCTGACCCGTCATCTGGCCGCCGAACTCGGAGCGGACGGTATTCGCGTCAATGCGCTGATGCCGGGGCCGTTTCCCACCGAACGGGTGGCGGCGGACGATCCCGCCTTTGCCGAGCGCCTTGCGTCACGCACGATGCTGGGCCGGACGGGTAAAGCGGACGAGATTTCCGGACCGCTTCTGTTTCTCGCCTCGAAAGCTTCCGCGTTTGTGACCGGCTCGACCGTCACAATCGATGGCGGCTGGACGGCCTGGTAAGCTACAAGGGCGGCGGGCACTCGATGAACATGGCATTTCTGTCCTCCTTCCGCGTCGGTCGCGAGACCGTCTATCCGGAGTCGCTGCGCGAGCGTCTGCGCAATTTTCCGTTGCTGAACGAAGTGGGCGAGGCGGCCCTCAAGCGGCTTCTTGCCGAAGCAAATTGGTTTGGCCTGCCGGGCGGCACGCTTCTCAAGCGCGACGGCGAGAACAATCATGCGCTGTTCCTCGTCGTCACCGGCAGCCTCGGCGTGTTTGTGGAAGACGACAATGGCGCCAGGCGTCTCGTTGCGCATGTGGCCGCGGGCGAAACCGTCGGCGAGATGTCGCTGATCTCCGGCGAGCCGCATTCCGCGCAGCTCGTGGCATTGCGCGACACGGAGTTGCTGCGCATCAGCCGCGAAGGATTCGATTCCCTGATCGCGCGTCATCCCCGCGTGATGCTCAATCTGATGCGCATTATCGTGCGCCGGCTGCAGGAAACGACGCATCGCCCCACCGACGGTTCGCGGCCCAAGACATTCGCCATCGTTCCCCTGCAGGACGGCCTGCAGAACGAACCGATCGCGCAACGCGTGGCGGCGGCGCTGGTCGAGATGGGCTCGAAGGCGGCTGTCCTCGATTCGAGCGCGGCCGACCAGCCGGCCGAATGGTTCAACGCATTCGAAGCCGCGCACGACATCGTGTTCTATCGGGGCGAAGCGCCCGACAGCCCGTGGACCAATCTGTGCCTCAGGCAGGCCGATCGTATCTATCTGCTGGCGCGCTCGGATATGCCGTTGCCGTTGCGCCCGCTCGACATGCCGGCGTTCAAGGAGCGCGCCACGGGCAGGCCGCAGCTTCTGCTGTTGCATCCGCAAGGCCGCGCCCAGGGGCTGCCCGATCATTTCGCGTTGCGCAGCGGCATCTTCCAGTCGCATCACCATATCCGTGCGGGCCAGCCCGACGACATCAAGCGGCTGGCGCGGTTCGTTGCGGGACGTGCGGTCGGTCTTGTGCTCGCCGGCGGCGGCGCGCGGGGCTTCGCCCATATCGGCGTCCTCAAGGCGCTGAAGGAAGCCCATGTGCCGATCGATCATTTGGGCGGCACGAGCATGGGCGCCATCATCGCGGCCGGCCTTGCGCTCGAATGGGATATCGACGAATTGACGGCGCGGATGCGCGCGGCCTTCGTCGACAACAATCCGTTGTCCGATTACACGATTCCGCTGATCGCGCTGGTACGCGGCCGCAAGGTGTCGAACCTGCTGCGCGAGAATTTCGGCGAAGGCCGCATCGAGGAATTGCCCAAGCCCTTCTTCTGCGTCTCTTCCGATCTCACTTCGGGGCGTATTCACGTGCATCGCGCGGGACCCGTGTGGCGCGCATTGCGGGCCAGCGTGGCGTTGCCCGGCATTCTTCCGCCTGTGACGCATCACGGGCATTTGCTGGTCGATGGCGGCGTGATGAACAACCTGCCCGTCGACGTGATGGCGCAGAACGCGCAAGGCCCGATCATCGCGTCGGATGTCACCGGCGAACTCGACCTGCGCGTGGCCGACGACCAATATGGCGAGCGGCCGATCTGGTGGCTGCTGGCCCAGCGCATGCGCGGCACGCCGTCCATCGTCTCGATCCTGATGCGTTCGGGGACGGTCGGTTCGGAAGCGCAGCGCCGCGTGGTGCGCGAGCAGGCGGATTATCTGTTCGAGCCGCCGCTCAAGGATCTTGGCCTGCGCGACTGGAAAGCGTTCGACCGCGCAATCGCGGAAGGCTATGCGCATGCCTGCGCGATGATCGAGCAGCACGGCATTCCGCTGACCGACGTGTGGAGCGATGGCCCCGCCGTCGCCATTCCGCACAAGGAAGCGGTGTAGCGGGACGTCTGCGCTCCGAGCGGGTGGGAGCGAATAAAAGAGTCGTCCTCCCGGATTATGTGCAGAGCCAACCCGGAACCTAATCGTCGTCCGGCGCCGTCGGGGGCGTTTTGTCGTTGATGAAATCCCTGGCCTTCCGAACGGTCGGGATGGAAGTGAAAGAACGCGGCGTCATGCCGAAGTTGTAGAACGCCGACAGATCGTTTGCCGACCGTTTGTCGGCAAATGCGAGCGCACCTCTTTTCATACCGAAATTGTGCTCGATCGTGCGCAGGATGCTGCCGAAATCGTAGCGCTGATTGCTGACGAACTGCGCCGGCGTGTAGGCCGACACGAACAGGAACGGCACCCGGAGTCCATATTGGTAGCCGCCCTGATCGCCGGGCTCGATCGTCGGGGGTTCGTGATCGTACCAGCCGCCCCAATCGTCCCAGGTGATCAATACGGCTGTCGAGTCCCAATAGCTGCTCTTGTCTCTGTTCTTGCAGGTGCTGTTGCCGACGGCGTTCACGATCGACGCGACCCAGTCGGGTCCGCCGCCCGCATTGTTGCCGGCATGATCCGAATCGGCCCCGACCGGAGTCACCCAGGTCACACTGCGCAGTTTGCAATCGGCGATATGGGTCAGAACATCCGAAGGCGTATGGTCGACATTGTCCTTGTAAAGACTTCCGCGGCACGCATCATCGCTCGCCACACAGATATGCTGGATCGAATTGGGTGCGTCCCAGATCGCGAAGCCGGCGGTATTGACTGCGTAATACCGCCAGGTAATTCCCTTCTCGTCCAGCAGGTCCGACAGCGTCGTCCGCTCGAAGCACGGAAATATCGTGTTGACCTTGGCTTCCACACCCTGGGCGTCGATCAGCTGCACTTTTTGGTCCGAAGGTCCCGCGCAGCCGACCAGGCCGTTGGGGTCGACATTTTCCGACACAAAGGTGCCCGCCTTATCGTCCGCAGCGCTTGGGGCCGAAGTTCCGCCGAAGATAAACTGATGGGCCGGATAGCTCGGTCCCTGATTGGTCTGGAACATGTAATTCGCCCAGCCGTATTGTTCGGCCAGAAGCAAATAGGGATCTATGGTTCCCGAGGAGTTGTCGACATAGCTGAATGACATTTTTGCGGGACACGTGCTGAAATTCTTCTGGCACGCGACTCCGCTCGCACCATCCATCGCGCAAATGTGGGTGGTTGGGTTCGCATCGCACTCCCGGACAAATTGCGGGTGGCTGTGAGCGGGACCCCATGTCGTCGCGAGCGGAACCGCGGTCGGCTGCGTGACGCCGTTGATCGACGTATTGTCGGCCCAATTGGAGGTTTGGATGTCGTATTGCGTGGAACTTGGCGTCGTGCTGCAACTGACGGATTGGCACAGGCTGTAGAACAGATTGTCCGGCGTCCGGTTTTCCTGGACGATCACGATGATATGCTGAAAAGTTTTCTGAGCCGCGTCGGCAGTCCCCTCGACGCAAATGCACAGCACGAGCGATGCAAGCAATTTTCTCATCGCGCGCATTTCCCGCAGCCTCAATCGACCGAACACGCAAATTGAACCGAAGCCATCCGCAGTCCATTCTCCAGACATCAATAGCCACAAGATCGCCGGTCGGTCCAGCCCACGGCGCCGGGCGATTGGCACCGAGTCTTTGGTTGGAGTGTGTTGTATCAACAGCCCCGGCCCAACACCTTCTCCCCGCGCTAAATCGGTTTTGGATTGGGTTGAGGTACTCCCTCCATTCACCACGGCCGCCCTCCGAGGCGGCCACCCAGCCGCCGCGCGTCTGCGCGGCGAATGACTCACCTCAAGCTCTCGAAAACTCAATTCGGCGCGCAGACGCTCGCCGGGTCAAGCCCGGCGATGGTGAGGACGGGGGTGCGTCAACTCAATTTAAAATCGCTCTATGCGGTCAGCCGATTTTCTTCGCCGCGAGGCCCTTTTGTCCGCGGGGCGGATAAATCGTCATGCCGATTGCCGAGCCGCCCGGCCCGATTTGAAAAGCGATACGCAGCGGCAATTCGGCAGCGAAAAAATCGGTCTTGCTCTCGGGACGGATTCGCAATTTCGGCAAGCCCCATTCGGCCGGTGCCGCGAAGGTGAGGTGGCCGCTTTCGAGCGCGACCGTGAATATCCCTTCGCCCTGAGCTGCGTATCGTCCCACGTAACGCCCCAGTATCGCGGCATCGAGCGGGATTTCCGTGTGCAGGACAACCGGCGCGCGTTCCACGAGCGGCAAATCCGGACGCAGGATGTGCTTGCCGATGTCGCTCACATCGGTCACGCAATTCGCGAGCACGACGGCGCCCACTTTTTTGTTGCGGTCCCACACGACGCAACTGGCAAATCCGAACGTGCCGCCGTCGCGGAAGATGAGCTGGTCGCGTCCTTCGCCGATCAGTGTCCAACCCAGCGCCTGCAAGTCTGTCGAACCGCGGATCGGCACATGCGTGTCGACGGCAAGGTCGAACGCGGGCGCGAGCGGCGAGCGCAGATATCCCAGGGCGGCCGAGAGAAACGTCAGCACGTCATTGGCCGTCGCGTAGAATCCGGCGCCCGCGGCCGGCATGAGATTGTAGATCGGAACATCCGACAGCGAAGGCGCCGGTCGCAGCGCGGAATTGTGGCCGATGGCAAGATCGGTTTTCATTTGGGGCGACAGCCCAAAGCCCGAATGCGTCATGTTCAAGGCTGCGAGGACTCGTTGGCTCAGAAGCGTTGGGAATTTCGTGCGCGCGCGGCCCGCGAGCGCTTCGCTCAACAGCCAATAGCCGAGATTGGAGTAATCCCAGTCGCTGCCGGGATCGCGCGGCAGGCTGTAGCCTGCGAGAAATTTGTAGATGTCTGCAGACGTGAAGGCCGTCCCGCCCGGCGGCACCGGCAACACGGGCATGAAGGGCAGGCCGGACATATGCGTCGCGAGATCGGCGAGCGTGATCTGGCGGCCATTGCGTTGCGGCAGCTTGACGGATTTGGGCAAATATTTCGCGGCGGGATCGTCCAGCACGACCTCGCGATGCAAAACCATATCGGCCAGCAGGAGTGACGTGAACACTTTTGCGACCGAGCCGAACTCGAAGGCGGTGTCGCCTGTGAGCGGGCGCGCATCACCCTTGTCGCGATGTCCGACCGCAACAATTCTTTGTCCTTGCGGTCCAATCACGCCCGCGACCATGCCGATGCTGTTCTGGCCGGCGGACAGCGCTGCGACACGGTCAGTCAGAGTCTGCCGAATGTCGCTGTCGGAAGGCAGATCGGCGCGCGCGGAAACCTGGCGCGCAAGCGTCGCTGCGCTCAGAGCGCTTAGCGCAACACTCGCGGAAAATGTCCGGCGCGTCATGCCATGCATCAGATCCCCCAAAGCCGATGTTCGCGAGCGCAAACCTCGCGTGCGATTGCGGCTGAAATGTGGACGGCGAACGCAGATGAGCGATGACTGAAGCGTCGTCATTGCGCAAAGAATTGGGTGCCGCGCCGGCTTCAGATGATTCGTGCAGCGTATTCGCCTGCGATGAACCGATCCCGCAAAACGAATTTCTGGACTTTACCGGATGCCGTCAGCGGAAATGCATCGACGACGATCCATTGCGCCGGCGTTTTCGGAGCCGCCAGCTCCCGTCGCACATGCCGGATGAGATCGGATTTGTCGAAGCTCCGGCCTGCCGCCGGACGCAGGAAGCAGATCGCGATCTCGCCCCATTTCGCATCCGGCACGCCCACGACGGCCGCTTCGGCCACGTCGGGATGCGTCGCCAGCACATTTTCGATCTCCGCCGGAAACAGGTTTTCTCCGCCGCGAATGATCATGTCTTTGACGCGGCCTGTCACGCGCAGGAAACCGCGCGCATCCATCGTTCCGAGGTCGCCCGTATGGAGCCAGCCGTCGCCATCGATCGTTTTCGCGGTCGCTGCCGGGTTGTCGTTGTAGGCGATCATGTTGCAATAGCCGCGCGAACAGATTTCGCCCACGACGCCGATGGGCACGACACTGCTCGTCGCAGGATCGCGGATGGATATTTCGGTTTGCGGAAAGGCCTGGCCGACGGTCTGCGTCCGATCCTCGAACGAATCCGTCAACCTGGTATGGGTGAGGCCGGGGGATGTTTCCGTCTGGCCATAGATGATGGAAAGCCGGCAACCGAATATATCCTGCACGTTGCGGACAAGCTCGGGCGGCACCATCGTGCCGCCGGACACGATGAAGCGCAACGACGACATGTCGCGCGGGCGCCGCGCATGCGCTTCCAGCATGGCGATCAGCATGGTGGGCACGCCGGCCATCAGGTCGACATGCTCCTGCGCGATGAGCGCGTTCATGTTCACGGGCTCGAACAGCTTGGCGAGGATCATCCGGCAACGCCATTGCACCGCGCCGAGCAGGCCGCTGGCGCAGCCGCTGGTATGAAACATCGGCATCATGTTCAGATAAACGTCCCCCCGCCGCGCCTCCCACATGCCCATGCAAAGCCGCGCATTGTTCGTCAGCGAGCGATGGGACAGCACGGCGCCCTTGGGAAAGCCTGTCGTGCCCGACGTGTACTGGATTTGCGCCGGATCGCCGGGCGCCACCGGCGGAAGCGCCCGCGCGCGCGCCACCGGCGCAAAGAGCGCAGCCGGGTCCTCCATATCGACCACATGCCGGACGGCAGGCAATTGCGCGCACACGTCGCGTGCGATGTCCGCCATCGGATTGCCGCGAAACTCGTGAACCAGAAACAATCCGGCCGCACGCGATTGTTCGAGCACATAATTGAGCTCTTTTGCCTGGTAGGCCGGATTGACGGTGACGAGCGTCAGGCCGGCCAGCGCGATGGCGAATTCGAGGATCACCCATTCGGGGGTATTGGGCGACCACACGGCAACGCGTTCGCCCGGCTCGAAGCGCGTTGTCAGGGCGGCCGCGAGGCGCTCGGCCTCCGCGAGCAGTTCGCGATAGATCCAGGAGCGCCCGATCGTGCCGTCGGCGCGTGCTTCCGTCAGGGCGGTGGCGTCCGGCATGTCCGCTGCCGCGTCGCGCAGGATGCTGCCGACGGTGGTCGCGAGTATCTCTCCATCGCATTGCGCGGGGAAATACGATTCCGTCAGCGAAACGACATACACTGGGAAATCCCCCCGTTATTCCGACGCGGCGCTGCCGCGTTACAGCGCCACCTTCCTGAGCGGCTGCAGATCCGCAAATTTCGGCGCGCGCTTTTCGGCTTTGGCGACGAAGGATTCGCGCATGTCGGATTCCGGGTTGTACATGCCGGCCTGCCAGGTTGCGATGTAGTCGAGGCCGTCGGCGATCGAGTGGTCGCGGGCGTAATTGATCATCACCTTCGAGCCGTGCACGGCGAGCGGCGATTTCCCGGCGATCTCTTTCGCGAGCGCCATGACACCCGTGAGCATCTCTTCCTGGGTCGCATAAACCTCGTTGACGAGGCCGATCTCCTTGGCGCGCTGCGCCGGAAGGCGGCGCCCGGAATAGGCAAGCTCGCGCACCCAGCCTTGCGGCATCAGATTGCACAGGCGCGGGAAAGTGCCGACGTCCGCCGTCATGCCGATATTGATTTCCTGCACGACGAAGAACGCATCCGCTGTCGCGTAGCGGCAGTCGCACGCACTCGAGAGATCGACCGCACCCCCGATGCAGCCGCCCTGGATCGCGATCAGCACGGGAATGCGCGCGCGATCGATGACGTTGAAGGTTTCCTGGATTTCCAGAACGTGGAGACGAAGGTTCGCGGCCGCGCGTCCGCGTTCCGGTTTCTCGCTGGGCGCGTTGCCCTGCGCGGCCGTGAAAACCGAAAGATCCATGCCGGCCGAAAAATGCTTGCCCGTCGAGGAGATCACGATCACGCGCGCCTTGGCCTCATGATCGATCTCGCGCACAATCTCGGGCAACTCGCGCCAGAATTCCGGCACCATCGTATTGAGTTCGCCTGGGCGCATGAGCTGGATATGCGCGACGTTGTCCGCGATCTCGACGTTGAAGCAGCGATAGGTCATGGCGGTCTCCAATATTGGTTGCCCGAGCCATAGCATGACGGCGCCCGGAGCGGGAACACCCTTGCCGCACGGGCGCTTCGGGGCTCTACTCCGGGCTGAAAAACATTGGGAAGAACGCCATGGCGATCAACTACGACGAGATCATGAAGCTCAAATCCGGTATCGACAGTTTCCGCTACACGGAGCGGGATTCGATGCTGTACGCGCTGGGGATCGGCTTCGGCCGCGACCCCATGAACGAGGCGGAGCTGCCTTTCGTCTATGAGAACGGCCTGCGCACGATCCCCACCATGGCGACAGTCGTCGCCTGGGGAAATTCCACCATGGGCAAGACGGGCATCAATTATCTGATGGTCGTGCATGGCGAGCAGCGCCTCACGATTCACAAAACATTGCCGACCTCCGCCGAGATCACGGCGGAGGACCGCGTCGTCGGCGCCTTCGACAAGGGCAAGGACAAAGGCGCCGTGTTGGTGACGGAAAAAGTCATCAAGCTGAAGGAAACGGGCGAGAAACTTTGCACCTTGAGCTCGACCACGTTTGCGCGGGGCGATGGCGGCTTCGGCGGACCGAAAGATGGCGCGCCTGCGCCGCATCCGATTCCCGATCGCGCGCCGGATCTCGTGCAGGCCTGCGATACGCGCCCCGATCAGGCCTTCATCTATGCGCTGTCGGGCGATCGCAACCCGCTGCACCGCGATCCGAATGTGGCGAAGATGGCGGGCTTCCCGCGGCCGATCCTGCACGGGCTTTGTTCCTATGGCACCGCCTGCCGCGCCATCGTCTCGACCATCTGCAAATACGATGGGGCGAAGATCGTGGGCTTCGACGTGCGCTTCTCCGCACCCGTATTCCCCGGCGAAACGATCGTGACGGAGATGTGGGTCGATGGCCCCGTTGTTTCGTTCCGTTCCAAGGTCAAGGAGCGCGACGTGGTCGTGATCAACAACGGCAAGTGCACGCTTGCATCCTGACGACGACCCGCTGGCGCAAGCCGACGCGCTCGTCGCGCAAGGTCGCGCGGGCGAGGCGGTCGCGCTGTTGCAGGCCATGGTCGGGCAGAACCGCGGCGGGCTTCTGCTGCGCAGCAGCCTGGTGCGCGCGCTGATCGCGGCCGGCGATATCGCTGCAGCGCTCGACACCGCGCGCCAAAACGCGTCGCTTTATCCGGGTGTGGCTGTCGCCGCCGTGACATTGGGCGAGGCGTTGCGCGCGGCGGGACATCTGCCGACAGCCATCGGCGAATTCCAGCGCGCGTTGCGTCTCGATCCGTCGTTCGCAGAGGCGAGATTGCGCCTGGGCGAAGCATGGCTCGACGCGGGCGAAGCGGAGAAGGCGCTGGAAGCGTTCGACGCGATCGACGAGCCCATGCCGCAGCTCGCAAGCCGTGTCGCCGAGGCGCGGGCCATGCGCGAAAGGGCGCGCTCCGATCCGCGCTATGTGCGCCACCTGTTCGATCAGTTCTCGTCCGATTACGACGCGCGCATGCTGGGGCAGCTCGGCTATGCTGCGCCCGCAATCCTGCGCACTCTTGCCGATCTCGTGATTCCCGATCGCGGCCGGACCTATTCCATCCTCGATCTCGGCTGCGGCACGGGACTCGCGGGCGCGGCATTCAAAGACATCGCGTCGACGCTCGACGGCGTCGATCTGAGCCCGGCGATAATCGAGAAGGCGAGATCGCGCGCAATCTATGACACGTTACTTGTCGCCGACCTTGAATCCGCGCTGGCGGAAGAAGGTCGCCAATACGATCTGATGCTCGCGGCCGATACGCTCGTTTATCTCGGCGATCTGACAAAAGTGTTTGAGGGCGCGCATCTTCGGCTGCTGCCCGGCGGAACGTTTCTGTTCACGGTCGAGAAGAATGAGGGCGAGGGATTCGCGTTGGGACCGAAGCGCCGCTGGAGGCACTCCGAATCCTATATGCGCGGCGAAGCTGCACGCGCAAATTTCGATATTGCAGGATTTCTGGAATGCCATCCCCGGGCCGAAGCGGGCGTCCCTGTGGACGGCTACGCAGTGGCGCTGCGAAAAGACTGAAAGGGATTTCGCGGCTGCCTTGCGGCAGCCGCGTATCCCAGAGGTAAGCTAAGAGTGCTTAGTGGTGGCCGTGTCCGCCGGAGGCGTGACCGCCGAAGCCGTGACCCCAACCGCCGCGACCCCAGCCGCCGTGGCCCCAATAGCCTCCGTGACCGTAGCCGCCCCAGCCGAAGCCGATATAGCCCGGGCCGTAGTAGCCGGCGTAGCCGGGATAACCGCAGTAATACGGGTTGGCATAGGGTCCGCAGCCGTAGTATCCCGGGCCATAGCCATAATATCCCGGTCCAACCGGCACGCCGACGCCGATGCCGACATGGACGCCAGCTTCCGCGGGGGCTGCTGCCGCCACGGCGACGCCGCAAGCCATCAAAGCGCCTACCGCAAATTTTGCCATCGTTTTCATGTTCAAGTCTCCTTCTGGGTTTTCCGTGCCGGTCTCCCGGACGCGTTTTCGTCTTGTGTCGAATATGGAGGGTCGCGATGAACCTCCCCCTGCGTTAACGTTCATCGTGCGTTCATCGGCTCAGAAGCACTCGATAACCGGCGGTTTCGCTGCTTTTTGGACGCTCGAACGAGCAGAAAATTGGTTATCACGATTTCGTGATCATTATCCCGGCGAGGTAGTCTGGGCGGCGCCGCTCACGCTCGGCCGGCAGCAGACTTTCTGCCGCGCACACAATCCCAAGCTTACTCTTGGATCGGTCGCCACCCGATACGACCGAACCGCCAGGAACTTTCTTTCTGCGGTCGCTCTCGCCGCAACCCTCAGCTTCTGGGCAAAGTAATTGAGTCACCAACCTGGCGCCGCGCGAGAGTCATCTTCATTCCGCCGAGCGGGCTCAGCGTGATCCGGTTGCGAAGCTTAACGTCCTGGCCGGCCAGCAGGCGCGGATGGAACTGTTGGGCCAGGGTCGCAAGGATCATGCTGGCCTCCGTCATGGCCAGCATGGCGCCGATGCAGATTCTAGGACCACCTCCGAAGGGCAAGTAAGCGAAGCGGGCACGGCCGGCGCTGTTCTCCGGGGAGAAACGCTCCGGATCGAAGGTCTCAGGATCGTCCCAAAGGCGGCGATGGCGGTGCAGCACCCAGGGCGCGATGAAAATCTTCGTCCCCGCCTTCACCTTCGTCCCGCAGATCTCATCGGCCTTCTGCGCCACGCGGACCGAGATGCCGGGCACCGGGGGATAGAGCCGCATCACCTCCTCCAGGACCATGCGCGTGTAGGTCAGGTTCGGCAGGTCGTCAGCGCCGGGCGTGCGACCGGCCAGCACGGCGTTCAGCTCGGCGCGCACGCGACCCGCCGCCGCGGGGCGCTGCGAGAGCACATACCAGACCCAGGTCATTGCCACGGCGGTCGTCTCATGGCCGGCCATGAAGATGGTGATCACCTCGTCGCGTATCTCCTGGGCGTTGAGGCCCGCGCCGTTGTCGGGGTCCTTGGCCGCGATCAGGCGGGTGAGCAGGTCCTTGGGGGCATCGCTGAGATTCTTCTCGCGCTCGGCGATCATGCGGAAGATGGCGCCGTCCATGGCGGCGAAGTCGGCATGGATTGAGGCCTCCTTTTTTTTCACCCGGGCAGAGCCGATGATCGGCAGGACGTCGAGCAGGCCAAAGTCGAGCGCCGTGGAGATGAGTCCCAGCGCCGTCCCCGCCAGGGTCATGAGCTCGTCGGCGTCGGAGGAGAACATGGTGCGGCAGATGATCTGCAGGGTGAGCGCTTTCATCTCCTTCGCCATGTCGATCACAGCGTCGGGGCCCAAGGCGTCCCAGTGGCGGGCGAAGATCTGCGTCGCCTCAGCCATGGCCGGGGCGTAGGCTGTAACACTACGCGGATCGAAGGCCGGCGCCATCACCTTGCGGTGGACGCGCCACTTGGCGGGCTCCGCGCTCAGCAAGCCCTCGCCGAACATGGCGGTGAAGATGCGATTTTCGAAGTCACCCTTGGGGTAGTTAGCGAGGTTGTCGACCAGCACGCGACGCACGCCGTCGGGGTCGCTGACGATCAGTATCTCGCCGAACAGCGACTTGTGATGGTGCAGCGGCTGTTCGAACACCACCAGAGGCAGTGCCTCGAACTGGTTGGTCCTCGTGACCCGTAGCTGCTGGAAGAGCGGCAGGGCCTTGGGCGGTGGGGGCCGTGTGCCGGCGAGGAGCGGTGCCGCGGCGGTGATTGCGACGTCAGACACGGTCCGGGCTTCCTCTCGCGGCCGCGGCTCGCCATTTGTTCGAGCATCTCAAGGTAGCGCGTCCCGCAGCAGGCCATCAAAAGATCCCGCGGCCGCGCCCAACGCCCGTTCGGCCAGTTTCACCATCGCCCGAGTTCGGGCCGCTTCCTCCTCCTGCGTCCAGTCGAACACGCCCTCGCCGAACAGGAACAGCGACCCCGCCAGGATGAACTGGGCGGTCGAGAGCGGGTCCTCGACCTCGAACACGCCGGCGCGCCGGCCTTCCTCAATGACGCCCGCGAAGATCGGTCCGAAGGCGCGCACGGTCTCGACATTGCTGCGATCGTGCATCTCTCGGTTCTCCGGCCGATGCAGGCCGTCGACGATATCCGGTCCGGCGTCGCGCACCCGGCGCTGCTCGGCGAAGATGCGCCGCAGTTTTTCGATCGGGCCGAGCCCGGGATCTTCCGCCACGGCGCGCGACCGCTGCGCCATCTCGTCGGCCATCCGCCGAGCCAGGGCGGTGAGCACGTCTTCCTTGGTGCGGAAGTAGTAGTAGAAAGTACCCTTGGCGACGCCGACGCCATTGACGATCTCCTCCACGGAGGTCGCGCCGTATCCACGGGTCCGAAACAGCGTCGACGCCACATCGAGGATCTCGGCGCGTCGCGCCTCCCGCGTCTTCACGGTCCTGGTCATTCGGCCAAGACTATCAAACCCGACTGCAGCGCAATACAGCGGCCTGACGGCGCGGAAGTTGATGAGCCGCTTCAGAAGGTCGCGCTTCAGTTCGGGGTCTGAAATCATCAGCGCAGGACCCTCGCATCGTCTTCATTCGATGTCCTCTGCTGGGCGCGCGCCAGTCCATTCGAGAGGAAATTTTTCGGGCCTTCCATGAAAAGGCGCCAATTGAAAACGACGATCAGGATCGCGAATACGGTGTTGATCGGAGTTTCGAGAAGCTTGGTAACCTTCGCGATGCTCAGCATTTCGGGTGTCGCGTTCAGCGAGATATGTATGAGAATGATCGTAAGAATCGAGCGATTTGAGCGGTAGTAAACCCAGTTGAATATGAATGTGAGCGGGATCATGCCTAGGAAGAAATTCAAAACGTATATCGGCCGATCTACCAAGAAATTGAGAATGTAGATCGGCTGGGTGTGCGCGACATCATACTGGTAAGTGCCTTTGATAAAAGGCAGCGGCCAGTGCCAGAGCGACCACATCACGGCAAGGATCATGGTCGATGTAAACATGCCAAATCTGCTCCTTAGCGACTCCACCCCATAGCCGCGCCACCCTGGCTCTTCGAAGAGCGGCGCCGCAAACAAAAGTGGAAGCCAAAGGATGAAATCGCCAACGATCGTCAGCTGATCGAGAGACTGACCGAAGAAAATCGAGACAAACACGGAAAACACGGCCAGCGCGGGAAACAGCAGCACGACGATCAGAAAATACGCCGGCGGGATCCGTCTCAGACTGGTCAAGCGATTGAAGAAGTCTCGCTTTAATTCAGGAGATTTTGACCCAAAGACAAACAACAGGACGCTCAGCGTCGGTCCGAGCCCGCCCAAGAAGAAAAAGAAGTGGCGATAGACAAGTACTCCCTCTTGGTAGCTGAGATAGGCAGCGATGCCCCAGGGAATCCAAGTCAGTGCGTACGTCACAAGGAAGAACTGCACCGGCTTATAGAGATGTGTCGGCGCATCCGTATTCGTTGTTTCTGACATTTTCCCCTCAGATGAACGATGCAGAACGACGTGCTTGGCTCGATGTGGCTGGTCCAGCCTGCGAGGATCCAGCAAGTCCAAGGAGCAGCCGTCGCCTCGCCGTAGAAAAGATGCAGCTGCCTGTAACGCTCGATCGTCACCATCTCGGGCCCCCAGATAGGCCAAACTAGGAAGTGACTGACCGTCAGTCAATACGAAGCTTTAATTGGTCTGAGCCGCGCTTGTGTAGCGGGCGAAAACAACATGGCGACGCGGGTTTGGCGGAAAAAGTGGGGAGATTGTCATTTCCGCCAAGCGCGAACGGACCTAGGGTCCGCTCATGTCCGAGCAAGGAACTCCAAAACACATCGTGATGCTCGCTTTCGAGGGCGCGCAACTCCTCGACGTCACGGGTCCCATGCAGATTCTGTCGGCGGTCAATGACGAGCGGCCCCGCGAGACGCCCGGTTACGCATTGACCCTGCTGGCCGAAACGAAAGCCGCCTTTGCAACATCCAGCGGCGTACGTCTTGTGGCCGATGGCGACTATTCGGCATTGCCGCCGGAGATCGACACGCTGATGGTGGCCGGTGGCGACGGCGTGCGCACAGCGATACGCAATCCGCGTCTGCGTGAGGCCATCGTCTGGGGTGCGGCGTGCGCGAGGCGCGTCGTATCGGTTTGCACCGGCGCATTTTTGCTGGCCGACACGGGCCTTCTCAAAGGCAAGCGCGCGACAACACATTGGCGTAGCGTGGAACTGCTGGCCCGCACCTATCCCGATACCACCGTCGAGCCGGACGCCATTTTCGTGCGCGACGGAGAAATCTGGACGTCCGCCGGCGTAACGGCCGGAATGGATCTGGCGCTCGCGCTCGTGCGCGAGGATTTCGGCGAGGACATGGCGCTCGCGATTGCGCGGCGGCACGTTCTGTTTCTGATGCGCCCGGGCGGGCAATCCCAATTCAGTGCACATCTCGCATCGGAGGCGAATGCCGGCGGCCGGCTTGCGCCTTTGTTGCGCTGGATTCCGGAACATGTGAGCGAGACGCTGGACGTACCCGCGCTCGCGCGTGCGGCGAAGATGAGCGAACGCAGTTTTGCGCGCGCCTTCCGAAAGGAAACCGGCGACACGCCGGCGCGCTATGTCGAACGCGCGCGTCTCGACGCGGCGCGCCGGATGCTGAGCGCATCGCAGACGACCATCGGCCTCGTGGCGGTGCGCACCGGCTTCAGGTCGGAAGAGCGCATGCGCCGCGCCTTTCAACGGCATCTCAAGGTGAGTCCCGCGTCGTTCCGCGCACGGTTTCCGGCAATGGGAGAAACGTCATGATTTCGACGATAGGAATTCTCATCTTCGACGACGCGGAGGAACTCGACTTCGTGGGACCCTATGAGGTCTTCACGATGATCAACGAAGTGTTCCGGCATAGCGGCAAAGCGCAGCCGCATGAGGTGCTGCTCCTCGCCGAGCGCGATGCGCCGGTGCGCTGCGCCAAAGGCATGGTTGTCGTGCCGCACGCAACAATCGACAAATGTCCGAAGCTCGACGTGCTTCTGATACCGGGCGGCCAGGGCACGCGGCGCGAAGCGAAGAACGAGGCGCTGCTTTCCTGGATCGCCGCGACCTCGGCATCCTGCCAATGGATCACAAGCGTCTGCACCGGGGCGCTGCTCCTGACGGCGGCGGGCCCGGCCAAAGGCAAGCGGGTCACGACCCACTGGGGTTTCGTCGAACAGCTGCGGGCGCGGGGCGAGGCGTCGGAGGTGCTGGAACGCGTCCGCTATGTGCGCGACGGCAATGTGGTGACCGCGGCCGGCGTATCGGCGGGGATCGATATGGCATTGTGGTTGGCAGGCCAGATTCACGGCCCCTCCCTTGCCCGCAACGTCCAGCGCGCGATGGAATACGACCCGTCGCCCCCCTACGCGGCGGAAGTTTGACGCCATCCCGGCCTTTATTCTCCGGTGCCAGATGTGCTTTGATTGGCGGCCATACGGGGCGTCAGCACATCAATGGGAGTATCGAAGGCCATGTATAGTAAATTCGGCGCGGCGGTGGCGCTGCTTCTTCTTTCGGTTTCGCCGTCATTTGCGGCGAGCAGTTCCTGCGAGGATCCCATCGCACCCACACAGGTCGACGGCACGAAGGCGACCCAGCAGCAGATGAAAGACGCCATTCAGGACTTCAAGACCTTCCAGGCGGCGTCCGACGATTATCAGCAATGTCTGGTCAATGACCTCAAGCAGCAGAAGGCCGAGGCCACGAAGGGCAAGGATCCGAAGCCGCTCGATCCCTCCATCGAGGCGGGCGTCAATGCGAAGATCGACGCCAATCAGCGCTTGAAGGAAAAAGTCGGCGGCGAGTTGAACGCGTCGATCCAGGCTTTCAAGGCGGCCCATCCGACCCCTCCGGCCCAGTAACGGCCTCGCCTTTCCCGCTCGCGCGAAATTGTGCTTGGGTTTTGGCCTGACAACCGGAAGGATCAGGCCATGCCCAAGGGCGCGACCATCGATTTCGACTCCACGCGGCCGCCTTCTCCGTTCCTGAAGGATATTCATGTCGCGTGGAGGCGCGAACTGCGCCGCTTCATCGAGCGCGAAATCATGCCGCATGTGGAGGAATGGGAGGAGGCGGGCGAGATTCCGCTTTCGCTCTACAAGAAGGCATCCGATTTCGGCCTCCTGCGGATGGGCTATCCGGAAGAATTTGGCGGCATCTCGGAAGGCCTCGACCGTTTCCACGGCATCGTGACGTCGGAAGAGCTGGCGCGCATCGGTGCGGGCGGCGTGTCGGCGAGCCTGATGGTGCATGGGATCGGTCTGCCGCCGATCCTGGCGCTCGGTCCCGAAGAGATGAAGCGAAAGATTGCGCCGGCCGTGCTGGCCGGCGACAAACGCATCAGTCTCGCGATCACCGAACCCTCCGGCGGCTCCGATGTGGCGCAGATCAAGACGCGGGCGCGGCGCGACGGCGACGAATTCGTCGTCGACGGCTCCAAAATGTTCATCACGGGCGGCATGCGCGCGGATTATTTCACGACGGCCGTGCGCACGGGCGGCGAGGGCATGGGCGGCCTGTCGCTGCTGCTGATCGAAGCGGACCGACTCGGTGTGTCGCGCACCAAATTGAAGAAACAGGGCTGGTGGGCATCCGATACCGCGGCGCTTTATTTCGATTCCGTGCGCGTGCCGGCAGAGAACCTGATCGGCGGCGAGAATCTGGGCTTCACGGGCATCGTCAACAATTTCAACGGCGAGCGGCTGGGTATGGCTGCGGGCGCCTGCGCGTCGGCGCGCGTGTGCCTGGAAGAAGCGGCAACCTGGGCGCAGCAGCGCATGACTTTCGGCAAGCGCTTGGCCGACCATCAGGTGATCCGCCACAAAATCGCGGAGATGCTGCGCCAGATCAACGCGACGACCGCCTATCTGGATATGTGCGCCTGGCGCGTGATGAACGGCGAGAGGCCCGCGGCCGATCTCGCGCTCCTGAAAGTGCAGGCGACCTTGACCTTGGAATTCTGTGCCCGCGAAGCGATGCAGATTCTGGGCGGCGCGGGCTATATGCGCGGCGGCCGGGTCGAACGCATCTATCGCGAAGTGCGCGTCAACGCGATCGGCGGCGGCTCCGAAGAAATCCTGCGCGACCTCGCGGCACGGCAGATCGGGCTTTAGAAGTATAAGTTCACGCCGGGAATACGCGCGAATCACTTATGATGAGCGCATGAGAGCAATTTCACCGGCACGGGCGGAGCGGCGCGCGAAGGAACATAACGCGACCCGCGCATCTATTTTGGAAGCAGCTCGCAGAGTCGCGGCGCGCGATGGCGCACGCGACCTGTCGCTGCGGGCGACCGCCGCCGAAGCGGGTTTCGCGCCGGCGGCGCTTTACGGCTATTTCCTCAACAAGGACGAATTGCTGCTTGCGCTGGCGGCTGAAGATTTGTCGGGGCTTGCGCGCGCGATGCGCAACGCAGCCGGGACGCTCGAAGGACCGGGCCGGCTTGCCGCCGCAGCGGGCGCTGCGCTTTCGTTGCTGCAGCACACGGAGACCATCGTCGCGGCGTCCTCGGCATTACCCTCGACCGCCGGCACCAGCGATGCCGAGAGGTTGTTCAACGGGCGGCTGATCGGGGCGCTCAACGCACTTTCGGACGCGACCGGTCACCGGGCAGAAAGCCGCGAGTCGCAAGCAGATGTGCTGCTGCTGGCAGCGTCGCTCACGGGGTTAGCACTTCTCGCCCGCTCCGGACGCCTGGATGCTTTGGGCTTTTCCGCCGACGAATTGCTCATGCGGCTCGACACGCGATTTTCGAAAGCAGTCTGATTTCAGCCCGCAAAGCGCGCAAGCTCCGCGCGCACGATCTCCGGTTTTTCCATCGGCAGGAAATGGCTCGCACCGTCGACTTTGACGACGCGCGTGCCCTTGTGTTCGCGCGACAATTCCTGCGCGCCGTGATCGCGGCAGGTACTGTTGATTGTGCCGTAAATCACGGTGAGCGGACATGAAATCGTACGCGCGAGCCGCGCCACATTGTACGCCGTGGCGCGGAATGTGGCCGCTTCCCAGACGGGTGCACAGGCGAGGCGCGCTTCACCGGTCGTGGGATCGATTTTCAAACCGCCTTTCAGATAATCCGCCAGCACGTCTTCCGGCCAGGACTTGAACGCGCCACGGCCGCGATAGGCGGCGAGCGCTGTGTCGTAAGACGGAAAGCGGTCGCGTCTCAGCTCCGCGCGGTCGGCGAGATTGGGCATTTTGTTGAGGCCCAGAAATTTTGGCAGATGCGACAGCAGCCACGCGCGCCACGGCACCATGACGGGCTCGATCAACACGACACCCGCCACGCGCGCAGGCCGCAACGCTGCCGCCATCAGGCTCGTCGTGGCGCCCATCGAATGGCCCGCGAGAATGACGGGCGGCCCGGCAAGCCCATCGAGCAACTGCACGAGATCGTCCCGGTACGTTGTCCAGTTCGCATCGCGTTCGGGATTGGCGGGCAGGGTGGTAAACCCATGGCCGCGCGCGTCGCTCGCGCAAATATGGAATTGACCCGCCAACGGCGCGAGCAGCGTGCGATAGGTTTCGGCGTTGAAACCCGTGGCATGCGCAAAATGGAGCGGCGGTCCGTTCGCCGGCCATTCGAGGCATGAGACGTCGCCGTCCGGCAGGGAAAGTGTCTTGCGGACGGGCTCGATCATGGAGGGGCGAAAACTCGGGCGGGGTTTATCGCTTGTCGCCCGCCTAACTCGGGCGTGTCAACGGGTAGGATTTGCGCGAAGACGATCCCGTTCGTACATTCGGCAGACGCTATTCGAGGAAACGACTTTGCATCCTTCCGTCATCGCCGAAAAGACGCCCGACAAGCCCGCGATCGTCATCGCCGAGACGGGCGCGCGCATGAGTTATCGCGAACTGGAGGAGGGCTCGAACCAGGGCGCGCAACTGTTCCGCAAGCTTGGCCTGAAGACAGGCGACGGCATCGCGATCTTCATGGAGAACAATATCCACTTCCTGGAGATCTGCTGGGCCGCGCAAAGATCGGGGCTTTACTACACCTGCGTCTCGTCGCGACTCACCGCCGGCGAAGTCGAATACATTGTGCGCGATTGCGGCGCGAAAGTTCTGATCGCCTCGCATGGCCTGGCGAAAGTCGCGGGCGAGCTTGTGTCGTCGCTCGCGGACGTGAAGTTGCTCATGCTCGGCGGCACGATCCCCGGTTTCGAAAGCTACGAAGACGCGGCAGGCAACATGCCGAAGACGCGCATTGCCGACGAGATCGCGGGCCTCGACATGCTGTATTCGTCCGGCACGACGGGGCGGCCGAAAGGCGTCCGCCACGCACTGACGGGCCTCCCGATCGATGCGCCAAGCCCGCTGCTTGGGATCGTCTCGATGCTGTTCGGTCTCAACGAAGACACAGTCTATCTCTCGCCCGCGCCGCTCTACCACGCGGCACCGCTCCGTTACTGCATGACGGTGAATCGCATGGGCGGCACGGTGGTGGTGATGGAGCATTTCGACGCCGAGCGGGCGCTCGAATTCATCGAGACATACAAGGCGAGCGGCAGCCAGTGGGTGCCGACCATGTTCGTGCGCATGCTGAAGCTGCCCGAGGATGTGCGCCTGAAATACGATGTGTCGTCGATGAAGAGCGCGATTCATGCGGCCGCGCCGTGTCCGATCGACGTCAAGCGCAGGATGATCGAATGGTGGGGGCCGGTGCTGCACGAATATTATGCCGGCACCGAAGGCAACGGTTTTTGCTATGTCGGCAGCGCGGACTGGTTGAAGCATCCGGGCACGGTCGGTCGTGCTCTCGTGGCGGAAGTGCATATCTGCGGTGAAGACGGCGCGGAAGTCGCCACCGGCGAGGAAGGCGTGATCTATTTTGGCGGCGCGGCCGAGTTCGAATATCACAACGACAAGAAGAAGACGGCCGAATCGCGCCATCCCGCCAATCCCGGCTGGTCGACCCTGGGCGATGTCGGCAAGCTCGACGAAGACGGCTTTCTGTATCTGACCGACCGCAAGGCGTTCATGATCATCTCCGGCGGCGTCAATATCTATCCGCAGGAAGCGGAGAACATCCTGATCTCGCATCCCAAAGTGGCGGATGTGGCGGTGATCGGCGTGCCGAACGAAGATTTCGGCGAAGAGGTGAAGGCGGTCGTGCAGCCGGCCAGTTGGGCGGACGCGGGTCCGGCACTCGCAGAAGAACTGATCGCGTATTGCCGCGAGCGCCTGTCGCCGATCAAATGCCCGCGCACGGTCGATTTCGACCGCGAATTGCCGCGCCACCCCACGGGCAAGCTCTACAAGCGCCTCGTCCGCGACCGCTATTGGGGCAAACGCGAGTCCCGCATTGTCTGAGGCCGACAAGAAATTCGAATCACTTGCGTCGCGGGACGGCATGCTGCGGCGTGAAATGTTCACGGCCGAGCGCGCCCGCCTCTATGCCGAGCACGTCGCCAAAATCGGCGGCGCGCCGATGCTGAGCGAGGAAGCGCGCGAGGCTTCGCGCAAGGCGGTCGAGGCTGCTGTTGCGCCCGGCGCGGACGTCTGGGTGTTCGGTTACGGCTCGTTGATGTGGAATCCGGCTATCCTCGTTGCCGAAAGCCGCAAAGCGCAAATCCGCGGTTATCATCGTGCATTCTGCCTCAGGCTCGGCCTCGGCCGCGGCTCACCGGACAAGCCCGGCCTGATGCTGGGGCTCGACCGGGGAGGTTCCTGCATCGGCGTCGCACATCGTGTTGGGGCGAAAGACGTGTCGAGCGAACTTGCGATCCTGTGGTATCGCGAAATGCTGTCGGGCGCTTACAATCCGCGCTGGCTCGCTGCAGACATCGCGGAACTCGGTCCGGTCAAGGTGCTCGCATTCGTGATCAATCGCGCCAATCCGCGGTACGAACATCACGTGCCGGACAAAGACGTGGCCCGGCGCATCGCAGTGAGCGAAGGTGTTCTCGGCACCAATCGCGATTATCTCTATCGCACCGTCCGGCAGCTGCGCGAACTCGGCATCGCCGACGGACCGATGCATCGTCTCGAGCGGCGCGTGCGCGCAATCGCCAACGAACCCATCACTACCACCGAAGGAACCTGAAGATGAAGACGATTTCGTTCGAAGAATTGCCCACGCTCGTCGGCCATGAGATCGGCGTTTCCGACTGGCAGACGATCGACCAGGACCGCATCAACAAATTCGCCGACGCGACGGGCGACCATCAGTGGATTCACGTCGATGTCGAACGCGCCAGGAAGGAAATGCCGGGCGGCAAAACTATCGCGCACGGTTATCTCACTCTGGCGCTGATCCCGATGATGGGCGCCGCCATTTTGCGCGTCACCGGCGTGTCGCGCGGCATCAACTACGGCAGCAACAAGGTGCGGTTCACCAATATGGTGACGGTCGACAGTCGGGTGCGCGGGCGGCAGAAGCTTGTGTCGGCCGACGCGCGCCCGGGCGGCATGCAGATGATCAACGAATTCACCATCGAGATCGAAGGCCAGGAGCGCCCGGCCTGCGTCGCCGAAACGATCAGCCTCATCTACAAATAGGCTTCACGCGCCACGGTAATATTGTGTGATCGTCCACGCGCCGATGACGATGAACCCTATGCCTGCGATTAGTTTGAGAGGCACGGCGGTCATATAACGGCTCGCCGCCGTGCCGAGCAAGACGGCGATGGCTGTGCCCAGCACCAGCGCGCCTGCCGAAGTGAGGAATATCACGACGGGCGGAAACTTGCGTTCCGACGCGAACAGCAGGGTCGCGAGTTGCGTCTTGTCTCCCAGTTCCGCGACGAAGATGGTGACAAACATCGTAATCAGTTCCCGCATCGTTTCCCCCGTTTTGCGGGCGCATGTTAGGGCCGGTCCGTCGCGGGCCGTCAACCACGCCAGACGAGTATCGGATGGAGGGAGCGTGGCCCCAATTTGCGGCTCGCCCCGGTCCTGCTAGGCTGGGCGCCAGTAATTGGGCGGCGGGATTCGGTATGAGTGGATTGCGGCAATTGGCGGCCGTCACGGCCTGCGCGATGGCAGCCATGTCGACTGCGATAACCTTACAATCCAAGCATTTGCAATGGCCGGAGCAGGCAGCGCTGTGGCCGACCATGACCGCCAGCGCCGCGCCACTCGCGGCCGGCACATCGACCACCCCTCCTGCGCCGCAGCATCCGGTTGTCGCAAAGCCGGTTCTCGCCAAGCCGGCCGTTGCTCCCATCGCCGTCGCAGCGCCCGCCATTTCTCCACCCCTGCCGGCCGCAACGCTGCCGACTCTGGATCGAACACAGCCGCCTGCATTCGATCCCGCCGTGCTGGCGCAACAGAGCGGGGCCGTCGCGCAGCGGCTGCGCGATCAGGTGCCTGCCGCCCTATTTCCCTATTTCGACGAGTATCTCTACGTCAGCAAAGCGGCCGGTGGCGCCTGGGCGCAGCATCTGTACATGTTCCACAAGTCTGCCGACGGCGAACTCGTTTACGAGCAGGCATTCCCCGTTTCGACCGGGCGCGAGTTGCAGGAAAAATATTTCACCAGCACGCCCGCAGGCATGTTCGAACTCGATCCCGATCGTTTCGATCGCGTGCACTTTTCGCATCGCTGGCACGGCGCCGCGATGCCGTGGGCGATGTTCCTCGACTACACGATTCACGGCCACGCAACGGGAATTGCGATGCATTCCGCAGAGGGACATGCGTTCGAGCTGGGCCATCGCGCGTCGGGCGGCTGCATCAGGCTGCCGCCGGAGAAGGCGCAGGAACTGTTCAAGCGCTTCCAGGCCGAGGAGCGCGGTCTCGTGCCGGTGTTCGCGTTCGACGATTCTCGTGCCACCACGTTCACCGACGGTTCGATGGTTCGCGATGCAGCGGGCAATATCGAATTGCAGGACGGCTACAGAGTGCTTTTGTTCATCGAAGACTATCCGGGTGGGCCGGCCGTCGTGGCTGTGCTGTCGTAAATTCGCGATAAACATTCAAATCGTCTGAGGGAGGGGAAAATGCTCAACTTGTCGAAGAAATTTGTTCTGGGCGTTGCGGGTGCAGCGCTTCTCGCTGCCCCCATCGCCGCGCTCGCCGCACACGGCAAGGCCGGTCTGTGGCAGATGACGGTGACGATCGCCGGCACCAATGCGCACATGCCCGACATGTCGAGTTTGCCGCCCGAGGCTCAGGCGCGCATGAAAGCCATGGGAATCGGGATGGACGGCAACAGCATCACGATACAGCATTGCATGGCGGCGACGGATTTCGCGACGGGCAAGATTCCGCTGTCGAGCGGGCGAAACAAGAACTGCACAAATTCCAATGTGAGTTTCGACGGCAACCGCATGACGGCCGATGTGACATGCACCGGCAGCTTTGTCGGCACCGGACACTTCGAAGCCAATTGGGATTCCGACGAGCACTACACGGCCGAGGTCAGCATCACCGGCACCCAGAACGGCCAGCCGGTAACGAACCACGAAAAGATCGAGGGCCGGTTTCTCTCGGCTCAATGCGGCGCCGCAGGCCAGTAGGCTTGCCGAATTGTCATCAAATGGGCGGTTTCCCCGGGATGTAGCCCCCTTTCCGCCGCGGGCTGCCCGGGGTACTGTGGAAGAAGTCCGGTTCTGAGGGAGTCGTCCGATGTCACTGCGTATATCGCTTGTCGCTGCGGTCGCGTTCGTTGGCCTGACGGTTGCGCCCGTCTTCGCGGCTCAGACGATTCAGATGCCGGATCCTCGTATCACCAACCCCAACGCCGCGCCGCCGGACGCTTTGTTCGACAATTCCGTTCCGGACAGCTGGGAAAAGAAAAGCGATTCGTCGAACAGCCAGAACAATCTGGGCGGCTTCCATTTCTCGGTGCGCGGCTCGGACGATCAGTTCCAGCCGGCCTCCAATCCGAACTCGACGACGTATCACGACCCGCTCGTGCCGGGCTCCGAATTCTATCAGCCGTTGCCCGGCTATAATGCGGACCCATACCTCCCGCGCTGAATAGACCGCCGCGATTTGTCGACATCCGGGTTCCTGAATCCCGGTCCGCACACGGTGCGCGCTATTCGCGATGGATGGCCGCAAGATCGGCCTTCAATTTCTCCGCCAGATCGACCGGCGTCGCAAGCGCAAGATTCTCTGCCAGCTTATCGACCATTGCAGCCATCCTGGCTCCATAGCTCGCGCGGCTTCCCTTCCAGATCGCTCGCATAGCCGGCTGGCGCAGCATGCCTTGCACCGCTGCGGCGCCATGCTCGAACGTAACGCCGTATAGAAGTCTTGGCGGGGCTAGCTTTTCGCCACGTGCTCGCGCATGGCCGTTTTGGGGTAAGTCGCGTTGTGTCCGCATTCGGAGCATTTGGCCAAAAACGGATCGGGCAGATTATCGAAAGCTACCATACCCACTGCGACCATGTTCAGGGCGAAAGGTTCTTCGCATCTTTCGCAGAGAAGTCCCGGATGTTTGATCTCGCCCATGCCAATCTCCCGCTTTCGAAATAAAACCCGATGCCGCCCAAACGGGCCGGTTGACTCAGTCTAGCGCAGCAGACCCATCGCCGCCAACGCGGTCGCCCGCGCCTCTTTGACCTCACGCAGCTTTTGTTATGGTGGGGCACGCAGGTTCGGGGGGTGAATGGCCGAAGAAACCGGAGATCGGGGAGCGAGCGCAGCAGCGGCCGGGATCGAGTCTGCCGCCATGGCGCTGGCTCTCGTGGGTATGAGTCGCGAGAAAGCCGATGCCCTTGGCCAAGAACAGATCAAACTGATTGCCGAGCAGACTTCGCTCGCACGCCTTCAGATCGAGGACTTGCGGCGCGAGGACGGCCTGCGCCACTGGTCGCTGCGCGTGCGCCATATCAGCGACGTGATGAAGCTGGCTTTCGAGTTCTCGGTGGCCGCCATTCTTCTCGCCATCGTCCTTCTCATCGGCGGAGCCGTGTGGAACGCCGCGCACGATGATGGTCTCGTGATAGAGGCTTTCTCCGTGCCGCCCGATTTGGCGGCGAGAGGACTGACCGGCGAAGTCGTGGCGTCGAAAGTTCTCGATCGACTGTCCGCCATGCAATCCGAAACGCAATCGACGCGCGCCGCTTCGAGTTACACCAATAATTGGGACAACGACATCAAAGTGCAGGTGCCTGATACGGGCGTTTCCATCGGCGAGATCGACAGGTTCCTGCATGAAGAGTTCGGCCATCAGACGCATATCAAGGGCGAGGTCTATCGAACGGCGGGCGGCATCGCGGTCACAGCGCGTACCGGCGACATTGGAGGCGCCACCTTTACGGGCAGCGAAGCCAATATCGGCACATTGATCGACGCGACCGCCAAGGCAATTTTTCGAACCACGCAGCCTTACCGCTATGCGATGTATTTGAGGACAGTCGCGGCCCGTCAAGGCAATCCGAAGGGATTTGCCGATGCGAATGCCGTCCTGTGGGATCTGGTTCGCGCCGGGACCGTCAACGACCGCGCCTGGTCGTATGACGGGCTCGGTGACGGATTGGGTTTCGATGGCGATCTTTACGGAAGTGTCGCGATGATCCGTCGCGCCATCGCGACAAGACCGACGCTCGATGCCTACACCGATCTGGCCCGCACCGAAGGCTATCTGCAACACGAAGAGGACGTGCTGAAGACTCGCAAGGGGGCGGAAACGCTCATCACGCAGGTCGCCGATACGGAGATGAATGCGTCCGCCGCATTTGCCGCCGCGCTCTTCAACAAGCAGGACCTCGCTCTCGAGCAGGGAGACAATCTCGCGGCGCTGAATTACGGCGATCAAATGGATTTTGCCCCCGGCAGCGGTCAAGTGTTGTCCCCTTCCTATGTGGACAAATTGCAGGCTTGCGGCGCATTGCACGATTGGCGTTGCGTCCTCAAGGTTTGGGCCGCACCGCCGCCGAACCTGGTTTATCCCGACGCGTTCATCCGTCGCGCGCGCATGAGGCTGGCTGAAGTCTTGACGGGCCATTCGAACGAGGCAGCCCATGAAGCACCGTTGACGATGCCGATGCCTCCCTCGGCCGCCAAAATGATGGCGGAATTCGAAAAGCGCACGAACGCGCCGCTGGACGCGCTGATCGACGCGAATTTCGGTGATTTCAAGCGCGCGCATGCGACGATCGACATGACGCCGCTCGATTGCGAAATCTGTCTGCGCTTTCGCGGCCGGATCGACGCGCTTGAGAGAAGCTGGGGCGGCGCCGACTATTGGTTTGTGCGCGCGGTTCGCTTCGCGCCGTCTGTCCCGTTCGCTTACGCCGACTGGGGCTGGGCGCTGCTGGGCAAAGGTGACAACGACGGTGCAATCGCGAAATTCACGCTCGCCAACCTGATAGGCCCACACTTTGCGGATCCGTTGGAAATGTGGGGTGAGGCATTGATGTTGAAGAATCGATCAGACCAGGCGCTCGCGAAGTTCGAGGAGGCCGCGAAATACGCGCCCAATTGGGGACGGCTGCATCTCAAATGGGGCGAGGCGCTGATTTATGCCGGCAAGCCGGACGAGGCGAAGCAACAATTCGCCATTGCGTCCGGTCTCGATTTGTCCTCCGCTGACAGGGCGCAACTCGCCGGAGTGAGCGGCCCGCATGGTTGATCAAGCCGGACGTATAGGTCCCGCCGCTGCAGCGAGCGGCGAAGTCGTCGCGCGGTCTGTGCCGAAAGGCGAGTTGCTGCGCATTCTGGGCGTGCCGTTCGGAATCGCGACGGCCGTCGGCGGCATGATCGGCGTCGGTATACTGCGGGCGCCTTCTGTCATCGCGGCCGATGTACCGGATGCGCGCATCATCATCCTGTTGTGGGTGCTGGGTGCGATCTATGTGGCCGTCCAGGCCAATGTGATGGCCGAACTCGCTACGGCGATTCCGCGCGCCGGCGGGCCTTACGTGTTTGTGCGCCGTGCGCTCGGCGATGTCGGCGGGCTGGCGGTCGGCTGGACGGACTGGATGTCGTTTACGTGCGCCATTGCCGCGCTCTCGGTCGCATTTGCGGAGTTTCTCGGAATCCTCTGGCCGGCTGCAGCGCACAT
>Ga0302324_100004718_pt1 | contig 30059 bp, 20 predicted proteins | sample Palsa_T0_1_FD_201949 | JGI IMG/M metagenome (GOLD analysis project Ga0302324, IMG submission 201949) | Peat permafrost microbial communities from Stordalen Mire near Abisko, Sweden - Palsa_T0_1 | ecosystem: Environmental > Terrestrial > Soil > Palsa > Peat permafrost | place: Sweden: Abisko...
CGCTGGAGGCTTTCTAATTGGAAGCGGCCTAGGCGTCATTGGACACCCCGGACGCCGCTTTGGTCAAGTATATAATCCTCTGTTGAATCCTACCACGAAGCCGACCTTATGCACCCAGAGTACCCCGAATATCGCCCTCCAAGCCAGCGCGACCTTGACCGTGCTTCGCTGCGCCGGATTCTATTTTGGTTGGCGCTGGCGGTTGGGTTGGCGTTGGCTGCGGTGGTGGTGGGGTTGCTGGACGGGTAGCAATGTGCTAATGGAGCGCTACCTAGAATTCTAAAGGACAGGCGCGCCGTCTGTTCCCTCTAGTTCTGCTTGCAGTTCCGACGGTGCGGACGGATCAACCATCTCATCTTGGAGTCGTTGTTCTAATTCTCGCCGTTCCCGCGCGTCTTGTATCCGCTTTCTCTCCAGTTGCCGCAGAACCTCGACCTTAACTCTCAACTGTACGTCTTCCACAGGAGACGGCTCAGACCTTTGTTGACGGATGCGAGTTACGATCCCCCATTGCGCCGTTGCCGCTTCGTCGGGAATCCGAGGCTTGCCATACTCCTCCCATGCTTTGCGCAACCAACCAACTTCTTCCTCGCGCACGAATCTCCCCGTGCGCTGTAGAGGATTTTCATTAGGTAGCCGCTTCCACGCCACGTACATCATCGTATTGGCGCCTACGTCTACATCTTGGGACATTTCCGCAGAGAACTTTGCGGAGGCAACTGCGTACAAAGTATTGCCGAGACCGGAGTATCTAGCTTGCTTTAGCAACAGCAGATTGGAAAGAGCCACTTCTGCACCACTACCAATAGCCGCAACCCCGGAAAGCGCATGAGACTCAAGGGTGGTCGAACCAATTTGAAAGATGTTGGCTGAATTTTCGTGGTCTCCCCAACCAACGACCAAAAGATGCTCATTGAAATACACCCCCTCCGATTCAATCTCCTCGGACAGGTGTGCGTGCGTCTTCTCCCCAAACATCTTCAAACCTTCGGCCTTGAATTCTTCCATCGTTAGATCAAAGGGAGACAGAACGACATGCGCCAAGTATTTGGATTTGGCGCGATGGTATGCAGCTAGAACTGTGTCGTAGATGGTGGTGCGCTCAAGGGGTGGGCAGCGGCGTAGCTCTTCGTTAATCAACTCTATGTGAGAGGGATTGCCCGCATAGAGAAACATCCAGTCGCCGAACCAGTACAGTTTGCCGGCCAAGGAATCGCTGGCGATTCCTGCGTAGGACAGGCGGCAGTCAGTCGCCACAACGACTTTTTGACCATTCTCACACAACGCGGCGACACAAACAGTCATGGCCTGAGCCTTCCTGTCAGGCCACTTCAGGGTAACGGGTTTCCTCGCTGGAGGCTTTCTAATTGGAAGCGGCCTAGGCGTCATTGGACACCCCGGACGCCGCTTTGGTCAAGTATATAATCCTCACTTAACTTTACATTGAAATTTGGTTAGTGTCAAGGGTGCTCGGAATTATGCCTTTCACAAACCCATTATCGGCGGTCGAGAAAAAATCCAAGAGTGTTTACCTCTTAGATTCCCTTGTCGAGGATTTCCAGATTTAGGGCTTGTTGCGCCTTTATTCCCCCAAAATTGGGTCTTTTTTGCACAGGCAGCATGAAAACATATGTTTTCAGCGCTTGTTGCGCCCTTGTGTCGCCATCCATATGGCTGTATCCTGAGAGCACTTCAGGACGCACTACGCGTCGGAAAGTGAGGCAACATATGCCCGCCACTCTGGCCGATCAAATTATTATCGCGCGGCAGACAATCGAGGAGCAGCGCCGGAAGTGGGAAGAGGAATATCGGAAGGACATAGAGGCTTTGGATCGAGTATCTCGTCTCCTGCCCCCCGATCATGCGCCACTGAAAAGCAACGGGGCACATCCCGTCGTGCCAGCACCAGAAGCAACCCCAAAACAGGAAATAGACGAAACGGATATGGAAGAAGACGACCCCACCGATGAAGAGGGCCGTTATCTGATCCGCGCAGTTAAGGCAGTTGTTGACGCTAGGCCAGACGTGACGTTCTTCCCGCGCCGGGTGTACCAGACACTGCTAGAGCAAGGCTTTCGGTTTGCCACAGACGAACGCCGAAGCTTGGTGACCATTGGGACTTCGATGAAGAAGCTAGCGCGGCGCGATCCGCCGCAGATCCGGCTGATCAGGCACGGAAAGGGCCGAAAGCCAAACTTATATCGAGCCGTGGGGACTGAACCGCGCACGACGGCACCAGGCGGTCAGACGGAGTTGACTATGTAGGGATTGGAGGTTTCATGGCCCGGTCGCCTAATTGGATAAGGCAGCCGTTTCGTAAACGGTACCCCGGCAGGGAATGTCGGTTCGACTCCGGCCCGGGCCACTCAACCTTAGCGAACTTGGGAACTACCCTCGAACTTCTGACGGGACGCGGGTAGAGCCAAGAGAGAGGAGGTGAGGTTATGCCCCTCATCCTCTTTCGCCATAGCGGCGGCGTGTTGACGGCGCTTTGTTCGATTCTGAACGGAGCGTCGTCATAGGCGCGCCAGCTCACCGCAATTATAACCACGTTGGCAGGTTTTGGAACTTTTTTTGACACTTTAGTGTTATCTGATTGGAAACCCTAGATATTGCTAAGCTTTTTCGGACGTCTTTTTAGGTGGCTTCACCTTGAGAACATCCGTGATCACTTCCTCAAACGGTAGAGGGATGTGAGGGATCGGTTTAGAGTTCGTTATCCTCGATGGTTCCTTCGGTTCCGGATTCATTGGCCCTTGGCCCTCTTGAGTCCCGGAGCATCAGCCGTTTCCCTGTTGTGCTTTTCAGTGCCAGAACGGTTCTGTTGCTGTCGGTGTCCTTCCGAGTATTGTACCGGAAATCGAATTCGCTCAAGTAGCGGTGAAGATGGTTCTGGCCTACGTGGTGGTAGATGCCATTGATCCCGCGCTTCAAATTGGCGAAGTATCCCTCGATGCCGTTGGTGGTGATGCACAACCCATCTTCATATCGAACGTACTCATTCTCGAAGTGGTTCACCTGATCGTGTCTGCGGCCCTTCAGAGCGCCCTTCAGGGTGGTGGAGCTGTCGGTCATGATATGAGCATCCTCAGCCACCATAGACTCAATCATGGGCTTTAGATTCTCCGCTGTGACTCTCTCGACGTGGCGGGATTGTACCTTTCCGCCCCTTTGAAGTACGGAAACCACGGATGCCTTATTCTTGGTCTTGTTGCGTTTGTTGGCGTCCTTTCCTTCTTTGGTTTGGCTCTTGCGTAAACGTCCGCCGACGTAGGTTTCATCAATCTCAAAAATCCCCGGTAGCTTCGATGACAACGGTTCCTGGGTCATCGTGTAGCGAATCCGATGAGCCATGAACCAAGCACTCCTGTACGTCACTTTGAGCATTCTGTGAAGCTGATGGGCGCTCATGCCCTTCTTGCTTGCACAGAGCAGATGGTAAGCCAGCAACCATTTGCTCAAGGGGATATGGCTGTCTTCAAAGATCGTTCCAACGGTCACGGTAAACTGCTCACGGCACCCGCCGCACTTCCACACGCCGGGGCGCACATGCTTGCCCTTTTTGGAGTCTTGAGGATTCAGACGGTAGGCGTTGTTGATCTCGCCACAGTGAGGGCAGACGGGGCCATCCGGCCAGCGAAGCTTTTCGATGTACTCCCGCGCCTTTTCCTCGTCGCTAAAGTGTTGAGCCAGTGTGATTAGGTTGAGTTCGCCGTTTTCCATATAGAAACAATAGACTTAATCTATGGGTTTGTCAAGTATATAATTCCGAGGGTGCTTTACACTTTAGTTTCGAGGCAAAACCCGCGATTTTCCGATGGTGTGGGAACAAAAAAGTGCACCAATTTTCGTGCAAAGTGACCGGTTTCCGATAACATGCCCGCTGTAACGTGCTGAAAATAAGCATGTTGCAAAGGCATATGAAATAAGTCCTTTATTTTCAGCGCGCGAGAATCCATGCTGCTTCTCGAAGATATCGAAGAGGCACGACAGTGACGTCGAGGAACGCGATGGTGATGGGCCGGTTCACATTTCACGGTTCGATTGTGCGCCGGGACGGGGAAATTATGTGCAAAAGCGCAGCTGCTAGCTTTTAGCTGCTAGCTCTTACCTTCAACCGGCGGTGCGGCTATGGATCCGACATTTGCCGGGACTGCGCTTGCCCGCCACACTTCAGTTTCCAGTTCTGCCTCGAAGAATCGGGCTGTTAGCATCTCTTTATGTTTTTGCCAACTTGCCTCAGGCCTACTCGCACATTCGTCTTCGTTGTCGCTCTCCTGACCGCCGCCGCGCTTGCCGCACAAAACGCCAGCATTGGTGCACAGCCGGCTCCCTTGGCAAAAGACCCGGACCGTACGCATATCGAAGAGGTTCTCAACGGCATCAACCACGGCCGGAGCGTGGGGCAGGTTGCTGTCTCGCCCGACGGCAAGCATCTAGCCTGGATCGAGGGGAGTCGTGCGGGCGGCGAAATCCATGTGGCCGCTTTCGACGACCTGAAAAAGACCGATCGCATCACCGCGGCCAGCAAGCCGGACCAGCATTGCCGCGAGGGCCAGCTGGCCTGGGCCCCTGACTCCAAAGGCATCGCCTTTCTTTCTGACTGCGCCCGGCCCGGCGAGCAGATGGATCTCTATTTTTCTCACCTCGATGGCAAGACGGCCTCGCGCCTGACCACGCTGAATGGATTTGTCGAAGAGCCCGCCTTCTCGCCCGATGGCTCGCGCATTGCGTTTCTCTTCGTCGATGGCGCAACTCGGCCGTCCGGCGCTCTTGCCGCCATGAAGGCCCCGTCTGGAGTTATCGGCGAAGACGGCATTGAAATCCAGCGCATCGCCGATGTCCGCGTGGATGTCTCCAAGCCCGGGCCGGCGGAGATGGTCTCGCCCGCCAACCTCCACGTCTACGAATTCGACTGGTCTCCCGACTCTCAATCGCTCGCCTATGTGGCCGCCGAACCACCGGGAGAAAACAATTGGTGGGTCGCCAAACTCTACACACAGGCTCTCGGCACTGCCCCGGTTGCCATACTCGCCCCTGCTACCGTCGCCGGTCCACTGCACGGACTCCAGATTGCTGTTCCCCGCTGGTCACCCGACGGTAAAGCGATTGCATTCATCGGCGGTCTGATGAGCGACCAGGGCTCAACGGGCGGCGACGTCTGGATCGTCTCCTCCGCTGGCGGCGCGCCCCACGACCTGACTCCAGCGCGGCCTACATCGCCCGCATGGATTGACTGGGATGGCAACGAGCACATCTACGTGAGCGAACTTGCCGCCGGCAACAACCAGCTGGTCAGGATGCAGATCGTGGGCGACGATACTTCCGACGGTGCGACGTCCACCTTTGCAGACCCCGTTTTCAATATCGCCGCCTCGGTCGGCGACGGTCTCTTCAGCCGCAGCCTGTCGGCGACGGCCGATCACTCGCTGTTCGTCTTCTCCGCGAGCAGCTTCGACCGCGCCCCGGAGTTTTTTGGTGCGCGGACCGGCTTTTCTACCGCGAAGTCTCTCGACGGCCTCGTGCAGCTCTCTCACTTCAACGATGGCGTTCGTCCCAACTGGGGCCGCTCCGAGTCCCTTTTGTGGAAGAACGAGTCGTTCAACGTGCAGGGCTGGCTTACGCTGCCCAAGGACTACAACCCGGCGAAGAAGTACCCGCTGATTGTGATCGTGCACGGGGGTCCCAGCGCGGCTGAAGGCGCGCAATGGGGTGGATGGAGCACCCTGGGAGCGACGCAGTTCTCCGCGCTTGGGTACTTCGTTCTGCAGCCCAATCCGCGGGGCAGCTTCGGACAGGGTGAGGCTTTTACGCAGGCCAACGTGAAAGACTTCGGCTACGGGGATCTGCGCGACATCCTTGCGGGTGTGGATGCAGCTGAGGCCCGCTATCCGATCGACCCGCAACGAGTGGGCCTTACGGGATGGAGCTATGGCGGCTTTATGACCATGTTTGCCGTGACGCAGACGCACCGCTTCCGTGCTGCTGTCGCCGGCGCAGGCATCTCTGATTGGCTGAGCTACTACGGCGAGAACTCCATCGACCAGTGGATGATTCCGTTCTTCGGCACGTCGGTCTACGACGACCCCGCCGTTTACGCAAAGAGCTCGGCCATTACGTACATCAAACAGGCGACGACGCCCACCCTGGTGGTCGTGGGCGATCGTGACGGCGAGTGCCCGGCTCCGCAGTCCTACGAGTTTTGGCACGCGCTGCACGACCTCCACGTTCCCACGCAACTGGTTGTCTACGCCAACGAGGGCCACGGCTTCGTCGATCCCGCGCATCGCCGCGATGTCACCGTCAGGGCACTGGAGTGGTTCGCACGCTACATGCCGGCAGGTGAGTAACTGACGCCAATCCCACGGGGGAGTCGCTGTCGCGTTTTCCCAGTTGGTTCTGCTTTGACTCTCCGGTTTCGCTGCTCGCCAAAGTCTGTGCCGGTCCGTCTATTCGTCAAGCACTCAGCGGGTCAGGGGATTGGGTTAAGGCGGTCTTTATGGGAGCATGCGGCTAGCCGGCAGGCCTTCGGTAGCGGCCACCCCGTCCTGATACACTTTTCATTGGAGCTTTCACGATACTTTTGCCTGTCGGCTGAGTGATAAGAGTCCCGCCGGAAGCCGCACGATCAGGGTGTGCGAAGGCGGAATTATTTTTGGGCTCGGTCCCTGGAGCATCAGCCCCTGGCCGAAGCAATAACTCGACTACGGCGATTGCAGAGTCGCTAAAACCGAAGATTTTCTGATGATGACGGACAGACCGTTCCGCGGTTTGACGAGCGGGGCGGGGAGGATTCATGCGGCGGTTTTTGACGCTTGTTTGCTTGTTGGGAGTGGCCATACCGGCCGGGTTCACGATCGCCGGCTGCACGCGCAACCCAGGTGGGAACTATTGCAACGGTCTGGGCTATGGCCTCAAAGACACGGACCCCGCCTCAATCACGATTACGCCTCAGACTACAGGGATTTCCCTTGCCTTCGGCCAGACCACCCAAATTTCGTCCCCCGTCGCCAAAACCTGCAAAGGCACGAACGCGTCGGTAAACAGTTACGCCTACGGTACTACCAACAACCAGATTGTGGACATTTCGCCCACGGGCGGCATCTGCGCCGGAACGTGGAACCGCAACTCCGGCGGCGCCATTCCTAACTACACAATATGCAGCTTCCCCAATCCGCTTCCAGATACCGGCGGCCTTCCGTACGGCGTAGCTTATGTCACGGCATCTGCGGCGTCGATCACGTCGAATCCTGTCGCTGTTACAGTCCACCCGCAGGTGACGTCGCTGTCGCTGGTGACAACGCCAACGTTGGTGAGCGCGCAGCGGTGCGTGTCGCAAACCCAGACTGCGCAGCTTGATGCGCAGGCGTGCTTTGTAGGAGCCAATGGTAAACAGCAGACGCTGTGCGCGCCGTATTCCGTCACCAGCGGGTTCATTTGCGGATTGCCCCCGGTTTCGTCGGATGTCGTGAATAGCGCGGTGGTGTCCGTTGCGACCGGCAACATCGTCGGCGGGACCTATGTTTCAGGCGGATCGATTGCGGGGTCGGCGGGTGAGACGTGCAGCCTAAGCGGCTTCAACAACGGTTTGACAGGCGCAACTGCGACAGTTGCCTTGACCGGTGCGAACACGATTGCCGATGGAACGGCGCTCGTGATCACGGCCGGGGGCGGAGGCTCAGCCATTTCGCCAACTACGGCCACGTTGTCGAATGGCACGGCAATCTGTTCGGGAACCGCAACGATTGCAACTACCGTGGGGAACTTGACCGTAGGCACGCCGGGGCAGAACTGCAACGTGAGCATGTTCAACAATGGTTCCACCGGAGCCACAGCTACCGTTGTTTTGACGGGCGTGAATACGATCGCGAACTCGACCCTTTTGAGCATGACGGAAGGTGGGACCGGGGCAACCTCACCTCCAACCATGGCCACGCTGTCGAGCGGCACGGCGAGCTGTTCGGGAACGCTTCCCATTACCACTACGCTCACGCCACTGCCCAAGTGCTCTGACGCCGCAGGCACACTTTCTTTTAGCCTTGGCAACGCCTCAATAGCTTCAATCAACCAGGATACAAACGTAATAACTGCCGAGCTTCCGGGCACCACCGTGGTCACGGCTTCAGTTGCGGGCGGCAGCTCGATAGCCGGATTCTTCTCAGTCTGCCCGCCGGCGTCGATCAACGTGACGCTTGCAAACGGCGCTACCTCTGGAACAGTCACTCAGGGGGTCCAGCAGAATCTGGTTACCACCATCACGGATACCAACGGCAATACGATCACCGGCCTCACGCTCAACTACCAGTCCACTGACCCGATCGACATCTCGGCAGCCGCCGGAGGCATCGAACCGACCTTCCCAGGCACCGCCTCCATCTATGCCATTTGCCAGCCAGGTTCATGCAATCCCTCGCCCATTAACCAGATCGGCCTTTATGGCACCGGGCTTCCACTCTCTTCGAATCCCGTCACCGTCACTACTCCCGGTACATCGAGCGACCTGCTCTGGTTCGGTTCCCCCGGCCAATCCCAGTACTTTGAGCCCATTGAGCTGATCACCGGTACTGTGGGCACGCCAATTCTCATGCCCTACGTTCCCAACTCGATGATCATGGATAAGTCCGGGTTCAACATCTACTTCGGCTCTGCTCACGAGCTGATGGCCTTCTCCACGTCCACAAACACGATCTCCAAGCAGGACCCGAATGCTCCCGGCGTCGTCCTCGCTGTTTCCCCCGCCGGCGATTATCTGCTCGTCAATGACCAGGCTCGCCACCTGTTCTACGTCTACCAGACCGGCAGCGGTACCTACACCACCTTCGGCGGCATGGGCAACGCGGCGATGTGGACCCCGGACGAACAGACTCTCTACATCACGGATAATGCGAATCTAAACACTCCGGCGAGCTGCGCAGGGACTCCACTCATCACCGGCCATGCAAACACGCTTTACGTTTACAACCTGAGCACCGGCTGGACCACCTATCCGCTGCCGCCAAGCCCGTTGCCGCCTGGAGCGGAGCCCACCTGCGATACGCCGCCGAACGTTGCTGGCAACCTTGGGGGGGCTGGTCCAGCACTCAATCTGGGTTCCTATCCGCCAATACAGACTCCGGCAATCACCATTCCCAGCGTTGGTGCGTATGTCCGCGGAAACCCCACCGTTTCGCATACATGGTGCCCCTCGGGAACAGTCGGCGGCGCACTTCAGTTCTATCCGCAGGCCGACTCGGTCGCGGTGCAGAGCGATGTTCTGGCTGCGACGACGGACGGAAAGCACATTCTCGGAGCCTCGCTCAACGGCGGTCCGATCAACCTTGCCGACATCGGCGTCTCGGTGCCCACTGGCGCCAATGCGCAGTGCCCCGGTGCGGGTTCCAACAAGCTTAATCCCCTTTCAACCAGCGGCAAGCTGAACGGAACAGTCGCCATCAACCAGGTTGCGGCCAGCGCGGTTGACCAGGTCGTCGTTTCTCCGACTTCAAACCTTGCTTTCGTCACATACAGCGGCTCGACCCCCGGCGCTTTACTCCCGTACTACACTCCGGCCGCTTCGGGTGTTGGCAAGGTGGGCTATGTGACGCTTCAGGGCAGCGCAAACATCACCGCCCCGCTGACTGGCGCATTTACGCCCGACGATCAGCTCTTCTTCGTTTCGACAGCCGGCGACAACATGATCCACTACATCAGCGTTCCCACCCTGACAGATACGCAGCAGCTCGCGCCGAACCTTCCGGCGTGCATACCGGTCAGCGAGGGCGGCAATGACCTTGGCTGCACGTATACGGGGAGCTCATCCATCGTTCCCACAACTGTGATAGTGGTCAAGCCGCGACCGACCACGTAGGTCTCCGCGATTTGATTCGCGTAGTGCAAAGGCCGGCTCACTGCCGGCCTTTTGACTGCCTTCGCGGCTAGCCCGGCCGGTCCCGCCCTCGCAAGTTAGAATCATCCAGAACAGGTCCAACGCATGATCAAGGGAATCTCGTTTCTTCGTGCCGCAAAAAGCCACGATGCCTGGCTTCGGCTCTCCAGTTTCTTCTCCGCGCTCGGATTCGCCGCAGGCGCAGGCTGGAATGAAGAAAAAAGCCGTGGAGCTTCGTTCCTCGCTCCGTTGGGCAACCTTGAATTTGTCGACGGCGAATTCCCTTCGACCGCGGATATGCTTATCGAGGTCACTTCGCTTGACGCAGTTCACCAGGCTGCTGCTGCATGGCTTCGCTCAGAAGGCAACGACGAGGCAGCTTCGCGCCTTGGCGCAATCACCGAGACTCACTGGAAGTCGCGCATGTTTACGGTTGAGCCCGAGCCCGGATTTGCCTTCAGTTTTTGGGCCTGGACCGACCCACTGAAAGGCAAGCCCATTGCACTCGAAGGCGATCTTTCGGCGGCCGGCATGAAGTTCGCAATCGTCGTCGCGCGCTGGAACGCCGTCATCACCGACCGTTTGCTGGAAGGCGCACTCGATGCGCTTCTACGCAGCGGTGCTCTGCGCAGCGACATTCAGATCGTTCGCGTCCCCGGCGCGTGGGAAGTCCCAGACGCGGCACGTACCATTGCCAATCTGGGTCGGGTGGACGCGATCATCGCGCTCGGCTGCCTTTTGCGCGGCGAAACCGCTCACTACGAAGCGATCTACAACGAAGTTGCACGCGGCATCGGCCAGTCACAGCAGGAGACAGGCATTCCCCACAGCTTCGGCGTGCTGACCTGCGAAAACCTCGAACAGGCTCTCAACCGCGCCGGCATCAAGGCCGGAAACAAGGGCTTTGAGGCCGCAGCCGCGGCGCTCGAAATGGTGAGCCTGAAGCGGGCCCTACGCGACGACAGCCGCCAGGGCGGCGCAGCTTGAGTCCGGCCAAGCAGCACAGCTCGGGACGCCGCAAGTCCCGCGAACTCGCCATGCAGATGCTGTTTCAGGCGGACATCGGTAAACAGAGCCCTGACCAGGTCCGGGCTACCTTCTGGGTGAGTGCTGACGCCGTCGAGCCTGAGATCCGCGGCTTTGCCGAAGATCTGTTTCGCGCTGCCGTCGCCCGCCAACCAGAGATCGACGAGCTGATTACGCAACACTCCAAGCATTGGCGCCTCGAACGCATGCCAGCCGTCGACCGCAACCTGCTTCGCATGGCCATCGCCGAAATACTCGCCTTCAAAGGCACTCCATTTCCGATTGTCATCAACGAGGCTCTCGAGATCGGGCGCCGCTACTCCGCTCCCGAGTCGATTAACTTCCTGAACGGCGTGCTCGACGCCGTCGCCCGCGGCCAGATTGGCAAGTAGGCCGCCAACACCTGCTCCTATCCGCTTGGTATTCTGGTTGAGTGAGAAACGGTTCCCGTCTTCGCGGATTTCTGAGCATTGCTTTTCTGCTCTTTATTGCCTTTGTCGCCTGCCACAAAGAGGAGCAGGCCGTTGTTGGCGTGGCCAAGACCGCCGTGACCGCCGAAGAGCAGGCCGCAGCAGCGGCAAAGGCTTCTGCAAGCAAGATTGAAGGCGAGCGCACCCAACTTGCGCAGATTCCGCTCCCTACCAAGAGCATGTATATCGACATCCATGAGCCCGGCGCATGGCGCAATCCGTTCCTCTCGGTCGATGTCGACTCCATCAATCTCCGCATGACGCTTCCCGACGCCAACACCAGCTCAGCCGGTCAGGGATCCATGCTCCGCCCGGAGGGCGCTCGCCGCCAGCAGCTTCAGATTCGACCGGCCGATCTGCCGGATGCGCTGATCGCGCTTCCAGTCGGCGCATGGCACTACGGCCGCGTCGTCGCAGTGGCCGAGTCGCCGAATGCGCCCAAGAAAGATCGGCCCAGGCTGCGCCGCAACGTCGAAGCCGTGATCCAGCAACTGAATGATCTTGGGATCGTGGTGGACGAGTGGCCGGGGCGGTGAACCCGCGCATCTCAGCCTGGAGCAGAGAGCCTCTGCCCTGGTATCCCATCTAGTTCCGAGAATGCCGAGCCGGCACGGTGCGGACTTGCGGACGGCAAATCGAGACTCGTTGAAGGGACGGTTGAAGAGACAATTGATGAAGGACAATGAGCCAAAACGTGCGGCGAGGGCTTCGAGCGAGAGGTTGCCGCGACGGGATTGGATTCTGCTTCCGTGCGTGTTTCTCGCCACCGCGATCCTGCTGGCCGGCGGCATCGAATTGGCCGCACGAGCCATCTTCAGCGAGTCGGAGACGGGGATTGGGCGGTGCATGGTCTTGGACGATCCGACCACGGGCGCACGAGGAATTCCTAACACGGTTTGCTACGAGAAGAATGCGGAGGCTCCGGAGATCGAGTTCAAGTTCAATAGCTGCGGACACCGCGCGGGAATGGAGTGCGGTCCCAAGCCTGCCGGAACCTACCGGATTGTAATGACCGGTTCGTCTGTGGCCGTCGGAGCAACGGTGCAGCAGAGGGATAGCTTCGCAGCGTTGCTGCCCAAGGCACTTTCAGAGAAGACGGGGCGGAGGGTTGAGCTTTACAACGAGAGCATGGGCTGGGGATTCACGCACAGTGTCACCCTGCGATTCAAAGACGTTCTTGCGGCAAAGCCGGACCTGATTCTGTGGATTCTGACCCCGGGGGACGTAGAGCGATCTTCTCTGGTGCTGCCGACGCCCGAGGATACAGGGCGATGGCAGTCAAAGAGCCTGGCCGAGCGTTCCTGGCTGCGTGTGAAGGAAATTCTGGGAACCCAGTCGGGGATGGCCGCAATCTCAGAGGTCTTTGGGCGCACCAGGACGGCGATGATGTTGCGGCATTTTCTCTACGAGAGCCAGAGCCTCTATGGGAATGCGGTGCTGGCAAAGGATGACAGTGATTTTGGATTTCTGAGGGATCCTATGAGCAAGCTTTGGAACGAGCGCCTGCAACAAGCGGACAGCGATGCCGCGACAATCGAGGCTCAGGCCCGCAATGCAGGCGTTCCCTTGGTAGCAGCCTTTGTGCCGCACCGCGCTCAGGCAGGCATGGTTTACACGGGGAAGTGGCCAACTGGAATCGACCCATACGCGCTGGACGACAAGTTGCGAGCCATTGTGGAGAGTCACGGCGGGACGTATATCGACACGCTGCCGGAGTTTCGCGACATACCCAATCCCGAACAGTATTTTTTTCCGGTGGACGGGCACCCGACCCCGCAGGGGCACGCGGTGTTGACAAGGATTTTGGCCCAAGAGCTAACCAGTGGAGCTGTGCCTGCGTTGAGTGTCTCTTCGCCGCATTTGCAGTAATCTGTCTCTTCACCCCGTCTGCCGCTTCTCAACGGCTATCAGCATGAGTGTGACTTCGAACCAGATCGCAGAACTTCTCAGCCAGCCGCCGCTCGATCATGAGCGATTCGCTGCCCATCGCGAGCTGGAGGCCCGCCTAAAAGCCACGCTTCGCGGTGAGGTTCGCTTCGATCTTGCTTCGCGCGCTCTCTACGCGGCCGATGCCTCGAATTATCGCCAGCTTCCTGTGGGTGTCATCCTGCCCCGCGATGCCGCCGACGTCGAGACCGCGGTGGCGGCTTGCCGCGCCGCCGGCGCGGCCATCCTTCCCCGCGGAGCCGGGACCAGCGTGGCCGGCCAAACCGCCAACGTCGCCGTGGTCTTTGACTTCTCGCGCTATATGAATCGGCTGACCGCTCTCGACCCGGCTGCCCGCCTTGCGGTCGTGGAGCCAGGCATTGTGCTCGACCGCCTGCGCGAAGCCGCCGAGCACCACCACCTGACCTACGGCCCCGACCCAGCTACTCACAGCCGCTGCACGCTGGGCGGCATGATCGGCAACAACAGTTGCGGGGTTCACGGGCTGATGGCAGGCAAAGTCGTGGACAACGTGGAGTCGCTCAACATTCTTCTCTACGATGGAACGCGCCTCGCGGTCGGTCGCACCAGCGAAGACCAGCTCCGCTCCTTCGTCGCACAAGGAGGACGGATCGGTGAAATCTACGCGCGCCTCAAGGCTCTCCGCGATCAGCACGCAGATCGAATCCGGCAGCGCTTTCCACGCATTCCCCGCCGCGTCTCCGGCTACAACCTCGACGAGCTTCTCCCCGAGAGCGGCTTCAACATCGCGCGCGCCCTGGTTGGTTCGGAGGGTACTTGCGCCACAATCCTCTCCGCCACGCTCAACCTGACGGACTCCCCGCCCTTTCGCATTCTCACCGTGCTCGCCTTCGACGACCCCTTTCATCCCGCCGATGTTGTCCCGCGCGTCCTCGAGCTCGGCCCCATCGGACTTGAAGGCTTTGACGGCACGATGGTCAGCTTCATGCTGCGCAAGCAACTCGCGGTCGCTGACGTAGCGCTGCTGCCGCCAGGCCAGGGGTTCCTGCTCGTCGAGATGGGCGGCTGGACCGCCGAAGAAGCGCAATCCCGCACCGAAGCTTTGATCGCTGCTTCCAGATCGTGGCGTGAAGTCCCTCGGGCCCGCACATATGACGAAGCCGACGCCGCGCGCGTCTGGCACGTCCGGGAATCAGGCCTCGGCGCAACCGTCTTTGTTCCCGGTGAACCTGAGCGCCATGAGGGTTGGGACGACGCCGGCGTTCCTCCCGAGAAGCTTGGCGCATATCTCCGCGGGCTAACCGCGCTGATGGCGGAATATGGCTACTCCAGTCCGCTCTACGGTCACTACGGCCAGGGTTGCGCTCATCTACGCATCAACTTCGACTTTCATTCCGACGAGGGCCTGCGCAAGTTCCGCGAGTTCCTCGATCGCGCTGCCGATCTTGTTCTATCGCTCGGGGGTTCACTTTCTGGCGAGCACGGCGATGGTCAAGCCCGTGCCGCGCTGCTGCCCAAAATGTTTGGCCCCGAGCTTGTCGAGGCATTTCGCGAGTTCAAATCAATTTGGGATCCCGACAACCGGATGAACCCAGGCAAGCTCTCTGATGCAGTGTGCGTCTATGATCCAATCGAGAACCTTCGCCATAGCCCACCCGAGCCCGGCCAGCGCCCCCACCATCACACCAAGCTTGAGACCCATTTTGTTCTACTCGGAGACGAGGGCTCGCTGGAGCGTGCAACCGCGCGTTGTGTCGGCGTTGGCGCATGCCTGCAGTCAGAGGGCGGCGTGATGTGTCCCAGCTACCGCGCCACTCGGGACGAGAAGCATTCTACCCGCGGGCGGGCGCGACTCTTGTGGGAGATGCTTGCCGGCGCGCTGCGCTCCGAGGGATTCCAAAGCCACGCCGTCCATGAGGCCCTCGACCTCTGCCTCAGTTGCAAAGCCTGCAAGACCGAGTGCCCGGTGGCCGTCGACATGGCAACTTACAAAGCCGAGTTCCTCGCGCAGAAATACAAGGGCCGACTCCATCCGCTTCATCACTATGTTTTTGGATACGCTGATAAGCTCGCGCGGCTCGGCGCTCTTACGCCCGCGCTCACCAACGCGGTCCTCGGCGGCTCGCTCACCAGCCCCCTGGTCAAACACATCCTTGGCGTCGCGCAGAAGCGGCCGCTGCCGCGATTTGCGGAGCGGTCTTTTGTGCGGGCCCGCGCGAGTCTTCGGTCCCGTGCGGCCGCCGATGCCAAAAATCTGGACGAAGATCAAGAGAAAGTGGTGCTATGGGCGGACACCTGGAACAACTACTACCACCCGCAGACTCTCGCCGCTGCCGAGTCGGTCCTCGCGCAGGCGGGCTTCCAGGTCATCGTCCCGCAAGGGCAAATTTGCTGTGGTCGCCCGCTCTACGATTTCGGACTCCTGGATTCGGCAAGAAATTACCTCGCGAAAATCCTTGTTCGTGTTGCGCCGCAGATTGACGCCGGCCTTCCCTTCATCTTCCTTGAGCCGAGCTGCGCGAGCGTCTTTCGCAACGAGATGCTCGAGTTCTTCCCCAACGATCCACGGGCCAAAAGGCTGAGTTCGCAGGTCTGGCTCCTGGCCGACTGGCTCTCAGCTCACGCTCCCGACTGGGTTTCTGGCCGGCTTGGCGGGGCGCAGATTCTCGTCCACGGCCATTGCCACCATAAGGCCGTATTTGGCGGACCTGCGTCTGAGATCGCGTTGCTGCGCAAAGCGGGCGCTCAGGTTGAGTTCATCGAATCAACCTGCTGCGGAATGGCCGGGCCGTTTGGATTTGAGAAGTGTAAGTTCGAGGTTTCGAAAGCCATCGCCAACCTCGACCTTCTGCCCGTAATCGAAAGGGCCGACCCGGGCACCGTGATTGTCGCCGACGGATTCAGTTGCCGGGAGCAGATCAGCCACCTCGCGCGCCGTTCGAGTCTGCATTTCGCTGAGGTGCTTGAGCACGCGTGTGAACGCAGCCGTTGATCCTGGTGCGACCGGGCGTATCCTTCGACGCCAACTTCAACCGGCGCAGCGAAATTTCCAATTCTGCTGCCCTGACTGACTCATTGCTCCCTGCCTTGCGGCACGCCCTGCCGTGGCGGGCTCCCGAGCTGGTACCACCTCGCAATCCTTCATCGCGGCCCCGCCCAATTCCTGTATTGTTTTGAACAGGCGCTCTTTATCCGGTTGGTTGATAATCAGTTGCAACGCGGCGCGCTCGGATTGCGTCCAAGCTGCAGGGAGGCAAAGGAGATTTGTCCCGCCTCCAGGGCCCCAGGCAACTGCGGCATATGAAAAGACAGCAGCCGAACGAATGCCTCAATGGCTGCGTATAAACGATCTTGTAACTCTCAGGTATTCATCGCGCTAAGCGAAAAAGGAGAACGTAGTTATGGCTGAAGAAAGCAAGATTCATCACCTCGGATGGTTTCTCGCCGGGCTAGGTCTGGGCGCGGTTGTGGGCATTCTCTATGCCCCCAAGAGCGGCCGCGAAACCCGCGAGGACATTGTCACTGGCGCAAAGCAGGGAACTGAGTACGTTCGGACCAAGGCCCAGCAGGCTGCCGACCAGGCTTCTGCGCTTATCGACAAGGGCCGCGACCAGGTTGCGACCATCGTCGACAAGAGCAAGGAACAGGTGGGCCAGTATGTGGACCGTAGCCGCGAGGTTGTGGATCGCGGGCGCGCCCAGTGGGAGGAGTTCGTCGAGCGGGGCAAGAACCTCGTCGCTGAGCAGACCAACCGCGTAGGCGCTGCTGTGGAAGCCGGCCGTGAAGCCTATCGCTCCACAACTGCCCCAAACACCAACGAGACGCTGTAATTCATCCCGTCTTTCCTTAGCCGGGGTTCGGTACGGCCTTCATGGTTTTGGAAGCATTCGAACTCGCGCAATGACAGCGATCACTACCCGATCGCTGCCCTTGCGCGGGATCGAGCGCAGCAACTGAAATCGTGGCGGAATCCTGGCCCCCGTTTGCCATCCCTCTGGCTTGTGAATTCCTGTTTTGCCCTGGCGTCGACAAACGTCAGGGTCGCAAGCATGCCGGGAATTTGGGAAGAACGATGTTTACAGCTTCGCAGCTCATTTAAGCGAGACCAATCCGATGCCAAAAGTGGACCATGACACAATCGAGCTGCTGATGGTTGCAGTAACCGCGCTCTGTATCCTTATCCAGACGATTATCCTCTCGGCCGTCTTTTTCGGCGTACGCAAAGCCTTGAAGGATCTCACGGACCAGGCGGACAATTTCCGCGCTACGGCGATGCCCATCGTCGAGAACACGCGTGCGTTCATCCAGCGCGTAACTCCGAATGTGGAAGAGACCGCAAAGAACTTTGCTGAGATGTCGCAAACGCTCAAGGAACAAACCAGAAAGGTCAGTGCATCGGCCAGCGAGATCGCCCAGCGAGTTAACGTGCAGTCCACGCGCGTCGATGCCATGGTTTCAAGCGCGCTTGACGCGGTCGACAGTGCCGCAGTTTTCGTCGCGGAGACGGTAAATAAGCCGGTGCGTCAGATCTCCGGTTTGCTGGCCAGCGTGAAGGCGATCGTGGAATCACTCGGGGCCTCGCAGCCGGCGCAGCGCGCCTCCCAGTCCGCCCAGGCTGCGTCGCGGCCTGCAAGCCACGCCAGCCCCAGTGAAGCAGAGGAGTACGATCCACAATCCGAGACGATGCTTTAGCGTCCTTTCCCTGAGGATCTGTCCATGCGCCGTTTCGTCTGCGCCTTTGCTCTTCTGGCTTCGCTCGTGCTCATGTGCGCCGCAGCCGAGCCCACGCCGAAGGCCTCGCTTCTAGTGCTTTCAAAACAGGACCACTCACTGGCCATCGTCGACCCCGCGGATCTGCATGTCGTAGCCCGCATCCCTGTGGGCGACGATCCCCACGAGGTTGTCGCCTCAGCCGACGGCAAGACTGCTTACGTATCCAACTACGGCTTCGGCGCATTCCATACGCTGTGCGTCGTCGATCTGATCGGACAGCGGCGGGTCCGGTTTATCGACCTCGGCGCGCTGCGCGGGCCTCATGGTCTTCAATTCGCGCTCGGCAAGGTCTTCTTCACCGCTGAAGCCGCGAAGGCCATCGGCAGCTACGATCCCGCAACCGCGACGGTTGATTGGATTATGGGCACGGGCCAGGATCGCACCCACATGCTCTACGTCTTTCCAGACGGCAAGCGCATCGCGACTACCAACGTGAACTCCGCCACCGTGACCCTGATGGAGCAGGTTACCGCGCGACCGATGGGCCCACCGCCCGGAATGATGCCACCCGGCTCCGGCGCGAGCGGGCAACGGCAAGGCCCGCCTCCGGGATCGCAAATGGGCCCACCACCACCGCCGCCGGGCCCCAACTGGGAGCTCACCGTCATTCCCGTTGGGCGCGGCTCTGAGGGATTCGATATCTCGCCCGATTTCAAGGAAGCCTGGGTTGCCAACGCGCAGGATGGAACCATCTCGATGATCGATCTTGCTTCGAAGAAGGTCACCGCGACCCTCGACATAAGCGCTCACGGCGCAAACCGCCTGAAGTTCACTCCCGACGGAAAGCTCGCGCTCATATCTGCGGGCCCTGAAGTGGTAATCGTCGACGCCGCCGCCCACCAGGTGGTCAAGCGCCTCCGCACCGGCGGCAATGGAGGAGGAATCGAGATGCAGCCAGACGGGGCGCGCGCCTATGTGGCCACCGGCGGGGCAAATTACGTCGCCGTCATCGACCTGAAGACTCTCGAAATCGTGGGCTAGGTCGACGCCGGCGGCGGTCCGGACGGGCTCGCCTGGGCCGTCCAGCGGTGAAGCGGCCTTCGCACCCGGGTCGCCAACCCCTCAGCTCATTGCGCACACAATCGGCTCTACTGGAAGCGGCATCCATTTCGCTCCGCACTCAGGAAATCTTTAACCAATGACTGACTCAAACTTGCCTTATGTAGTTGTCTACTTTGACGCGAGCCGCCGATCTACCTATAGAGACTTCTGCATATCAACTGGGTCAGGAGGATCACAAAATGAGGACAGAAATGCTCATGGCATTGACGGTCTTTCTGGGGTGCAACTCAGCGCTGGGACTTGGTCAGACTACTATCGAGGAGTCATCGCAAAAGGAGATTAGGCAACGCATTGCCGGCTCTGTAGAAAGCAAACAATGGAAGTTCGCTGTTGTTTCCATACGGCAAAATAACTCCGGCGGTCCCGTGCATATCGGAGTTGCGACGGCTGACGGATATCAAATGAAGAACTTATTTCTGGGTTATCTGTTCCTGTCGGCCTATGCGCCACAAACCGGTGGCGCAGCCTTCTATTCCGTCGGCCAGATCGTAGGAATGCCCGCCTGGCTGGAAGGGAATGACGATCGTTACGATGTGGACGCGAAGGTCGACGACGCAGATCTTGCGGATTGGCAGAACCCAGCCAAGCAGCCTGCCATGCTGCGGTCCATGCTGCAAGCGCTACTCGAAGACCGTCTCAAGCTGGTCGTTCACCGCAGTGCCAGAGAAGCTGCTGTGTACCGGCTGGTAGTGGGAAAGAACGGACCGAAATTCAAGGAGACAAATCCCGGCGAACTTCATCCTGGCGCCCGTTCGATGCCGGGAGGCGGAACATTCTCCAGAGAACAAAATGACGACCGGATGAGGCTGCATTATTTCGACATCTCGATAGCGCAGCTTGCAAGCTTTGAACTGGGGGATGCGGGGCGCACGATTGAGGATCAGACCGGTCTTGCGGGAAGGTATGACTTCACGATCGAGATGCCGGTTCCGCAGCCGGGTACGCAACAAGGGGGAATTGCAATGCCCGGTCTGGGACCGTCGGCGTTCGCAATTGCCGATCAACTCGGCCTCAAGCTTGAACCGGCAAAAGGACAAGTGGAGACTGTGGTAATCGATCACGTCGAACGTCCCTCGCCCAATTAGCGGCTAGGGAGCCTCCGGAGAAACGGGTTTATGGTGACTGTGAAACGAATTAGTCATCACCCTGCCCTTCCGGCTGAACTACCTCAACCCTCTACTTCTCGTCCAGCACCAGCACCTCGATCGACAGCCCCGGCACGGTGTGCGCTATCTTCTCGCCCATACCGTGCAGAGTACTCTCTGCCGGAACCACCTGCGTGGGATGCTCGATGTTGTTTGTCGCCTGCGTGCTGTGTGCGCGGAGCGCGACCAGCTTGCCCTCGGCCGCGAGCTTTGCGCCGGGGAGATCGATCTCCAGGGCCTGCGCAGTCGTCGAAGCGTTCACCAGCTTGACGTAGAGCTTCTTCTTCGCGACGTCCCGCGTCACGCTATAGAAGAACTTCGGCACGCCCTCATTCGGCCCCGTGTTCTCCGGCCCCACTCCTTCCAGCTGCGACGTCGGCGTTTCGCTGCCCAGGTAGCTCGCAAACATAACCTGCGCGTAGTAGCTGGGCGACCCATAGCTTCGCATCGCGTCATAACCAATTAGGTCGGTATCCCACTGCAAGCCGCCAGGGTTCACATTCGTCAGCAGCGGCGCATAGGAAGCCATCACGATCAGGTCGCTGTTCCGTTCAAGGCCTGTCATCCATGCCGCATCGCCTAGCGCAGCGCCAAAGTTCGGTGTCGGCGCGCCCTCCCGCGTCGCCCACTCACCTACAAAAATCTTCGGCCCGTTCCGATCGATCTTGTCGTAGTGCGTCTGGTCCCTGAAAAACTCCTGCGTCCGCACGTAGTAGTGGTCGTCAATCACATCGGGCCGCACGCTCTTCACCGGCGTCGTCGCAATCAACTGCAGCTCAGGATACTTTGCCTTGATCGACTTGTAGAACTGCGCATACCGCCCGTCGTAGCTGCCCGAATGGTCAAACTGGTCCTCGTTCCCAATTTCCACATAGGTCAGCTTGAACGGAGCCGGGTGACCACCTTTCACGCGCATCGCCCCCCACTTCGTATCCGGTCCGCCCGTCACGTACTCAATCTCGTCCAGAGCGTCCTGCACATAGGGCTCCAGGTCCGCGCCCGGTTTCACATGCTCCTGCTGCAGGGAATACCCCGCATACACTGCCAGCAGTGGATTCATCTTAAGGTCTTCGCACCACTCCAGAAACTCGAGCAGTCCCATCCCGTCCGATGACCGATAATTCCAGGGGCTGCGATGCGTCGGCCTGTCCACCAGCGGACCAATCGTTTTCTTCCAGTCAAACCGCTCCGCAATGTGATCGCCCTCGAGGTAGTTGCCCCCTGGGAACCGCAAGAACTGAGGATGCATCGCCGCCAGCTTTTCCATCAGATCGATGCGGAAGCCGCCCGGCCGATCGTGATACGTGGGCGGAAACAGCGACACCAGGCTTAGCCAAAGCGTTCCGGCGTGTGCCACCGTTAGTTCCAGATGATTCTGCGCCGAGGCCTCCGTCGCGCCCGTCTTGAGAGTGAACTGATACTGTTTCCACTCCGTCCCCACGCCCGTCACCGTGGCCTTGGCCTCGGCTTTGCCGGTCTGGTTGTTCACCAGCGCCACCGTCACCGGACCGATCTCTGCCGAGTCCGCCTTGGCATAAAAAGACCCTGTGTAGGTCGTCTCAGGCCGCACGGCCATTCCCCAGTAACCCACGTTCAGCACGCCTGCCTGGTTTGCGGCGTCCGCCCTGGCCACGTCGATCTTCAAGCTATGCCCGAGCGCCTTGCTTGGCCCAGTGGTCTTGTCCACTCCGATTTTTGCCTGCGCGCTCCCGTTCTCGAGCAGGATCCAATGGAGAATCCCCGACCAGTCCGACTCGAACGTCCGGTTGCGGACTATCTCCGCATACAACCCGCCGTCATAGGAGTAGTTGATCTCCTCGGTCATCAGGCCATAAAGAGTCGAGCTCACCTTACTCACAGGTTGATCGGTATGAATGGTCAGCCGAGCCGCGGGCAACTTGGCCGTTGGCTGGGCTCCAGCTGAAATGAAAGTGACCAGGGCAGCCAGCATCAAAGCCGACGGTCCGGCAAACGTTTTCTCACGCATCGTGGGTTCCCCCTAAAAATCAGTGCCCGCCTAGTATAAACAACCGCGACGCTCTGCCCACTTTTGACGACGAGCGATGATCGAACTAAGCGATTCAGCATCTCAGATAGTGAGCAATGTGGAAGGAGGCAATCGAGAGATGACTTCTGCGGTTTTGGAGACGAGCGTCTGTGTGGTAGGGGGCGGCCCTGCGGGAATGATGCTCGGTTACCTGCTGGCGCGTAAGGGGGTTGAAGTAGTGGTGCTGGAGAAGCACGAGGACTTCTTCCGCGATTTTCGCGGTGACACAGTGCACCCATCCACCCTCGACGTGTTGAAGGAACTCGGGTTGCTCGAGGAATTCCTCAAGTTGCCGCATCAGCAGATCGAGTCTCTGGGAGTGGTCATCGGAGGCTCCCTATTTGAGGTCGCAGACTTCAGCCATCTGCCTACGTCGTGCAAATTCGTGGCGCTCATGCCGCAATGGGATTTCTTGAATTTTCTATCAGACCATGCAAAGAAGTTTCCCTCGTTTCAACTGCTCATGGGGCACGAAGCGGTTGACCTGGTGAGAGATGGCGAGCGCACCGTGGGTGTGGCGGCCCGGCACGATGGAGGAGACGTAGAGGTGCGCGCGGACCTGGTGGTGGGCTGCGATGGCCGCCACTCTGTTACCCGCCGTGCGGCCGGTCTGGAAGTGATTGAGCATGGAGTGCCAATCGACGTTTTGTGGTTCCGGCTCAGCCGCAGGCAAGGCGACCCGGCGCAGGTACTTGGCAACCTCAACTATGGAAGAGCGCTGATTCTTATTGATCGATCGGATTACTTCCAGGCGGGCCTCATCATCCCCAAAGGCTCATATGACAGCGTCAAGGCACGCGGTATTGAAGCGTTTCAAGGCGACATTATCCAGGTCGCTCCCTGGCTGAGAGATCGAGTCAACGAACTGCGCGACTGGGATCAGATTAAGATTCTGACCGTCCAGATCAATCGGCTTCGGCGCTGGCATCGGCCCGGGCTGCTGTGCATTGGAGACGCGGCCCACGCAATGTCGCCCGCGGGGGGAGTAGGGATTAACCTCGCGATTCAGGATGCCGTTGCTGCTGCAAACCTGTTGGCGGTACCGCTGCAGGAGGGAAATCTCTCTGAAGCAGATCTGGCGGCGGTGGAGAGGCGGCGCACCTTTCCCACGCGCGCCACGCAGGCCATGCAGGTTGTTGCTCATCGCGGCATGGCTCACGCATTTGAAAATCCCGGGCCGATTCACGCCCCCTGGCAATTGAAAGCTGCTCAGCGGATTCCCGGCATCCATAGCGTGTTGGGATATGCGGTGGGAGTGGGTGTGCGTCCGGAGCACGTGCGTAAGGAAAAACGGACGAACAGGCGAGTTGCGTGCTTAGTCGGGTTAGCCGGTGCGGCAGTCTGCATTGCAGGCACGGCTGCTGTGTTTGGCTGGGCGGCCTGGAAGGTATTGAGCAAAGTTACCGATGCCCGGGATGCGCGAAGGGCGTCAGGAGGACCTGCATTTATATAGCCGCGATACCGGTTCTCGTTGAATGATGAATCGCTAATAACGATGGCAAATCCCTGATCCGCTGTTGTCGGAGTGCGCAAGCCAGTATGCCCATTCGACAGCGTTCCTCCCAGCTGACTTCTCGCGACTGCCCCACCTGCCTTAACATCTCTAGTTGATTGTTTGCAGATGAAATAGGCGTCGGGCACCAGGAGGGGGATGGCCAGGTCAAGATTTCATATTGCTCTTGCAGGCGTGCTGACCTGCTCGATCGCTCCGGCTATCGGGCACGCGCTTGGCCAGCAGAGCTATGTTTCCTTTGGGTCGACAGCGGGCGGTCCTGCACCTGCATCTTTCGCGCTCGTTGAAAACCGCCGGGCGATTCCATTGATAGTCAGCGACAACGACTGGCCGGGTGTGGTTCGCGCCGCCCAGGATCTGAGCAGCGATATCGAGCGCGTAACCGGATCCCATCCGGAAGTGAAGCACGTGCCCCCTGAGCTCGCCGGCGGCGTTGCCATCATCATCGGCACTATTGGCAGGAGTGCGCTTATAGACGAGATGATCCGGCATCATAAGCTCGATGCTAGGGACATTGCGGGAAAATGGGAATCAGCCCTGACGACAATTGTCGATCGCCCGATGCCTGGCGTGCGCCGCGCACTGGTCATCGCCGGCAGTGACAAACGCGGAACGATTTTTGCGATCTACGATCTCTCCGAGCAGATCGGCGTCTCACCCTGGCATTGGTGGGCCGATGTGCGCGTGCCCCATCACGAGGCGCTCTTCGTCCAGCCGGGGCGGCATATCCAGCCCGTCCCGGCGGTGAAGTATCGCGGCATCTTCCTCAATGACGAAGCTCCCGCGCTGACTGGCTGGGTCAATGAGAAATACGGTGGGTATAACTCGAAGTTCTATGTGCATGTGTTCGAGCTTCTTTTGCGGCTTAAGGCCAACTTCCTCTGGCCGGCGATGTGGAACAGCGCTTTTGCCGCAGACGATCCGCTGAATGCGAAGCTCGCCGACGAGTACGGCGTGGTGATGGGCACGTCGCACGAGGAGCCGATGATGCGTGCGGAAAAGGAGTGGAAGCGCGCGGACGGCCCATGGAATTACGCGACAAATCAAAAAAGGATCGACGAGTTCTGGCGCGCGGGCATGGAGCGCGACAAGAGCTACGAACAGATTGTGACGCTGGGCATGCGCGGCGTAAATGATACGCCAATGTCTGCCACGGCTAATACGGAACTGCTTGAGAAGATCGTCGCCAACCAGCGGCAGATCCTGAAAGAGACAGTCAATCCCGATCTCGAAAAGGTTCCGCAGGTGTGGGCGCTCTATAAAGAGGTTCAGACTTACTACGAGAATGGGATGCGCGTGCCTGACGATGTTACCCTTCTTTGGTCCGACGATAACTGGGGTAATCTTCGCCGCCTGCCTACTCCTGAGGAGCGCAAACGCTCCGGCGGCGCGGGGATTTATTACCACTTCGACTATGTTGGCGGACCGCGCTCGTATAAGTGGCTCAACACGAATTACATTCCCAAGATATGGGAGCAGATGAACCTCGCCCTGCACTATGGTGCGGACCGCATATGGGTGGTGAACGTGGGCGACCTGAAGCCGATGGAGTTTCCCATCGAGTTCTTCCTCACCATGGCGCGCACTCCTGAGCGCTTTGACCAGAACAACCTGGCCGAATTCACACGTCTGTGGGCAGAGCGCGAGTTCGGGCCGGAACATGCCCCCGAGATTGCCGACGACGTCGAGCAGTACACACGTTTCAATGCCCGCCGCAAGCCTGAGCTCATCGATCCCTCGACGTTCACCTTGATTAACTATCAAGAAGCAGACCGTGTTGAGCAGGAGTGGACGTCGCTGGCTGCAAGTGTGGACAAGCTTGCCACCGAGTTGCCCGACGATGAACGCGCTTCTTTCTTCGAGCTTGTTCAATACCCCGTCGACGCATGCGCCAACCTGGCCGCGATGTACATTGCGGCTGCGCGCAACGCGCTCTATGCGCGCCAGGGCCGGGTGAGCGCCAACGCCGAAGGCGACCAGGTGCGCCGGCTTTTCGCCAAAGACGCCGCGCTCAGCGATGAATACAACCACAAGCTGCTCGACGGCCGGTGGGATCACATGATGGATCAGACGCACATAGGCTATACGTTCTGGAACGAGCCTCCGCTCAACGCAATGCCTGCGGTCACCACGGTGCAACCGGCGGAAGTTGGCCGAATCGGAATCGCGACAGAGAACAGCGCCGGCTTCCGTCCCTCGCTCGGCCAGTTCGATTCGGTCGCCGAACAGGTCCGCACTCTGACCCTCTTCAACCGCGGGCTCACTCCGGTCAACTTTCAAATCGCAACCAGCGACCCGTGGATCGCGGTAAGCCAGCTCTCTGGAACAGTAGACAAACAAGATATTGCGATCGATGTGCATGTGAATTGGGAAAAGGCGCCCGCAGGTTCCGCGCATGGCAGCGTCACGGTGACGCAAAAAGGCGCGCCGCCGATAAGTGTGCAGTTAGATACTGTCAGACTGGAGGATGTAACTCGCGAAAACGCCGAGGGACTTGTAGAAAGCGATGGATATGTCTCCATAGAGGCTGCCGGTACCACGGCTCGCACTTCGGATGCCGGCGCGCAATGGGAAGAGTTACCCGGCTTTGGTTTGACCCGGTCCGCCATGACGGTCTTTCCAGTCACCGCCGCCAGCAACTTATCCTCTTCCGCGAGTCTGCAGTACCGCATGTATCTTTACGATTCAGGGAATTTCACGATGCAGGCAATCCTCGCGCCGACATTGAATTTTGTTCCGGGCCGCGGTTTGCGCTTGGCGGTTTCGGTTGACGATGGCCCTCGCACGGTCGTCGATGCGCTCGAACACAATGCTCAGAGCGACTGGGAAACGGCTGTAAGTGACGGCGTGAAGAAACTTGCGATTCCGATTGCCATCGCCGCTCCCGGTTATCACACATTGAAGGTCTGGATGGTCGATCCGGGCGTCGTGCTTGAGAAGATTGTGGTCTATCACGACCACCTTCCGCCCAGCTATCTCGGCCCGCCGGAGAGCTTTCACCGCTGACCGCTAGCATTTCTCTCCGCGGACCGATGACTAAGAATTGCTAACCGACAACTAGTCTTTTTCGATCCAGCCGCCGCCCACAACTTCGACGCCGTCGTAGAAAACGGCCGCCTGGCCTGGGGTGACGGCCCTTTGCGGTTCGTCAAATGTGGCCTCGACCGAGCTGGAATCGGCGCCCGGGCCGGCGGGTTCGATCGTCGCCCAGACCGGCTCGTGCCGGTGCCGGATCTTGGCCTGTACGCGCATCGGCCCGTCGAGGCTTGGGATCGAAATCCAGTTCATCCGGCTCGCGCGCAGGGTCCGCACGGCAAGCTCCTCATCGGCGCCGATGGTTACACGGTGGCTGGCCGGGTCAATCTGGATGACATAGAGCGGCGAGGGCGAGCTGACGCCCAGTCCTTTGCGCTGACCTACGGTGAAGTTCGAAATCCCTTCGTGCCGGCCCAACACCTCGCCCGATGTCGCGACCAACTCGCCGGCGGTCTCCGGCGCAGCCTCGCCCTGCTCCTCGAGGTAGGCTGCGATGAATGCCTTGTAGTCGCCGCCGGGAATGAAGCAGATTTCCTGCGAATCGGGCTTCTCGGCCAGAGCGAGCCCGTGCGCGCGCGCCATCGCACGCACCTCAGGCTTGGTCAGGCGGCCCAGCGGAAACATGGTCCGCGACAGCTGCTCCTGCGTGAGGCCAAAAAGAAAATAGGTCTGGTCCTTAGCACGGTCGGCCGGACGCTTCAGAATCCAACGGCCGCGCCGAGCGTCAAACTCGTTTACGGCGTAGTGGCCAGTGGCGATGCGCTCCGCACCAATCGAGCGCGCGGTCATGAGCAACTGGTCGAACTTGAGGTGGTCATTGCACAGCGAGCAGGGAATCGGCGTGCGACCCGAGAGGTACTCGCCCACAAACGGCCGAACAACATCGCGCTCGAAGCGCTCCTCCTGGTTGACCACGTAGTAGGGAATGCCGAGGTGCTCGGCCACGCGCCGCGCGTCGTATACATCGTCGAGCGAGCAGCAACGGCCAGCCTTCGGCGCATCGGGAATGCCGTGCTTGCCGGCCAGGCGCATCTGGTCCCAGAGCTGCAGAGTCAGGCCCACTACCGGGTGCCCCTCGTGTACCAGGACAGCCGCCACCGCAGAGGAGTCGACCCCTCCGGACATGGCTACGGCGATGGTTGTGTGCTCGGTCATGTTCTCTTGCCACGCAGGCCCTCGTGGTCGCGATTCTCTTTCACCTGCGTTCTCTTGGTTGGACGAGCCCAAAGCCCCCGTATTTGCGGGCCATTTGCGGCACCGCTAAAGCCGTGCCCTGTCAAGGCGAGCAAGTTATCCCAGTGTGCCCGTTATTACTGGCGATACCGACCGCACGTGTTCCACGGCTTGCGGCACCACTTCGAGCACGTAGTCGACATCAGCGTCGGTTACGGTCTTGAGCAAGCTGAAGCGCAGGCTTGCCCGCGCGCGTGATTTGTCGAGACCCATGGCCATCAGCACGTGGCTGGGCTCGGTTGCGCCCGAGTGGCAGGCTGACCCACCAGAAACCGCTACGCCCTTCATGTCGAGCGCGATGACGAGCGCTTCGCCTTCGACGTTTTCGAACCAGATGTTCGATGTGTTCGCGACACGCGAAACGGGCTTTCCATCTGCGCCCACGCCGTTCACGCCGGTTCCGGGGAGCTCAAGAATTCCTGCCTCAAGCCGGTCAAGCAGACCCGCGAGCCTATGAATTGTGCCGTTGTCGAGCGAGGCCATCGCCAGTTCAGCAGCCTTGGCCAAGCCAACGATCCCTGGAACATTCTCGGTGCCGGCACGGCGGCGGCGCTCGTGGCTTCCGCCCACAACAAGCGGCTCGACCGGCGATCCCTTGCGCACAAACATCGCGCCAATGCCTTTGGGGCCATGCATCTTGTGTGCGCTGATGGAAGCCAGATGGCAGCCGAACCGGCGCACGTCGAATTCGACCTTGCCGGCGCCCTGTACCGCGTCGATGTGAAAGAACACACCCGTCGACGCTGCGATCTTTCCGATCTCTTCCACAGGCTGCAGCACGCCCGTCTCGTTGTTTGCCAGCATCACGCTGATGAGCCGCGTCTGGGGCCGGATCGCACGCATGATATCGGTGGGGTCGATCAGGCCGCTCCGCTTGGGCGCCACAAACGTGGTTTCCACGCCATGGTGCTTCAGCTTCTTCGCTGCCTCAAGGATCGCAGAGTGCTCGATCGAGGTGGTGATGAAGTGATCTCCCGGGTGGAGCAGACCGAAGATGGCCGTGTTATCGCCCTCGGTGCCGCCGGAGTTGAACACCACTTCAGCATCGTGGCAGTTGAAGAACTGCGCCAGCGTCTGCCGCGCCTTGTCCACTGCGCTGTGGGCTCGTTGCCCATGCTGGTGAATCGACGACGCATTGCCGAAGTGTTCCATCCAATACGGGCGCATGGCCTCCATCACCTCCGGAAGTAGAGGGGTGGTGGCATTGGCGTCCATATAGACTCGGCGCATGGCGTACGTTCTCCTTTTTTTGAGCGGTTCCAGGGAAGATGTGGCCTTTCAGGCATTCTGAAAGGTCGCCGCTTCTTGGGGTCGCGTCGACTCCAGGACAATGGCTTCGAGGTGCTGTTTCCCTGGAACCGCTGAAATAATTGTACGGGGAATTGGGTTCCGGCGTCGGGTCGACGGCACCAAACGGTGATTTCGGCGCTCTGTGCTGTCGAGTTTTCACCCTGATCTGGTAGATTGCCCTCACGCGGTAATGACCGCTCGAGGAGTCTTCCCATGCAAAGATCAGTTCCACACGGACCTATCGCCGCCCGCCTGCTTGCTTGTACGCTGCTGGCCGCTTGCTCCGCGTTTGCGCTTTCCCAGGCCGCAGCCCCCGCCAAACCGTCCGCCGCAGCCAAGCCCGCTGCTGTTCACATCCCACCTGCCGAGGACTACGGCAAGCTCCTCGGCGTGATAGAAGGGGAGTTTGTCTCCGCGGCTGAGGCTATGCCGGAGGACAAATTCAACTTCGCACCGCCGGCCGGCTCGGGCAACTTCGACGGTGTTCGCACCTTTGGCCAGCAGGTGAAGCACGTTGCAGGCGCGAACTACTTCTTCTTTGGCGGGACGGATTTCACGGAAGCCCAGACCAAAGCCAAGCAGGATGAGATCGACAAACTCACCACAAAGGCCGACATTATCAAGGCCCTGAAGGATTCCCTCGCCCAGGCGCACAAAACCGTTGGAGAGCTGACCTCTGCCAATGGCTCTC
>Ga0302324_100004720_pt1 | contig 30046 bp, 23 predicted proteins | sample Palsa_T0_1_FD_201949 | JGI IMG/M metagenome (GOLD analysis project Ga0302324, IMG submission 201949) | Peat permafrost microbial communities from Stordalen Mire near Abisko, Sweden - Palsa_T0_1 | ecosystem: Environmental > Terrestrial > Soil > Palsa > Peat permafrost | place: Sweden: Abisko...
CTACGCTGGGGAACTCAAAGAGCTGGCGAAGAAAATGAGCGATGAGATTGTCGAGCGCAATCGGGAAATCGACGAAGGCGTCTTCCCAGCCAACGATGATCCCCAGCAGCCGCTAGTGGCACCGGAGGTGGAGAGCGTCCCGCCGCATTTGAATTTCGCTCCGCTCGATAATGCCATCGATGCGGTCAACCGCAGCGCAACGGAATATCGCCGGGCTTTCGAGCGCGCCAACGCTGCCGGTGGCACCGCGATGAGCTCGCAATCACTCGCCGACGTTAACGAATTGCTAGTGCAGAGCGAACGGAAATTGACCACTGCCGAGGGCTTGCCAAATCGTCCCTGGTTCAAGCATCAAATTTACGCCCCCGGCTTCTATACCGGCTATGCAGCGAAAACCATGCCGGCGATACGCGAAGGCATCGAGCAAAAACAGTGGAAGCAAGCCGATGAAGCGATCATCGTGGTTGCCCGGGTGCTTCAAGACGAGGCCGCGCTGATCGCCTCCGCAGCCGCAAAGCTGACCTCGGCAACTGCGCAGTCATCAGCGACTTCCGTTCCATCGCGGAGCGATTCTTCATCCCCGTTGCAACGATAGGTACGCGGGAACCGGGATGGACGGGTCGCAACGTGGGTCGCGAACCGGGGCATCGCTGATTTGCCGCAGCGGCACGATTCCCGCCCACACCGGCAAGGCGTAGTCCGGAGCGTCGTCTTCCACCGGTCCACTCCGGATTTTCGCCGAAACCTCCGCCAAAGCAAGCCGCAGAATGCTGGTGGCCTTCAATTCCTTCTCGTTGGGTTGTCGCGCGTCATTCCACCGGCCCGGAAGAATTTTCTCAGTAAACGCCTGCAAGGCCGCGATTTTCTCCGAACCGGCCTCAACCAATGTGGCCTTTCCAAGCGCCACGACCGACCGATAGTTCATCGAGTGATTGAAAACGGAGCGCGCCAGGACCAGCCCGTCGGTGATCGTAACGGTGATGCAAACGGGGATACCGGTTGCCGCGCCGCGCAGCATTCGGCTGGCCGCGGAGCCGTGAAAGTAGATCGCCTCGCCGACCCGCGCGTACATGGTGGGAATCACGAACGGCTGCCCCTCGGACGCAAACCCAACATGGCAGACCAATGCTTGGTCAAGAATTTTGTGGACCACCTCCCGGTCGTAAACGGCTCGTTGGGGCTCGCGTATAACCCGGGTCCGATCTGTGGGTGTAAAGCTATCGGTCACGATCACCTCTTAAGGTAAAGCGCGGTGCGGAGTTAATAGCCGGCGCCGTTCGGCATGAGTCGTTTAGCTGCGTGCAATTTTAATATGAGTTGAGCCGTCGCTGGCATATTTCCGAGCCAAAACCAGGCTCCGCCAATTTGCCGCCGGTAATCATGCGTTCTTTGCAAACTTGCACGGAAGCGCGGGACCATGATTTCCCACAATTGTGAGAAACTATCGCCTCCCCAGCGGTGACAAGGAAACAGAAGAAAATGACCACGTCCGCCATTCAGGAAACTCGAGCCAAAGCATTGGATAGTGCATGGGTCCGCGCGCAGTTCCCCTCTTTACAACTACAAGTGCATGGCCACGCCGCCGCTTTTCTGGACGGTCCGGCCGGGACGCAAGTTCCCAAGCAAGTGATGGACGCAGTGCAGGGCTATTTTGCGGGCACAAACGCCAACACCGGAGGCGGTTTCGAAACCAGCCGCGCCACCGACGGTATGCTGAATGCCGCGCGCATGGCCATGGCTGATTTCTTCCATTGCACCGCTGACGAAGTGGTCTTTGGACAAAACATGACCACCATCACATTTGCGCTTTCTCGCGCGATCGGGCGCGAACTGAAGCCTGGGGATGAAATTGTGGTGACCACCCTGGACCACGACGCCAACGTGGCCCCTTGGCGGGCGCTGGAAGAAAAAGGCGTGGTGATCCGGCAAGTGGATATCGAGGAAGCGGACTGCACTCTCGATCTGAACGATCTGAGGCAGAAGATTAATTCGAAAACCAAGTTGGTCGCCGTGGGGTATGCGTCCAACGCCGTTGGTACCATTAATCCGGTTGCGGAGATTACCAGGCTTGCGCATGAAGTGGGCGCCCTGATGTTTGTCGATGCCGTACATTACGCCCCGCACGGTCCGATTGACGTCCGTGCACTGGATTGCGATTTCCTGGTTTGCTCGCCCTATAAATTTTTTGGTCCACACCTGGGCACGCTGTTTGGAAAGAAAGAGCATCTTCTGCGGTTTACTCCCTACAAGGTTCGCCCCGCATCGGATTCCCTTCCGGACCGTTGGGAAACCGGCACCCAGGTCCACGAGCTGATCGCGGGAATCGCAGCAGCGGTAAACTACATCGCGGATCTGGGCCGGCATTGCGAATCTTCCGTGCCAGATCGCCGAAACGCACTCCTGGCCGCCTATCGCGCAACCCGGGCTCATGAGATGGCCTTGTTCGAGACACTGGCTTCTGGATTGCTCGCGATTCCCGGATTGCGTTTTTTTGGCATCCGCGACCAGCGGCGGTTCGAAGACCGCTGTTCGACCGTCTCGGTACAGCTGGCAAATCATTCTGCTGCGGAGGCCGCAAAATTCCTGGGCGACCGCGGCATTTTCACCTGGGATGGGAATTACTATGCCTTGAACCTGATGGAGCGCTTGGATGTCGAGCGATCTGGCGGGCTGTTGCGAATCGGGTTAGTGCACTACAACACCGCTGCCGAAGTCGACCGGTTGACCCGAGCGCTGCGCGAGCTGGAAACGAAATAGCAATTGCGCCGGCGTCGTCTTGCGGGTGCCCGGATTTGAAAGCAACCCCAATGAGCTGAGGATCCATGGCGAAAAGACCGAAACCCATTGTGCTGACGGTATTGGACGGCTGGGGATACCGTGCCGAGACCAAAGGGAACGCCATCGCCCTGGCGCGCAAACCCATGTACGACGAGTTGGTGCGCACCTTCCCCACTACCTTGATTCACACCTCCGGCCCATTCGTCGGATTGCCCGAAGGACAAATGGGAAACAGCGAGGTCGGCCATCTGAACATCGGCGCGGGCCGTATCGTGCACATGGACATGACCCGCATCGACGTGATGATTGCCAGCAAGCAGTTGCAAAATGTCCCGCTGTTTCGCCAAGCGATGGAGCACGGACGACCAGGCCGGCTTCATCTGATTGGACTGCTGAGCGACGGCGGTGTCCACTCGCACATACAGCATCTCTTCGCGCTGCTGGAGATGGCCAAGCAACAAAAAGTCGAAAACGTTTTCGTTCATTGCTTTATGGACGGCCGCGACACCCCTCCTCACCGCGGCCGCGAATTTGTTAAACAGCTGCAGCAAAAGATGCGCGAGCTCGAGATCGGCCAGATTGCCACCCTGGTGGGCCGCTACTACGCCATGGATCGCGACAATCGTTGGGAGCGCATCGAACTGGCCTACCGCGCGATGGTTCACGGTGAAGCGGATACCCGCACGGGTGATCCAGTAGCGGCACTACAACATAGTTATGAACACGATGTTACCGACGAATTCGTAAAGCCCATTGTGGTGACCAGCGGAGAAGAACCTTCGGCAACTCCGGTAGGCCTCATCCGCGACCATGATGCGGTCCTATTTTTCAACTACCGCGCCGATCGTGCCCGCCAGATCACCGCTGCGCTGGAAGCGCCAGACTTCGATAAATTTGTCGACCCCAAGCGTCCCCAAAATCTCTTCTACGTAGCCATGACTCAGTACGACAAGAAATGGCCCTGGCTGAAGTATGTAATCGGACCTGAAAAGCTGGAACACATCCTGGCGCAAGTATTCGCCGACGTGCAGTACACCAACCTCCGCTGTGCGGAGACCGAGAAATATGCGCACGTGACCTATTTTTTCAATGGCGGAATCGAGAAACCCTTCGCTGGCGAAGAACGCATCCTGATTGCTTCGCCAAAGGTCGCCACCTACGACCTGAAGCCCGAAATGTCCGCCGCAGGAATTACCGACACGGTGGTGCAGGCGATTGAAAACGGAGACTTCGACGCCATCATTATGAATTACGCCAACGCCGATATGGTCGGGCACTCTGGAAAGCTGGAGGCTGCCATCCAAGCGGTCGAAGCGGTGGATGCGGGACTGGCTCGAATCTATCAAGCGTTGAAGCCTCGCGGCGGCGCCTGGATTATCACCGCCGATCACGGCAACGCCGAAACCATGATTGACCCGGTCACCGGAGGCCCCCACACCTATCACACCACCAACCCGGTGCCGTTTGTTCTGGTAACCGACCAGCCCCACCTACGCTTGCAACCCAACGGGTCTCTGCGGGACATCGCGCCCACCATGCTGGCCGCTCTGGGACAACCTCAACCCGCGGATATGACCGGACGCGATTTACGCGTCCTGCCGAGCTAGCCGCGCGTGCGGATACCTGCGATGAATCGCAGCAAACCCGCTGAAACCAAACTGGTCATCTGTGTCTGGCATGGGTTTACCTACTGGCGCCCGCAGCCGGTTATGGCCGAAACCATTCGAACCCGCTGGCCGGAAATGCGAGTGATGCACTTGCCGGACTACGATCGGCTGCCGGCAGAATTACCCGACACCGACATTTTCGTAGGTTTTTCGCTGCGTGCCCCGCAACTGCAGGATGCCAAAAAGCTGAAATGGATCCACTCGACCGCGGCGGGCGTGGCCCAACTGATGTATCCGGAGCTTCGAGACTCCGGAATCATCGTGACCAATCCCAGCGGAATTTTTTCGGTGCCGATGGCCGAACACACCATGGGCCTGCTAGTAGCGCTCGCGAGAAATTTTCCAGACACGGTACGACAACAGGATCTCAAGAAGTGGGGCCAGCAGGATCTGTGGGATAAGCCGCAACACCTGACCGAATTGAACGGACGCCTCTTGCTGATCGTCGGCTACGGATCGATTGGTCAGGAACTGGCACGCCGCGCCCGAGCCTTTGACCTGCGCGTTTGGGGCGTGACCCGCTCCGGCAACGGGCCCTTGCAGCACGCCGAGAAAATTCTCGCGGTAGCGCAATTAGATGAAGCGCTGCCGGAAGCGGACTACGTGGTGATTGCGGCTCCGGAAACTCCAGAGACTCACCATCTGATGGGTGCAGCGCAAATCGATCGAATGAAGCGCGGAGCGCGGCTGATCAATATTGGTCGCGGGTCGTTGTTGGATGAAGCGGCAATGCTGCAGGCGCTGGAAGACGGAAAACTTGGCGGCGGGGCGCTGGACGTAACCTCGACCGAACCGCTTCCCGCTGACAGTCCGCTCTGGAATGCCCCGAACTTGTTCATCACCCCCCACACCAGCGCACTTAGCGAGCGCCTATGGCACCGGCAGACCGCCATACTTATGCAATTGTTGGAAAAGTGGTTCACCGGTGAGCAACTCTTCAATCGCGTGGATTTTTCTCGCGGATATTGATCCGCCGGCAAAACGCCTGGCCATTTTAGAGCTAGCGGCCTAACTCCATCGTCTGGCCCGCCCTAGTTCAATCGCCCACGCCACTCTTCACTGCCGTGTAACCTTCGCGAGCGTAAACCACGACCTTCTGCTTCTTTCCTTTTTGATCGGTGACCGCCAGAGGGCTGCCGTCAGGTTGCACCAGCTCGATCTTGACCTTGTGAAACTTGCCGTCATTGGCGCCGGTGGTTGGCGTGTACGTCAAGCTGTATTGATTGCGTAGATACGCGGTTACATCGTGGAAGATCCCAGGAATTTCGCCGTCAAACTGCGGGAACCAGGAATAGCCCCCGGTGAGCGACGAGAACGTCTTCAGCTGATTCTCGCCCTGCAGATAGTTCATATGTGAGCCGCGGCTGCCGTGAGCCTCCAGAAAGTTGATATAAGGCTTATCTAGTCCCACCGAGAAAATGGTCACATCACTCTGCCGCAATTCCTTCATGGTCTGGTCCAGAGTGTGCTTGGAAAAGGTATCCACACCAGTGGCCAGAAGTAAAATCGCCTTCTTCCCTTTCACGTCTTTCATCCGATCGGTAGTGTCCAGAACGGCATCGAATAGATTCGATTCGCTGAATCCGGGGAAATATAGATGATAGAGGGCACTGCGGACTTCGTCTTTGTTTTGCGTGAAGTCCACCTCGGTGCGCGATTTCATGTCAAAAGTGACCAGCGCGACCCAATCCTTCTGCTTTAAGTTGGGAAAGAAAGCCTCCGCCCAATATTTCGCCTGGTATGCGAACCAGTCGTAGTAGCCTCGGCTCGCGAATTCCATGAGCATAACGATGGTGATCGGGGCATCGGTTGCACCGAAATTGGTAATCGTTTGCGGCGCGCCATCATCAATGACCCGGAAATTTTCCTTCTTCAATCCCGTGAGCAAGTCTCCGTGGGAAGTCGTCGCGATGACGTCCAAAGTCACCACCGGCACTTCCACCGCAATCGAGGCTCCGGACTCCTGGGGCTTTTGCACCGGGGGTGGGGGGGGAGCCTGTACCGGAGGGGCGCCTGATTGCCCCTGTCCACCTTGAGGACCGGCCGGAGCTTGGGCCAGCGAGTGGCACGGGTCGAGACCTAGCAGCAATGCCAGTGCGCAAAGTTGCGGCAGCATTCTTGAACGAGTCGCCTTCATGCTTACCTCTCAGCCCTGATTCGATTCCGCAACCCACGCGGCCAAAACCGCACACATTTAGGGATTTGGTTGGAGTTTACGCTACGTCCCGGTGTTGACGTCCCCCAGTCCCCACAAGCCCACATGTTAGTATGAAGCAAGTTTTCAGCCAAACGTTTGCTGGGGCGGAGGATCGCTTGCGGATCGGAAATCGTGGGATGCGCGTGCTGCTAGGAACCACCGTTGGGCTGTGTGCTGCTAGCCTTCCGGTGCACGCCCAGGCACCCACTAGTTCGCCCTCACCCGCGGTTTCGCCATTGGGTGATTTGACCTCGCTCACCGCCGACGCCAAGGTTTGGCTGCAAGACTTGGTCAAGATAAATACCACCAACCCTCCGGGCAACGAACAGACCACCGCGAAATACCTATTGGGGGCACTCCAGAAGGAAGATATCCCCGCCGAGGAATTGCCGTTGGCGCCGGGGAGAACCGCAGTGGTCGCCAGACTTCGCAGTTCAGCCTTGGCGGATCCTTCGAAAGCGCTGCTATTGGTCGCCCACATGGACGTGGTCGGGGTGGATCGCGCCAAGTGGACTGTCGATCCGTTCGCGGCGACCATCAAGGACAATTACCTGTACGGGCGCGGCGCGATCGACGACAAAGCTATGTTGGCGACCAATCTCGCGGTGATCGTTGCTTTGAAGCGCGCCAATGCCCGGCTCAACCGCGATGTGATTTTTCTCGCGACCGACGACGAGGAACAGGCTGGTGATGCCAGCATCAAGGTGTTGATCTCAAAATATTGGGACAAATTCGCGGCAGGGTACGCGTTGAATGAAGGCGGCAACGTAGTGCTGAAGAACGGAAGGGTGCAATACGTGGCCGTGCAAGCCAGCGAAAAGGTGGCCGTAAACGTGACCGTCGTTGCCCGGGGCACCTCCGGGCACGCTTCGATGCCGACCAAGGATAACTCCGTGGTGCATTTGTCTGGGGCAGTGGCCAAGATCGGAACATACAGCGCTCCGGTCCACTTTACGACCATCGTGCGTCGCTACTTTGAGGGACTTGCGGGCATCGAAGACGACGAAATCGCAAAATGGATGCGCTCGCTCGACACCGAAGATCGCGGCGACCACGCGCAACGCGTAATTTCCGAAGCCGACCCGCAATGGAATTCCATGTTGCGCGACACCGTGTCGCCCACGATGTTGTCTGCCGGAGTTCGGCCCAATGTCATTCCCAGTGAGGCCCGAGCCACGCTCAACGTTCGGCTGTTGCCGGGCGATACCATCGACACGCTGATCGCCGACTTGACCAAAACCATCAACGATCCGGCGGTCCGACTCGAAGTTCAACCGGACGCGGGTCTGGCCGCGCCGCCTTCTTCGCTGGAAAACGACTTCTATGCCGCGATCACCAAAGTGGCTGCGCAGGAGTTTGGCGGAGTGCCGGTGCTTCCCTACCAATCGCCGTGGGCGACCGACGGCGCCCAACTGCGCCTCCACGATGTGCAGTGCTACGGACTGTGGCCGTTCCCCTTAACCGAGGAAGACTTGAAGCGCATGCACGGTGACGACGAAAGACTGCCGATTGCTTCGTTTACAAGAGGCATCGACGTTGAAGCCCGCATCGTCGCGGAATTCGCCGTTGCTCACTGACGTTCGATCATCGCGCCGGTTTTTAAAGCACCTTGGGCCCGGCCTTTTCGGCGTGACGAATGCCAACACCTCACATAAACTTTGCGGGGAATTCTAATTATCCATGCCCTTCCGGCATTCCAAGATTGTCTGCACCATAGGTCCCGCGAGCCGCTCTGCTCAGATCATCGAGCGATTAGTGCAAGCCGGTATGGACGTGGCCCGGCTCAATTTCTCGCATGGCTCGCACGACGACCACGCGCAAAGTATCACGCTGCTGCGCGCCGCAGCGGTAAAGCTGCAGAAGCCGATCGCCATTCTGGCCGACCTGCAGGGACCAAAAATACGCACTGGACCGCTGGCCGGCGGAGCGAGCGTGCAGTTGCGCACCGGCGAACGTTTCACGATCACGACGGTCAAGGTGCCGGGCGATGCCGAGCGCGTCAGCACCACTTTTCGGGCGCTTCCCAAGGAGGTACATCGCGGAAATCGCATTCTGCTTTCCGACGGGTTGATCGAGCTGCGCGTGGAAAAAGTCCGCGATCAGGAGGTGGTCTGCGAGATTGTGAACGGCGGAGTGCTCGGCCAGAACAAAGGCATTAATTTACCCGGGGTGAAACTGCGCGTCCCGGCGCTGACCTCCAAGGATCGCCAGGACCTGACCTTTGCCCTGAAGCAAGGCGCCAACTACATTGCGGTCAGCTTCGTTCGCACCCCAGAGGACGTGCTGGCAGCCAAGTCGCTCATTCGGCGCGGTGGAAAAGACACTCCGGTAATCGCGAAATTGGAGAAGCCTGAGGCCATCGAGAATCTCGATCACATCATTCGCGTGGCCGATGGGGTCATGGTCGCGCGCGGGGATTTAGGCGTCGAAATGAGCCCGGAAAAAGTTCCGGTGGTACAGAAAACCATCATCAGCCGGGCTCGCCAATTTCGGCGTCCGGTCATTACCGCCACCCAAATGCTGGAATCGATGACCGAAAATCCGCGACCAACACGAGCCGAGGCTTCCGACGTGGCCAACGCAATCTTTGACGGCTCGGATGCGGTCATGCTCTCCGCAGAGACCGCTTCCGGCAAATATCCAGTGGAGGCCGTCAGCATGATGGCGCGGATCATCGAAGAGGCGGAGGGAAGCATTGAAGAATTTCCGCGGCCCGCGCCGCAGGAAAAACTGAAAGTAGCCGAGACCGTCGCTGAGCTGGTGTGTCACGCGTCGCGGGAATTGCACATGAAAGTGATTGCGATCTTCACCCACAGCGGTTTCACCGCGAGGCTGGTTTCGCGCTACCGGCCTTTGGTGCCGATCGTGGCGTTTTCGCCCGAGGCCGAAACCCGCCGGCGTATGGCGCTCATTTGGGGGGTGTTGCCTCGCAGCATTCCGGACGTACACAAAATCGATGGGTTGGCGATGGTGGCGGAGAAACGCCTGTTGGAAGAGAAGTTGGTCCGCAAAGGCGATGTAATCGGGGTGGTCGCGGGCACCCCCATGGGGGTACGCGGCAGCACCAACTTCATGAAGTTCCACGTGATCGGCGGAGGAGTCTAAATGGCCGCGTCCGTGATCGTGCCGCTGACGATGGAGCGGGTGCGAGGCGCGCAGAGCCTTTTGGGTCCGGTCGTTCCCGAAAGCCGCCTGCTGAAATCCGCCAGGCTATCCGACAAGAACGGCGCTGCGGTTTACTTGAAGCTGGAGAGTGAGGGTCCCACCGGCTCGTTCAAAGTGCGTGCCGCGTATCACGCTATCCATGTGCGTAAGCAGCGGTCGAATGGAAATCTTCCCGGGGTGGTCACCAGTAGCACCGGAAACCATGGCGCCGCCGTCGCCTACGCGGCGTTCCGGCAACAGGTTCCTTCACGCATTTATTTGCCGGAGAATCCCAATGCTTCCAAAAGAGCCCGCATCGCGGAGTTCGGGGCCGAAATTGTCGAGGTCGGAAAATTTCTGGAACAAACCCGCCAACACGCCTCCAGGTTCGCGCGGGAATCCGGCTGGTACGACATCGTCGACGGCGCTGATCCCGAAATGCTGCCTGGCACCGCCACGATCGGATTTGAAATTCTTAGAAAACTTCCGCACCCAGACATTATTTTTGTTCCGGTAGGCGACAGCACGTTAATCCGAGGCCTGGCCTTCGCGGCCAAACAACTTCGGCCCGAAGTCAAGATTGTCGGAGTGCAAGCGGAGCGTGCTCCCGCCTACGCACTGTCTTTCGCAAAAGGTCAAGCCGTCTCCCTGGATTCCAGTGACACCATCGCAGACGGGCTCGCGGTACGCGATACCTCCCCGGAGAATGTTCGAGAAATTGCCTCGCTGGTCGACGAGTTTGTGCTGGTCAGTGAAGATCAGATGCTAGGCGCAATGCACTACCTCATGGTCCACGAACAGGTCATCGCAGAACCCGCCGGAGTGGCAACCACCGCCGCGTTTATCAACAACCGGCACAACTATGCAGGCAAAACGCTGGTTCTGTTGGTAACCGGCTCGAACGTCACTGAGGAACTTCGGCTACGCGCACTTCACGCTGGCTCGCCCATTTAACAACGCCAGCTCTAGTTCACCCACCGGTCCGGTCGTGACGGCGGTTCTTCTTTGTGCTTGTTCATGTACACCTGAAAACGCTTACGGTTCCGCTGCGATTTCCAGTCCGAGACGCTGTTGCGCACGTTGTAAAGGAACGAGCCGCGCCGCAAATAGAGGTAGCCCACCAACATACCGCCCAGGTGGCACAGATGCCCGACCCCATCGCTTCCGCTTCCCAGAGTAAGAAAAAACTCGACAGCGGCCATGATGGCCACATACGGGCGCATGGGAATGGTAACCGGCAGGGGAATCAGCCAAATCTTGCGGTCCGGAAACAGCACCGCGTTGGCGATTAGAATCCCGAAGATGGCCCCCGATGCGCCGATGGTTGGCGTGTCCGAAGGGAGCCTTCCAAAAAAGACCGGAATGGTCTTGATAAAGACTTCAATCAATCCCGCGCCGACTCCACAGAACATGAAGAAATTCAGGAAGCGCCGCTGCCCCCAGATCAATTCGAGCTCACGCCCAAACATCCATAGCATGAGCATATTGATCAACAGATGAAGCAGGCCGCCATGCAAGAAGATGTAAGTGAACGGCTGCCAGATGCGAAGACCATGGGTGACGGCGTGGGGAACGAGACCAAAGACCAGGGTAATGTAATGATACGAGACGCTCGGGCCGTAAATGATACCCACGACCGTCTGTGCCAAAAACACGCCAGCACAAACGATCACCAGCAGCTTGACACCGGGAGTGATGAACCCTCGCCAATCGAAACTAAGTCGCTGCCTGCCGTAAGAGGGCATACTCCGAGTCTACGGCGACCTCTTAGGCGAGTCAAAGAGTGCCCATCTAGGATGAGAAATGAGGGCCGGGAGTCTAATCGAGCTTTTTGCGCGCAAAATAAAACAACGAGCCGGCCAGTGCCAGGAAAATGATCAAACCAAACAGGTTGCTGGTGGCCAGGGGGCCAAGAATCTTGGGGCCGAAAGCAAAAAGGTCCGCTCGCCATGGCAGATGTAAGATCGCCGCAAACCAGGGGGGCACATGGTTGGAGATCTCCGGATCCTGCAGCAAGTTAATGATAATCCCCAGCAAGCCGAAGACCCCGCCGGCGGCAATCAGTCCGCTGGAGTACAGCGCGCCAGGACTGGCTTCGCTGTCTGTTTTGGTTTCTTTCGAACTGGCCTCGACGGCCCAGCGCACCAGGCCTCCTGCGAACATAGCCGCGGTGGTGGCAATGGACAAATAGGAGCCGGTGGCGAAAGCCAGCGAACGCACCCCCAGAATTTCCACGGCGATAACCAGCACCATGCCCATCAACACCAGCCGCCAGGGCAGCCGCTGATTCAAAATTCCGTTGATAACCGTGGCCATCAGCCGCGCTTGCGGGGCCGGGGCCTTGTCGCTGCCGATCCCCTGCGCCCACTGAAACTCAATTTGTTGACTCGCCGGGCTGTAAAGATATTCCCCATCGGGCACTTCGTGAGCCCCGAGCGAGTTGATCAGCGTGTAGGTCTTTCCCTGATATTCGAACGCGGGGCGCTCGACCTTTACGCCCGCGGGTAGGGACTGCAGGGTTACTGGAATTTGCGTAGGAATATATTTCTCCAGGCCCTTATTCATAAGGTTCAGGGTGGCACCGATCGCTACCGTCGACACGGTAACGCCGATCAGCAAACCCATTTGCTGCCAAAAAGGAGTGGCACCCACCAGGAAACCGGTCTTCAGGTCTTGCGATGTGGCTCCGGCAATGGCCGCGGCGATGCACACCACCCCCCCGATCATCAGCGCCAGGACTGCATAGTTCGGAGCGGTCCAGCCGGCCACAAAAAAAATAGCGCAAGTGGCCATCAGTGTTGCAATGCTCATGCCGCTGATTGGATTGGAAGAATTTCCAAGCAGCCCGCTAATTCGCGCCGCTACGGTAACGAACAAAAATCCGAATACCGTAACGAACACGCCGGCGAAAAGATTCTGGTACCAATGGGTCTGCGCTCCCGGGATCGGGCGGAAGGTGAGCAAAACCCACATCATGACAATGATCACCAGCGATCCCACGATCACTACGCGCATGGGCATGTCCCGGTCGACCCGGCTGGTTCCTGCCGAGCCCCCACCGCGTTGGGCGCGTACATCCTTCATGCCCGCTCGCAGCGCCGCGATAATCGTGGGCATGGTGCGCAGCAGGGTAATCACTCCGGCGGCGGCGACAGCGCCGGCGCCCATCGGTCGAATGTAACTGCGCCACATGTCGTCCGGAGTCATCAGCGGGATGGGGATGGTGGAAGGATAAATCGGCGTGTTGCCGGCCAGCTGGCCGAAAAATTTGATGGCCGGCATGATCAGCAACCAGGAGACCACGCCACCGGCAAACAGGATTCCCGACACTCGGGGGCCGATGATGTAACCAACTCCTAGATATTCCGAGGTGATCGCCGCGCGAAACGATGCGCCCGGGAACCAGGCGGGGCGACTTTCTGGCTGGGAGGTCCAGGCTTGCACCGTGTTCATGAGGAAGGTGTAAACCCCGCCAAGTCCGAGTCCCCAAAAAACACGCCCCGCGAATGATCCCCCTCGCTCACCTGCAACCAGCACGTCGGCGCACGCGGTGCCCTCCGGAAAAGCCAGGTTGCCATGCTCCTTTACGATCAGTTGGCGCCGCAACGGCACCATGAACAGCACCCCCAGCCAACCGCCCAAAAGTGCCAGCGGAAAAATCCGCCAAAACGTAAACTCGGCGCCGAACCCGAGAAAAATTAACGCTGGGATCGTAAACATGACCCCGGCGGCCAGAGATTCGCCGGCAGAACCGGTCGTCTGCACAATGTTATTCTCGAGGATGGTGGAGCGCCCGAAAGCCCGGAGAATACTGATCGACAGCACCGAGATCGGAATCGACGCGGAAACCGTGAGCCCGGCGCGAAGTCCTACATACACGGTGACCGCGCCGAACAGCAGGCCGAACAGGGCGCCCAAAATGACCGCACGGATCGTGAATTCCTTCGGCGTTTCTCGGGCCGAAATGTAGCTGCGGAATTCACCTGCGGGCGCGGTGGAACTCCACGGACGATCGCTCACTGAAACCTCCCGGCAAGGTGCCGTCTGCCGGCCTCAATGGCATCCGGCGCCGGGGATTATGACCCAAAAGTGTCGTCAAAGGTTAGAGAGATAGCAATGATTGCGAGGAACGAAAAATCTTCGGGGATCGGCGGCTCAGGCGAAGATGCTCTTGCCCGGGAAGCGGGCAAAGGCGCCTAGTTCTTCCTCTATGCGCAACAGCTGATTGTACTTTGCGATGCGATCGGTGCGGGACGCCGAACCGGTCTTAATCTGCCCGGCGGCAGTAGCCACGGCCAGGTCAGCGATGAACGTGTCTTCGGTTTCTCCAGAGCGATGCGAAATGATGGAATTGTAACCGGCCTTGCGCGCCAGCTCGATGGCGTCAATGGTTTCCGTCACCGTACCGATCTGATTGAGCTTGATCAGAATCGCGTTTGCGATGCTCTGATTGATTCCGCGCGACAGCCGCTCAGTGTTGGTTACGAAAAGATCGTCACCCACTAACTGGATCTTCTTCTTCGAAGTGGAACTACCGATGTTATCGGTCAACTCTTTCCATCCCGACCAATCGTCTTCCGCCATCCCGTCTTCGATCGAAACGATCGGGTATTTCCCCACCCAGCTGGTCCAGTAGTCCGCCATTTCACTGGAGGAATGCGCCGACTTGTCCGATTTCTTGAAAACATATTTTCCCGAGGCTTTGTCGTAGAATTCGCTGGAAGCCGGATCTAAGGCAATACTGACTTGCTCGCCCGGCTGGTAACCAGCCGCCGTGACCGCTTCCAAGACAATCTGAATGGCTTCTTCGTTGGACTTGCAACTTGGCGCAAAACCCCCTTCGTCTCCAACCGCCGTCGAATAGCCACGTTTCTTTAGAGCCGATTTCAGAGCGTGAAAAATTTCAACGCCCCAGCGCAGCGCTTCCGAAAAACTAGGAGCGCCGATGGGCATGACCATGAATTCCTGGAAATCCACGGAGCTATCGGCATGCGCGCCGCCATTGAGAATGTTCATCATCGGGATGGGTAGCAAGGTGGCTGAAGCATCGGTGGAATACTTTGCCAAATATTTATAAAGCGGCAGATCTTCCGCCGCCGCGGCAGCCCGTGCGGTGGCCATGGATACCGCGAGGATGGCATTGGCGCCGAGCCGCGATTTTGTGGGAGTGCCATCGAGTTCCAACATGCGCTTGTCCAGGGCCCGCTGATCAGCAGCGTCTAGTCCGGCGATGCCTTTGGCGATTTCTCCGTTGACGTTGGCTACTGCTTTCTGAACACCTTTTCCCAGGTAGTGCGATTTGTCGCCGTCTCGCATTTCCAGCGCTTCATGTTCGCCGGTCGAAGCGCCGGAAGGAACCGCGGCGCGCCCGCGCGCCCCCGAAGCCACGTAAACATCGGCCTCCACCGTTGGATTTCCACGCGAGTCAAGCACTTGCCTGGCGTGAACGCGAGTTATTTTCGTAGCCATTTCCTGGGTCTCCTCCAGAGAGCAAGCGAACACAAGAGTTTACTGGAAATCGCAGCTCGCGCACAAAGCGCCGAAGCGCACCGCCCCCGGGAGGGCTGGTCTTTATCTTGGCAATGTTCGAATGTTAAGAAACCGCGGGGTGCCGATGGTTTTACTGGCTTTCCGGCTCTTCGATTAGCGACTCTTGGCGCACCACAATGACGATACCGGAATCGGTCACGTGGAAACGGCGCCGGTCCGCTTCGGTGTCGTACCCGACCTCGGTGCGCTCCGGCAAAGTCACGTGGCGATCGATGATGGCCCGCCGGATTCTGGAGTGCCGGCCAATATTCACGTGGTTATAGATGATGGAGTCGGCCACCTCGCTGTAGCTATTGACTCGAACATCGTACCCCACGATCGAGCCTTGCACCCGTCCGCCGGAAATGATCGATCCCCCGGCAACGATCGAGTCCGTAGCCACGCCCATCCGCTCCGGGTCCGCGAAAACGAATTTGGCTGGAGGGTATTGGTGCTGCCAACCGCGCAACGGCCAATCTTTATCGTATAAGTTGAAAACCGGCGAGACCGAGACCAGGTCCATATTCGCTTCGTAGTAAGCGTCCAGAGTTCCCACATCCCGCCAATACAAAGCGTCCTTTCGATTTTCGTCCACGAAGTTGAACGCGAATACCCGATGCTTGGAAATGATTCGCGGAAGAATGTCTTTGCCGAAATCATGGGCGGATTTAGGATCTTCGGAATCAGCCAGCAGAACCGGAATCATTAAGTGGGTGTTAAAGATGTAGATGCCCATAGAGGCATTGCAGTGCCCTGCGTGATGCGGTGATTCCTTGGGCAGCGCGGGTTTCTCCTCAAAGCCCATGATGCGGTATTCCTTGTCCACCTCAATGACACCAAACTGCCGCGCTGCCTGATCCACCGGAATCTCGATGACCGCGACGGTAACATCGGCGCCGGAGTCGACATGCTGCTGGAGCATGCGGCTGTAGTTCATTTTGTAAATGTGGTCGCCGGACAGAATGAATACGTATTTAGAACGTTCGCTGCCGATGGAATAAACGTTCTGATACACCGCGTCGGCGGTGCCCTGATACCACTGGTTGGACACCCGCATTTGCGGCGGCAGCACCTCAATATAGTCGCCCAGGCCCATGAGCGGAGACCACCCGGCGCGAATGTGGCGATTGAGGCTAAGCGCCTTGTACTGGGTTAGAACGAAAATGCGGCGCAGATCGGAGTTGATGCAGTTGGAAAGAGTGATATCGATGATGCGGTACAAGCCCCCGAAGGGCACCGCGGGCTTGGCTCGATCTCGGGTGAGCGGCCACAAACGCTCGCCTTGTCCACCGGCCAGCAGCACTCCTATGGCGTCGCGCATCTCTGACATGGGGATCCTCCGCCGGGGACAATCAAGAAGCGGGACATTCTAACAGCAGAACCGAAAGAAAAGACATACGCAGATTTTCTGGGCCGCGGCTAGACTTCGGCTTCTTCCATGGAACTCGATTCCTTTCCGGCCGCCGCACTTTTTAGAGATGGTTATCGATATCGTTATCCGATACTTTTCTATAACCCCGACCAACACCCGGGTTCCCAGAAAGATTACTTGACTTGGACGGCCAGAAACGATTAGAAGAAGCCACAACATGTCTGGGTGTGCGCAATTCAAGGGATAGCGTGCGATAATTCCGATGGGCGGTGCAATGCATTGTAAGCACCGCATAGAATCCAATCCGAACCGGATTGGGGGTGAGTTTTAACTTGGCAGAAGTCATCATTCAGGAAAGTGAGTCTCTGGAAAACGCGTTGCGTCGTTTCAAGCGCAAAGTGCAACAGGAAGACATCATCAAGGAAATCAAGAAGCATAGCTTTTATATGAAGCCCGGCGAAAAGCGCCGTGCTAAAGAAGCGCTTTCGCGGAAGCGACTGCGTAAGAAGCTGCGACGAGAAGCGGATTAATCCGATGGGTCCCGGCGACAACCGCCGGGACCTAGCTTTATCGCTGCTGCTTAACGCCGCACTTCCGGATGTAGGCCCAGTCAGGCAGAGTCGTTGGGGTTTGCTGCAGCTTCGAGCCCGCAGGCCCAAAGCTCGGCGACCGGTTCCGCCGATCGTGCTCAGCACCGCGATCGGCGCCTCCGGGCGCAAAGTGCGTGCAAAAGGCGCCCATCTGCCCTGCCCGACAGGGGTTAAGGGAGATCGGCTCATGGAATTCCACGACAAGGTGTTGAAGTGCTCGGAGTGCAGTGCGGAGTTTGTATTCACCGCCGGCGAACAAATGTTCTTCGCCGATAAAGGCTTCAAGAACGAACCCAAACGTTGCAAAGGCTGCAAAGCCAAGCGGGCCGAAGGCGGCTCGATGAACGGCAGCGGCCCGCAGATGCGATCGGAAACTAAGACGACCTGTTCACAATGCGGCAAAGAAACCACGGTTCCTTTCCGCCCTACGCAAGGCCGCCCGGTTTTCTGCCGGGAGTGCTTCCAGCAGAGACGCGCCATCGGCGCGCCGTAGATTCTCCCGGCTGGTCAGTCCCAATCTCGGCGAAACGCCGCAAGACCGCTCCTTCCTGACCGCCCGGTGTACCTTCCTCTAACCACTATGCGTCCCATCGGCTGAGTTTCAAGCACGTGTATTTTGCTGACCGTGAGGGTATGATACCGCTTCGAATGGTCACTCGGACCCTCACGAACGGATGACCGCCCTATGGCTCATCGATTCACCATCGGCGTAGAAGAAGAATTCCAGATCATTGACCCCGCAACCTGTGAGCTGCGCTCCCACGTTTTGCAATTGGTGTCGGCGGCGTCGCCTGACATCGTCGAGCAAGTGAAGCATGAGATGCATCAGTCCATCGTCGAAACCGGAACCAAAATTTGCGACAACGTCGGCGATCTGAGAATCGAAATGCACCGCACCCGCGGCGAACTGGTTGCGGCGGCCGAGCGGGCCGGACTGCAGGTGGCGGCAGCGGGAACGCATCCGTTCTCCAGCTGGATCGATCAGGTGATTTCGCCTGGCGAACGCTACCAGAACATCGTCGAAGAGCTGCAGCAGCTGGCCCGATCCTTGCTAATCTTCGGCATGCACGTGCACGTCGCTATGCCAGACAAGCAAACCACCATCGATATGATGAATATGGTGCGCTACTTTTTGCCGCACCTGCTGGCGCTTTCCACCAGCTCTCCGTTCTGGATGGGTCGCAACACCGGCCTGAAGTCCTTTCGGACCACGGTATTCCGGCGCTTTCCGCGTACCGGCATTCCCGAGCAGTTCGAATCGTGGAGCGCGTACGAAAATTTCGTGAATCTACTGATCAAGTTGAACTGCATCGACAACGGCAAGAAGATTTGGTGGGACGTACGTCCGCATCCAACCTTCGGCACCCTGGAGTTCCGAATGTTCGACGTCACCACCAAAGTGGAAGAAGCCGTCGCCGTGGCGGCTTTGACTCAGGCGATCATTGTGAAATTGCATCGCCTGTACAAAGGAAATATGAGCTTCCGGTTGTATCGTCGCGCGTTGATCGAAGAGAACAAATGGCGTGCCGCGCGCTACGGCATCGAAGGGAAGTTGATCGACCTGGGCAAAGAAGCGGAAGTACCCATGCGAGAACTAGCTTTAGAGCTGCTGGAGTTCGTAGATGACGTGGTCGACGATCTGGGCAGCCGCAGCGCAGTGGAATACGTTCACACCATATTGAATGAGGGCACCAGCGCCGAGCGGCAACTGCGGGTTTACGAGCAGACCAACGATCTGAGGGAGGTCGTGAGACACCTGGTCGAGGAGACTCGCGGCGGTGTGGTTCTGTCCAAGTCGTCTTCTGCGCGCGCGATCAACTGACCGCAGCGCCGTATCGAATCCCTTGAGGAGCACATGGTATGAAAAAAGTTGGCCTGTTGTGCGGGCGTGAGTACAGCTTTCCCCCTGCGTTCCTTGCCAGAGTGAACCAGCTAGGTAAAGCGGACGGCATTGCCGCTGAGTTCGCCAAGCTTGGTGGAACCCGCATGGGCGAACCGTCGGAATACAGCGTCATCGTCGATCGGATTTCGCACGAGGTGGAATATTATCGCGGCTATTTGAAGCACGCGGTGCTGCAGGGCAGCTATGTGATCAACAATCCGTTCTGGTGGACTGCGGACGACAAGTTCTTCAATTACGCGGTCGCTTCGAAACTGGGTTTGGCCATTCCCAAGACCGTGCTGCTGCCGCAAAAGGGATACCCCGCGGATGTCGATATCAACGCGGAATCGCTACATAACCTGAAATATCCGGTGGAGTGGGATCAGCTTCTCGATTACGTCGGCCGGCCCGCTATCCTCAAGCCTTTTTCCGGCGGCGGCTGGAAACATGTTTATAAAGTCCAAAACAAAGAAGAACTACTGGCGGCCTACGACAAAACAGCACCGTATTGCATGACCCTGCAGGAGTTCATCGATTTCGAGGGGTATGTGCGCTGCTTTACCTTCGGAAAGACCGATATCCTGCCGGTCCGTTACGATCCCAAGGAACGCCGCTACCTGGTCGAGCATGAATACCTGACCAAGGAACTGGGCGCCCGCATCGTGGAAGACGCACGCACCATCAATCAGGCTCTAGGCTACGAAATGAATACCATCGAATTCGCGATCAAGGACGGCGTGCCTTTTGCGATTGATTTCTTAAACCCCGCGCCGGATTTCGAACGCGAGCGCATCACCGACTTTTATTTCGAACATGTCGTGGAGCAGATGGCTCACTTGGTCATCGATCGGGCGCTTCACGGCAACATTGCTACCACCTGGCCCCGCTGGGAAGAAATGTTGGGTCTGGGCCCGGCCGCGGGATTTACGGCTGCTCCTCGTAAGCCGGCGCAAAAGCCAGCCGCCTCCGGACAAAGCGCCGCCGCTCATGTTTCCGCAAGTCCGTCATCCGCAAGTTCGACCGGAGCCAAGAGTAAGTGAACGGCGCCGCCTCCATGGCTACCGCCCCGCAACCGGTAGAGTATTGGAACCAATTGCTGCAGCCCATGCTGGATCAGTCGCCGGACTTTGCCGAGGAATTCCTCGGCCGGATGCGCGCGGAAAAGCTTACTTTCGGCGATCGCGTGCACTGTCCGTTCCTGCGCCCATTCTTCATTTCACCCGCCGACGAGCAGCGCGTACGGGTGGTGGCTGAGACCGTCGCGGAGCTCGGCGAGCGGGTGGCCGCCGCGGCACTGAAAGATCCCGCCCTTTTGGCCCAATTGCATTTGCGCCCGGAAGAAGAACGTCTGGTCCGGCTTCCAGTGGCCGCGACACGGGCCAGCACCGCCTCCCGCCTGGATGCCTTTCTGTTACCGGACTTGCTCAAATGCGCCGAATACAATGGCGAATCGCCCGCAGGGGCAGGTTATTCCGAGACCCTCGCGGAAGTCTTTCGGGACCTGCCGATGTTCGCGCCATTTTCCAAGCGCTTTGACATCCACACTTACCCGTTGAGCGCCAAACTTCTCGATGCCCTAGTGGTGACTTATCTGGAGTGGGGCGGTAAAAGCAAACGGCCTCAGATCGCCATCGTGGATTGGCGTGAAGTGCCCACCTGGACCGAATTCGAAATCCTGAAAGCGCGCTTCGAAAAGTTGCGCGTCCCGGTGGTTCTCGCCGATCCCCGTGATCTGGTCTTTGACGGGAAGACGCTCTCGGCCCACGGCAAAAAAATTGACCTGGTGTATCGCCGGGTGTTAATCAACGACATCGTTGCGCGTCCGCAAGAGTGCCAGGCGTTGGTCAAGGCCTACGAGGCCGAGGCCGTCTGTGTCGCCAACTCCTTTCGCTGCAAAATCCCTCATGTGAAGGCTTTCTTCGCGGTCCTGACCGAAGAGAAAAACTGCAAACTCTTTTCCAAGCGCGAACACGAAGTTATTCGAAACCACGTTCCTTGGACTCGCGTGGTCGAAGACACCAGGACGTCGCACTATAGCCAGACCGTGGAGCTTTTGAGTTATATCCGTAGCCATCGCGACAATTTGGTATTGAAGCCCAGCGATGAATATGGAGGCTCGGGAGTAACCCTGGGTTGGGAAACCAACGAAAAGAAGTGGGAGAGCACGCTGGAGAAAGCTGCGGCAGCTGTAAAGTCAGGTGGAGAGGCAGGATGCTGGATCGTTCAGGAGCGCATTCCGGTACGTCGCGAGACATTTCCCTACATCAGCCAAAACAACCAAATGGAGATGCGCGACGTGCTAGTGGATATGGCTCCGTATCTTTATCGCGGAAAACTTTGCGGATACTTGACCCGTTTGAGCGCCACCGGTTTGGCCAATGTGACCAGCGGCGGCGGGCAGGTTCCAGCGTTTCGAATCACTCCGCGGGCGCCGCGGGTAAAGAAGCCTTTCTAGGACCGCGGATAGCGTTCCAATCGCGTGCTGACCTCGGAACAGACCGGTGTGCTCCAGTACCAAGGTCCTGACACAATATCAGCGGTGTTGCAGTAAAATATTTCCATGACTTTTGGTGCTCCTTCGCCGGAACTAATGCCTGGCGCCAAAAACGCCGTGGAGACTTGCCTGAGCGTGCAACCCGGCGAGCATGTCGCGCTGATTGCCGATGAAGCTAGCCGATCCGTGGCTGCCTGTCTGGGCGCCGCCTTGGACGCTTGTTCTGCGCCCTATACCGGACTGTTGCTTGAGGATTTCGGACCAAGGCCCATGAAGGCCGCGCCGCAACTCGTTCTGGAGGCTTTGGAGACCGCCGACGTAGGGATCATGTGCATGACCCCGCAGCCGGGAGAACTAGGCGCGCGCATGGCCATCGTCAAAATTGTGGAGCGGCGCCAGATTCGTTACGCCCACATGGTGGGAGTAACTCCTCAGATCATGCAGCAGGGGATGCGCTCCGACTATCGTCTGATTGACCGCCTCAGCGACAAGTTGCGCGAACGGATGTTGCGTGCCCAGACGCTCCGGGTGCAAACATCAGCCGGCACGGACATCGCCGCGCATTTTGACCGCGACCTCGATTGGGTCAAAACCAGCGGGCTGATCAGCCCGCGCTACTGGTCCAACCTTCCCGCCGGCGAAGTATTCACCACTCCGGCGACCGTGGACGGCACCTTTGTCTGCGATGCCACCGCCGGCGACCACTTCAACGGTAAGTATGGCGATTTGCAGCCCACGCCGATGACCTTGTCCATCGAAAATGCCCGTCTGGTGAAAGTGGATTGCGAACGAAAAGATCTGGAACAAGAGTTTTGGGAATATTGTCACACTGATGAAAATAGCGATCGCGTGGGTGAACTGGCTTTTGGCACCAACCTCGGCCTATCTGAAATGATCGGAATTCTCTTGCAGGACGAAAAGTTTCCCGGCGTCCACTTGGCCTTCGGGGACCCCTATGGCAGCCAGACTCACGCAGACTGGAAATCCAAAACTCACGTGGATGTGCTGACGCGCAACTGCAACGTCTGGATCGACTCCGACCAAATCATCAACCACGGCAAATACCAGCTAGACCACCTCGGCCTTTGAGATCTCCGCGCCCTCGCCAGACCCGTCGCGACTTCCTGAGGCTCCCTTTTTCTAAAAAAGCCTGCCGACATACTCCCGCATTTGATTCTTCCAATACGGCCAGTCATGGCCACCCTCTGATCCCCAATCATCTAGTGAATGCCGAATTCCCTTTTGGGACAAAATGCTAGAAAGATAGTACGACGGGCCGCTGCGCTCCCATTGCCCGCAGCCAGTCACGATGTGGATATCGCAGCTGGCCAGCTGCTGGTAGACCCACGGATCGCTCAGATTCGCCAGATAGTCCACCGGGTTGTTGAAATAGAAATTGCTGTCGTACTGGCCGTCCATGAAGGTCTTGAGGTCGTACAGTCCGGACATGGCGAAGCAGCGTTTGATCACATCGGGATGTTTGAATAACGAATTGGCGGCGTGATACGCGCCGAACGATGCGCCCATGGTAGAAATGGCCTGGTGCGATCGGCAATTGTCCCAGATGAAAGGCACCACTTCTTCGCGCAAGTACGAATCAAAAACGGACTGAACATAACTGCGGTGGAACGGATGAGCGGTGCGATTGTAAAAGCTCAATCCATTGATCGAATTGACGCTAAATAATTTAACTCTTCCGCCGTCGATGAACTGAGCCAGTGCGTCGGTCATGCCCTGATGCTCAAGTTCCCACTCGTCGCCAGCGCTGGTCGGGAAGCCCAGCAGCGGCGATCCCCAGTGCCCGTACACCACCACGCCCATATCGATGCCCAGACGAGGCGAATACCAGCGGTGATATTCACGTTTCATTCGAATCTCGCGCCCCGGAAGGTGGTGGGGGACACGCAGTATGCCAGCGCCTCAGCCGCGTCGGCAAGGTCAGACTGGCTGAACGGTCACGGCCTTCGTATATACTGGCCTCTCCAGCCGTCCGCGTCTCCAGCGCGAATAGATTGAACCCAACCCGTAGACGTATGGCCATTCACCTGCTCTCCTTTGAGCAACGCACGCCGCCGGAAGCCGCTTGGAGCGGCAGGTCATGTAGCCATCAAGACCACGGAAAGGGAGGATCGTTTTGGCAACGAAGGCAGTGAGTGAAAAAAAACGTAGCTCGAATCCCTCAAAAACCAACGATCAAGAATTGCGCGAGCAGTTGACCACGTTACTGAAGGGTGGCGGGTCGCATGTCAGTTTTGCGGATGCGGTGGCGGACTTTCCGGAAGGAAAACGAGGAACCTACGCACCCGGGTTGCCGCATAGCGGCTGGGAGTTGCTGGAGCATTTGCGCATCGCTCAGTGGGACATCCTAGAGTACAGCCGCAACCCCAAGCATGTTTCCCCGGACTTCCCGGAAGGCTACTGGCCGCGAGTGCCGGCCCCGGCGAATCCCGCGGACTGGGACAAGACCGTCGATGCGTTTCGACGAGGCACCAACGCAATGATTGAACTCATCAGCGATCCGCGAAAAGACCTTTTTGCCAAGCTTCCCCCGGCCAACGAGCAAAGTCTTTTGCGAGAGGCTTTGGTGCTCGCGGACCATAACGCCTACCACATCGCTCAAATTGTCGACTTGCGGCGCGCCTTGGGATCCTGGACCGAAGGTTAGCGGGCGCCCGGTGAAATTAGTAGGGCGTCTTTTTGGGAAGCTCTTTCCATTCCATGAAGACCGCGAGGGCCTCTTCCCGTTGGGCCTGAATCATCGGAATACGCCGTCTGGCATGGGGGCTCTTTAGTTCCTCGTAGATGAACGCGTCGTCGAACCCCGCTGCCGCTGCGTCGGCGGCGTCGCCGCCATAAAATACCCGAGCGAGTCGAGACCAGTAGATGGCGCCCAAGCACATCGGGCACGGCTCGCAAGTGGTATACAACTCGCATCCATCCAATTCGAAATTGTTCACAGAGCCGCACGCTTCGCGGATCGCCAAAACTTCGGCGTGCGCCGTAGGATCATTATTAGCGGTAACTCGATTCACGCCTTCCGCGATGATCCCGCCGTCCTTCACAATCAGGGCTCCGAACGGTCCTCCGGTGCCGGAACGAACGTTTTCAATCGCGATGGCGATGGCCCGACGCATGAAGTCTTCGCGCATGGTTGAGTTTACTCCGCGAATCAGATTGCCTTTGGCCACGGGAAACCGCAATGCCTTTCACGCATTCGGCCCGGGGCCTAGCCGCCAATCGAACAGTTACATAGTTTTCCCGAGACGTTTGCAACCATTCGAATTGGGGGTAGGATGTAGCTTCGTTCCCGGAGCGGCGAGGTAGAGAGCTCCGCTAAGGTCCATCCGAATGATCAGCATAGAAAATCTGAGCCGCCGAGGATTTTTGAGGGGCATTGCTGGAACCACTGCCTTGGTCCTGGCCGTCCGGACTTTGCCAGAGACTCTGCTCGCGGAACCCGCCAATGGGAACCTTTTCGATCCCCTAACGCCGATGAGCAAAGCTCCGCTGCAAGCGGGAGTGTATCTCGCGATTGACACCGATGGCACCATCTACGTGATCGCGCACCGGTCGGAAATGGGTAACGGCGTAAGAACCTCGCTACCGCGCATTGTGGCCGATGAACTGGACGCCGATTGGGCGCGGGTCAAAGTGGTGCAAGCCACTGGCGACGAAAAGTACGGCGACCAGGATACCGATGGCTCGCATTCCGTAGTGAGCTTCTTTGTGCCTCTCCGGGAGGCCGGAGCGTCGGCGCGGCTGATGTTGGTGCGCGCTGCGGCGCAAAAGTGGAATGTTCCGGTCACCGAATGCTCCACGGAGATGAGCGCGGTGGTCCACAAAGCTTCGGGAAAGAAGCTGGACTACGGCGAACTCGCTGGCGACGCCGCAAAGCTGGAGCTACCGAAAAAAGAAGATTTGCGGCTAAAGCCGCGTAGCGAATGGAAATACATCGGAAAAGAAGCGTCTTTGTATGACTTGAAGGATCTGTGCTCGGGCAAGGGCATCTACGGCCAGGATCTGCACGTCGACGGGATGCTCTATGCCAGTGTGATGCATCCCCCGGTGATGGGCAGCTCACCGAAATCGATCGATGACCAGGCGACGCTGGCGGTAAGCGGCGTGAAGCAGACCTTCACGATCGATACCTTCAAACCGCCGGTGGTCTACCAGGCGCTGGGTGGTGTTGCGGTATTGGCGGACAACACCTGGTCCGCGATGCAAGGCAAGAAAAAGCTGAAAGTGGATTGGGAGACCAGCCCGCACCGGGTGTACAACTCTGACGCCTACCGGAAGGACCTCGAGGCTACCGCTCGAAAGTCCGGAAAAGTAGTACGTGAAGTTGGAAACGTCGATGTGGCGTTTGCCAAAGGCGGCAAAATTGTCGAAGCGGAATATTACGCTCCGCTGCTCGCCCACGCGCCCATGGAGCCGCCCGCAGCGCTGGCAATCTACCACGACGAAAAGGTAGAAGTATGGGCGCCGACACAGAGTCCGGTAGGCGCGCGTGACGCCATTGCCGCGGCAGTCGGCGTAAAAAAAGAGGATGTAACCGTTCACGTAACGCTGCTGGGCGGTGCCTTTGGCCGTAAATCTTTTCCGGATTTTGCCGTGGAAGCAGCGGTGCTTTCGAAAAAATCGGGCAAGCCCGTAAAGGTGGTGTGGAGCCGCGAGGACGACATCAAGTTCGACTGCTACCATTCGGTCTGCGCGATGTATATGAAGGCCGCGCTCGGTTCCAACGGTCTACCCACGGCATGGTTGCAGCGCGCGGTCTTCCCGCCGATTGGCTCGACCTTCGATGCTACCGCGGTGTATTCGGCGCCCGACGAACTTGGTCTTGGATTCAGCGATCTGCCGTTCGCGCTGCAAAATCATCGTTCCGAAAACGGCCCGGCCACCGCGCATGTGCGAATCGGGTGGTTTCGATCGGTCGCTAATATTTATCACGCCTTCGGAATCCAGTCGTTCAGCGACGAACTTGCCTATGCCGCTGGAAAAGATCCGGTGGAATACACGTTGCAGTTGTTCGGCCCTGACCGGATCCTTCCCAAGGAAGAATTGCCGAAGGACTATACCAACTACGGCCAACCGTACGACCAATATCCCATCGATATCGCCAGATTCCGCCGGGTCGTACAAATGGCCGCGGAAAAATCCGGATGGGGCAAGAAAAAACCTGGTAACGGCTTCGGAATGGGACTGGCGGTGCACCGCAGCTTCCTGACGTACGTCGCGTCGGTGGTGCAGGCTCACGTGGATGATGCTGGCCATGTACATATCGATCGGGTCGACACCGCTCTAGATGCCGGGACGGTGGTAAATCCCGAGATGGTGCGCAATCAATTTGAGGGCGCGGCGGCGATGGGCGCGAGCATTGCGCTCTTTGGGGAAATTACCGCGACCAACGGCGCGGTGGATCAATCCAACTTCGACGACTACCAGATGGCTCGCATGAACAATGCGCCGCGTGAAACTCGTGTGCACATCGTACAGAATGATGCGCCGCCGGGCGGAGTTGGCGAGCCGGGACTTCCCGCGTTCGCTCCGGCGCTCTGCAATGCGATCTTCGCCGCCACCGGCAAGCGTATTCGTGAATTGCCCTTAGCCAAGGCTGGGCTAGCGTAAAATCTTCTTTCGAGGCAGCGCATTCACACCAGGCCGCCCGTCCCTGCACATCGCGTCCCGAATCGACCGGTAAAGATCGGTACGCTGCTTGGTTTGGCAGTGTTTTTTTGCGCGTTACCGGCGGACGCGCAACGCCGGCCGGTTCTGTCCCAAATCGACCTTCCGCACCCCTACTATTACCGCGAGATGTATCTCCCACAGTTGACCAGCGGACCCAGCAGCGTCACCTGGTCACCGGATTCACAAGAAGTGATCTATTCGATGGGCGGCTCGCTGTGGCGGCAGAATATCGACTCCACCACAACCCAGCAGCTCACCGATGGCTCCGGCTACGATTACCAACCGGATTGGTCCCCGGACGGCAGAACCGTCGTTTACAGTTCCTACCAGGGCGAGGCCATCGAACTTTGGCAACTGGACCTAGCCACTGGGAAATCGTGGCAGCTTACCGACGGTGGGGCGGTGAACGTTGAACCGCGTTGGTCGCCGGACGGTCGAAAGATTGTTTTTGTTTCGACTTCCTACAACAAGCGCTTCCACATTTTCGCAGCTGCAGTGCAGAGCGGCCGGCTGAGCGGCATGACTCGACTGACGGAAGAAAACAGAAGCTCCCTGCCGCGCTACTACTACGCGGCTTATGACACGGAGATCAATCCGGTGTGGTCGCGCGATGGCGAGGACATTCTGTTTGTATCGAATCGTGGTCATATTTACGGGACCGGTGGCTTCTGGCGAATGAAGGCCGAGCCCGGTGCGATCCCTCGGGAGATTCATTACGAAGAAACCACCTGGAAAGCCCGGCCGGATTTCTCGCCAGACGGCTCAAAGATCGTCTACAGCTCATATCTTGGGCGCCAGTGGCACCAGCTTTGGGTGATGCCCAGTACCAGCGGCGATGCATTTCCGGTTTCCTATGGCGATTGGGATGAGACCTATGTGCGGTGGTCCGGGGATGGACGGACGCTCGCCTTTATTTCCAATCGCAGCGGCAATACCGAACTGTGGTTACAGACTATGCCCGGCGGCCTTCAGCGGCAGTTGATCGCTCGCGAGCGAATTTTCATTCGACCCCACGCGCGGGTTTCGTTGCGCGTTGTCGACCCGACTGGTGCCCTCACTGCGGCGCGGGTTTCGATCACTGACACTGCCGGCAGGTTCTATTCCGGACTTAGCTCATGGATATCCGCCGACACCGCTTTCGACCGGACCGAGCGGCCGTTCGAAGCCCACTACTTTCCGACTGCGGGATCGGACCAGGTGGAAGTTCCCCTGGGAAAAATCAACATTGAAGTCATGAAGGGATTCGAATACGCCTTGGAGCATCGAACGCTAGACGTGGGCGAAGGAGATCAGCGCCTGGAGATCCGGTTGTGTCCGCTTGCATCCATCCCGACAGATCATTCCGGACGCTGGGTTAGTGCGGACGTACACGTGCACATGAATTATGGCGGCACCTACCGCAACGCTCCCGCACATCTGTTGCAGCAAGCCCAGGCTGAAAATCTGGCGGTGGTGAGCAACTTGATCGTAAATAAAGAGCAACGCATTCCCGACATCGTCTACGCCGGAAAGCGCACCGACCCGGTATCCAATGGGCAGACCCTGGTGGTGCACGGCCAGGAATTTCACACCACTCAATGGGGTCATCTGGACCTGTTAAACATTCGCGACAATATTCTTTTGCCTGGATATGCGGGCTACCCGGACACCGCAGCGGCCAGTCTTCTGCCCATGAATGCGGACATCAGCGACCGGGCCCACGCGCAAGGAGCGTTGGTCGGTTACGCGCATCCATTCGACGAAGACCCCGCGCGAATTCCACGAACGCAGGAAGACACACCGGAAGAGTTCGCAGCCGACGTCGCGTTGGGCAAAGTGGACTTTCTGGAGGTGGTTGGATTCGACGATTACCGGTCCACTGCGGAGGTTTGGTACCGGATGCTGAATTTGGGCTTTCGAATCCCGGCCGGTGCCGGAACCGATGCCATGGCCAACTTCGCCTCATTGCGCGGCCCGGTGGGAACCGATCGGGTGTACGCGTGGGTACCAAATGGTCCGCTACAAGCGGAACCTTGGCTGGACGCATTGAAACACGGAAAAACTTTTGCTAGCAACGGTCCGCTGCTGGATTTTTCGCTGGGTGGCCAGCCAATCGGTGGCGAGCTAAAACTCAGTACTCCACGAACCGATGTTCGGTACCTGGTGTCGTTACGTTCGATCGTTCCCGTCGATCATCTGGAATTGGTATGCAACGGTAAAGTCGTTCAGGCGTTTGCGCTAAATGGCGAGCGAAAGTCGACCCAACAAACTGGAACGCTGACGCTGCACGACAGCGGCTGGTGCCTTGTCCGGGCTTCCAGCGAAAAAGCGGAATACCCGGTTCTGGACAATTACATTTATGCCACCACCAGTCCGGTCTACGTATCCATAGCCGGACAAATACCTCGTTCGCCCGAAGATGCCAAGTATTTTATGGATTGGATCGATCGCACCATCGCTATAGCCGAAAGATATCCGTATTGGAATTCTCCGGAGGAAATGAAGCGGGCGGTTGCGAAGTTGCGTGAAGCACAACACCTATACGAACGCCTTCGGTGAGCACCAGCGGCGATCCGGTTGCCAACCAGCCGCCGAGTCGAATCGGGATAGGGGAGACGGTTGCCCGTCCTCCCCTCCCACACGACCGGACATGCGGGTCCGCATCCGGCGGTTCGGCGGGTTGAACTAACCATGAGCCGTGAGCTCGGGAAGTCCGAGCGAGGCGA
>Ga0302324_100004721_pt1 | contig 30046 bp, 25 predicted proteins | sample Palsa_T0_1_FD_201949 | JGI IMG/M metagenome (GOLD analysis project Ga0302324, IMG submission 201949) | Peat permafrost microbial communities from Stordalen Mire near Abisko, Sweden - Palsa_T0_1 | ecosystem: Environmental > Terrestrial > Soil > Palsa > Peat permafrost | place: Sweden: Abisko...
GGCAATTCGCAATAAACTCGACAACGGAAAGCCGACGCAGGATACGGCGATTGCGAACGAATTCGAGTTGTATCATCCGCGCGTGGCGGCGGCGGATTTTGTTTTGGGGATTAAGGCAACCATCGCGTTTCTGACCCGATTGCCGGATATCCGCCGGGCGATGCCCAATGCGCGGTTTGTGGCGTGTGTGCGCGATCCGCTGGACACCATCGCATCGTGGAAAGGGACGTTCAGCCATTTGCGGGAGGCGGACGTTCGCGGTCCGAATGTGGGGAATCCGAATGATCCGTGGATTTCGGGAGGTCGGCGAAAACAGCTTTTGGAGATCGCCAATATCCCCGAAGTCGCATCGCGCCGGGCGGCATGGTGGGCGTATCTGGCGGGCCTGATATTGGAGAATCGGGAGCATTTGATTCTGGTGCGCTACGAAGATGTGGTAGCACAACCGCGAAAAATTTTGGATGAAATTCTTTCCGGCTGGCCCGGGGGAAATGAAATCGAGCCGATTGAGCCGTCGCAAATTCGCCGACGGAACGAGAATCTTGATGCCGCCGACATCGCCGCGGCGCGCTCGCTTTGTTCCGCCGCCGCCGATGCGCTGGGGATCGGATGGAGAGGCGCACGGTGAAACGCTGGATGACCGCCGCCGAGCATTGGCTTTACGCCAATCAATTGAAATCCACCGATAGGCTTTCGCTGCCGGATTTTCTGGGGATCGGAGCACAAAAATCCGGCACATCCTGGCTGCACCTGAATCTCCGTCAGCATCCGGATGCATTTTTGCCGGAGTTGAAGGAGCTGCATTATTTCGACCAAAGATTTCAGGAGCCGCTGGCGACTTATGCGAAATATTTTTCCCCGGCGAGGAACCGAATCAAGGGGGAAATTACGCCGGCGTATGCGATTTTGCCAGTGGAGCACATCCGCTATATCCGCGCGGTGATGCCGAACTTGCGGCTGATTTTTCTGATGCGCAATCCGATTGAGCGCGCCTGGTCCCATGCGGTGATGATTCTGGTCACGCAGGCGGGCCGGGAATTTGCGGATGTTTCACCCGCCGAGTTCATCGAACATTTTCGCAGCGAGGCGAATCTTTCGCGCGGGGATTATCAGACGGTTATTGAAAACTGGCTCAGCGTTTTCGATAGCGAGCAGCTTTATCTCGGATTGTTCGAGCGAATCGCCGATCGGCCGATCGAACTGCTGCGCGAGATTTTCCGGCATCTGGGGTTGCGCGAGGATGTGAATTGGGAAGAATTCCCGTACCGGGAGAAAGTGTATGCCGGGCCGGGGATTGTCATGCCGGAGGAATATCGCGGGATTTTGCGGGAGCTGTACGCTCCGAAAATCCGGAGGCTGAGGGGGATTCTGGGGCCTTGCGTGGATGAGTGGCTGCTTGATTCAGGATCGCAAAATGTGTAGCGTCCGCCCGTGACTTCCGAGGGAACGCCAACCGAACCCGCCCCCGCCAATCGGTCGCTTTGCATCTGCATCCTGGGCATGCACCGCAGCGGGACATCGGCCTTGACCCGGCTGGTGAATCTGCTGGGCGTCGATCTTTCCGATGATCTGATTCCCGCGCGGCCGGACAATCCGAAAGGATTTTGGGAACACCGAAAAATCGTCGAGTTGCACGATGAATTGCTTGATGGGATCGGGTCCTCCTTCGATGATTTTCTGCCATTGCCCGGTGGGTGGCTGGAATCGGAAAAAGCGAGCGACATTCGCCGGCGGCTGGTGGAAGTCATTCAAACCGATTTCGGAAATTCGCCGCTGTGGGGATTCAAAGACCCGCGGACTTGCCGGCTGCTGCGGATGTGGGATGGCGTGTGGCGGGATGTGGGGGCGGAAGGAAGATTTGCAATTCTGCTGCGCAATCCGGCGGAGATCGCTCAATCGCTCTTCCGGCGGGACGGAATGGCGCTCAATAAATCGCTGTTGTTGACTCTGCGATATTTGCTCGATGCCGAGCGCAACACACGATCCGGCCGGCGGGCCATAGTCAGCTACGATCAGCTTCTGGCTGATTGGCGCGGGACGATCGCGCGCATCGGCGAGGAGCTGAATGTCGTCTGGCGAAAAACCGCCGGGGAGATCGAAGCCGATGTTGCGGGATTTCTGGATTCTTCCATGCGGCATCACACGGCTGATGATGATTGGGTGGCAACACTTCACAAGGAAGGTGCGGATGAGCAGATTCTCAATTGGATCGCGCAGGCACATAAAATCATGCGGAATAGCGGCGCGATCGACTCGGGCGGGCTCGATCGGATATCGGCTGAATTGGAGAGCAATTCCCCGAGGCTTACCGGTTGGCGGGATTTCCCGTCGCCGAATCGCCGGGTGATGCAACTGGAGGAGTGGTCGAGGAAGCTGGAAAAAGAGCGGGACGAATTGCGGCGGGGAATCGAATATCTCAAATCGCAACTCGACGAACGCAACGCCGCCTACGCAAAACTGGAAACCTGGACGAATGAGCTGGACGCGGGGAAGCAATGGCTGCAGGATGACCGGGAAAAGGTCCTTGCGGAACTGGAGCGATACAAAGAGCAGTGCCAATCGCTGGAAAAATGGTGCGCGGAGATCGACGCCCATCGCCTCAAACTTCTGGCCGAGAAGCAGGCAATGGAGAAGGCCAGCCAGCCCATCGAGCCTGACGGGCGATGATGAGAATCTCCGTCACCATGGCGACGTACAACGGCGGCCGCTGGCTGGTGGAGCAATTGGATTCGCTGGCGGATCAGACGCGGATGCCGGATGAGCTGGTGGTTTGCGATGATGGGTCGACGGATTCGACCCCTGACATTCTTCGCGAATTTGCAGGGCGCGCGCCATTTCCGGTTCGTATTTTTATTCAGCCCAATCGGCTGGGTGTCACGGGCAATATGCAATCGGCAATTGCCGCGGCGGATGCGGATGTGATCGCCCCCTGCGATCAGGATGATGTCTGGCATCCGGATAAATTGGAGTTGTTCGAGAAAGCTTTCGCGGCCGAGGCGGAATTGGATATGGTGTTTTGCGATGCGGATGTAGTTGGGGAGGAATTGGAGCCGATGGGGTATTCGCTTTGGGATGCGGTGGGGTTTGATGTTTGTGCGCGCCGCCGCGCCCGCCGAGATGGATTGGCTTCAATCCTGGTGAAATTCAATGTTGTTACTGGAACTGCGATGGCGTTCGCATCGCGTCGGCGGGATCTGATTCTTCCTATTCCGGGAGAATGGCTGCACGATGGCTGGATCGGAATGCTTTTGGCCGTTGCCGGTCGATGTAAGTGGATCGAGAAACCCCTGCTGGCTTACCGCCAGCATCCGCATCAGCAGATCGGCGCGGCCAATCGCTCGTGGCGGCAACAGATTCAGGTGGCCCGCAAGATGGACGCGGCTTATTTCGACTGCTTGGCGCGTAATTTTCAGGAGTGCCTCGAGCGACTCCAGCAGCGGAACGCGACGATTTCTCCAAAGGAACGGAAAATGCTTCGGGAAAAGATCGAGCATTGCCAGGCCCGCCGCGACATGCGACACAGCGCTCTTGGCAAGCCGATTGCCGTTACGCGAGAGCTATTGCGCTGTCGATACGGCCGATTATCGCTCGGCTGGAAGAGCGTCATGCAGGATTTGCTGCTCACCTGACCTACAGACCACAACTCGCTAAAATGCCGGTCGATTTTCAGAACCCATGACCCAAAACCCGCTGGATATTTGCCTCTGCACCGCCGATTTCGTCGGGCCCGTTCGTAACGGAGGGATCGGCACGGCTTATCATGCACTGGCGCGAACATTGCGCGAGGCGGGGCATCGTGTCACGGTGTTATATGCGCTGGGGGAATGGTGCGAACGCGGGGTTATTGGCGATTGGGTGGAACATTACCGCGCGGCTGGGATCGAATTTGTCCCCGTTCCCCGGTCGCGCGATGCGCTGGCGGCTTCGTCGCCGTATTTGAGAAATAGTTACGAAACATATCTGTGGCTGGCCGAGCAGGAATCGCGCGGCCGGCGATTCGATTTCATCCACTTCCACGAATGGCGCGGGTTGGGGTTTCACAGCACGCTGGCCAAACGGCAGGCGCTGAATTTCGCCGGGTCGGTCATTTGCATCGGAACGCATAGCCCGGAGCTATGGCATCTGGCGGGGATGAATCAGCGGCCGGCGACGCTGGAAGATTTGCAGGCGGATTTCATGGAACGAAGCAGCGTGCGCTGGGCGGATGCGGTTGTCAGCCCGAGCCAGTACATGCTGGACTGGATGCGCGAGCACGGTTGGATTTTGCCGAAGGCCGCGATGGTTCGACCGAACATTTTGCTGGATGCAAGGCCGATGCAGACGTTGGCGGAAGCGGGGACATCGCCGATTCAGGAGATCGTATTTTTTGGGCGGCTGGAAACGCGCAAGGGATTGCCGCTGTTTTGTGATGCAGTGGATCGGTTGCTGGCGGATACGACGTTCGTCGCGGCGCAGCCGAGATTGCAAATCACGTTTCTTGGCAAGGGGACACTAATCGATGGCGTCGCCAGCGCCAAATATCTGGATCGTCGCGGCAAATCCTGGCCATTGGCCCGGCGAATACTGGATGATCTGGACCATGCGGCCGCGATGAAATATCTGCGGCAACCCGGCCGATTGGCGGTGATGCCGTCGCTGATGGAGAATTCGCCGTACACATTGCTGGAATGTCTGGGGAATGGAATCGCCTGTTTGTGTACGGATCTGCCGGGGAATCGAGAATTGATCGCGCCGGCGGATGCGGAACGGATTGTTTTTCGGCCGACGGCTGCAGATTTGGCGGGCAAATTAAAATTAACCGTTGCATCCGGGCTGAAGCCGGCGCTTCCCTCAGTCGATCCACAATCTGTCCGGCAACAGTGGATTTCCTGGCATGAAGAATCGGTGGGAAAATTTCCCGGCCCGTTGGTCCCGGCCGAGAAGCCGCTGGTCACGGTTTGCATCGCCCATCGCAATCGGCCGAGCATGGCGGCGCAGGCGATTGAGTCGATTCGCCGGCAGGATTATCCGAATGTGCAGGTGGTGTTGGCGGATGACGGTAGCGACACGGCGGAGGCGACGCAGTTTTTGGCGGATTTGGAAAAGGAATTTGCCGAAAAAAAATGGAAGATCGTGCGGCAGTCCAACCGTTATCTTGGCGCCGCACGCAACGCGGCAGCCGCTGCTGCGGATGGGGAGTGGTTGCTGTTCATGGATGATGACAACTTCGCTGCTCCGGAGGAGATCAGCACATTTGTCACCGCTGCGCTGGCCAGCGGGGCGGATATGCTGACATGTCTGGCGGCCTGTTTCAAAGGCTCCGATGCGCCGGTGATGGGGACGACCGAGCGGGAAATCTGGTTGCCATTGGGCGGGGCGGTGGCGGTTGGAGTTTTCCTGAATCTCTATGGTGACGCCAACGGATTGGTGCGGCGCGCGGTGTTCGAGAAACTCGGTGGATACACCGAAGATTTCGGCGTGGGGCATGAGGATTGGGAACTTTACGCCAAGGCCGCGCTGGCGGGGCACACCGTTGCCGTCGTTCCGCGACCGTTATTCTGGTATCGCGTTCATTCCACGAGCATGCTGCGGACGACGAGCCATTACATCAATCACATGCGGAGCCTGCGGCCGTATGTGGATAATGTCGGACCGGAATTGAGCCAGGCATTGATGCTGGCGCAGGCGATGTTTTTCGGCCAGGGCCGCGAAGCGCCGGCGACATCGGCCCAAGCCCCGCCGCCGCCTCGACCGCAGGTCGCCGCGCCGCCGTTATCGCCGGATCAGAATGGCGAAAATCCGCAGGCGCTGGTGGATGAATATTGGGATTCCTTCAGTTGGCGATTGACGGGCGTGGGACGCCGGATGTTCGCGGGATTGCTCGGCAAGCCCAACGCCAGCCGGCCGCTGGTGACCAATCGGCGAGAGGCAATGATCGCGATTGAAAACATCCGGCGGTCGATTAGTTGGGAAGCCACCGGACCATTGCGAGCGATCGGCCGAGTCCTGCACGCATTTCGGCATCGATCCAACGGTTCGGCCGACTAGAGCACCGTCTAAAGCGCTTTTGTCACACAATGCGAGTATAAATCCCTCGGCCGCATGCGAATTCTGCTGACCGTTCACCAATTCCTTCCAGAGTATTCAGCCGGCACGGAGATTGTTGCGTACAGCGTAGCGCGAGAATTGATCGCTCGGGGGGATCAGGTCGAGATCGTCACCGGATTTCCCGGGCCGGTGACATTAGGGCTAGAACAGGCGCGGTTTGACCGGTACGAATATCAGGGAATTCCGGTCCATCGGTTCATTCACACCTACGAACCAATGGGCGGCGAATCGAACATCGCGGTCCTGGAGCATAACAACCCGCTGGTGGGTGGATTCTTTCAGCAAATCCTGCGGGAATTCAAGCCGGATTTGGTGCATGCGTATCATCTGGCCCGGCTTTCGGTGTCGCCGCTGGAGGAGTGCGCGCGGGCGGGGGTGCCGGTGGTTTGTACGGCGACGGATTTCTGGTTTATCTGCCCACTCTCGCAACTTCTGTTGCCGGGGAACAAGCTCTGTCGCGGGCCGTCATGGAATGCGGCCAACTGCATTCGGCATTTGGCGGTAGTGCAGAAGGACAATCTCCTTCGTCGGATTTTTTACCGGATGCCGGACTGGCTGGTGGGATCGGTAGTGGCTTATATCCGCCGGGGCTGGTTTCCGCCGACGCAGTTCAATCCGCTGGTGAAGGCGATGTCGGCTCGGCCGGAACTTTTGCGCCGGCGATTGAAGGATGTGAAAAAAATTCTTGTGCCGTCGAAAACAGTGCGCGATCTGCTGGTCGGAGCGGGGTTGGATGCGGCCAATGTGATCTTGTTTCCTTACGGCATTGATGTTGAGCACATCCCCCGCGTTGGAGGGAAAGGTGAAGCCCCCCGACTTCGCGTCGGCTTCATCGGGACGCTGGCATCTCACAAGGGACCGACTGTGCTCGTGGATGCGATCCGCCGCCTCTCGCCCGATGTCCCGATTGATTTGTCGCTATACGGCAGCGGCAATCCAGCGAACCCGTATGTCAACAAACTTCGGTCGGATGCCGGCGCTGAAGCGCGCATTCGCTTTCTTGGCGCATTTGACAACCGGAAGGTGGGCGAAATCCTGGCGGAATTGGATGTCCTGGTCGTGCCTTCCCTTTGGTATGAGAATACGCCGATGGTGATTTACGAAGCCCAGGCGGCCGGGTGTGTGGTAGTGGCCAGCGATTTGGGCGGCATGTCGGAAATGATCCGCGCGGGTGAAGATGGGTTGTTGTTTCCTCCCGGGGATTCGGCGGCGCTGGCACAAGTTCTCAAAAATCTTTGCGAAGACCGGCCGATGGTTGCGCGATTGGCGACAAATGCGCCTCGGCCGTTGTCGGTGAAGGATCAAGTGACGCGCCTGCAGGGCATCTATCGCCAAATTCTTGGGCTTTGAGCAAATCGAGCCAATTTTTCTTGGAAAAATAAACGATTTCGCATAAAAGCGTCAACGCCGGGCGGATTAACGGGGTTTAACAGAATAAGGTTGGCCGGATTATGTGAATCCGGTAGATTCTTCCTACGGCAATGACATTTCTGACCCGAACATTCCGAGTTCCCCCCGGTGGAGCGTCGCTGCCGGTTCAGAGGGAACTCCCGATTCGCGAAACGACCGCCGCGCCCACCGAAATACCGCAGCCCCAGCCCATCGCCCCCGCTGTCGGCAAAAAGCTCATCCTGATTCCCGCCTTCAACGAAAGTAAATCGGTGGCCAAACTCGTCCAGCGGCTGAACAAACTTTTGCCGGATTTTGACATTCTGGTGATCGATGATGGGTCCACGGACGATACCGTTCGCCAGGTGCCGTCGAATACCACCGTCGTCAGCCTGCCGTTCAATCTGGGCATTGGGGGGGCCATGCAGACTGGATATCGCTTTGCCGCCCTTCATGGATACGATGTCGCGGTGCAAGTCGATGGCGACGGCCAGCACCGGCCCAGCGAGGTGCGCAAGCTCGTCGAGGCCCTGCAAACTTCCGGGGCCGATCTGGTAGTGGGATCAAGATTTTTGGTTCCCAATACTTTTGTGCAATCGTTCACCCGCATGAACGGCATTCGGGTGCTGAGCATTTGGATTTGGATTCTCAGCGGGCTGAAGATCACCGACTGTACCAGCGGTTTTCGGGCGGTGAATCGCCGGGTGATTCGGGCGTATGCCCATTGGTATCCCGAGGATTACCCCGAGCCGGAAGTTGCGCTGCTGTTGCATCGCTCCAAATTCCGAGTCATTGAGATTCCCGCCCTGATGCGCCGGCGAATGTACGGCAAAAGCAGCATTAGCCTGGCGCGCGGGTTTTTTTATGTGTTGAAAGTCAGCGTGTGTCTGCTGCTGGACATGGTGCGAGAACCCTGGCCCAGCGGGAAAATCGGTTCGCCATGAATTTTAATTTCCCATGATTCCCCGTTTAATTCTCGTCATCTTCGGCGCTGCCGTGCTGACCATCGCCTTCCGGCGCATGCGCGGGTATCGACTCAAGGAGCGGTACATGCTCCTGTTCACCTTCACTGGCTTGCCGTTCTTTGCGCTGGCGATCTGGCCCGCTGCTGTTGGTTGGGTGGCGCAAAAATTGCAAATCGCCTACCCGACGGTTTCCGTTCTTTGCGTGACGGCATTTCTGATTTTGATGGTGATCGAATTGCTCACCATCGTGAGCCTGCAGGATCGCAAAATCTCCACGCTGGCGCAGATCGTCGGCATCATGATGGAAAAACACGGCATGAGCGACCGGCCCAACTATGAGGCCCCCGCTCAGGCGCCCATCGCACCAACCGCCAATGAACCCCAGCGAATCCCCTGATCGCCGCGCGCCATCGGTATTCGTGCTGATCGTCTGCTACAACGGCCGCGATCATCTTGCGGATTGCCTCAATTCGATTGTGGCCTCCGATGACAGGGGAATTCATCCGCAGATTCTGGTTGTCGATAACGCCAGCACCGATGGAAGCGCCGAATTTCTCCGTGAAAATTTCCCACAAATCGAATTGCTGCAATTGAAACGAAATCTTGGCTTCGCCGGCGGGAATAATGCGGGTTGGCGGTTCATTCTTGAACATCACCCCGATGTTGATTATGTCACTCTGCTCAATCAGGACACCGTCGTGCAAAGCGGGTGGCTCGCGGAACTGGCCGGATATCTGCATAACCGCCCGGCCGTCGCCGCCGCACAGGCGAAAGTCATGCTTTGGCCGCAGCGCGAGCTGATTAACACCGCAGGCAATCATTCGCATTTTCTCGGTTTCGGATTCGTCAGCGGCTATGGTCAACCAACCAGCGAGCGATTCGAGCATGTGGCGGAGATCGACTTTCCCTCCGGCGCCGCGGTGATGATCCGGGCCTCGGCGTTGCGGCGCGCGGGATTATTTGATGACCTATTTTTCCAATATCTCGAAGATGCCGACCTCGGGTGGAAACTTCGCCAACTCGGTTACCGCATCGCCTTCGTTCCCTCGGCCGTTGTCTGGCACAAATACGCCTTTCAGCGCGGCTATCCGTTTTATTTTCATTTGGAACGCAACCGCTGGTTTCTGCTGGCGACGTATTACAAAACGCCGACTTTGCTGTTGCTCGCGCCGGCATTGGCGGCCATGGAGGCCGGGCAATTTTATTTCGCCTGGCGCAATGGCCGGTTTCTCCAGAAGCTGAAAGCATGTCTATTTTTTCTTCGTCCGGAAAATCTGGCCCGTCTGCTGGATCGCCGGCGTCAGGCCCAGCGATGCCGGCGGATCGGCGACCGCGCGTTTGTCGCCCCATTCAGTGGCCGGATCGATTTTTCTGAGTTGCGCAGCGATCTGCTCAAATATGTCGGTAATCCGCTATTGGCCGGCTATTGGCGGATTGCGCGGAGTTTGATTGTCTGGTGAATCGGTTCAGGTGAAATATTTTTGCAATGGCTTCACGCCCCAGCCGGTCTTTTTGATCGCCGAGATCGACTTCACCGCTGCTGCGGCGGCGGTCAGGGTCGTCAGGATCGGCACACGATACTGCACGCTCATCGCCCGGATTTTCCCCTCATCGGTTGCCGGCCCTTTTTTCGTCGGCGTGTTGATGATGAGCTGCAGTTTTCCGTTCTTGAAAAGGTCCTGAATATTGGGCCGGCCCTCGGACAATTTGCTGATTCGCGTCGCGGGGATGTCGTTCCGCGAAAGGGCCGCGTGAGTGCCGCCGGTGGCCAGAATCGAAAAGCCTTCATCCACCAGCGCCTTGGCGATGGGGATGATCGCTTCCTTGTCCTGTTCGCGGACGGAGATGAACACGTTTCCGCCGAATGGCAAAACTGTTCCCGCGGCAATTTGCGATTTGGCGAAGGCGTGGGGGAAATCGACATCGATTCCCATCACCTCGCCGGTCGAACGCATCTCGGGTCCCAAAATGATATCCACGCCCGGGAATTTGCTGAATGGGAACACCACTTCCTTCACCGACACGTGTTTCGGATCGGGCAGTTCACGCACGCCCAGCTCGGCGATGGATTTTCCCGCCATCACCTTGGCCGCGATTTTCGCCCACGGAACGCCAGTCGCCTTCGACACAAACGGCACGGTCCGGCTGGCGCGGGGATTCACTTCAATCACAAAAATCTCGCCATCGCGGATCGCATATTGCACGTTCATCAATCCCCGCACCCGCAGCGCCTTGGCCAATTCCTTCGTCTGCCGTTTCAGCTCCGCGACGATTTCCTTTGACAGCGAATATGGCGGCAACGAGCAGGCGGAATCGCCGCTGTGAATGCCGGCTTCTTCGATGTGTTCCATGACGCCGATGACGATGGCCTGGCCCAGATCGGTCGAGCCGGCCGGGTCGTAATCCGCCAGACAATCCACATCGCATTCGGTGGCGGCGTCGATGAATTTATCCACCAGGATCGGGGCGTTGGCGATGGTCGATGCCTCGACCGCATGGGCCATGTAATAATTCAGTTGATCCTCATCGGAGACGATTTCCATCGCCCGTCCGCCAAGCACGAAGCTGGGGCGAACGAGGACGGGATATCCGATGCGATGCGCGATCTCGCGCGCCTCGGCAACGGAACGCGCGATGCCGTTCTCCGGCTGGCGCAGGCCGAGTTTTTTGAGAAGATCCCGAAATTGCTCGCGATCTCCGGCGGCGTCGAGGGAATCGACGGTGGTGCCGAGGATGGGAACGCCGACTTCCATCAATCCGCGCGCGAGGTTCAGGGGCGTTTGTCCGCCGAATTGGACGATGACGCCCTTCACAAAGCCCACGGATGGCAATCCGTGGGCATTCGCAAACGGCCCCCCGTTCAATCGTTCACAGATATTCAAAATATCCTCATGCGTCAACGGCTCGAAAAACAGCAGATCGCTCGTATCATAATCCGTCGACACCGTTTCCGGATTGGAATTGATCATGACCGATTCGATCCCCAATTCTCGCATGGCGAACGCCGCCTGGACGCAGCAATAATCGAATTCGATCCCCTGCCCAATCCGATTCGGCCCGCCGCCGATGATGATGACTTTGGGTTTGTCGGTCAGGCGGATTTCGTCTTCAACGACGGATTTGCCGTTGACGGTGAACGGCGTCTCATAGGTCGAATAATAATACGGCGTAGCCGCTTCGAATTCGGCGGCGCATGTGTCAACGAGTTTGTATACTGGCGCAACGCCGAGGTGTTTTCTAGCGAAGCGAACGGTCGAAACAGGCATATCCATTGATTTAGCTAACTGCACATCGCTGTATCCCAATTCTTTTGCTTTTTGCAAAAACGGTTTGAGAATGCCATGTGAAGCGACCAGTTCCATACCTTTTGCGTTTGCCGCTCGAACACGGCCGGTCACATCCAAAATCTCATTCTCAAATTCCACCAACTCCTTCATCTCCGCCAAAAACCACGGATCGATATTCGTCAGCTCATTAATCCGCTCGATGCTCCAGCCCATCTTCATCGCGTAGCGAATGTAATACAGCCTCCCCTGGCTCGGCACGGCCAGTTTTCTTCGCAGCTTTTCCTCGGGGATGGGCCAATCCGAGCCGCCCTTGAGGGATTTGTCGTTGGCATCCAGGCCAAACCCAAAGCGTTTGACTTCCATGCTGCGGATGCCTTTTTGCAGGGCTTCTTTGAATGTCCGGCCGATGGCCATCGCTTCGCCGACGCTTTTCATTTGCGTCGTGAGCGTTTCATCGGCGTCGGGAAATTTTTCAAACGTCCAGCGCGGGATTTTGATGACGCAATAGTCGATCGTCGGTTCGAAGCAGGCGCTGGTGTAGAGATTCCATTTGCCGTCTTTGCTTTTTTTGCTGGTGATATCGTTGGGCAATTCGTCCAGCGTGTACCCCACCGCCAATTTCGCCGCGAGTTTTGCGATCGGATATCCCGTCGCCTTCGACGCCAGCGCGCTGGAGCGCGACACTCTTGGATTCATCTCCACGACGATCATCTCGCCATTTTTCGGATCGATGGCAAATTGAATATTGCTCCCGCCGGTCTCAACACCCACCGCTCGGATGACCGCGATGCTGGCATCGCGCATGCGCTGATATTCCTTGTCAGTCAGCGTCTGGATCGGCGCAACCGTGATCGAATCGCCGGTGTGCACGCCCATCGGATCAACATTTTCAATCGAGCAGATGATGACGACGTTGTCGTTCTTGTCGCGCATCACCTCCATCTCGAATTCTTTCCAGCCGATGACGGATTGCTCGATGAGCACCTCAGTGACGGGCGAGGCATCGAGGCCGCGCTGGACGATGGTTTCGAATTCTTCGATGTTGTAGGCGATCCCCCCACCGGTGCCGCCGAGGGTGAAGGCCGGGCGGATGATCAGCGGGAGGCCGATCTCTTCCAGCACCCGCCGGGCGTCGGCCATGTTGTGAACCACACCCGACAGCGGCACTTTCAGACCGATTTTAATCATCAAATCCTTGAACACCTTACGATCTTCGCCGCGGTTGATGGCCTGGCGGTTGGCGCCGATCATTTTGACGCCGAATTTCTCGAAGATTCCTTTGTCGTAACAGGCGACGGCGGTGTTCAGGCCGGTTTGGCCGCCGAGTGTTGGTAGCACGGCATCCACCGGTGTTCCCGCATTTTTCTGATCCGCAAGAATTTTCTCCACGGCCTCAGGCGTGATCGGCTCGATATACGTGGCATCGGCGAACTCGGGATCGGTCATGATGGTGGCGGGATTGCTGTTGATCAGGACGATGCGGTAGCCCTCTTCCTTGAGCGCCCGGCACGCCTGGACGCCGGAATAGTCGAACTCGCAACCCTGGCCGATGACGATTGGGCCGGATCCGATGATAAGGATCGAATGGATGTCAGTTCTTTTGGGCATGAAACAGCTTCGTTCCGGACAAAAGTCGGGGTAATGTACAAATCACCGATGGGTTTTCCAATTCGCAATGCGCGAAGCCCACGGATTGCTATCCGTGAGCTTTTATGAGTGCGACGACGCCGTTTATCGTTCTGCATCATGGATTGATGGGCGGGGCGCGACTTGGGCGCTTGAGTTTGTCTACCTATCGCGGGTTGGATCGGCTGATCGCCCGCGGTGGCTATCGCGTGGCCGTCTCCGGCGTTCATCCTTGCGCGGGCATCGACAAGCGCGCGGGGCAACTGCGGCAATGGATTCTGGACAATCGTGATCTGCTCGGCGAGCAGCGCATCATTCTCGTCGCCCATTCGCTCGGCGGTCTGGATGCGCGGTACATGCTCGCGCGGCTCGGCATGGCGGAGCGCGTGCAGACGCTGCTGACCATCAGTGCCCCGCATCGCGGCAGTCCGTATGCGGATTATTGGTTCAAACATTTCTGGCGGCGGCTGCCGGTGCTGCGGATATTGCAGGAGATCGGACTGGATTTGCGGGCGATCTCCAATCTTACCACGGAGAACTGCACTCGATTTAATGAAGAGATTACCGATGTGCCGGGGGTGAAATATTTTTCTATCTCCGGCGCGGTGCCGCGCAATCTGGTGATGGCGTTTGGGCGAAAATCTTGGGATATCGTCAATGCCGTTCAGGGGGCAAACGATGGACTGGTGGCGGTGCAGAGCGCGATCTGGGCGACGCATCTGGGCACATGGGCGGCAGATCATTGGCAACAGGTGAATCGCAAAATCCCCCGCGCTCGCAATCTGGTTCCGGATATTTCGCCGTTTTATCTCGAAGCTCTGAAAACTGTCGCCGCGGAATCAAGGTGAGACTTCCACGCGTTTGCCGGTCGTAGTCGATTCGATCGCCGCAAAAACCATCGCAAGGCTTTTAATATTTTCGTGGCATTCGCCCTGGGGAATTGTCCCGGTTTTCAGAGCATGGAGGAATTCATGCAGCGAGCCGGCGATTCCCTGATGTTGCATTTCGCGGCATTTCTCGACGGTCTTCTTGCCGTTGACGGGATGCGCGATGGGTTCGCTGTCGCCGTCCCATTCGGCCGCGCCCTGCGGGCCATAGGCGCGCCACTGGCCCTGCCAGCTTGTCGTTAAACCTTCGGCGCACCAGCAGCCGCGGTATTCGTAGCGGAGATTTCCGGTCATGTGGAAAATGGCCGAGGCGCCCGCATTTCCCTTGAACCAGCTCCAGGGCGGATTGAATTCCTCGCAGTAAACGTCGATCGGATCGGTCCCGCTGATTTGCCGGGCGGCGTCGAAGGTGTGGATGGCCATGTCGATCAGCAGCGGATGGTCCATTTGCTTTCGAAATCCCTCGACGCGCGCGGGAAGAAAAAAATCGCTGCAAAGAACCGCCGGCGGGCCGACGTGTTTGCGGATCGCATCAGCAAACGCCACCGCGCGCGGATCGTAACGGCGGTGCTGGCTGATCATGTAAAGTTTTCCCCAGCGTTCGGAGGCCTGGATCATTTCGCGGGCATGCTGCATGGAATGGGCCATCGGCTTTTCGCCCAGCACCGCCGCCCCGGCTGCGAGCGAATCCAGCGTGACCTGGTGATGCGCTTCGGGGATCGACGCATCCACGACGAAATCGGGTTTGAGTTCCGAGAGAGCTTTGTTGAGATCGCCAAACGCCTTCACATCGGCAAATTTCAGATCGGCAATCGCCTTGCCTGCGGCGTCGGGCAGAATGTCCATCCAGCCGGCCAATTCCATATCCCGCCGACCATAGAGATTTCCCGCCCAGGCCCGTCCCATGCCCCCGGCCCCCACCAGCAATGCTCGCAATTTCGACACTGAAACCCCCTACGGCTGGCCGCTCGGCGAGGTCGCCGGCTGGGTGGCCAATTGCTGCAATCTCACCTGCGATGGCCGGGTCGCCGATTCGGCAACGGTTTGTTGCAACTGGCCCACGGAACGCAGCAGATTGAAATAGGCCGTCTTTTGCGTGAATTGTTCTTCGGTCAATTGAAGCTGGGTGGAAAGCAGCGTGTCCTGGGCGGTGAGCACATCGAGGTATGTTCCGCCGCCATTTTTGTAGAGTTGCTGGGCGGTGAAATAGGCATCGCGCGCAGCTTCCACCTGGATGGAGAGCTCGGCGAGCTGGGTGTGGGCGAGATCGAGATCGACGTAGGAGGTGGCGACATCCTGATCCACATTTCGCCGAAGCTGCGACTGCGTGAGCGCGGCCTGGCGGAAGAGCGACCAGGCCGCACGAACTTCCGCATTGATCAAGCCACCGGTGAAGATCGGCAAATTGCCAGTGACCGCGCCGTTCCAGACGTTGGAGGATGGATTGAATTCCTGATAGACGAAATAATTAAAATTGAGCGAAACAGACGGATAATACTGGCCGAATGCGACATCCACGGATTTTCGCGCCGCGCGCACGGCGGCGTCGGCGGCGAGCAAATCCTGCCGGGTTGATTCGGCCGTTGCTTCCCAATTTTCCAGATCCGGAATATCCGTGGGTGGATCGAAATTATCCTGCAGCGGATTGTTCTGAACCGGCGCATCCACGAGATATGCCAGCATGATCCGGCCCGTTTTCACGTTGGCAATGGACTGATTGAGCGACACTTTTGTTTGCGACGCTTGGGCCTGCGCCTGCGCCAAATCCAGCGGGCGGGCGGTGCCGACATTGACCTGGGCCTGGATGAAGTCCACATTGGCCTGCTGCACCTTGAGCGAGTTGGTTAGCACATCCACGGATTGTTCGCTGGTCAGGACGTCGTAATAGGCTTGGATAACATCCAGCAAAACCGTTTGCTGCATGTCCAGCAGAAGTTGTTTTTGCTGTTCGATGGTCTGATCCTGCGAGGCCAACGAGGAATAATCACGAAAGCCGTTGAAGACGTTCATGTTGGCGCTCGCGGGGGCGCTGAGATTGTGATTGGCCGTTCCCGGCGCGTCGCCGTGTGTGTCGAAAATGCTGTAAGTGGCGCCGAGGCTGACGGTCGGCTGAAAGTTGGCGAACTCCTCGTCCTTGGTAATAAGCGCCTGCAAATACGTTTCGCCTTGGATCGCCAATTTTTCGTCGTTGAGATTTGCCAGCCGCAGGGCGTCGGTGAGTGTGAGCACGCCGCCGCTTTCGAGATGCACGTCGGCGGGTTTGTCGCCGTCGAGCACCTTGCGGTATTGGGCGACATCTTTTTGCTGATTGACGCAACCGCCCAGAGCCAGCAGCGCGCCGAAAAGAGCGATAAGGCAGGAACGCCGCCGGAGGGATTTACTCATATCTCAGCGCCTCGATGGGGTCGAGCTTTGCAGCCCGTGTTGCCGGATAGAAGCCGAAGAAAATCCCCACGACGGCGGAGAATCCGACGGAGACGACGACGCTGGAAGTTGTGACGGTGGTTTGGAGGAATCCGGATTGGTCCACCAGATGCGCCACGCCGATGCCCATCAGCACGCCGACCATTCCACCCACGCCGCTCATGAGGATGGCCTCGACGAGGAACTGGCTGAGGATGTCGAATCCGCGCGCTCCGATGGCTTTGCGGATGCCGATCTCGCGGGTGCGCTCGGTGACGGTGACGAGCATGATGTTCATGATTCCGATTCCGCCGACCAGCAACGAAATCCCCGCGACCGCCCCAAGCAGGAAAGTCAGCGTGCGCGAGGTGCTCATGAATTGGTCGATGTTCGCCGCCTGGTTCTGGATGTTCACATCATCGGGCGCGCCAGGCTGAACCTTGTGGAGATTGCGCAGCTCCTGGGTGACGCTGTCCTGCACATCATCCAGATTGGAAATCTCATCCGCATCCACGTCGATCTCGCGGACATAGGTCAGTCCCATGAGGATATGCATCGCGGTGGTGTAAGGGACAAGAACCTGATCGTCGGGATTGAACCATCCCTGATCGCCCTTGGCCTTGAGCACGCCGATCACGCGGAAATTGATGCCGTTAACTTTGATCTCCTCCCCGACCGGATCGGACAGGCCGAAGAGATTGGTGGCGGTGACCGGTCCGAGAATGGCGACGCGCGACCAGTGATCGATTTCCGCATCATTGAAATTGCGACCGTGCTCGACCTCGAAATTGCGCATCGGCAAATACGTTGAGCTGGTGCCCGTGACGGTGGTCAGGGTGTTCTGGTCGAAATACTTGATCTGATAAGTCTTTCCAACCACCGGGGCGGCGGAGTGGAGATGCGGGATTTTCAGCAGCGATTTGGCGTCATCGACGGTAAGATTCTGCTGCGATCCCGACATCACGCCGCCAAATCCCCGCTGACCGGGACGGATGACCAGATAATTGGTGCCCATCGCGGTGATGCGGGTGAGAATCGACTGCTGCGCCCCGGTGCCGATCGCCAGCATGGCGATCACGGCCCCCACGCCGATGATGATGCCAAGCATCGCCAGAATGGAGCGAAGTTTGTTCGCCATCAGGCTCTTGAGCGCGACTTTGACGATCATCCAGAAAAGCATGCGGCGTCACTTCCCTACCAGCATTTCATCGTCCGAATCAGAAATCGCATGATCGATGGCCGGCGGCTCGGCAATCTTGCCATCGCGGAGATAAATTTCTCGCTGACAATGCGCGGCCACGGCGGCATCGTGGGTCACGACCAGAATCGTGCGGCCCTGTGCATTGAGAGATTTGAATAGTGCGAGAATTTCCTCGCCGGTTCGGCTGTCCAGGGCGCCGGTAGGTTCATCCGCGAGCAGGATGGAGGGATCAGTCACCAGCGCCCGAGCGATGGCGACGCGCTGCCGCTGGCCGCCGGAAAGTTGGTTGGGCTCGTGATGCGACCGATCCGCCAGGCCGACAATCTCCAGCGCCGCCTTCGCCCGCCGGGGGGCATCTTTGGCAGCGGCGTAATGGAGGGGCAGTTCCACATTTTCCAGCGCAGTCATGCGCGGCAGCAGATTAAAATTCTGAAACACAAACCCGATTCGACGATTGCGAACTTCCGCCTGCTGATTGGCGTTCATCCCCGACACATCCTGCCCCGCCAGGAAATATCTCCCCGCATCCGGCCGGTCGAGGCAGCCGACGATGTTCATCAGCGTGGATTTTCCGCTGCCGGAGGGACCACGGATGGCGACCATTTCGCCGGAACGGATGTGCAGGCTGACATCGTCCAGCGCGTGGACGGTTTGGCCGCCCAGAATGTAGGTCTTGACCAGGTTCTCCGCGACGATCATCCGCGCCCCCCGCCCGAGGGAGGCATGCGCAACGGCCGCGGTTGCTGCTGGCCTTGCGATGTCCATTTGTTCGACGCTTCGTTCTTGTAAACCAGAACCTGATCTCCTTCGTTAAGCCCAGAAACGATTTCAACGTTTTCCCCGTCGTTAATGCCCGTCACCACATCCTGATCGACGGAGGTATTGTCAGGTTTTTGGACCGAAACATAGGTCCGCTGATGCTGATGCACCACCGCCAGCATCGGCACCGTCAGCACGTTTTGCCGGGTATCCTCGATGATCTGCACGTTGGCGGTCATCTGCGGTTTGAGCAGCGATTTGTTGGCGCTGGTGACTTCGATCTTCACCTCGAAAGTCACGACGTTGCTGCTGGTCACGCCCTGCGGGGAAATGCGATTGACCACGCCCTCAAATTCCTTGCCGGGAAATGCGTCGGCGGTGATTTCCACTTTCTGTCCGACTATCACTCCACCAATGTCGCTCTCGTCCACGGTCGCAAGGACGAAAAGGCGGGAAAGGTCGGACAAAGTCATCACCGTTGTTCCACCACTGACGTTGCTGAGGGCCGAGGCAATGACGGTGCCGACGCCGATGGTTGTGGGGATGTCGGCGATCACGCCATCCATGGGGGCGGTGACGGTGCAGTAGTCCACCTGTTGTTTAGCATTGTTGACTGCGATCTGATCAAGCTGAACATCCGCCGCGGCCAGATTGATGTCCTCTTTTTTGGTTTCCAGCGCCACTTCCTGGCTTTTGATCTGCTCCTCGGCGATCTTCGCCGCCTCCAAAGTATCTTCCGATTGGGCAGCATCCGATTCGGCCGTTTCGTAATCCTCCTGCGATGTCAACTTCTGATCGAATAAATCGCGCTGCCGATCGGCCTTGCGCTGCATATTGGTGCATTGAATTTCAGCTGATTCCAGGTCCGCTTTGGCCTTTTCTTTGGCGGTGGCTAAGTCCAGTTCGCCCTGCTCTTCGGCCTGTTTCGCTTCAATCAAGCGCGAGTTGGCTTCGTCCAACGTTGCCTCGGCTTGTTGGAGAAGGATGTTCTCATCCGTCGGGTCCAACTTCATCAACAAATCGCCCTTCTTGACCTGGGCGGAAATGTCGTACGGCATTTCCATAACCTGCCCCGAAGCCTGGCATTTAATCGCCACGTCCAGATTCGACGAAATCTGCCCCGGACTCTGCACGAATTGGGTGAGGTCCCCGCGCTGGACCGTGGCCACATACACATCATCCGGCAATTGCGATGCTTCTTCCGCGCGAACACGACGCTCGTGCAGATAAAATCCTCCGCCCGCGGCCGATCCAACGACCACCAGCACGATGACCAGCACCCACATTCGACTCATGTACGGTCACTTCCTATCGCGGCCAGGACGAATTCGGTAATGTGTTCGTTGAGCGTTGCCGCCTCCACTCCGCTCGGGCTGTATAGCATAACCGCCCGAACCATGGATGGAAGATACACCGCCGTCCATTCTGGCCTTTTGTCCGTAAACTCGCCTGCAGCAACGCCTTGGCGAATGGTTCCCTCGATCAGCCCAGACAATTCCTGCCGCTTGATATCCCAATCACTGGACGCGTCAGGCACGCCGGCGGTCCGCATAACTTCAAATAATTGAGGGTGTTGGATCGCAAAATCCACCACGCCCCGGATGATAAGACGCAACCGATCCCGAAAGTTGCGAGATTCCGATCCCAGCCGTTCACCCAGCCGTTTGACCAGTTCCGCCAGCCCGTCGTACACCAGACTGTAATACAGGTCTTCCTTGCTTTTGAAGTAGATGTAAACAGTTCCCTTCCCGATGCCCGCCGCGGAGGCGACATCGTCGAGGCGAACTTTATGGAAAGGCTGCTCGGAAAAGAGTTTAGCGGCAGCCTGGATGATGGCCCGGCGCTTGTTTTCATCACGTAATCGCATAGGTTTTCACAAATCTATCGCAGATATCGGGAGATGCCATTACGGCAATATCCGTACATTGTCACTGTTTTCGGAAATGCTCACTCGATCAGGGTTTGTCGAAACTATATACATTTCCGCTGGCAGTCAAAGTGGATTGCCATTGATTGCCCGGAATGCCGTAGAAATTGGCGAATCCCATCATTCCGCTGTCCGATTGGATTGGCCCGACGGAGAGGAGGAAATAATCTCCATCGAAGACCTTCTCCGATGTGCTGATGAAGTTGTCGTTGCCTGAGATGGTGCTGGTTGCGGTTGGAAACGAGATCATGCTGATCGGGTCATCACCCAACATCCAGCGAATGGCGATGAAGGGGTCATAAGTGGCGCCAAACGCGGGATTGGAAATTGGATAGGCGGTGGACCCAAACAGGCTCGAATCCCGCATGTCCCAGATGGCATTGTCCATTTCGGTATCGTCCCGGGCTCCAGCGATGGTGTCCAAACTACCCGGCGTTGAGACACCCATAAGCGGCCCGGCTTTCACAATAACCCCGGATGGGGCGGCTGTGCTTGTGGTACCCGTGTACGAATCATTCAGTCGATTGGAAATCGGCCCGAACCGCGTGAAGTATTGAATCGGATTTCCCCAGCGATCTGCCAATTGCGGCCAGATCGGCACGTTGGAACCCGATGTCCAAAAAGTGTCACCAGCCTTGTCTTTTGTCCAGATCACCGTGAACTTGTCTTCAGGAAGATAATTTGGCCAGACCTTGCCAGTGCACGTGCGAATTACGGCCACAGTGTTCGTGTAGGGTGGGTTTGAAGTGGTATGTCCGTACTGTAGTTGTGTGCCAGAGAACAACGGTAGCGTTGTGGTCGGCGTACTCGGTGTGCCCGGTGGCCCCGTGTACACGCCTACACTCTCTTCCTCATACATACTCGGCGATAGCGTGACGTACACGGGAATGGGGCTTCCATTGGGGCCTATCGGCCATTGGTATTGGCTGGTCGTGGGGTTGTACCAACTTTGTGGGAGTGCGGCGACCGTCACGGACGAACCGCCTGCCGATGCCGCCGTTGCCGCAGTTACAAACGGTTGCGAAATAGTGCGGAAACCATCGCCATCCGCTCCGTCGCCGGCGGTGACGAAGGTTTGACCATTGATTGTTTGTGATTGCGTCACCGCCGGGCCCGGACCAAGCAGCGCCGTGGCAAGGCTGTAAAGCCGAATAACCGGCGTCGTGCCACTGGAATTGTGCGGCGCCTGTGGCTGGCTGATATTCTGCGGAATCACTCCGAAATCCGCCTTGTAATTGCCGATCGCCGCCTCAATGGTCTGGAAATCGAATTTCTGTGCCTGGATGTCGGAGTTGATCACCTCTTTCCGCACCATCGGCACCAGGACTGCGATCAGAATGGTGATGATGCCGATCACAACCAGCATCTCGACAAGCGTAAAACCGCGATTTATTCTTCGGAAATTCATGGGGTGGATATCCTAGCGGTAATTCTCTCTCTTAAACAGTTCGCAATGTCTCGCTGTCCGGTCAATGGATCGTTCGATATTGGTCCAAGGTCAGATTCAATGCCGCGTTCGCCGCCGCGGCGACCACGGGATCCGAATTCCCCGCCAGATTGGAGAGCGTCTTGGGCGCGGCCGTCTGGTCCGATGTTTTTGCCGCATCAAACCGATATCGCCCCAGCTTCAAAATCGCCTCCACTCGCAGCATTCGATCCTGGCAATCAGTGGCAAATGCGAACACATCTCCCGCATAATCGGCCACATCCTGCGGATCGATGCTGACGATCTTGGTGTAGATCGGCTGGACGTGATCCGTGTCGAATCGCACCCGCGAATCCGATGCTTGCGACAGCTCCGTCGCGCTGGCCGGCTCGCACTCGGCCAATCCCTGGCTCGATTCGTTGAGCAGCCCCATCCCCTTCTGATATTCATCGTAATTCAGTCGCTCGGAATACATCCCCCAGCCCAGCGCGTACACCGCCGTGAAATATCGCTTGGCATCATCCGCCTGATGGCGATGCAGCAGAATCAGGCCGATCTTGTCCATGTCGCTGCCGAGTTGCTGCAGATCATCCAGTGGCGGATGCTCGGCGTCGTAATTCACGATGGCCGATGGATTGCCGGCGAAAATGGAATCGCACTTCGTTCCAGCCGCCGAGAGAATCTGCGCGATCGGCGCGGGTGGATCGCCGATCGGTTTATCAGCGAACTGATCGCATTGCCCCTGTTGCGATTCATACGCCTCTGCCGCCGACAAATAAATCGCCCCCGCATTTCCGGAATCGCTTTGTGTCAGCACATCCGCAACCCCCGCCGGCAGCGACAGCGGCTGAAGATTTTCCGGCGTCAACGACAGCGCCGTCCGCGGCGAAATTTGTGTCTGAAAAAAATACCACGCCAACAATCCCACGATCCCCACCAGCGCCCCGCCCGAACTAATCCAAAGCCATCGATTCCGTCGCATCCAAAATCTCCCAAAGCCCACGGATAGCTATCCGTGGGCTGTCAACTCCGCACTCCGAATCGTATTCTTGAGCAGCATCGCCACCGTCATCGGCCCCACCCCGCCCGGCACCGGCGTGATATATCCCGCCTTCTCCTTCACACCCGCAAAATCCACATCCCCCACCGTCTTGCGAGTCCCATCCGGCTGTTGAATCCGATTGATCCCCACATCAATCACCACCGACCCCTCCCGCACATCATCCGCCATAATCAATCCCGCCTTCCCCACCGCCACCACCAGCACATCCGCCCGCCGGGTGTGGCTTGGCAAATCCCGTGTGGCCACATGACACAGCGTCACCGTCGCCATCCGCTCGGTGAGCAGCAGCGCGATCGGCTTGCCCGCAATTTCGCTCGCCCCCACCACCACCGCTTCCGCCCCGCGCAACGGAACGCCGGTGGATTCGATCAACTCGATCACCGCCAATGCCGTGCATGGCGCGATCAGCGTGTGTCCGTAAACCACATAGCCGATGTTCGCCGGATTCACGCCCTCGACATCTTTCACCGGATCGATCTGGTACTGTAATTCCGTCGCGTCCAGATGCGCCGGCAACGGTAGATGCAACATGATGCCGGTGACGGCGGAATCCCCATTGAGTTTCTCAATCTCCGTAGCGACTTGCGCCGAGCGCGCATCCGCCGGCAGAGTCTTGAGCACATATTCAATTCCCACATCCCGGCACGCCTCCGCCTGCCGCTGCGCGTAAAGTTCCCCCGCCGGCGACGCCCCGACCAGCACCGCCGTCAATCCCACTCGCCTCCCCCCCGCCGCCAACTCCGCCGTCCGCGCGCGCACGCGCTCTTTCACCCGCCCCGCCAGCATTGCGCCATCAATCAGAATCGCCGACATGCCGGCGATTATAAGAGCAAAAACGCACCGCACGAAGCATTCGGTTTTTTCTTGCATCCACCAGAAGCCCCGATGTATTATGCGTGAGTTCTTCGGCAATCCTGAAACACATCTAGTTTGCCGGGACAATACGGGTCATGTCTGAAAATCGCATCGGGAAGGAGAAAATCACATGTTGGGGAAACGCTCTTTATGCGTCATGGCTGCGGTAGCAGCAGCGTCGGCGGGAATTGCCAAGGCCGATCCGGATTTCACGGCATTTCTGGTCCCTGATGCCGCGGCAACCGCGGCGGCGAATTCAAATCCAAGTGATGTTTCGATTCATGGCCAAACGGTCTATGTATCTCAGCCCGGCGACAAAGTGGTGATGGACATTTATGCGTCCATCCAGCAGTCCGACGGCAATCAAGCGGATGATGGCTTCTATCTTTATAAGCCCGCGTTTTACAGTGAGACGAGCGCAGTCGGCGGAACACAGGGCATTTTCAATAATGGAGGGAGCACGTCTCCAAACATTACGTATAACACATCCGTAATCTACCCCGCCACAAGCCAGGCAGGCGTCGAATTTGATGACACCGATCCAGGTGTGTTTACAACCGGCGGCGATCCGCTTACCAATACCGCCCAACAGGGAGACGCAAATGGGCGCGCAAATCCTGGTAACGACACGCTCTTGCAGTTTTCCACCGGATTAGATCCAACCTGGGGCGACGGCTCCAATCAGAACACCATTCCATCCACCGTGATCTCCAGCACCAACCCGACCCAATTCCTCCTTGGAACTATCACATGGACTGCAACGAGTGTTGCCCCAGCCTTGGATGCGGTCCAAATCCTTGCCCAGCCAGGCTTAGGCGGGGGCTCAGCCGCAAATCAGATTGTCGCATATTACTATTCCGATGCCACCTCCGTGGGCCAGCGCTCCGGCTATCCGCCATCTGTCGGCCTTTACAAAGAAATGGGCACTGCGACGAACCTTCTATCCGGGCCACCGGTCGTGATCGTGCCCGAGCCGACATCGTTGGGAATTGTCGCAATGGGAATTTCCATTCTGGGTGTCCGGGTACGTCGGCGCATGCCGTGCTGATTCGCATCTCCCATCTTTTCGTCGGCCGACGTTCAGGGTATTCACTTCCTATCACCGCTGGTAAAATGCAGCGCGCTGGTAATTTTAGGAGGCACCATGAATACCAAGACCCGCGTTTCGCTCGGAATTCTCGCCATCATTTGTCTGTCGGCCGCTCGCGCGAGCGCCGTGTTCGCCGCTGAATTGGATAATCCCACGGCAATTCCACTGCAGCATCCCGATACCGTTAACCCCCAAACGCTTATTCCAACCCTGGAAAAGGCATACACGACACTGGCCTCGGCCGATCATGATTACAACGGCCACCGTGGCGCGGCTATGAAGGACATCGCCACCGCCGCACAGTTGCTCGGAACCGACATCACCGGCCAAGGCAAGGGTGGCGAGCCGCAAAAATTGTCGGACCTGCAAATCCGCTCGGTCCAGATGGACCTCCTGGGCGTCGGCCGCAATCTTCCCGATGGACCGGACAAGAAGGAAATCGTTCGCCACATCAACGGCGCGATTCGCCAGCTCTCCGTCGCTTTGGATGAAGAATCGCCCCACCCCTCGCCCGGCGCGGTTCAGCCCGGGGCTGAACCAGGCATCGTGAATCAACCGGGCGCTGTCAACGTCACCCCGGGACTGGGAAGCGCAAATAGTTCGGCGGTGGAGGACCCGATCGGTTCCAACAGCCTGGAGATTTCCTCGCTCGAGCGAATCTATGAAATCCTTCAGGGCGCCAACCACGATTATCAGGGCCATCGCGCCAAGGCCATGCACGCCATCGCCAACGCGGTGAGAATCCTCGGCGGCGATGTTTCCGGCGGCGGAAAAGGCGGCGAGAATCAAGCCACTTCCGATGAACAGCTCCGCCAATCCGAGACGCTGCTGGAACAGGTCCGGAATTCCTTCACTAGCAACGATCCCAAAAAAGTGAGCGCTGCATTGAACCGCGCCGTCGACGACCTGACCGCCGCGCTGGCTGTTAAATAAAAAAAATATTCACCACGGAGGCACGGAGAGCACGGAGTCAAACTCTCTAATCCAGGGCACTCTAAAATTCTGAAATCAATTTTTACCGCGGAGAGCGCAGAGGGCCGCGGAGAGGGGAAAAAATAGAATTTGAATTTATCTTTCTCTGCGGCCCTCTGCGCTCTCTGCGGTTCAATTTTGCCCTCCGTGCTCTCCGTGTCTCCGTGGTGGAAACTCTTTTTGTTTTAAATGCTATCCCGCACGACGAACGGCTCCCGATATTCCCGCGTCAGCATGGCGTTGGCGGCTTCGTTGTCCACGAAACGCAGATTCGGCGGATCGACGCTCAACGGCGCGCCCAGCGTCGCTTCATTCAATTTCAGATCAATCTCATTGGCCGAAAGATGCGCCTGAAATCGGTCGAATGTTTCTGATGCAGCCGAGTTCGACTTCAGTTGCGCGCGGATCGCATCCGGATCGCTCTGCTTGCCGAGCAAATAGGAAATGTTGCTGATGTGCGATAGCGCGCTGGACATAAATCCCTCGGCCAGTTCGCCATTTTGGTCCTCGCGCCGGCGTGAACGCATGGCATTGAGAAAGTTTTCCATGTGACTGCGATCGCGCGTGACGCTGCTGCCGTCGAATTGGCGGATTTGTTTGCCGTTGTTGTCGAATGCCGCGAAATTCTGCGCGGTGATGCTGACATATCCGCCTTCGCATTCGATGACGTTGCCGACGTCCGCGCCTTTGTATTTATCCATTCGATTGCCGGCGGAGGAATTGGTTGGCAGGCCGCGGACCTCGAAGATCAGCATGGAATCGCCGTAATCGTGAACGGTCATCAGCGTGTTGGGGGTTACGCCGTCGTCGATGTACCCGAATCGTCCACCGACGGAAATCACGGACGGGGCGGGAGTCGATTTGCCCAGCGCCCATCGCGCGAGGTCCATGTTGTGCGCGCCCTGATTGCCGATATCGCCGTTTCCCGTGGGCCAGACCCAGTGCCAATCGTAATGCAGATTTTTTCTCCGCAGCGGCGTGTTCGGCGACGGCCCGCACCACATATCGTAATTCACCGTCGCCGGAACCGGTTGCGGCCCATCGGTTTTTCCGATGCTCGCCCGGCGTTTGTAACAGAGCCCGCGGGCCACCTGAATTTTTCCCAGATTCCCCGCCTTGACCCATTCAAACGCTTCGAACACCTGCGGAATGGATCGCCACTGCGTGCCCGCCTGCACGATGCGGTTGTATTTGCGTGATGCCGCCAGCGCCTGCGCGCCTTCCCACACGTTGTGACACACCGGCTTCTCGACATAGACATCCTTGCCCGCCTGACACGCCCAAACCGTGATCAGCGCATGCCAATGATTCGGCGTCGCGGTGGTGATGGCATCGAGATCTTTGCTCTCCAAAAGTTTTCGCACATCGCCATATTGCGCAACGGGAGTTTGCGACGGCCGAGTTGAAGCAAACGCGGAAATAATCGCCAATCGGCTATCCAGCACTGCCTGATCCACATCGCACAGCGCTACGATACGAACCCCATCGAGTCGCAAGAGCTGATTGATGTGGCTCCTCCCGCAATCATTGCACCCGACGACAGCAATGCGAATATCGCTGTTGGCCCCGGAGATTTGCGAATAAGACCGCGCTGTCCATTTAGAGAACGCCGCCCCCGCCGCGATGGCCGCCGAGGATTTGAGAAAACCCCGCCGTGAAACCGACCGCTGATTGGATTGCATCCGCAGCTCCTGCTCTCCGCCAGAATGAGCGCGGGCATTATACCTTCAAAGGCTCGGATACAACGGGAAATCGCGGCTACAAAAAGACCAACTGGCCGTCCATTTCTTCAGCCGTTGTCCGGTTTAGCAACGCCAGCAGCCGGCTGGCAATTGCATATGGCGGGCGGCGGATCGCGATGATGATTCCACAATGGCGTTTGCCCGTCGCGGTATATTGGCTGGCGAGCGACTCAAAGTGAGCGCGGTTATGAGTCAGAATGGCCATCTGTCGTTCAACCGCATACGCCAATTGATCTGCGTCGTTGGCGCCGAGGCGACCGGCTTCGAGAGTGGTTTGCACGGTAAATCCGCGCGATCGAACCAATTTGCAGACGAGAACGCTCACGTCTTCGTCAAAATAAGTGCTGATGAAAAGCCGGCTCACGATTTGTGGATTTGTCCGTCGGCCAATTCAGGGGAAATCCGATTAGTTTCAATATGAGCCGTGATCTCGTCCTGGTGATCGGCGAAATATCCGAGTGCATCAAATATCTGGGATAGCTTCAGATGCGGCAGATGCGCGGGGATATCTTCCGGCGCGATGCCCGATCGCCAAATCTCCACCACCGCGCGCACCGGCGTGCGCGTGCCGTTGATAATCGGCTCGCCGCCGAGAATTGCGTCGTCGCGAACAATGTGAATGTGGTCGGTCGTGGTTGTCATGTCTCAATCATACCAAATCGCACGCCTCGGCCGGCATCCAGTGATTGTCGTGATTCTTCCACTTCACGTTGCAACCAATCGGATTGGTCAGCTCCACCGGCGGCTTTTTGCCGGCGAGCACCGCATCCACCGCATCGCGCAGTTCGTGCGTTGTCTCTTTTCCGGGATTGCGCGGATTGTCATCCATCCGCCCGGTGTAGCGCAATTTGCGCTGGGCATCGAATACATAAAAGTGCGGCGTGCGCAGGCCGCCGTAGGATGTCGCCACATTCTGGCTTTCATCGCGGAGATAGGGGAATTTGAATCCCTTGTCCTTGGCCCGCTGGATCATCAGCTCGAATGAATCGCCGGGATGATTGTCGGTTTCGTTGGAATTGATCGCCACCAGCGCGACGCCCTTGCCGGAATAGTCGGCGAAGAATTTGTTGATGCGATCCTCCGAGCCGATCACGTACGGGCAGTGATTACACCAGAACGCGATGACCAGAACTTTCGCATCCTTGAAATTGGCCAGGGAATATTTTTTCCCATCGACGCCAGGCAGATCGAAATCGGGCGCGGATGAGCCGAGTGAAAGTGTGAATGCCATAATTGCCTCCGTTTATCTCGTGTTTGAACCCATCGGCACCAGCACGTTGCGCGTCCCCTTGTTGATCGTCACCTGTGTCGTGGACGGTTCGGGACAACGCGCCAAAAATTCGGCGTAGTATTTGTTGATAAAAGTGCGCGTCGCCCAGGCCGTGCCGTCGGCCAGGCCGCAGATCGTGGTGCCGGGCATGATGCCTTGGGATTTTTCCAGTTCGAGCAGCATATCCAGATCACTCGGTCGCCCGTAACCGTCGACGATGCGATCCAGAATCTTTTTCATCCAGGCCGATCCCTCCCGGCATGGCGTGCATTGTCCGCAGCTCTCGTGGGCATAAAACCGCACGCAATTCCGCAGGGCCTTCACCATGTCGGTATGTTCGTTCATCACGATCATGCCAGCCGTGCCCAGGCCCAGGCATCCGCCGCGAAAGCGGACATCGTCGAAATCGAGTTTGATATCCAGTTCGTTGGGCCCCAGCACGCCCATGGAGATTCCGCCGCAGATGGAGCCTTTGTGTTTTCCGCCCTTCATTCCACCGGCGAGATTGTTGATGGCGAAATCGAGCGTGATGCCCAATTCCTGTTCGTAACATCCGGGCTTATTCACATGGCCGGACATTCCGAAAAGTTTTGGCCCGGGCGAGGAAGGCGTGCCCATGCTGCGGAACCACGCCGCCCCGCGCTCGATGATGGGTGGAACCAGGCAGAGCGTCTCGACATTGTTGATCACCGTCGGCCGAGCAAACGCCCCGGCGATCGCGGGAAACGGCGGCTTGTTGCGCGGCCAGCCGCGCTTGCCTTCCAACGCCTCGAGCAATCCCGTCTCTTCCCCGCAGATGTACGCCCCGGCGCCGCGGTGGAGATAGCATTCCAGTTTGTATTTGCTGCCGAAGATGCCCTGCTGGCCGAATACGCCGTGGTCGTACGCTTCCTTGATCGCGCGATCCAGCACCTTGGCCTGATAGTGATATTCGCCTCGAATAAAAACGTATGCGATGTCGAGCTGCGTGGCGATCGCGCAGATGGCGATGCCCTCGAGCATGCTGTGCGGATCGAAGTCGATGAGATACCGATCCTTGAACGTCCCCGGCTCGGATTCGTCGGCTTTCACGGCCAGATAGTGTGGCCCTTTTTTCT
>Ga0302324_100004722_pt1 | contig 30046 bp, 22 predicted proteins | sample Palsa_T0_1_FD_201949 | JGI IMG/M metagenome (GOLD analysis project Ga0302324, IMG submission 201949) | Peat permafrost microbial communities from Stordalen Mire near Abisko, Sweden - Palsa_T0_1 | ecosystem: Environmental > Terrestrial > Soil > Palsa > Peat permafrost | place: Sweden: Abisko...
GGAGCAAAAAGACCTTCGACCAGTCTGCGGCTGGCTTTTCCTCCGGCTCCATGCGCCATTTCGATCTGGGGCTCGCGAAAACGAATTTGGGGTGAGTTGTTTTTGGGGGAGGTGTCGACCACCCTACCGTCAGAGGCAGTGAGTTTCACGCCACCGACGCTATGCTGGTCACCGTTGCCGTTTTGCGGTGTTCGTAATTGAAGTACGCTGCGCATGATCCCTCGGATGAAACCATGAGTGCGCCAATTGGATGTTCGGGCGTGCACTCTTTACCAAAGAGCTTGCATTGATGCGGCTTGAGCACGCCTTTCAGCACCTCTCCGCATTGCGCAGCCTTCGGATCGGTCACGCGCACTCCGGGAACTTCGAAGCGCTGCTCCGCGTCCCACTCGGCATAGCTGTCTCGGATGCGCAAGGCTGACTGGGAGATGAAGCCTAGGCCTCTCCATTCGAAATAGGGGCGCAATTCGAAAGCGTCGGCCATGGCGCGGAGAGCGGCGCGATTACCCTCCCAGGGCACGACCCGCTTGTATTGATTTTCGATCTTCGCTTCCTTGGCTTTCAACTGGCGCAGAACCATGACAATGGACTGCAGAATATCCAGCGGCTCGAAGCCGGAGACGGCTACGGGCTTGTTTTCGTTCTTCGCGATCCACTCGTAGGGACGGCAGCCAATCACGGTGGAAACGTGGCCGGGGCCGATGAATGCGTCGAGGCGCATGTCCGGGGAATCCAAGATCGCTCGGATCGCGGGAATAATCGTGACGTGATTGCAGAAGACGGAAAAATTATGGATGCCATGATTTTTCGCCCGCATCAGGGTCAGCGCCGTCGATGGCGCCGTGGTCTCAAACCCGATGGCAAAGAACATGACGTGCTTGTCGGGATTCGTGTGCGCGAGTTTGAGCGCGTCGGAAGGGGAATAGACGATTCTAACGTCCATGCCGCGGGCCTTGTGCTCGAGGGGACTTCCCTGGGTGCCGGGCACGCGCATCATGTCGCCAAAGGCGGCAAAGATCACATTGCGGTCTTGCGCTATGGATAAACCGTCATCGATTCGTCCCATGGGCAGCACGCAGACCGGACAGCCGGGGCCGTGGATGAGTTCTAGGTTCGACGGCAGCAAATCTTTCAGGCCGAAGCGGTAGATGGCGTGGGTGTGACCGCCGCATACTTCCATGATGCGGTAGTGGCGGTTCGGGTCGGCTAAACGACGAATTTCTTCGGAAGTCCGGGTGATGACTTCAGGCTCGCGAAACTCGTCGACAAATTTCATATCCAATTTCCTGGTGGACGGGAGACCCGTCGCTCCCCGAACACTTTATGATGCTTTTTTGCTTTCGGCGTTTTCCAGACCGTAGCCTTCTATTTCTTCGATGGCGGCTTCCGCCTCGCCCAACATGCGAAGAGTGCGCATCTGATCGGCGGCATCTGCCTCGCTGATCTTGCTCATCGCAAAGCCGACATGGATTAGAACCCAGTCGCCCTTTACCGGCAAGTCATCCTGCAGGAGGCCGAGATCGACTTTTCGCCGGACGCCAACCACATCGATCATGGCAGAGGTTGGCTGGTCGGGAAAAAGTTCGACGACTTGACCGGGAATGGCTAAGCACATGGCGGCTACGCTTTCTTTTTGGCTTTTTTTTTCTAGCCTTTTCTTTCCAGCTTTTTCTTTCTACCGCTTTCTGGCAACGATGTTGAACGAAAATTTCAGTTCATCCTTCACTTTCATGGCTCCACCGGCGGCCGAGAATAATTTCAGGCCATAATCGGTTTGCCGGACCGTAAAGTTTCCAAAGGCTCGCAGCGAATCTCCACTGAGCGCCACCCGCGCCGCAATGGGCTGGGGCTGAGTGCTGCCGTGCATCGTCAAATCGCCATGGAGGGTTACCGAATACTGTCCTTCGCCGGCCTTGGTGGCGGTAAGATTCGAGCACTCATAAACGATTTCGGGATAGGACGAAGTTTCAAGAACCTCTTCGCGCATGGCGCGCTCCATTTCGCCGCGATCCTTGCCGGAAATGTCGTCCCTGACAGTCAGGGAGGCGGCCTGGATCGTGAGTTTCAGCGAAGACCGTTCGACCTCTTCGGGATTCACTTCCGCTTCGCCCGCAAAATCACGGATGGCAAGGGTGGGGTTATGACCGAAAGACGACAGCAATCCCCCGGCGAACACCTGCACGGTGAACTGGCTGGCTCTTGCGTCCGTGACATAATGCGCCATGGTTTCCGTCACGGCACTCTGTCCTTGTTCGTGCGCGCTCAATCCCATCACATGTTCCGCAGCTTCAGGTAGCGATCTACATCGGGCAAGGCTGCCGTCAGAAGATTGCCTACGCCCGCTTGACCGAGGTAACGACGGACAGTGGGGTTCGAAAGAATCAATCCCGCGCCAAACAAAATAAGCGCCGCTCCGCTGAGCATGTACAACGTGTCCTTGTCGCTCGAAATTCCGTTTCCGTTGTGGTGTGTAGCTTCCGATAGATCCATGGCCACGATACTCTCCTCTCACTTGAAATCGTTTGTCATCTGACCTGATTCCTTCGGGTTCAGAATCTTGCTTACGATGGACTCGACCAATCCCACGGCGTCGTCGATCACGGCTTGGACAGTGGAGCTCAGTTCCATCTGACCTTCCTCGGGGCCGAGCGTTTCCGGCTCGCAACCGACGAGCAGCACTCTCTTGAGCGGCCCCATGGAGCTGGCAAGACGCAGCACATTCAGAGGATTCATGCTGTGCGCTTCGACGGCAGCGTTACGGTCGTTGTCGTTGTCGTTGCCCAAATTGCTCAGATCGGGCTCGATCACATAGAGCGTGCCTGCCGCTTCTCCACGCGGGCAGGCGTCGATCAAGATCGTGGTGTCGTATCCGTCGAGCAACGCGTAGGCGAGGTCGTAACCCCTGATGCCGAAGTCGGTGACCCGAATATTGGCGTTGGGCGGCCACTCGCGGGCGCACAAGCGCCTCGCGACTTCGACTCCGAAGGCGTCATCGCCAAGGAAAATATTGCCGATCCCGGCGATGAGAATCCGGGGCGCGGCGACCTGATCGACTTGGCCATTGTCACCCTGGGGAAGGGGTTCAACTTCTTCCGCATCGAAGAAGAAGCGGTGACCGGGTTGACGCATCAGGCCGATATCGCGCCCTGGATCGTCGTCTACGACGACACCGACGTGAATCTTTCCCTCGTAGTCCTGCTCGATGCCTTCTACGACCGCGGTCTTGCCGGTGAGAGCGATGTCCATGACGTCGCCGCCAGGCCGCGGCCGCAGGCGGACGCGACTTCCCTGCTTCACCTCGACTCCGTCAATGCGCAGGGCGTCGATCAGGCCATCGACCGGCTTCTTGTCTTCGAGGAGTTGCCATTCCCATTCGTTCATGGCGTCTCCTCTCTTAATCCTGACGGATGCAACTCCGGCCGCATTTCTCTTAACGTTCCATGCAGCTTCCTCAGATGTTCGATGGGCAGGCTCTCGGTACGTTCCAGGATTTTGCGGGCGCGGGCATCCGAATTGCGCATCTCGCGCTTCTCGTCGTCGGTCATGGTCATGATGCGCAAGGCGAGGATCTCGTCGATTTCCGTTCCGTCGAATAAGTCGCCCGGGCTTTCCGGCGCAATCTGCGGGTAGTCGTAGAGGATGATAGGCGAGGCCAGCATGGTGTCGTGCTCGCCTGGGGCTCCGACCAAAACCGGCCAAGCTCCAACGTTCTCGCAACTCGCCGCCAGTTCGGTCAGACTCCCGGGAGGCTCCAATAAAGACACGAAGCAGCCATCTTTTGCCCCGAACCGGACATGGGCGGAGACGAGCGACCTCATGAGAGCGTGATCGCGGCTGCTTTGGCTGGTGCTTTGACCCGTAGGATTCTCGCGGGGTGCGTCTTGGAACGGAGTCGTGTTGTTGACTCGGACCCGGACTTTGAAGAGTTCATCGGTGACGCGCGTGGCACCGACTTCAACGGTCCCGTACAACGCTTCCTGCTTGCGCACAATCGTTTCCGCGGAACGACCGTCTGCATCGCGCAAAGATTCCGATTCCTCTTTCCGAGGAAAAGCGAATGTCCACTGCAGCGGAGCGGCCTCCAGCGCGCCCACTAGCGCAGCCGGAACGGCTACGTCACATTCAATCGCCTCTTGCCAGGAGGCACGAGCTGTGGGGTCAAAGCCGGGTTGCGGAACGTGCTCGAAGGACTCTGTGGGACCGGTCACGTTTTCCATTGGCTTCTGCGCTTGCCTCTGCATTACGCGATCGACCAGCTTGAGGAAACGAACCCTAACCTCTAAAGCAGTCGTTCGAACGCCTTCGACAAGTACCTCGGTCTGCAGGCTATATGGGTCGGAGCCGGTCTCTTCGCTATAGCGCTTTGGATACAGCACACCGAAATTGAAGCGCTGGCGATTTTTCACAGACGAGGGACGGTACGGGTAGAGCATGTACCCCTCGTAGAGGAGGGCGTTCGCGATGGCATCAATCGGCTTGGTATTCATCGCTTACCTGCCTCCGCCTCTTCAAGCGTGGGAAGAATGCTTTCGAGCATCTGCTCCCAGGTCGGAATTCCGCGCGCCACTTTGTACTGATAGAGCTGCTCGAAAACATCACGACGCAGACAGAGCCAAGCGCTGTTGGGATAGTAAATATCCATCATTTCGTGCCACGCTTTCACGGGCAGGCGAAAGCGGGCTTCTTTATCCCAGGGGATGGGAGCAACTTGCAGCGCTTCGTTGGCGTCAGCATAGAAAACGGTCCCGCTGAACAGAAACGCGAGCGGCACGTCGCCCTCGGCGAGTCCGTGGAAGTACTTGGTCGCAGCCACATTGAAATCGAATGTGCAGGGCACGGGGAGATCGATCACAGCGGTATCGCGAAAGGCGGGGGCTACCACGCTCGCGTGGGTCCATAGCATGGTTTTGAGAGTCTGGCCCCAGCGTTCGGGCTCTCCGAAAAGATCGCGCAAGTGTTCCTGGTCGTCGGAGTTATACTGCCGGCGCGCCACTTCCAGCTGAATCTGGCAGCGTAATGCAACCGAGTGAACGGTCTCATGGGGCAATAAATTATTAATGCGAAGCTTGAATAGAAGAGTCGGCGCAACGGTGAAACGCTGCGGCTCCGCTTTTTCGATTTCGAAGCTGAGGTCAGGCATTCGCTTCCTCTCGCGCAGTCTGGTCTTCGTTAACGGTAGCGTTATTCGTAGAAAAGATCGCGGCGCGCCGTTTCAATTCGGCAAAGAATTGGCCGATCTCCTGCCAGACTTCGGTTCCCCCCGAAAGACCTCGCCAATGGGCGCGAATGATGCCGACCAGTTTGTAACAATCATCGATTGGGACTACGTAGTATTCGGGAGTGCCCACCCCCCGAGCGTGTCCCACCCGGTTGACGAGCAGAGCTTCAACGTCGGACTCCAACTCCTTCAAAACCGGGTTGGCGTCTTCGAGATCGCTCCAGGTTTCAAGCGGCAGCATCGACTCGGTCGCACCTGCCGGGCTGGGATAAAAAGCCACTACCCTCGCATCCGGCGTGCTGCGGTAGAAAAATGCCATGCTGATCGGCACCATAAGGCTTTCCCACTGGGCGTCGCTCAGCTGAAAATCCGTCGGAGCAAGCACGCGACGCGGAACCCGCTTGTATTTCAATCCCATCCCGCTAAAGAGGATGGCACAGGCGTCGCACGTGCAGAGGAGTTTGCGGCTTGCCGGTTCAATCAGGTGTGGATGCTGAGCGCCAACCTCGAGAGCGCATAGCTCGCAACGCTCGACATTGCGCTGGCGCCGGACGAACTGGCGGAGCACTCCAAATGCGTTCTCGTATCCCGGCTCGACTGCGCTCATGGTTCCCTTTTTTCCCTTTTCTAAGTCGTTCCCTCTTCTAGGTCCCGCTCATGACCGGAGCCGGGGCAACGGCACTACCCAATTTGCCGAGCGGCACGAAGCCGGACGCGCCATTCGGTTCGTCTTCGTCCAACCCTTCGATCAGTAATTGGTTGAGGTCGGGCGCAGCTTCGTACAAGGCATCTTCAACCATCGCTTTAAGAGTGGTCCTGGTGGAACCACAGCCGTGTCCTTTAACTTGAAGCTGTAAGCGAACGGCTCCATTTTTAAAGGAGAGCAGTGCCAGCTCTCCTCCACCTTTACGCACGCGCGGCTGAACTTTCTCGACCGCTTGGGTGATGCGACTCTCTATATCCAGGGGGTGAATGCCATACAGAATAAGGAGACTGCCGACGAGCGGATCCCGGCCCAACTCGTCGATTACGCGCAGTCCTGTATCGCCATTTTTGGCGATCACTTCGATAGCCCGCTCCAAACCGACGGCGTGCAAGTCGAGCAGCAACTGGACCAAGGCCTTTGCGCTGGCGCGAGACTCGGGATCGGCGATCTTGTCCAGTCCAGCGACTAGTTCGCCGATCCGCTGAACCTTTACCTGGAAATCCTTGTCTTCGGGCATAATGTTTTCGCCTTAACTTCCTCTCAGGAAACGAAGGAGTGAAGGCAATCACCCTCACTCCTGTGGAACGTCCTTCGGTTAATCGATCCCGCCAGCCTCAAGGATGCACGCCGAACATCGGGGAATGGTGAGTCTTCAGGACTTTGCCACCCCCCAGATACATGTGCACGCCGCAGGGCAAGCAGGGATCGAAGCTCCGTACCGCGCGCATGATATCGATGCCCTTGAATTTTTCAGGGCCGTTCTCTTCGAAAATAGGCGTATTTTGCACTGCATCTTCGTAGGGACCGGGAGTGCCATAGATGTCGCGCGGATTGGCGTTCCACGGAGTTGGCGGATAGGGATGATAGTTGGCAATCTTGCCCTGACGAATAACCACGTGATGCGAAAGCACGCCCCGCACCGCTTCGTGGAAACCGCAGCCGATGGCTTCTTCTGGCACTTTGAAATCCGACCAGGTTTTGGTGTGGCCGGCATGGAGCTCTTCCATCGCTTTCTCCGCGAAGTGCAGAGCGCAGGCGGCCGCGTAGGCCTGGAAATAGGTGCGAGCCCGATCGCGTTCGATGGCGTTGCTCCACTGGGGAATCTTCCACTCGAACTCAACTTCGGGCTTGGATGCGGTCTTTGGCAGATAAATTTTCACGCTCTTGCCGGTGGACTTGATGTAGCCGATATCGACCAATCCAGCGAGCGCGGTCGCCCACAGCCGGGCAATCGGACCACCGCCGGTGTCAATCGCCAGATGGTCGCCCGTCCGTTTGTCGAACCACCTTGGCGACATCACCCATGTATATTTGCCGCCGAAATCGCGCTTCTGCGGGCGCGGAATTGTCGTTTGGTTCCATGGGTGATTCTTGTCCACGGGATTGCCGAGCGGATCGGTCTTCACGAACGTCTCGGCGTTTTTCCAATCATCGTAGTAGGAACTACCTAGCAAAATGCGTATGTTCAAATTGATATCGACCAGGTCGGTTGTGACCAGCTTGCCATCGACCACTATGCCCGGCGTGACAAACATCTTTCGGCCCCAGTTTGTCATGTTCTTGTAGGTGTAGTCACAGTGTTCCGGATCGTTGAAAGATCCCCAACACCCGAGCAGAACACGACGGCGCCCGACTTCTTCATATCCCGGCAAGGCGTCGTAGAAGAAGTCGAACAGATCATCGTGGAGCGGCAGAACCTTCTTCATGAACTCGACATACTTCATCAGCCTGACGATGTAGTCGGTGAACAGCTGCACCGTCGGCACGGTGCCAACGCCGCCCGGATACAAAGTGGAGGGATGCACGTGCCGCCCCTCCATCAGGCAAAACATCTCGCGCGTCATGCGGCTCATCTGCAGAGCTTCAAGATAAAACGACCCGGTAAACGGGTTGAGCGCTCGCATGATGTCTGCGATCGTGCGAAAGCCGTGTTCGTTCGAGTGGGGCGCCGCCGTGGATTCGGCTTTGGCCAGAACCTTGGGGTTGGTTTCCTTGACCATCTGCTCACAAAAATCAACGCCGACCAGGTTGTCCTGAAAAATATTGTGATCGAACATATACTCGGCGGCTTCGCCGAGATTGACGATCCACTCCGCGATATGCGGGGGTCTGACTCCGAATGCCATATTCTGAGCGTAAGTCGCGCAGGTGGCATGGTTATCGCCACAAATGCCGCAGATGCGGCTGGTAATGAAGTGAGCGTCGCGCGGATCCTTGCCCTTCATGAAAATGCTGTATCCGCGAAAAATGGAAGATGTGCTGTGACACTCGGCCACTTTCCTGGCGTCAAAATCAATCTTGGTGAAGATGCCCAGACTGCCCACGATGCGGGTAATCGGGTCCCAATTCATTTCAACCAAATTCTTTCGTTTACTGGGAACTTCCGTGGTCGGCGCAGTAATCGTGCTCATTGCGATCGCTCCTTGGCCCGCTCGGGCAGTGCTTGTTAATCTCGGCTTCTAATAGGCTCTCGGGTGATAACCGGTGGTCAGCTCCGCACGCGGATGGCGCCACTTTGGTTCTTTGTTCACAGTATTTTGAGTCATCGAACGCAACGCTCTGATCGCTCTGCCGTAGGGAGCGATGCTGCTCGTTGAGACCCTCGCTCCCGGCGGCTCATCCATGAAAGGCATGAACTTATCGGGGAAGCCGGGCATGGTGCAGCCGATGCAGATGCCACCGACATTGGGACAACCGCCAATGCCCGCCATCCAACCGCGCTTGGGGACGTTGCAGTTGACCACAGGCCCCCAGCATCCGAGCTTCACGATGCACTTTGGCGAACCGTAGACCTCTGCGAAATCGCCTTGCTCGTAATAGCCGGCGCGGTCGCAGCCATCGTGGACGGTCTTGCCGAACAGCCACGTGGGCCGCAGTTGATCGTCCAAGGGGATCATGGGGGCCAGACCGGCCACCTGATACAAGAGATAGAGGACGGTCTCCATGAAGTTGTCGGGCTGGACAGGACACCCGGGAACATTCACGATGGGCAACCCCGCCTTCGAGCGCCAATCCCATCCCAGATAATCAGCCAGCCCCATGCAGCCCGTGGGGTTGCCTTCCATGGCGTGAATGCCGCCATAAGTCGCGCAGGTTCCGATGGCGATTACCGCGAGCGCGTTCGGGGTCAAACGGTCAATCCACTCCGTCGTCTTGATAGGCTGCTTGGTTTTCGCATCCGTTCCCATCGCCGCCCAATATCCGTCTTTCTTGATGTTTTCGTTCGGGATCGACCCCTCGACCACGAGAACGAACGGCTCCAGCTTGCCTTCCTCGGCGAGATAGAAATGTTTCATGAAATCATCGCCACATTCATAAGCCAGCACGGGATTGTGCAGGTGCACCTTGGGCAAACCGGGAATTGCGCCCAGCAATACGTCTTCGACGCTCGGTTGCGTAGCCGCCGTGATCGAAACCGAGTCTCCATCACAGCCCAGGCCGGCTGTGATCCAAAGGATATGCACCTCTTTTACCGCAGGCGCTTTTTGCGTAGATCGTCCGTATGGAACCGCTTCCGTTGCCATAGCTGGATTGCTCCTTCCTCTCGAAAATGCACTACAGCCGTGCAGCTGAACCGAGTGCAACCCTCCAACACTGAGCCAAACGCTAGCATCGACCTGTTCCTAAATCGACACAAGGGCAGTGACCCTGTTTTCCTTCTCCAAGAAAACCCTCAAATCGCATAGGGGATTCCCTGTGGGATCCAGGGAAGCGACATCAGTTAAGGGGGCGAGACAAGGAAAGCAGGCGCCGCGTCGCCAGCCGTTGCACGGTCAGGTTGAGGCAGGAAGACATGGGAAAATGACCCGCGCGTGGTGGGACACGGGCCTTGTGACACAACCCGCGACCTACTACTACATTGAACTGATCTTGATGTAGCGGCGGACGTCGGTGAGGGACTCCAAAAGCACATATCCCGCCATAACTATGGCTATCGTTCCCAGGACATTTCGAACTGCTTTCAATGCACTCACAATGGCGCTCCTTATCATAGATAGCCGACTTGGGATAGCCGACTTGGGATAGCCGACTTGGCCATCACCTTGGATGCAGGGCATCCCGAAGGGTTGGCTCGTCCCGTTTAAGCCGGGATCCTTAACCCGCACAATTTAACACACCCAACTCAACACGCCCAATCCTTAACCCGCATCCATCGATTTATGCCGTCTTTTCCCGCACCGTCCATTGCACCGCGTGTTGCACTAATTCCCGCGCGCTGCGGAGAGAGAGTTTTTCCTTAATATGTGCCTGGTAAGACTCAACCGTTTTCACGCTGAGGTGCAGAGTCTCGGCGATCTGGCGAGTGCCGTGGCCTTCGCCAATCAGACGGAAGACCTCCAGTTCGCGGTCGGTGAGTTCCGAGACCGACGAACGGTCGGAGGGGTTAGAGCCGCGAAGGTAATGCTGCAACATGCTATTCGCTATCCGGTCGCTAACATAAATTTCGCCGCTTAGAATGCGGCGCAGCGCCACGAGCACCTTCTCCGTGGCCTCTTGCTTCATGATGTAACCGTTCGCGCCGGCCCGTAGCGCCCGTTCCGCGTAGATGGATTCATCATGCATGGACAGGATCAGGACCGGCAGGCGCGGCGAAGTTATCCGCGCGTTCTTGAGCAGTTCCAAACCATCCGGGCCATTGAGCGATATGTCCACAATCAGGATGTCGGGGTTTGCGGCCTGAATCGCGCGCAACGCCGAGTGCATCTCTTCGGCTTCACCACATACGGCCAGGTCGGCTTCCTGATTGATCAGCAGGGATAAGCCCTGGCGGACAATGGGATGATCGTCAACCACGAACACCTTTTTTTTTCTCGCGGTGAAACTGCTGTGCATCTCTTTAGTGATCATAGGCCATGATCCTCAACCATTCTTACGTCCCCATTGGAAAATTACACTGGATCGTAACTCCGCGATCTTCCCCGCTTTCCACCTTCAGCAGTCCGCCAATCATGCGTGCTCTATAGTTCATGATTTCGAGCCCCATCCCCGAGTCATCGGCGGAGGACTCGGGCAGACTGGAGCCGTCGTTTTCGATGGTCAGAGTGCCGTATCCGTTACCGGCCAACAGACTAATCACGATGTTCTTCGCCTTCCCATGCTTGATCGCGTTATTCACGGCCTCTTGCGCGATACGATAAAGATGTGTCGCTAGATTCGGATCGCTAACCAGCACCGGCCCATCAAGCCGCAGACAGCAGGAAATATGAAATAAGTCTTCCACCTCGGCCGCCCACCGCTTCAGCGCCGACATCAGACCGTGCCCTTCGGAAAATACTGGCAGCAGACCATGCGCCAGTTCTCTCGTTTTGTGAATGGCTTCGTTGACCAGGCGGACGATTCGCGCCGCCTCAACCGCTTCGGGAAGACTTTTCTCGGCGAGCCTCTGTTCCTGAACCTTGGTCATGAAAGCGATTCCGGTGAGGTGTTGACCCAAACCATCGTGCAGATCCTGCCCGATGCGACGCTGCTCGCGGGCGCTGATCTCCAAAATAGCCTGCTCCATGTGCTTGCGCTCGCTTATATCGCGGATCGCGCTCGAAACCAGAACGCCTTCCTCTGTCTCCAGCGGGCTGAGGCTGATCTCCACCGGGAATTCGTGGCCCTCCCGATGGAGGCCGTAGAGTTCTTCGCCAGCTGCCCCCATGGGACGGACGCGTGGATCGTGGAAGAAGCGCTGGCGGTGTTCAGGGTGCCGGTGGCGGAGACGCGGCGGCACCAGCAATTCGAGTGGCTGTCCGAGCAACTCGTCGCGCCGGTAACCGAACAGCTTCTCCACCTGGGCATTGACGATAACAATTCTGCCTTCGCGATTGACCACGACCACGGCGTCGGGCGCAGCCTCGAGCAGGCCGCGGAACTTGACCTCCGCGCGATGCCGCTCGGTAACATCAATGCCTGAGGCGATGATATAAGATGCGTCCCCGGCGCCGGCAAGCAGGGTTGTAGACCAGGCGATCGTTTTTTGGCCGCCATCGCGGTTCATCCAGCAGCCCTCGAATTCATAAGGACGCTGGTCGGCGCGCGCCTTTTCGAAGCAGGCTTTGAAACGTGCTCCCTCTTCCGCGACGCAAAACAAGTTCCAGACAAATTTTCCTTGAGCTTCAGCAAACGAGTATCCCGACATCTGCTCACAGGCGCGATTGAAGCGGACGATTCGGCCCTGCTGATCGAGCACGATGACCAGCGCACCCACGGTGTCGAGTATCGCGGAAACGACATTGCGTTCGTCTTGCAAGGCTTCTTCGGTCCGCTTCAGATCCGTGATATCGAAACCGACGCCGTGAATAAACCAGGGTTCGCCGTTCTCCTTGCGGATCATCTTGGCTTCACAATGAAACCAGATAACGCGGCCATCGCGGGCAACAACGCGATAGGACGAACGCAAAGGGTTGCCGGTAAGAAACATCTCGGCTGCTTCCGTGCTCCAACGCCGTTTGTCGTCCGGATGAATGTGGCTATACCAGCGGACGGGGTCTTCCAACCACTCTTCCTGGGAAAAACCCAGCGCGGACTCAATCTGCGGGCTGACGTAAGCCTCACCGATGCCGCGATCAAGATAAGCCATGAAGACGACTGCGGGGATTTGCTCTACGAGGGCGCGATACCTCGCCTCCAGATTCGGCAGTTGCCCTTCATCGGACCATGCCTGGTTTGGCCCCTCCGGCGGATAGACGACGCGTCGCGCAACGGCCGGATTGCGCTGGCGGAAGACCCCGGCCAAGTCCTGGAGGATTTCCTCGGCCTGTGAGGGGCTGAGATCGGGCTCGGCAAGCGCGGAAGAAACTTCGCGGCGCGTATCCTTTGCATGATCTGGCCACGAAAACGCAACCATACTCATCCCTTCCAAGCCGCACCAAGGCTAAAACAACTTCAAAAGCGGCGGACAAGAGTGTCCGCCGCACACTACTTCGTCGGCTTGCGCCAACCCGGCTCCTTGTTCATCGATGACTGGGTGAAGCGGCGCAGGGCGTGAATCGCACGGCCATAAGTTTGAACGGCAGCCGAAGACAACAGGGACCCCGGCGGCTGATTCATAAAAGGCATGAACTTGTCGGGAAAGCCGGGCATGGTACATCCGATGCAGATGCCGCCAACATTGGGACAACCGCCGATTCCGGCCATCCAGCCGCGTTTGCCGACGTTGCACTGCACCACCGGGCCCCAACACCCCAGCTTGACGATACAAAGCGGAGATCCATACTCTTCGGCGAACTGCGCTTGCTCATAGTATCCGCCGCGATCGCAGCCTTCATGCACGGTTGCGCCAAACAGCCATTCCGGACGCAGCGCCTCATCGAGAGGAATCATCGGCGCGCGGCCAGCGGCCATGTACAGGAGATATAACAGCGTCTCCATGAAATTGTCGGGCTGGACTGGACATCCGGGCACGCAGACAATCGGAATGTCCGCCGCCGATTTCCATTCCCAGCCGAGGTAGTCGGCCAGTCCCATACAGCCTGTGGGATTACCCTCCATGGCGTGGATACCGCCATAGGTCGCGCATGTTCCGGCGGCCATTACGGCCCAAGCGCGCGGCGCCAGACGATCGATCCATTCACAGGTAGTAATCGGCTGGCCGGTCTTCGAATCGGTACCGAAGGAAGCCCAATATCCCTCTTTCTTATTATGCTCGTTCGGAATTGAACCTTCGACGACCAGAATAAAAGGATGCCGTTTGCCTTCGGCAGCCAGATGGAAATGTCGGAGAAAATCCTCCCCATTCTCATAGGCGAGAAAGGGATTGTAAAAATGCACCTTTGGAATCCAAGGCATGGCTCCGAGCACAAGGTCTTCGATGCTCGGCTGGGTGGCAGCGGTCGTGGCAATCGTATCGCCATCACATCCCAAGCCCGCCGTGATCCAGAGAACGTCAATTGCAGGAATCGGTGGCTCGGTTCGCCAATTGCCTTCTCGAAGCGCGCTCGTGTCGGCCATCCGATTCTGCTCCGAGAGACCGGGAGTGAGGGTAGTGGGTCAGTTTGAAAGACGCATTCCCTCAGCGCCCAAGCCGCGATTGATTTTGCGCAGCTTGGACGCGGCTAAACCAATTGCTGAAAAAGTAGACTTCCGACGCCCAGCCCCTAAAGGGGCGACTGATTTCAGTGGACTTGCGACATCGCTAAAAGCGATGCCCATACGACACCGAGGTTTTCAGCATTCCGTAAAGCTGCGCCCTAGCAAGACAAATTTGAACTCACCCACCGAATTGGCGACGGGCAAATCGCCAAGCTCCATTCCAACTGCGTATTCTACAGACTTTCGTCCAAAAGGCGATGCACGATTTCCCCAGCCATAATCAGCCTTCTGCGAGGTGGGACCACAGCAAGAGGAAAATTTTCTTCCGCCTGGTCAACCTTGCACTGTCTCCTATATGCAAAATACTGACTCCGCCTGGCGCGGAAGGTATAATCAAGAACTTGAGACGGACTACGCGTGTTTGGCAGGGAACTTGCATTCCTCAGGGGAGACGCGAGTCTCCTTCAGGGACCGGTAAATGTAGAAGCATCAGTGAGGGCCAGCGTGATCGAACCAGCCTGACCCCCAGGGAGGTGTGGGCGCCTTCGAGCAGGGACATCTTAGGGGAAGGGTGGGTAGACTTTCCTGTTTCCTTTTTCTTCTCCTGATAATACTTTTTGGACTTGACGAACAACCTATCCATCCGTCGCCATGTCAAAAACCTGAGCCATAAGGACGGTGCATGCGATTATTGAGCGTTCGCCTGATTATTTCGTTGATCATCGGCATTACGCTGGTTTCATCCGGCTTTTCCTACTATGAAGTCTTAGCCGAAAAACGCGCCTTGCGCAGCGATGTAGAGCGTCGCGATGAAATTCTCGGCGAAAGCCTTGCCGATAATGTTGGGCAGCTTTGGAACCTGGACTCGAAGCCGCCGGCTGAGAATGTTCCGAAGCGCGTTCCTAATCGAGTCCCTAACAAATCGACCAGCAACCCAACCAACACCGAGCTGCTGCAGCAGCTTGCGCTGCGCTTTGGAAACCGGGAACATCTGTTGGGGGTGGTCATCTACGACCGGCAAGGCGCAGTCGTAACCATGACTCCGGAACTGGCGAAAACCATCAACGCGACTCCGCTTCCGGTAACCCACGTCGCCATACGGGGGCGGGAAGAGAGCGCATTCATCCGATTAGGAAGCGTGCCCGTCCACGTTCTCGAGTTGCCGATTCGCCGTCAGGATGAAGTGTTGGGAAGTCTGGCCGTGGTGCATGATGTCAGCTATATCCGGGACCAGATTCTTCTCAAATGGCGCCAGACATTTTTCCGGGTGTTGGCGCAAGTCTTCCTCATCGTTCTCATTACTTTGCTGATGATCCGTTGGAGCATCACCGGGCCGATCGCGCGGGCTGCATCGTGGATGCGCGGGCTGCGCACGGGAAAAATTTCCTTCCACCAGGACGTGCCGGATCTCGCCATGTTCCGGCCGCTGGCTCGCGAAGTCGCGACCATGGCCGAGAGCCTCAACCAGGCCCGCAACGCCGCTGAAAATGAGGCCCGGCTGCGGGAAGCGGGAGAATCGATGTGGACCGCGGAGCGTCTCGCGCTGCAAGTCCGCGCGCGCCTGGGGGAGGGTCACCTGTTGGTCGTCTCGAACCGTGAACCCTATATTCATCAGCGAAACGGAAGAGAGATCGAAGTATTCATTCCGGCGAGCGGCCTGGTCACGGCGCTCGAACCGGTTCTTGACGCATGTGATGGTACCTGGATCGCACACGGCAGCGGCAGTGCGGATAGTGAGGTGACGGATGGCCGCGACCGGCTACGCGTACCACCCGAAGATCCGCGCTACACCCTGCGCCGGGTGTGGTTAACGAAAGAGGAGGAGGAAGGCTATTATTACGGTTTTGCCAACGAAGGACTCTGGCCGCTTTGCCATATAGCCCACACCCGCCCGCTCTTCCGGGCTGGCGACTGGCAGCACTACCAGGATGTCAACCGCAAGTTCACGACGGCCGTACTTGAAGAAATCGAAAACGTCGCCAAGCCCGTGGTGCTCGTGCAGGACTACCACTTCGCGCTAGTGCCGAGGCTGATCAAGGAAAAGCGTCCGGACGCGCGGGTGGCCATTTTCTGGCACATTCCATGGCCCAATCCGGAAGCGTTTGGCATTTGCCCCTGGCAACGCCAGTTGGTGGATGGCTTGCTTGGAGCCGACCTGATCGGATTTCATGTCCAGGCGCACTGCAACAACTTTCTTCAGACCGTAGACCGCGTGGTTGAGTCGCGCGTGGACTGGGAGCATTTCTCCGTGCTGCGGCAGGACCATCGAACCATCGTCCATCCTTTCCCCATTAGTGTGGCCTTCGGCGAGGACGACGCCGCCGAGAAAAACAACAACGATGGTTCTGGTTACCTCGAACGCACGGCTCTGATGCGGAGTCTCGGTGCGGAGGCAACTTTCATGGGCATTGGCGTCGACCGCGTCGATTACACCAAGGGAATTCTGGAGCGGTTCCTGGCCATCGAGCGATTCCTCGAAAAATATCCTACCTATCAGGGAAAATTCACCTTCGTGCAGGTTGGAGCGCCAAGCCGCACCCACATCAAGCGTTATCATGATCTGCTCGCCGAAGTGGAAGCCGAAGCGGAACGAATCAACTGGCGCTTTCAGGGCGGGAAATGGAAGCCGATTGTCTTCCTGAAGCGCCAGCACAGCCACCAGGAGATCGAGCCTTACTATCGCGCCGCCGATCTCTGCCTGGTAACTTCGCTGCACGACGGGATGAATCTGGTAGCCAAGGAGTTTCTCGCGGCACGCCGCGACGAACGAGGCGTGCTCATTCTTAGCCAGTTCACTGGAGCGGCGCGAGAATTGCGCGACGCCCTGCTGGTCAACCCTTACGACATTGATCAGACAGCGGAGGCGATCCGCGCAGCCTTGGAGATGGAGCCTGAGGAAAAGCAGTTGCGGGTGCAGCGCATGCGCAAAGTGATCAAGGAGCACAACATTTATCGTTGGGCGGGAAATCTGATCACCGAACTTTGTGAAGTACGATTGGATGCGCCCGAGGACACGCAGGAAAAATTACGCGCCGGCGCGTCGGTTGGCTGATTCGGCCATTGTCGACCCGCAAAGATAAGAGATAAAGATAAAGACAACCAATTAGAAACAGAAAGAGGTTACTGGTTGAGGCCGGAAGTACGATCGCATCTCACGTCGTTTCTCGAATCGGTAGCAAAGCGATCTCAGGCGGTACTATTCGTCGATTACGACGGAACGCTGGCGCCATTCCAAGTCAAGCGCGACCAGGCCTACCCGTATCCCGGCGTTGCGACCGTGCTGCAAGAGATCGTCCGCGGTGGCCAGACGCGAATCGTTGTAATCTCCGGCCGCGAGGCTAGAGAGGTTCCGCCGCTTCTCGATATTCACCCCCCGCCCGAAGTCTGGGGATGCCATGGTCTGGAACGTTTGAGAACGGACGGAAGCATGGAGACGCTGCCCCTCGAAGAGCGAACGCTCAGAGGATTGTCGGAGGCCGGTCGTTGGTTAGACGTCCAACAATTGCGCCACGTCGCGGAATTCAAGAGCGGAGGTATCGCCGTTCATTGGCGTGGATTGAACGAAATGGCGACGACGGATGTGCGCGCCCGCGTGATGCTCGGCTGGTACCCGATTGTGAAAGATGGCGGGCTTGCTCTGTTGGAATTCGATGGTGGAATAGAAATTCTTGCCAAGGAGGCCGACAAGGGCGACGCCGTTCGCTCTTTACTAAGCGAGATGAGCCCAGAAACGCCGGCCGCTTATTTGGGGGACGACTCCACGGACGAATCCGCATTTAAAGCCATGGAGGGCCGAGGCCTTGGCGTTTTGGTTCGTCCCACCTGGCGCCAGACGGCGGCACAAATGTGGTTGAAGCCCCCCTCAGAGCTCCTGGAATTTCTCGATCTATGGCTGAAGGCGAGTCGGGAGTACGCCGCGTTCGGCGACGGCGCTACCGCGGCGGCGAGTAAAGGAGAGTAACGATGTTCGCCTCCCCTTTCAGTCCTCGGAGAACAGCGTTCGCATTGAGACATCCTATCGTTCACAAAAGTTCTCTCCCAAGTTTTGACCCATTGCTGATCTAATAGCGGGGTACTGAAAGTACTCGAGAGTCTGTGAATATCCTTCATATTGTTGGCGCTCGCCCTAACTTCATGAAAATCGCTCCTGTCCTGACTGCGCTGAAGAAACGGGGAAACGTGCAGCAGACCGTGATCCACACCGGGCAGCACTACGACGTGAATATGTCCGACGTGTTTTTTCAGCAGTTGGGGATCCCCGCTCCTGATGTGAACCTGGCGGTCGGTTCCGGCACTCATGCGAAACAGACGGCAGAAATCATGATCCGGCTGGAGCCGGTCGTGCTCGAATGCGTGCCGGATCTGGCCCTCGTCTATGGCGACGTGAACTCGACAATGGCCACGGCGCTGGTTTGCGCCAAACTCGGCGTCAAGGTGGGACATGTCGAAGCTGGACTGCGCGCGTTCGATCGAACCATGCCGGAGGAGATCAACCGTTTGGTGACCGATCAGCTCGCCGACTTTCTGTTTACGCCTTCGGAGGATGGAGACGAGAATCTTCGGCGGGCAGGAATTGCGGAGGAGAAGATCTTTCGCGTAGGCAACGTGATGATCGACTCGCTCGTGCGTTTGCTGCCGTTGGCGTGGAAGGCCAATGTGGCCGGCCTGCCCAAGCGGTACGCCCTGGTCACGCTGCATCGACCGGCCAACGTTGATGATGGCGCGACGCTGAAGGGCATCCTGGAATCGCTGCTCGTGGTCAACCGGGACTTGGCGGTCGTGTTTCCAGCCCATCCTCGAACCCGCCGACGGATTGCTGATTTTGGATTGAATGCCGGCCAACTTTGCGTGCTCGATCCCCTGCCCTATGTTGATTTCCTGGGATTGCAATCGCGCGCGACGGTGGTCATTACGGATTCGGGCGGCATTCAGGAAGAAACTACTTACCTCGGCGTCCCTTGTCTGACGCTGCGTGAGAACACCGAGCGTCCGATTACGGTCTCTATGGGGACGAATGTGTTGGTGGGCCGCGATCCGGGAAAGCTTAGAACAGAGCTAGCACGAGTGCTTGGCGGGGAAGCAAAAAAAGGCGTGGTTCCGCCGCTCTGGGATGGACACGCTGGGGAACGCATCGCCGACGTTTTGGTTGGGCGCCCTGTGAACGTCCGAAAAGCCAGCTAGTTCGATGGCGAGCGATGGTTATCGCGTGTAGGGTGGCGGGGCTTTGCCCCCCCACCCTCAAAAAGTCGCCCCGCCATATCACTTCTCGAGGAGAATGTTCCCCAGCCACGGAACCGGTAATGCGCCCTGGTCCAAGGCGCGGTCGTGGAAATCCTCGAGCGTGAAATCCTTGCCTTTGACGGCTTCGTAGGAACGGCGTAAGCGCCACCATTCGCTCGTGCCGACATAATAAGTCGGTAACTGGGTCGAACTCAGCTTGGCGCGTTGTAGCTTTCCCTCGGCTTCGGCGCGGGTCTGGAAGGCGTCGTTCATCATGAACGACATGGCCTCGTCATCCGTCATGTTCATGGTCTGCATGCGGACGTCGAGGATGGTGTTGCCAACGGCCCGCAGCCAGACTTTCAGGTAGCTGATGCGATAACGGGGATCACTGTTGGCGAATCCTTGCTGCATCATAACCTGTGCGCCATACTCGGCCCAGCCTTCGACGTAGGCTCCGTTACCATAAAGGCTGCGGACGAGGCGGCGCGTTACAGGCTGAATTTCGTTGGCGTGCTCGGCCTGCACATAGTGGCCAGGCAGGGCCTCGTGCAGGGTGAGCCATTTCAGCACCCAGTTGTTGTACTCGCGCAACTTGGACTCGGCCTTGTCCTCGGGAGTCTTCGGATCGATGGGCGTGACCCAATACTGGGCCTCGGCATTCGGATCGAGCGGCGGAGCACCGTGGAAACCAGCCACCGAGTAGATGCCGCGCATGAACAGGGGCGTGGGGATCACCTTCAAGTTGTCGCGCGATTTCAGCGAGACAATTTTCTTGTCAACGATAAATTGCCGGATGCCCGCGATATCGTCTTTCACCGTCTGCATCAAGTCGTCGCGCTTCGGGTGATCGTCGGCAATCCTCTGCAGCACCTCACCAATGACTTTGTTCTCGCGCTCCTGCGGGCTGAGGCTCGCGTGGTCGTCATGATCGGGAAAATATTGTTTATGAAGGGGCAGCGCGATCTGGAGCATTTCGGCGCGCGTCTTCTTGAGTTCGTTCTCCGCCTCAGCCAGAACCTGGTCGGCAGTGACCGGGGTTTCCATGACCAAACGGAATTTTTCCGCGTAGAGTTCTTTGCCCAGACGCCATGTGCGGTTGGTCTTCCGCTTCGCCAGATCATCCTGAAGCCAGTGCGAAAAATTCTTGAGCGCTTCGATCGCCTGGGGCGCGGCCTGGTCGAACTGGGCTTTGAATTTCGATCCCGCGGGGATGGCCGCAGCAATCGTGTTCTGAATCAAATCGATGTTGCCATCGTTTTCCTCGATCGCGACCTTGATGAAAATGGGGTCGGCATCGACCAGTTCACCGCGCGCCTGGTCGAGGAAGCGCGGGGTCGCGGCCATGCGCGAGAGGATATGGCCGAGTCGGATATCCTTGGGCGCGTAGTCGTCGGTCAGCGGTTGAAAGAGCGCACTGCCCAGGAGTTCAACATAGACAGTGGGGTTGTGCTTGTAATTCTGAATGCGGTCAAATTCGAGCAGGTTGAGGGCAATCTGATCATCGATGAGCTGCCAGTCGGCGGCGTCTTCGATGCCGAGTGACGCCAGCGGGGCCTCTCGGCGGAAGCGCTCGCGCCATTCCGCAAAGACGCGGCGCTGTTCCGCCATTCCGGCGGCGCTCATGTCGTCGAGGAGCGCATCAAGGGCGACGGTTTTGCCCGTCTTCGGATCGACGTGCTGATGGTATCCGGCTTGGGAAGCGCTCGCCGGCGAAAGCGCCAGCGTCTCATGAATGAATTCTTCACTGAGCTTGGCGAATCTGGCGTTGGCCTCGTCGGAGGAGTTGGAAGTGTGCGCCGTGAGAGCGCTTGAGACCAGAAGACAGGCTACGACCGGGACGAATTGCATGGGGCTTGATTCTAGCAGGATGCAACTGGGCGATTCCAATCGTGTCGATCGACGATAGACTTATCCCGAGCCGGACCGCCTGGCCATAGCCGGTTCCGCCTCAATTGAGAACGGCGCCAGGATGGGTCGCTTCGCATCCCCGCAGTAGCCGAGTACAGCCGCTGCCGCACTGGCGTCCAAAAAACGAAAGCGCCCCGAACTTGGTTCAGTCCGGGACGCCCGTCGAACAGCCCTCCCCCGAAGTCTGCTCGATTCCCAAGATATGCTCTCTTCATCCATTCGTGAATGGCTCCGGCGTGCCATGCCGCGGCACAGAGGTAACCTGCTCTTGATCGGCCATTCCATGCACCTTGCCATGGAATCAACAGTTAGCCCGGTTCACAATAGCCAAGCGAAAAAAGGGGTTACAATCGTGATTTTGAAGGAGTTTCGCCCGCAATGGGGGCTCGCCATGAAACTTTCCGTCGTCATGCCCGTATACAACGAACGCGCCACGCTGCGTGAGGTGGTCGACAAGGTTCTTGCGGTTCCTTTGGCGATCGAACTGATCTGCGTGGATGATGGATCAGGGGATGGCTCGCGCGAGATCTTATCCCAACTGCAGTCCGAGCATCCGCAGATTCGGGTCATTCTGCAGCCCCAAAATATGGGAAAGGGAGCGGCGCTTCGGCGCGGCATTCACGAGGCCACGGGTGACTTTGTCATTATTCAGGACGCCGATCTGGAGTACGATCCAGCGGAGTATCCGCAGATGATCGAGCCCCTGGTTCAGGGCAAGGCCGATGTGGTCTTTGGCTCGCGATTTCTGGGAGGCGCGCCGCATCGCGTTTTGTATTTTTGGCATTCGATCGGCAACCGGGCTCTTACCCTGCTATCCAATTGCCTCACCAACATCAATCTTTCGGACATGGAAACCTGCTACAAGGTTTTTCGGCGGGAAGTGATTCAGTCCATCCCGATCGAGGAAAATCGCTTCGGGTTCGAGCCCGAGATCACGGTGAAGGTGGCACGGCGGAATCTGCGCATTTATGAAGTGGGAATCAGCTACTGGGGTCGTACCTATGAAGAGGGCAAGAAGATCGGATGGAAGGATGGCGTGCGAGCCTTCTATTGCCTGTTGAAGTACTCTCTCACGGAGCCGAAAACAAAAACTGCCAAGCAGGCAGTTCGCGCTCCGGACAGCTCGACCGTGGCGCAATGAAGCTCGCAAGATGGGGTTCGCAGGAACAGTTTTTGGCGTGAGTTTATTGGTGGCGCTTCCTCAGTCGTCCGTCGAGGGGATCTGCACCTTTATGTTCTAACCCCGAATCCTTGGGGGCGAGTGATGCACCAAAGTTCATCGGAGGATTCTTTTCTTTGGCCGGAGTGAGCGCAGCTGCGGTCTTTTTTCCCGCCGGTTGGGACGAGCCTTTTTGCGTTGTTGGAGACGACGGGAGCGGTTTGATGGCGTTATGATGCTCCAAGGCCTGCAAATCCCTGGCATTGGCAGCCGAAGCCGTCGTGACCGGGCCAGTACTCCTGCCGACGGACAAAGGCGCGCTCTGTTTCACTTTTTCGGAGGATGAAGGCTTCACCTTGACGAATGTGGCGCTCTGCTGCGCCAGACCGCTCCCACCGATTGCAATCCATGCGAAAGCGACCGCTAAAGAAAATCTCATTGTCATCATCCTATCCGATGCCCAACTGCCTTGGCGTTCAGGTCTACTAAACCCGCCGCACGCCCGCTGCCATCACAGTTCTCGTCATTTATTATCCTAAACCCCTACCCGCCAAGATGCACTCGATAGAAGGTAACAGGTTGATGGTTACAGCCGTGCTTTGGTTTAGCGGAGGGCACTCCCGGACGAAGTGGTTTGCGTCGAGGATGCTAGCTTGGGACGCATGCGAGCCAACTAAACACTTTAACTATACTACATAAAATATTGTAAGTAAAATACTTATATCTGTCTCATGGCTATGCTGCGCGAACGTGGGAGACGGGCTTTTCCTGTAGCAGGAGTTCTGTGGCCTGCACTCGGCGGTCGGAGTGGAACCAACGTTGCACTACATTGTCGCAGAGAAAGTTGGCTAATGAAAGCAGACTCATTCCCTGGTGGTGAACCATCCATGATCGAACCAGTTCGTATCTAGCCCCGCGGATTAGGGTGCGAGGGCTAGTGTAGTCGGCTGCTTCGTAGAATCCATAGGAACCGAACCATCCCATTGCGTCCATCTTGTGCAGATTCTCGAGCGCGGCTTGGCGATCCACATTCAACGCCAGAAATGTGGAGTACGGAGAAACTACCAGCGGGCCCGCCCCGCTTTTTCTGAGCGCGAGGCTCGGCACGCCGAAGGCTTCGTAGTGATAATCTCCCGCGTCATTGCGCTTGGAACAGGCAGATTCGGAAATGCCCCAGAGAATGCCCTTGCTGGCAGCATAGGCCTGTTGCGATCGCACGGCGGCCAGGCTGGCGCGATCGAGCAGTGTGTTGGGGTAGCTTCGCATCCATATCGAGGGCATGAGGTACTCGAACATTGTTCCTGTCCACGAGAGTAGAACGGGACGACCTTGATCGCTCGTGAAGGGCCGGTCTAGACGGAACCAGCAGTCCTGCGGGATATCTTCTTTGGCTATGGCTATGAAGACCGCGGTCCTTGGCTCGGTGGCCAGCAGGTTGTAACAGTAGGGTTGCAGCTCCTGGGACTGGGCGTCGAAGCCCACCGAGAGCAGCATACGTTGCTTATCGAGCAGGAAGGTGAAGTCCATGGCGTCGGCTAAACTGCCTGCCTGAAGGCCCATCTGGCGCAGGTCCTCGATCAGGCCGAGAACGTTCCGCCGGGCCTCGGAGAGCAAGGGCAGTAAACGCTCAGCTGCCGGGCCATGGCCATTTCGAACCGATGGGAGGAAGTGATTCAGACGCGCTTCGAGCTCAGAGATCAGATCGGGCAGTTGCTCGAGCGGTACTTCGTCGAAGAGGGCGACGGCATGGGCCGCGGGGCCGTTCGGCGCGCCGCCGGAGAGCTCGTTTCCCAAGGCCGCAAACTCGGGGAGGTTCCAGGGCATATACCCTTCGACGAGTTCGCGGATGCTTCGCACTCGCAGGTGCGCTTGCTTCGAGAACCATGCGATATCGGGAGAGCTGTCGGACTTCTGGGAAGATTTTTTGCCTTCGAGAAGTTCTTCCGGGAAATTCAGGACAGCGGTCAGCCAGTCGTCGCCCTGGAACTCTGTCTCGTAGCGTGAGAAGGTTCGCTTGGGCAGAGCGCGCAGTTCGACGAGGGCCGAGAGATGATCCAGCAGGCCACTAGCCAGCGATTTTGAAACGAGCGGCTTGTGCAGGCCTTCGAGGCAGCCTTGATGAAGCGTCCAGAGAGAGGCGAGCAGATTGCCGCTATCCACGGACGAGATAAAAAATGGCGGTTTCGCTTCGAGGGTACGGGTGTCATACCAGTTCAACAAGTGGCCGCGATACTTGCGCAGGCGGACTATGGTGCCTAGCGTCTTCTGCGTTAGCTCGACCACCTCGGGAACCGTCAAGTAACCAAACTCGTTGGCTACCTGCCTCGCGTTCAGAAGCAGACCTACGTTGGTGGGGGAAACGCTGGCGGCTATCTTTCGCGGTTCGTCTTCTATATTGTCGGGCACCAACCAGTTCTGCTCTTCGTTGGAAAACTCGGCAAAATATCGCCAGATATACAGTGCCGACTTGCGAAGCAGCCAGGAGTCGGCGCGCGTAATCTCCGGCGCGGTCTCGAGGGGAGACGCGTTGAGCCAGAGGGCGAAGCGCTTGCTGCACGCCCACAGAACAAGAATCGGACCGGCGGCTAGCAACGACGTGGGGCGTGCGAACCAGAGCAGCAAACCAAGGCCGATGGCAAGAACCGGCATCCAGTCGATATACCGGTCCACGGGCGTGCGGCGCTCGCCGAGCTCGGCTTCGGCGGCCGTTTCCCATTCGAGCATGCGCTCGCGCGTCACCAGACGCCGGACCAGCGCGCGCACCACGGCGTCGAGCGATAACAGAGTCTGGTGAGCCAGCAGAGTCAGGGTCAACAGAACCGTAAAGTTGGTAGCGAAGAGATTGCTCAGCGCGGCACGCACATCGCGCAATTGGCGCGCCATGATTGCGCGGGTAAGGCCGAAAGCAAACTCCGCCCAGGCGGGAACGAACAAAAGACAAATCGTGGCTAGGGTCCAGAGAATCGGACGGTCCATCACCAGCCAGCTGAACAGAAGCAATGCAAACGTCGCCGGTTCGACCAGGCTGCGGCGCAGGTTGTCGAGAATCTTCCAGCGCGAAATCAGCGAGATCGGATTGGGAACGCGCGCACCCGACTCATCGGGGACCCGATCGGTCAGCCATTCAACGATTTGCCAGTCACCGCGAAGCCAGCGGTGTTTGCGCCGATTGTAGGCGCTGTAGTGCGAGGGATAGTCCTCGATCACGATGACGTCGGTGGTGAGGCCGGCTCGGGCGTAGGCACCTTCTATGAGATCGTGGCTGAGCAAGGAATTCCGTGGAAAACGGCGGTTCAGAACCTTAAACATGGTATCGACTTCGTAGATGCCCTTGCCGGCGAAGGTGCCCTCTCCGTAAAGATCTTGATAGACATCGGAGACGGCGCGCGTGTAGGGATCGAGACCGGTTTCACCGGCGAAGATGGCTGCCAGCCGGGAACGCGCCGTGCTTTGCACGCTGACGCCGACTCTTGGCTGCAAGATGCCGTAGCCCGCGACCACAATATTATTGACGGGATCAATGATCGCCTGATTCAGAGGATGCGCCATCGCACCCACCATGCGGTGCCCCGAACCTCGCGGCAGTTCGGTATCGGAATCGAGAGTGATTACGAAGCGGACGTTGGGCAGGATGGAAAAATCGCCCACCTTCACGGGAAAACTGTCGCTTTGTTCGCGCAGCAGTTGATTCAGGTCGAGCAGCTTGCCGCGCTTACGCTCCCAACCCATCCATCCTTTTTCGCGCGGGTTGTAGACGCGATGACGGTGAAGAAGGAAAAAAGAGCCTTCATTTTTTTCGGCGTAGCGCTGGTTCAATTCCTCAATCAGCTCAGAGCATAGATCGACTAGCGAACTGTCTTCCTTGCCTGGCTGATCCGAATCTGGCAGATCGGATACGAGCGCAAAGTGCATATTGCGATCGTGATTGCCAAGATAACGGACTTCAAGATCCTCTACCAGGCCACGCACCTGTTTTTCATTCAGCAGGAGAGTCGGAATCGCCACCAACGTGACGCAATCGTCGGGAATGCCTTCTGAGAAGTCGAGTTTGGGCAGGCTGGCGACGGGCAGCAGATTGGTGGTGATGTAATTCATCAACTGAACCGCCGCCTGGGAGGCGGGCAACAACAGAATCAGAATGGAGAACAGAACCAGCAGCGGCGAGGTGGTGGCAGGAGTCAACAGCCACACCGCTCCGGTAATGATGGCAAGAGTAAGGAATGCGATTCCGAAAAGAAGAAAATCGTCGGGATGCGTTCGCAGCCAGGTGCGGAGGCGTTCGCCAAAAGTGGGGTTGAAGCCAACCCTCTCGCAAAGAAGGGCCGTTCCTTCGGCAATCAGATAGTAGCCGATATGGCATTCCCGCAATCTGATGCGCGGGTCGATGGATTTTCTTGTGTTCGCCTCGCGCGCCAGGGCGAGCGCTTGCTCTGCCACTTCCAACTCGGAACGATCGGAACGCTGAGCGATTTTCGATACCCGTTCGCGATAGATGTTTCGGCTCTCGATGTCCATCGAGGCGTAAGCGCTTGCGGGATCCTTGCGCAACGTCTTGTCAAAGGGGATCAGCAACTCGAGGATGTCTTTCCAGGAAGCCTGGGTGACATCCTGCAGGATACGGATGAATGTGGTAACCCGCTTTGGGGATTTGACGGTTTCGCCGTTTGCACGACCCCTGACGAGACGGATGCCTTGAGCCGCGATCTCTTCGAGCAATACGAGTTTCATCGCGGGTACAAGAGCGCCGATCTCACGATATTCGAGAGGCGTGGTCTCCTCAAAAGCGAGACAGAACGTGGAGAAGCTGGCATCGGAAAAAGTGCTGTCGGTGGTGGCGAAAAAAGCCTCGGCTATCGCCAGCACTCTGGGCAGGAGTTCGTCTTTCGTGGAGACAACGTGCGGAATATGCGAGAGAGAGCCGAGTTCATCCCTCACAGAGCGCGCCGAGGACGACAGTTGCTGCGCGTTATCGCGGAGCCAGAGCAGGTCTTCCCATTGGGACGAGCCGGGCGATTCGGGCGTCTCCGCGAACGCGGTATCCACACGCTGGAATATGAATTCGAAGTCGGCGGCCAGTTTCTGGCAACGGGTAGAGAATGTGTCGGACGCGGGGGTTCCGGGCAGCCAGCCTAGACGCGCGGCCAGCTCCAATGCAGGGGCGCGCATGACCTGAACGTCGGCCCCGTTTGCGGCGGAAGAGTGGCGCCGCTCTTCTTCCGCGATGATGCTGGCGATTTGGGTTTTGGGAACCATCTTACTTACACTGACTGTCAGTTCATTCTTCTATCATCGGCATCTGCGTGCCTTACCGGTAACTGGCGGCCTGCAATTCGAACATCTCCGCGTAGCGCCCGCCGAGATGCGTCAAGGCATCATGGTCTCCGTCTTCCGCGATGCGACCTTGTTCGAGCACTATAATTCTGTCGGCCATGCGCACGGTTGAAAATCGGTGCGAGATGAATAAGGCCATCTTTCCGGCCGTCAACTCGGCAAAACGCTGGAAGACTTCATACTCGCTGCGCGCGTCGAGCGCGGAAGTGGGCTCATCGAGGATCAGGACTTGCGCGTCGCGCAGATAGGCCCTGGCGAGCGCAACTTTTTGCCATTCGCCACCGGAGAGATCGACTCCGCCGTCAAAACGCCGGCCGAGCATCTGGTCGTAGCCGGAGGCAAGTTTTCCGACAACCTCGTTGGCCATGCTTTTTTGAGCCGACTGCTCGAGCAATTCGAGGTTATCCAGCAACTCGATGCGGCCGACCGCGATGTTTTCCCGCGCGGTCATCTCGTAACGCATGAAATCTTGAAAGATTACGCCGACTTCACGGTAAAGATCTTCGAGGTTATACTCGCGCAGATCGATGCCGTCGAGCAACACTTGCCCTTCGACCGGGTCGTAGAGGCGAGTCAGCAGCTTTACGATCGTCGTCTTCCCTTCTCCGTTTTCGCCGATCAAGGCTACCCGCTCGCCCGGGCGTAAATGGAGATTCAATTTGTTCAGCACCAGACGCGAGGATCCCGGATAGCGGAAGGAGACATCTCGAAATTCAAATCCTTGCCGGATCGGTCGCGGCGCTGGCAAGGCGTTGGGCTTCGACTGAATGGTGGCGCGCATCTCGAAAAACGCTATCAGGTCGGTAAGGAACAGGGCTTGATCGGCAATGGTTGAGAGCGTCGAAAAAGTCTGCTGCAGGTTCGAGCTCGCCTCTCGAATGGCGTTCGCGAGTAATGTCAGGGTGCCGAAACTGAAGACCCCGGTGACGGTCTTCCAAACGGCGAACACGTAGGCGGTGTAATAGCCAGCCGTGCCGATCGCGGAGAGGACCGAGCCCGTGACCACCTTCTTGCGGGCGAGGGCGACGTCTTCCTCGTAGACCTGAGTGGAAAGACGTTTGAATTTGGTGGTCAGAAAATCTTTCAGACCAAAGAGTTTCAGCTCCTTGGCGGCCTCTTTGCTGCCGCCTAGAATGCGCAGGTAATCGAGTTGGCGGCGAACCGGAGTCTGGCGAAAATTCTTGGCGTATCCGAGAAACGCAAAATGAGTCTCGCCTACGAAGGCTGGTATAACGCCTATGATCAGCAGCAGCAGGAGCCATGGCGAGAACACCATGATCGAAACGGACAAGGTAATCGTCGTAATGACCTGCTGGATGAGGCGTCCAATCGCCTGAATCATGTAGAGCCGGTCTGTCGCTTGAACTCGGGCTCGTTCCAGCCGGTCATAGAACACGGGATCTTCGTAGGCCATCAGATCAAGGCTGGCGGCGTGTTCCATGACCCGAACGCTGACGTGGTGCATATATCGGCCCGCGAGCACGGCGTCGAGGTAGTCGATCGCCCGGCTTAGCAGGCCGGTGGCGACAGCGATGGAAAACTCCGCGGCTACCAGCCACCATAGCCTTGCTCCGGCGGGCTGGTGGGTGGTGAGGATGCGGTAGATGCTATCGATAATGAGCTTGGAAACCCAGAACAGCGCGGGCGGAAGCAAAGACGCGACAACCCGGGCAATCAACCCGAGCACGACAATCGCGCGACCGGACTCCCAAACAAAACGCAGGACAGCGGGGACATTGCGAAGAGCTGCGAACCGCTCACGCCACCCGCTCCAGAATTCTGGTTTATCATTCATGACTGAATCCACATGCGCCCGGCGTCCGCGCGCTCACCCCTCGGTCTCCGAACCGGCGCGACCCAGACGTCAGTCCGAGAGGCGAAGGGTCCGAGTGACGGTGAAGCAATTCCGGACATGGCTAGGGAAGGGCCGCCTCATCTAATCTAAAACCATCGTTGGATGAAGGAATCGTACGTGCGGTTGGTCAGACGCGACGGAATACGCTGAACAGCTGTTCGATCAACTTTCGCGACATTTTCGCGATCGACCTGAATCCACCGGCTAGTACTTAACGAGTCCGGCTCGGGCCATTCCGCGCTGCGCTTCCGGCGACTTCATGAAGGTACTCCAGACGAAGCCGGTGCGCAGATTTTCAGCCATCAGCATCGTGATTCCCGTGTCAATTCCTATCACGTCGGAATCATACCAGTTCTTGAGGGGATTGAAGGCATTAACGAAGCCGTACTTGCTCCAGGCCGACGGGTAGCGGTTGCGGATCGTCTTCAAAACACGAAGGGTGGCTGCAGGCAGGAACGGCAATGACCCCCCGGCCGCACTCGAGACCACGGTGCCATCGATCGGTCCTGTGGCGGGTGGACCTCCCCAAGCCACGTAGCCGTACTCGGAGTCGGAGGCGGTGATTCCCCAGAGATCGTCGCTGTAATCCGGGAACTGCTTGCTTAGCTCCAGGCAGAAACGGCGATGGAC
>Ga0302324_100004727_pt1 | contig 30026 bp, 18 predicted proteins | sample Palsa_T0_1_FD_201949 | JGI IMG/M metagenome (GOLD analysis project Ga0302324, IMG submission 201949) | Peat permafrost microbial communities from Stordalen Mire near Abisko, Sweden - Palsa_T0_1 | ecosystem: Environmental > Terrestrial > Soil > Palsa > Peat permafrost | place: Sweden: Abisko...
GTAGTCGGTCACCGAGGCATTGAAGCTGGCCGCGAACTTCCGTTCCGTTTCCGGAGTCGGTGTTCGAAACGTGAGCACTTGCAGCGGCCCAATCTTGGGGATAATCCGAATCAGAAACGCCAGAATCCGGTCCCATAGGCTCGGCTTCTGATATTCCTTGGGCCATTGGCGTTCGTAGCTGGCCCGCGACAGATGATACAGAAACGCCTTCTGCGTGGTCCCCGGGTGCTCCTTCTGAATATCGTCCTTCTTGATTTGCCAAGCCACCTTGGTGGCCCGCGGAATGTCTTTGCTCACCGCGCGGCGATACGAGGCAATGGCCAGCGGGAAATCGGGGAATATCGATTTTAGTTCCACCCCGTAAGTTTCCAGGAAAGCCCGCTGCAAGAGATCTTCGGAAACCTCAAAACCGATGCGTTCGCGGTAGTCGTCCGGTGCATAGTGGCCGCGCGCTACCTGCAGAACGTCGAAGGCAAACTCCGTCTTCAGGTGCGCTTTGGGATCGTCTTCGTAGGTAACCACCGCGCCGAATTTGCGATGCAATTTCGGATAGAGCAGGCCCACCGAAGGGTTCACCGCCACGCGATGGCCGTTGTTGTCCGCGGCGTAGTGCGCCAGCGCGCCCAGCGCAAACGCCAATTCGTTCACGTTGTGCGAATCGCGGATCAGCGCTTCGATAAAATCACCGGTGCGCACGTAGTGCACCAGGTCGCTGAACCAGTGGCTGCCGAACGGGTAGTAGCCTAAGTCCTGAATCGCGCAGCCGCCGTACGCGTAGGCGTGCGCCGCCTTGATTTCGTCCGGAGTCGCCTCCGGAAAGCCCTTCCGCAGCACCGGGACGATCGCGTCCACCCACGCCGAATCAACGATCGCTTCATGGGTGAGCACCGAATATCCGCTCGAGGGAGCCACCCCGCCGAACACCAACGCCAGAATGATGAGCGCCGACGCGCCGGCGCGCATTTGCGTACACTTCCGCTGGTTCCCACCCACGGTTCTCACACGCATGAACGGCGTTTCCCGCCCCCCGAGCACCATGATGTAGCAGATAAAACGGAGTCCAACAGTCGCTCATTTCAATTTACTACTTCCGAGCCGTGCCGCGCAGGGGGTTACAGATTCAGTCGCGTAGGAGCATACATCCAGCCGTGGGCAGGCGGCGAAAGCGCGCGACAAAACAAAGAGTGGCGGCAAGTGGACATCCGCTGCGCAATTTTTGCGCAGGCGAACCGCCCATCTTGCCGCCGCTCACAGCGCCTTGCGGTTCCGCTTAGGGAACCAGTTTCGGTGAAGCGTGATCGAGCGCATGAATCAGCCCGTCCGCCGCCGGAGGTGCGTGAAAGGCATGCTCGGTAATGATCTTGCCCGCGGTGACGCCTTTACCATAGAGTTCACCGTTGGCATCTCCATCCGGTCGCAGGCTCGCGCCTTCCAGAGACACACCCGCAAAAGCTCCGCGAGCGCGCGAGTAGGTGAGCATCTCGGTGCGCATGTAGGCGTCGGTGTCCGCGGAAGCGGTGCGTCCGACTGGACCCGCCGCTGCGGAAGCGTCTCCGCCCAGCTTCACTTTGCTGTGCAGCAAGCTATTGGCGCCGCGATCGTTCATCACCAGGATTACGAAGTCCGTTGCTTCCCCGCCGATTTGGAAACCGATGCTCCCGCCTTCCAGGGCATACATCGCAGGTGCGCCCCATGATCCTTCGAAGTGCGGTCCGGTGCGGCAAATCAAGACGCCACGGCCGTAGCTGCCACCGACGACAAACGCCGCTTTCAAAACTGACGGCAACACCACCACGCAGCGGGCCTTATCCAGCAAGTTCTGCGGGATATCGTCCGGAATATTCAAAATTTCGTGCATCACCGTTCCAGCGTTCTGCAGCCGGTCTTCCACCTTCACTTCATCCGGAGCTTTGGCGGGAGCGAGGGGAGCCAATGAGAGCATCAAGACTGTTGCTAGAAATATACGATTCATCATGTGTAGTTCCTCCTGGAACTGTTCTCTAACCGATTCATGTGGCTTGATCGAGTGATGCCGACAAGCGCGGAATTCATTGTCCTGGGTGTTGTTTCAAACACGTCGTGGTTCCATGGCCATCAGCTCGTAGCGGTAACCTTTCGGCAGTGAACACCACGTTTGTACTCCATCCCGCCGCAGAACCCAATACCAGCACTACCCCATTTCCATCCGTAGGATCATGTATCTTCGTAGCACAACCATTCTGCTCTGCCCCTATGGCGAGGTTGTCCGCACCTTTCCAATCACGGATCGGTATTGAAACGCAACGAACCGACAACTTCTATTCGCCGCAGGTCGGCTTGGGGAAGGTCACTACGATCTCTTTCATGGGGGCATCCGCGGAATTCACCACCGTTGGATAGCTCTCGATGCGGCCTCCGGGCCCGCACGTCATCGGGACTGAATCCGGCGCGGAAGCGGCGGGAGCAAGCGTGGCGCTGGCTGCCGGCGGGTCTCCGGGCGTTGCCGCGGCCGCTGCCGGCGCGGATTCGCTCGGCGCCGGAGCTGGCGCGGGATCCGGGTCTGCTTCCGGCGGCGCGCCCGGCGTGGGAGGCCCTCCGGAAGCGTTGCGCGGAATTTTCGCGTAGGTCCACGCGGAAATGGTGTAGCGGACGTCGTCGAGCAGCGTCAGTTCAAACAGCGCGTCGCTCACTTTTCGCGACGCGGGATTTTCTCCTTCATTCGCCTTCGCGGTCACGAACACGCTTCCCGGCAGCGGGTGCCCAGTCCACTTGATGCGGACCTTTACCGTCCGGGTGGGAAACCCGGCCTTCGCATGAATGTCGGCGGTCACCACTTCTCCGCCGTCGCTCACCTTCACCGGCTGCGCCAACGCCAGATCAGCCGCGGCGGGATAGAACGTGCGCTGGTAAGGCGAATTCGGGTCGCGGCGATTTTGCCGGTTGAACACCAGAATGTAGTCCCCGGTTGCGACGTGGTCGAAATTAAATCCGCCATTCTCGGTCTGAAATTCCCACCACCCGGATTTCGTGTCGTCGTAGCGCCCCGTTCGATACAGCTCTACCGAAGCCGTCGGCAGCGCCCGTCCATCCGGACCCAACACTCGGCCGTGAATTTGACCCGTAGGCAACGCTGCGATGTTGTATTCGTAGCAGCCGCCATCGGCAACCCGCAACGGCGGCAAGCCTCCCTTTAGCGTCGGCAGCGTCAGCTCCATGTGCGCCGGGAGATGCGCGATGATCTGATACTCGCCGCCGGGCACGCCATATATCGAATACACGCCGTTAGGGCCGGTGGATGTTTCAAAGCGGTCGATGCGCGAGCGAATCTTGAGTTCGATGTGTCCGAGCGGGCGGCCCACAGTTCCCACCGCTCCAGGGTCGTCGTGCGGATCGCTGATGCTTTCTCGGTCGGTGGGCATCCCTTCATCAAAATCGTTGAGGGTATCGTAGGTAGCATCGCCCGCGGCCGCCTCGGGATCCTTCACCGCGTCGTACGGAGGATCGGTGCGGCGCAGGACGCCGAAAATCGAAGCCACCCGCTGGTTCCTTTTCATGGCCCGCAATTGCGGCAAAATCGCCCGGGCTTCACGCGCGGGCCGGGTACCGCTGCAGATAGTCGCGAAAAGGTGTCCATCGTCCGATGAATACGGCAGGACCAGATACTGCGAGCCCTTCTTGAAGCGATAACCGCAATCCGTGTCGCTTCCGCCGGAATAGATGTCGATCTCGGCGCCCTCCGCCCCTTTGAATCGCTCGTCGACTCGAAAGCGGTAGTGGAGAACTTGCGGGTCATCGGCGTTGGCTGCCGGAACGATTTCAGCGACGGTCACCGTGCCGACGAAGATCGCGTCCGCGACGTTGAGGCCCTGGCAGGCCCCCGGCGTTGATTCCTGGCACGTGCAAGCCCAACCAACAAGTGGAACTACGAACAGCATGGCCCAGGATGCCCATAACAAACGTCGTACCATAAATCCTATCGTACACGCCGCAACGCCGTGGAATCGAGCCGCCTAACAAAAATCATTTCCCCATTAAGCACAATGGGTTCTACGGTTCGATGCTTTTGTCTTTTCCAGGCCAGGGGCCCGCCGTGGTGGGTGCCCCACTCTTCTCGGGGTTTTGGGAAGGGTGGGCGTTTAGACTGCTCGAATCAACTTGCAGTCTCCATACTAAAACTTCCGCGACCATTCCTTAGGCCATCTCTCCACCACCACTTTTTTGTCGGTGTAAAACTCCACCCCGTCGCGCCCCTGCCCGTGCAAGTCTCCAAAGAAACTCTCCCGCCATCCAGTAAACGGAAAGTAAGCCATCGGCGCAGCCACTCCGATATTGATGCCCACGTTCCCCGCCGGCACCTCATACCGGAACTTACGCGCCGCCGCCCCGCTGCTGGTGAAAATCGAAGCCATGTTTCCGTACGCGCTGCGCGAAAGTATTTCGATGCCCTCCTCCAGCGTCTTGGCGTGCACCAGGCTCAGCACCGGCCCGAAAATCTCCGTGCTCGAGAGCGCGCTTTCCGCCGGAACGCTGTCCAGCAACGTCGGCCTCAGGAAATTTCCCGTTGCCGGTTTGCCGTTCCCGCCGCGGCCGTCCAACAAAACTTTGGCGCCGTTGCTGGCGCCTTTCGCGATCAGCCCTTCGATCCGGAGCTTGCTTTCCGGGGTGATCACCGGCCCCATCTGCACGCCCGCTTCCAGGCCGTTGCCGACGTGAAGCGAACTCGCCACCTTGGCGATCTCGTCGGCGAAATTCTTCTGGGCATCACCCACCGTCACCGCTACCGAAACCGCCAGGCAGCGCTGACCCGCGCATCCAAACGCGCTGTCGCTCACGATTTTCGACGCGGTGTCGATATCCGCGTCCGGCAATACCAGCACGTGGTTTTTCGCACCGCCCTGGCACTGCACCCGTTTTCCATGCGCCGCGGCCTGCGCGTAAATATATTTCGCTATCGGCGTCGATCCAACGAAGCTGATCGCGCGAACATCGGGATGCTGCAACAATCCATCCACCACTTCTTTTCCGCCATGCAACAAGTTCAAAACTCCGGGCGGCAGGTGCAGTTGTTCCATCAGCTCGAAAACCCGCTGTGAGCTCAGCGGAACGCGCTCCGACGGCTTCAGGATGAAGGTATTGCCGCAGGCGATGGCGTAAGGCATGAACCAGAATGGAATCATCACCGGAAAATTGAACGGAGTAATCGCCGCGGTCACCCCGAGCGGCTGGCGAATCATCATTTCATCGATTCCGCTGGCTACGTCCTCCAGGTTGTAGCCCTGCATCATGGTAGGAATGCCGCAGGCGACTTCGACGTTTTCGATCGCGCGGCGGATTTCCGCCTTGGATTCCGTCAGCGTCTTCCCGTTCTCCATCGTGCAGGTTCGCGCCAGATCATCTTGGTGCTCTTCCAGCAAGTTTTTCAGCTTGAAGAGAAATTGGATGCGGTCCTCGGGCGGAGTCCGGCGCCATCCCGGAAACGCCGCGGCCGCGGAACGCACCACCGCGTCCACGTCAGCGCGATTGCCCAGCGACAGCCGTCCCAACTTTTCGGCGGTAGCGGGATTCACGACGTCCACCCGCTCGCTGCCCAGCGACGGCTTCCACCCACCGCCGTAATACGAAACCAAGTCCGGTACGCTGCTCATGTCTCACCCCTTCACACGCAAACTGTTGCTCAGCCGAGTATTTTAGCAAATTCCGGCGCGGACTAATCGCTTAGACTCGCTTTCCGCAGCAACATCCCCAAGCCCACAAAATAAAATCGCCGAGGGGGTATCTTCCCCGCTCGGCGATTGTACTCCTCTGCGACAGTTATCGCTTACCGGCGCCAACGGCCGTAAAAACCGGGACCGTAGAATCCCAGTCCGCCGTAGAAATACGGTCCGGGATAACCCCATGGCCCATATCCGTAATAGGGATAGTAGTAAGGCGCGTAACCAGGATATCCGGGACCTTCCGCGTAGGAGTAGCCACGGCGGACCATCGGACGCCTGCCGTTGCCTTGCTGTGTGTTGTTATTGAAATCCTGCTGCGTTACCGGTTGAAATGCCACCTGGCTTTTTTCGGTATTGATCGAAACCGGCGCCTGCAACTTGAACGTCACCAGAGATTCCGGCGGAATTACCGTAGGCCTTCCGCGCGTCACCAACACGCCAAGCAAGCCAGCCGCCGCTCCCGCCCCGGCGCCAATTCCTGCGCCGGCTCCGCCGTCCGCAATCGCGCCAATCACCGCGCCGGTTCCGGTGGTGGTGCCCACCGCCGCAGCATCACGCCCATTGCTGGTGCCCGCTTTGGAATCCGTGGTCTGCGTTTGCAACGATACCTGCTGGCCATCCACCAACGTCAGTTGCCCGACGGCCAAGCCGAGCTGCGACACGCCATGGATTCGTCCGCCCTTGTCGGAGAGTGTAACCGTTCCATAGACCGTCTGGCCGCGCCGCGCGACGACGTATCCGTCGGCCACGATCGGCTGGTCCAGCGTTGCCGTGAATGTATCTCCCTTTTTGTTGTGGTCGGTCGATAGCCAACCCATCACGCGCACCGGAACCACCGTGCCGGCGGGAACGGTGAGCGTCGCCGGAACGGGCGCGCTCGGCGGAGGAGCTTGCTGCGGCCCGTTGGAAGGCGCCCCGTTCGGATCGGTATTTTGATTCTGATTGTTGGCCGGATACTGATTGGTGTTCGGATTCTGATTGTCGTTGTTATCCGCCTGCGGTGGGGCATTGTTTTGATCTGCCGAATTCTGCTGGTCCGGGCTCGCCGGCTGCACCGCCGCATCATTCTGCGCGGGCTGATTCTGCGCGGCGCGTACCGGCAGACCGCTCAGCATAAACCCGAGCGCCAAGGCGCCCACTGCGATTTGCTTCGAAAAATTGCTCTTGGTTCGTTCAATTGAGTTCATGGTTTTCGCTCCTATTCATTCAACCCAGATCCCGTGGAACAGTTGCGCTGGATGCTTTTTTCTCAGCGCGCGGCCGGATGCGGCGGAATCGGAACAGGGGTTGGGCCGGCGAATAATTCCGTAGAAGGCATCGGTCGCCGATGCCGTCCGAACATGGACTTGGGCGTCTGCCCCTGTGGATCGCGAAACTCTACTTACACCTGCTATAGATGGCGAAAAGATGGTTTTGGTTTTATGGCCGATTCTTACTTTGCAACACATGGCGTTGCCAAGTCACTGCGTCGGCCGCCGCACCGTGCTCCGGCTCGCGACGGGGAATCGCTCCGTGCCGCGTACTTTGTTAAGATATTGCGGGCCATCTATTTAGGGTAACCGAGCATCCGTAGTAGCGAGAGCCACTATGAACCTGAAACCACTGTTCCCTTTTACCTGCTTTGCACTTCTCGCGAGCGCCCAACTTCTTTCTCCCTCGCTCCTCCGTGCCCAAGCTCCGCCGGGCCCGTTGGCCCCAGCGCAACCTAAGGACGACGAACGCCCGCCCGCCAGCACTGAACAACCAAGAGAACTCAAGCCTGCCACCAAGGAAAGTCTTAAGGGTTCGTGGAAGCTGAACATCGAGGACAGCGACGACGGCCATAAGAAAATGGACGACGCGACGAACAGCCGAAATAACAACAACGGTCCTTATGGCGGCAACCGTGGCGGCATGGGAGGCGGTTCGCCGTGGCCCGGGGGCGGAGGAGGAGGGATGGGCGGTCCGCGCGGAGGAATGGGACGCAACCAGGGCGAAGACACTACCCCTCAAGTGCAACGACTCCTCGATCCCGCCGACTCGCTCAGCTTCACCCAGAAGCCCGGCGAAGTAGACGTCATCGACAGCCGCAGCCGCAAGATCGCCTTCTACACCGACGGTCGAAAGATCGAGAAAAGCAAAGACAATGACTATCAGGAACTCGATGCGCGGTGGCAAGACGTTGACCTGGTTTCCGACGAAAAAATCCAGAACAATCGCAAGATCACTCGCGAATATGAAATCCAGCCCGGCGGCGAGCGCCTCTACGAAACGCTACGCATCGACCTCCGCTCCGGATCGCGGGTGACCATTCGCTACGCCTACGACATCATCCCCGATGCCAAACAATAACATCCGCCGCTAGCAAGTATTCCCGTCCTGCGGGCACTTCAGTTCGCGGGCGGCGTAGACGCGCCGGGCGCGCTGGCGTTCGCCGCACCTGGAGTTCCCTTCAAATATCTGCCGTACCAATCGAGATACCGCTCGAAGCGATCCTTGATGTGCGACGGAGCCTTGAACTCGTGATACTCCCCCGGATAAACCACCAGCTCGGTGGTGCGCCCCAAACTCTTCAGCGCCAAATAAAGCTGCTCGGAGTTGATGATCGGCACGTTCCAATCGACGTCGCCGCCCATAATCAGCACCGCCGCGTTCACGTTCTGCACCGAATTGAAAGGTGACAGTTTTTCCCAGAGCGCGCGATTTTCCCACGGCCGCCCCAGCTCCATCTCCCAATCCTTCTCGTAAATATCGTGACCGTAGTCGGTGATGTAAAGCGATTCGCCCGCTCCAGTGATCGCCGCCTTAAAGCGTTTCGATTTGGTGATGCAGTAGTTGGTCATGATCCCGCCGTACGACCATCCATTCACTCCCAGATGATCCGAATCGGAAAGTCCCTGCGCGATGGTGTAGTCCAGCCCAGCCATGTAGTCTTCGAAATCCTTGTCGCCCCAATCCGCAAGAATCGCCTGCGAGAATTTCTGACCGTACCCGGTGGACCCGCGCGCGTTCGGCGTAATCACTACGTATCCATTTTCTGCAAATAGCTGCGGCTCGAAATAAAATTCGGAATAGAACGCCCACACCGGGCCGCCGTGCGGCATCAGAATCGTGGGATACCGCTTCCCCGGAACGTAGTCGAGCGGCTTGTACAGGAAGGCCGATACCGTCGTCCCGTCCTTGCTTTTGTAATGCACGTAATCCACGTTCACCAGCTTGAGGTGCGCCATCAACGCGTCGTTCACCGTGGTCAGCCGCCGCGGCGCCGCGCCATCATCCAGCACGTACACTTCGGGCGGACGTTGCGGATCGCTGACCACCGCCGCAATCGTCCCCTGCTTCGAGACCGAGAAGGCCGTCACCATCGACCTGAACGGAATCCACCGCCTCACCGGCCCGCCCTCCGCCGGGATCGAGGCCACGTTCTGGGTGGCGTCATCTTCCAGAATAAAGATGATCGATTTTCCGTCCGGCGAAAATCGCGGATCGATCACCCAGCGGTCCAGCGTCAACGTCAAAACTTTTTCTTCACCGCCCGCCGCCGGAATTATCGCCAGATGATGCGTTTCGTAGTCCAGCGCCTTCGGCTCGATCCGGCTCACAAACGCGATCCACTTTCCGTCCGGCGACCACGCCGGCGAGTGATCCTCACCGGGGTTGGTCGTCACCTGGCGCAACGTCTTGCCTTGGTCAGTGTTGTCCGCGTCGACGGTCCATATGTCGGTGTTGTAATTCCGATCGGGCTCCGCGGTGCGATTGCCGGTAAACGCAAGCTGTCTCCCATCGGGCGACCACGCCGGCTGCGAATCCTCGTAGTCTCCCGAGGTGACTTGCGTTATTTTCTTGGTGGCCATATCCAGGACGTACAAATGCGTCCGCCGCCGGTCCAAGTACCCAACTTCATCGTCTTTGAAATATAGGCGGTCGATCACCCAAGGCCGCGTGCGCTTGGTCTTAGCTTCTTGCCCGTCTTTGCCCTCTTCGCGATCTTTCGCCGCCGCCAGTTCCTCGGGCGAAGGGTCCCGCAGCACCAACACGATGCGATCTCCGCTCGGGGACCACGCAAAACTTTTCACGTTCTGCGGCGTATTGGTGAGTTGCTGCGCCTCGCCGCCATTGCGATCGAGCAGCCAAATTTGTTCCGGCTTTTCATGTCTTCCGGAGATGAACGCCAGATATTTTCCGTCCGGGCTCCATCGGGGACTGGTGGAATCCACACCGTCGGCCGACACCGGAATTGCCGCGCCGCCGGCCGCTGGCGTCATCCAAATTCGAGCGTGATTTTCGTCCTCTTTCAAATCTTTGGTAGTAACCGTGTAGGCGACCCACTTCCCTTCCGGGCTGATCTGCGGATCATCCACATCGCGAATCCGGAAATAGTCGTCCACCTCCAACTTCCGCGGCGCAGTCGTGGACGCTGCGCTTTGCGCGCGCCCAACCGCGGGCAAAATCAGAACCATCCCGGCAATCCCCAAGAAGACTCGACGCTTCATTCGTTTTCCCTCGCGCAACAAAGATCAAACGCCACGCTACCGCTCCAGCCACGTCATTGTCCATCTTACTAGGTGTGATAAATGTTCTCGAATATCACGTCCCTGTGCTAACCGCGAATCCGATTGAAATGCTGCGCCCGGTTCACTATCATTCCGCCTCCACAACCTAAACCATGGCAACTGAATCCGGTGAGCTGAAACAAGCATCGAGCACCAATCGCGGCGCCATGCGCCAGATCGGTTTTCTTCCGCTTCTTGCTATTTTTTACGGCTACACCGCTGGTGGACCCTTCGGCTTCGAAGAAATTTTCTCCGGCTCCGGCCCGGGCATGGCGCTGGTGTTTCTTACGCTGGTGCCATTCTTCTGGAGCATTCCAATGTCGTTCGCGTCCGCTGAGCTGAACAGCATTCTTCCCGTTCAGGGCGGCTTCTACCGTTGGTCGCGCGCGGCGTTCGGCGACTTCTGGGGATTTCAGTGCGGCTGGTGGAATTGGGCCGGCACGTTCCTGCTCAACAGCCTCTACGGCGTGCTGGTGATGGACTACCTCGCCGACTACCTCCCGTGGCTCACCGGCTCGACGAAATGGCTGGGCGCCTCGCTGGTGCTCTGCCTGCTCGCATATCTCAACGCGCGCGGAATTTCCGTAGCCGGCTGGCTCTCCGTCGTTCTTCTTGCGGTGGTGTTGATTCCGGTGGCTTGGCTTTGCGTGGTCTCGCTCTTCCATTGGCACTTTAATCCTGTGCTTCCCTTTGTGCCCCCAGGAAAGCCGTTCGGCAGCGTCTTCGGCAAAGGTCTGGCGCTGGCGATGTGGGACTACGCCGGCTACGAGCAGCTGTCCAGCGTCACCGGCGAAATGAAAAATCCGCAGAAAACTTTCGTGCGTATTCTGGCGTGGAATACGCCGATGAATATTCTCACCTACATCGTTCCGGTGACGCTGGCGTTGGCCGTTCTCGGGAACTGGCAGGACTGGCAGACCGGATACATCGTCCCGGCGGCGCGCCAGATCGGCGGCCCATGGCTGGGAATGTCTATGCTAGTGGCGTCGATCATCGGTACCGCCGCGCTATCGAATAGCACCATCCTGTACACCACGCGCATTCCCGCAGCGATGGCCCAGGACGGCTACCTTCCCGCGTGGCTCGGGAAATTGCATGTGCGATACGGCACGCCGGCGCGGGCCATCGCCGCATCGACGGTGGTCTACTGCATTCTGGCGAAATTCCCGGTGGTCGATCTGGTGAACGTTTATATCTGGACGCGCATCGCCACATCGCTGCTGACGCTGCTCGCCGCGTGGAGGCTGCGCAGCAAAATGCCCAACGCTCCGCGAATGTTCCGCATCCCCGGCGGCGGCGCAGGCATGCTGTACATCCTGATTTTCCCGGCGATTCTCTGCGGCGTGAAAGTGTATTACAGCGAGCCGTTCGTGCTGCGCTGGGCGCCGTGGCTGCTGGCCTCCGGCCCAATCGCCTACGTAATATTGAGGTGGGGAGTCGGACTGCGGCCAAAACCTATGGAAGCAGCGCCGGCTGGGGCCAATCAGTAAAACGATCTATAGATGGACTACCGCACTACTTGATTTTTTCGCTGATGGTTTTCGCCTGCAGAAATAGCAGCAAATAGTCCGGGCCGCCCGCTTTCGAATCTGTGCCGGACATATTGAAGCCGCCGAACGGATGCACGCCGCACACTGCGCCGGTGCACTTGCGATTGAGGTAGAGGTTCCCGACGTGAAAATCCTGCCGCGCCTTCTCCAGCTTCTCCGGATTTTCCGAGTAGACCGAGCCGGTCAGGCCAAACTCGGTGTCGTTGGCCATGCGAAGCGCGTCATCGAAATCGCGCGCCTTGGTCACCGCGAGCACCGGCCCGAATATTTCTTCCTGAAAAATCCGCGCCTTGGGACTCACGTCGGCGATAACCGTGGGCTGGACGAAATACCCATCGCCATCCGCAGCCGCGCCGCCGGTTAGCAGCCGGCCCTCTTTCTTTCCCACTTCGATGTATTCCAGAATCGATTTCATCGCCGCTTTGTTAATCACCGGGCCCATGTAGTTCTTAGAATCGGTGGGCGAGCCCATGGTGATCGATTTCACGCGCGGAACCAGCTTCTCGAGAAAGCGGTCGTACACCTTTTCGGTAACGATGGCGCGCGAGCATGCCGAACACTTCTGCCCGGAATATCCAAACGCCGCGGATGCCACGCCCTCCACGGCGGCGTCGAGATCCGCCTCGTCGTCGACAACGATCGCGTCCTTGCCGCCCATTTCCAGCACGGTGCGCTTGATCCAACCCTGTCCCGGCTGCGCTTGCGCCGCCAGTTCGCTAATCCGCAGTCCGGCTTCTTTTGACCCGGTGAACGCGATGTAGCGCGTTTTCGGGTGCTTCACCATCGCTTCCCCGGCGGTGCTTCCCGGACCGGGCAGAAAACTCACCACGTCCCGCGGCACGCCGGCCTCAAACAAAATATCCACGAAGATGGCCGCGATGGTCGGCGAATCGCCCGACGGCTTCACCACCACGGTATTTCCCGCCACGATCGAGGCCATAGTCATCCCGCCCATAATGGCCGCCGCGAAATTCCAAGGCGGAATAATCACGCCGACTCCCAGAGGAATGTAGTGCATTCGATTTTTCTCGCCGCGAATCGGCACCAACGACTGCGGCGCGCCCAGCCGCAACATTTCCCGCCCGTAATACTCGGCGAAATCGATAAGCTCGGCCACGTCGCCATCGGCTTCGGGAAACGTCTTGCCGATCTCGTAGCACAACCACGCCTCGAGCTCGAATTTCCGCCGGCGCATGATTTCAGCCGCGCGGAAAAGGCAAGCCACCCGCTCCTCGACGGGGACGTACTTCCAACGTTCAAACGCTTTCGCCGCGGCTTCGATGGCCTGGTTGGCCAAGTCCACGGTGGCCTTCTGAAATACGCCGATCACCTGATCCGGCTTCGCGGGATTGGTGGAGCGAATTTTATCGGTGGTGACAGATTTCTCGCCGCCAATAATCAGCGGGTATTCCCGCCCCAACTGCCCGGCAACCAATGCCAACGCCGCGTCCGCCGCGTTACGATTTTCCGGCTTGGAAAAATCTACCGGCACTTCGTTCTGAAATTCACTGCGCTCAATCGTGGAAGCGGAAGAATGCATGGAAGAAAATCCTCCTGAGATTAAAACTATTCTAACAGGAAAACCCGGCACGGCACTACCCGGCTGGCTAGGCTCCTACCGTCGCATCCGTTTGAAATCTCGGGCCGAGGTCCGATCGTTCTTCGACCTAGGCGTTTTGCAATTTGCCTGGACTCGGCGATTTTCTGTCCTTTAGAATCAGTCACATCGGCGATCCATTCCTGGCGGTGTTGCGATTTGGAATTGGGGGGGTGGGTCCGATATCCAAATCGTACTTCGAGCTCGCGTTTTGAAATCCGCCTGGATTCGGCGATTTTCCATCCTTTAGAGGACGGCACATCGGTGATCCATTCCTGGCGGTGATGCGACTTAGAAATTGCGGTTTGGGGGCCGATGTCAAATCGTTCTCCGACCTCGCGTTCTGAAATTCGCCGGGATTCGGCGTGTTTCTGGCATTTTGAATCAGGCACATCGGAGGCCAATTCCTGGCAGTGTTGCGATTTAGAAATCGGAGCTCTTGCTGGGAGATTCCAGGGGCTGCCGCCAACCGCGGTTTTCGCGCTTTCGGGGTGAGTCTGCGCACCTCGCGCGGCGAGGTTGCCCGATGGTGATCGGTATGCTCATGTTCCGTTGGGAAGGTTACATTTGAGAAAGGCTAGAGGGTAGAGATCATTTCGGTGGACACGTTACCGTAGGCCGATCGCGCATTTTACTTTTCCACTCCCATCTGGCGCAGCAGAGCGAGGAAACGGGGCTCGGAACGCAGGGGGTCCAACTCGGGGTCGTCGATGGTTAAGGTCATGAACATGCTGCGATCCGCGTAGCCTTTCTCCAAGGACGTGAGGGCTTGCTCTTTCCGGCCCAGACCAACATAGACCGTCGCAAAGAAATAAGGAGACACGTAGCGCCCCTCCGACCGCCGGGTAAGCTCTTGCAGGACTTGCTCAGCCTCGCTTTTTCGGCCTAACCGGGCGTACAAGTAGCCGAGCTGGGCAAGAGGCCAAGGCATTTCGCTTTCCAGCTTGTTCGCTTTTTGAAGCTCTTCCAGGGCGCCGGCGAGATCGCCCCGCTGTTCGTAGGTCATCCCCAACACCATATGTGACAACCAATAGTTGGGTTCCATTTCAACTGCGGCGCGGAGCTGCTTTGCCGCCTCATCGTACCTGCGGGCGTAGTAGAGACTCCTGCCCAATACCTCATTAGCCAAGAAAGAAAGCCGCTCACGCTCCAACCCACGCCGGCGCTCCTCGATTCCTTGCTCCAAATATCCCGCAGTGGTCAAGTCCTGGCAGTAGTTGGTGAGAACATCGGTATTGTAGAAAACAACCCCGGTGCGCGGCGCCAGGGCGATGCCCCGCTTGAATTCCTTGTCGGCACCGCTCCAATCGTAGTCGTAGTCCCAATCGACATAGGCCATAGCGACATGAGCATCGGCGAGCGACTCGTCCAATGCCAAAGCCTTCCGCGCCGCCTCCTTCGCCTTGGGCATCGATTCTTCAGGAGATAACGCGCCGTCAATGTGTGCACTAAGATATGCGACGGATAGCCCGGTGTAAGCTGCCGCGTAGTTGGGGTCTCGGTCAATCGCTTGACGAAAATCTTCGATCGTTGCCTTCAGATCCCCTTGTGCCCACTTATCCGCGAAGTAGATCCCCTTGAGGTAAAGCTCGTAGGCCTCGGGGTCACGGGTTCCGACCTTCCCGATGCTATCCCGTTCACTCCCGCTGAGACGTAGCCGCAGCTGGCTGGCAACCTCAGTCGTGATTGTCGCCTGTAGCTGCGCCGCGTCGTTCATGCTGCGGTCGTAGCGTTCTCCCCAAAGTTGCGCCCCGGTTGCAACGTTGACCAGTTCCGTCTCCACGTCCAGTTCGTTGCCGTGCTCCGCCACCCGTCCCGTCAGTACAGCATCCATGTGCAATTCGCGACCCACGCCTTGCGGATCATCCTGCCGCGACTTATAGCGAGATGCCGTGCTGTGGGCCATCACCTGAAGGTCGGGAATCCGGGAAAGAGAATTCGTAATCTCCTCGGAAAGACCTTCTCCGAGGTAGTCCATCTCTGGGTCTTTGCTCGCATTAGCGAACGGCAGCACGGCGATGGATTGGATGGTTGCAACACCTGATGTATGGGGGCGCAGGTAGTGCCGGGCCAAGAACCCGGCACCGGCGAGCGCGGCTATCACGGGCAAGCTCCACAGGAGCCGGAGGGTGCGCTTCCGAGGCCGGGATTCTGCGGCGGTAGCAGCGGCCTCGCCGCTCTCCGTGTCGCGTTTCAACCGCTGCAAGTCGGTGCGAAAATCTGCCGCGCTCTGGTAGCGCAGCTTACGGTCTTTTTCCAGTGCCTTGTTGGTGATTTCCTCCAGCTTCGGCGGGAGTTCCGGCTTCAACCGTCCCACAGGAACCGGTGCGCGATTCAGAATCGCCTCGTGTACGATGGCTGCGGTATGCCCCGGGAACGCCATCCCACCCGTCGCCATCTCATAGAGAACTGCCCCGAACGAGAACAAGTCCGTCCGTGCATCAAGTTCTGCCCCTCTCGCCTGCTCCGGCGACATGTAGGCCATGGTACCCATCGTCGTGCCGGGACTGGTCAGGAGTTCCGCTGCGGTGGCGGTCGGCATTTCCGAAACGGCCATACTTGGGCCAGCTGGGATTACTTTTGCCAAACCAAAATCCAGAATCTTGGCGTTCCCCCGGTCGGTCACGAAGATGTTGGCGGGCTTGATGTCGCGGTGGATGACGCCCTTCTTGTGAGCGGCGTCGAGCGCATCGGCAATCTCGATGGCGAGGGATAAGATCAACTCGGTTTCGATCGGTCGGGCAGCGATGCGGTGCTTCAGCGTCAGCCCGTCCAGAAACTCCATGGCAATGAAAGACTGCTCACCGTGTTTGCCGATCGCGTAGATAGTGCAGATATTCGGATGATTGAGGGAGGACGTGCGTCCTTCAACTTCCCGTGCCAGGCTTCGGTGTCCGCTTGGTCCGCCAGCAGCGAGTCTTCTGAGCCCGGCTTGCCGAGGGCGGCTGCGACCAACTGCGCCATCTGGGCGGTATCGCCTTTGAGGAAAGCCAACTGGTAGCGGGCCGACGCCAACTCTTCGCTCTCCAGATGGCGAGCCTCCGCCTGTTTGAAGACCGCCTCCGCCTCGTCCAGGCGGTTGAGGCTGATGTAGTCGGCGCCGAGATTGGCGTAGCGGTTCACGTGACTGGAGTCCAGGCGCCTGGCCTCGCGGTCTTCTTCCAGCGCCTTGGTCCAGTTTCCCAGGCTGCCGGAAAGGAAAGCGATGTTGGTGTGGGTCACGTATTCCCGGGGATAGGTCTGCTGCCAAAGTAAGTAAACCTGCGCGGCCTTCTCCAACTCTCCGGTAGCAAACCAATAATAGTAAGCATCGATGTTGTACCGCTCGCGATCGTCCGCCCTCTCCCCTAGCGCGTAGGCTTTGCGGGCATTTTCCGCCGCCCGCCCGATTTGGTTAAGGTTGCCGTAGGTCACCGCCATAGTGAGGTAGGCGCCAGCGAAATTCGGGTCAAGTTCTACGGCCTGTTTGTAAAAAGGCAGTGCGCCGGTGTCGCCCTTTTCCCAGCGGGTCTTATCACCCAGGCTGTAGGCTTTCAGCGCTTCCGGCGACGACGTGGAAACTTCCTCGAGCGGTGCTGCGTACTTCTGCACCGAGCTGAGCGACTCGCCCAGCTTGCTGCGTAAGTGAACTGCGGCGGCGTCCAGGGATTTGAGCACTCCTTCCTTGCTCGCGGCCTGCTCCTGGGTCTCCGCCAGCAGATCTCCGGAGTTGCTTACGCCACGCCGGAGGAATCCGCGCCATTCCCAACTGGTTTCGCCCCGCTCTACTATCTCCGGCTGGGCTGGAAAATTGTTACCTGGGACGAAGTTGCCATTCGCCGCGCATCGCGCGATCCGAACGCTACTTACTACGGCGCGGCGCTTTGGACTCTCTCCGCCGGGATTATTTGCGTGATCAGCTTGTTTCCTGTTTTGCTTCGAGTGATCCAGGCACAAGCATGGACTGCGCCGATGATCCTGATCCGTATTGGAGTCAGCGTGATCTTTGAGGTGGCGTATCTCGCCGTAATTACTCTTCTGCAGTTTGGCTTGTGTCATCTCGTCGCCAAATGGTTTTTTGGCGGCACCGGAACCTACATGGGCGTGATGCGTCCGTTGCTTCTCGCATGGTGGGTGCAAATCTTCGGGGCTTTGGGTTTCATCGGGATGTTGGCTGGGGGACTGGCTTGGATTGCAGTGCTGATGCTGGCATTCGAAGAGGCCGAGGGTATCGCCCGATTAAAGGCGTTCCTGATCGCGACAGGGATCAACTTCGCTTTTGTGGTGCTTCAGATCTGGCTGTTCGCAGCTCGGCGACACGGATGAACTCAGCTGGACGACGGTACTGCTCCGACCGCAGAGCAATCGACGACTTTCCGCTGGCCTGAGAGCACGTCGCTGTTGGTTTGAAACTTAGGGAGGGCGGATGGTGCTAGCGGCTAGTGTTTGATGTCTTTCAGAATTTCGCGCGCGGCGTTCGAGCCTGCGCCGCCGGTCAATCCGGCTCCTGGATGGGTTCCGGAACCGCACATATATAGCCCACGCACTGGTCCGCGATAGCGCGCGTATCCAAGTATGGGACGCATGGTGAAAATCTGATCCAGAGCCAGATCGCCGTGGAACGGATGGCCGCCGGTCAAACCAAAATGCGCCTCCAAATCCTGCGGCGTGTATAGCTCGTGGCCGACGATTCGTTGCGGCAGATCTGGCGCATACGCAGTGAGCGTCTCGACGATGCTATCCGCCAGCGCGTCGCGCTGCGCCGACCAATCCCCTTCCCGCAATTGATACGGCGCGAACTGCATGTACACCGACATCACGTGCTGTTCGGCAGGCGCGAGTGAAGGATCCAGAATCGAAGGAATGGTGACATCCAGATAGGGAGCGCGCGAAAACTCGCCGTACTTCGAGGCGTCGAAGGCTTTCTCTAAATAATCGATGTCCGGACCGATGTGAATGCGCCCGGCGAGTGCGCTGGAAGCACCATTCAAAGAAAGCGCGCCGGCCGCGGAAATCCCCTGCAACGCCGTAAATGACGGCAACCCGTCCAGCGCCAGATTCATTTTTGCGGACACGCCATTCGAACGGTAGTGCTGCATTTTCACCACGAAGCCGGGCGCCAGATGCACCGGATCGATCAGCTTCAAAAATGTCCGCCGCGGATCGGCGCCGGAAACCACCGTAGCTGCGGAAATTTCTTCGCCGCTCGCCAGGACCACGCCGGTAACCGCGCCGTCCTTTACAGTAATCTGCGCCACGTCGGCGCCGGTGCGAATCTCCGCGCCTGCTTGCCGCGCGGCATCCGCCAGCGCTTGGGCCAGCGCGCCCATCCCGCCCCGAGGAAACGCTGAAGTCCCCACGAGATGGGGATCGCCGGCCGCGCGCAACAGCAAAAGCGTGGTGCTGCCTGCCGACCACGGCCCGAGGGCCGCGCCAAAAATTCCGCGCGCCGCGAATGCCGCTCGCAGCACTTCGGTCTCGAAAAATTCCGACGCCAGATCCGCCACCGCCGTCGGACCCCAGCGGATCAGGCGCATCATGTCTTTTTTGCCGAGCTTACGCAGCTGTCGCCCCGCGCCCGCCAAATTCCAGAGGTCCGCCACGCCGGGTTTCGCGATGTCCGGCGGGGTCATCGAGAGCAGCTGCTGCAGCAGCGGAGACATTTTCGCGAGGGTGTCGCTGAGCTCGCGATACTTCAGCGCGTCGGCTTTCGAGAATTTTTCAATCTGGCTGGCGGATTCGCTTACATCGCGGAAGAGCGTCAGGCTGCGCCCGTCCGGCAACGGGGCAAACAGGCGCACCGGAGATTCCAGCATGGCGAGGCCGTGCCGTTCGAGCTGCATGTCGCGAACCACCGAAGCATCCAGCGGTCCGCAAGCGTGGGCCAGCGTGGAACACTTGAAGCCGGGATGAAATTCGCCGGTGGCCGCCGCGCCGCCTACCACGTCGCGCCGTTCCAGCACTAGAGGCTTGAATCCGGCCTTGGCCAGATAAAACGCGGCAACCAGTCCGTTGTGACCCGCTCCGAGAATAATGATGTCGCGCGCGCGGGCCATGGGTCAGCTCGCCTTCTTGTCTTTCAGAATTTCGATGGCCGCTAGACGTCCCGGCGCGCCCATGATGCCGCCGCCTGGATGGGTGGCCGATCCGCACATATAAAGGTTGTCGATCGGAGTGCGATAGCGGGCCCAGCCAGCCACCGGGCGCAGGAAAAACAATTGTTCCAGTGAAAGCTCGCCCTGAAAAATGTTGCCCTCGGTGAGACCGATGCTGCGCTCGATATCCAGAGGAGTAATCACCTGCCGGCCGATGATCAAGCTTCTCAGGTTGGGAGCGTATTGCGAAATCGTGTCCACCACCGCATCGCCGAACGCTTCGCGCTGCAGATCCCAATTCGTGCCGGGCTTCAATTTGTACGGCGCGTACTGCACAAAGCACGAGAGTACGTGCTGCCCCGGCGGCGCCACCGAAGGGTCCGTCAAACTTGGAATCACCATGTCGATGTACGGCCGGCTGGAAAATTCTCCGTATTTGGCCTGGTCGTAGGCGCGCTCCATGTATTCCATGCTCGGCGAAATCGACATCGCGCCGCGCAGATGCCGTCCGTTCCCAGGCAGGCACGTAAATTCCGGCAGACCGCTCAGCGCCATATTCACTTTGCCGGACGATCCCCGGTATTTGTAGCGGCGCACTTCCTCGACGAATTCCGAAGGCAGATCCTTCTCGTTCATCAATTTCAAGAACGTAAGATTGGGATCGACGCTCGAAGACACCACCGACGCCTGAATTTCCTCTCCGGTACTCAGCGCGACGCCTGTGGCACGGCCGTCTTTCACCATAATCTGGCCAACCGACACCCCGGTGCGAATCTCCACTCCCGCTTCACGCGCCGCCGCTCCGATGGCATCGGAAATCGCGCCCGTGCCGCCGCGGCTGAATCCCCACGAGCGGAACGCGCCGTCGATTTCGCCCATGTAGTGATGCAGCAAAACGTACGCGGTACCCGGCGAGCGAATCCCTAGGAACGTCCCGATGATTCCCGAAGCGGACATAGTCGCCTTGAGGACGTCAGTTTCGAACCACTGGTCCAGAAAATCGGCGGCGCTCATGGTCATGAGCTGCACCAGGTTGTACATATCTTCGTAGGGCAGGGCTTGAAATCGGCGGCCCAGAAACAGCATCTTTTTCAAATCGCGCGGATCGAGGGTGGTCGGATCGGGCGGCACCATCCCGAGAATGGGTTTCACGAAGCGGCACATTTGCACCATGGACTTCCCGAATTCGTCGTAGGCTTCCGCGTCCACTTTGGAGTGCCGCTCGATCTCTCGTCGCGTCTTGCCATGATCGTTCACCCGCCACAGATAGTCGCCGCTGGGCATGGGCGTGAACGTGCCGTCCAACGGCAAAATTTCCAGGCCGTGACGCGGTAAGTCCAGATCGCGAATGATTTCCGGACGCAGCAGCGATACCACGTAGGAGAAAACGGAGAATTTGAAGCCCGGGACGATCTCTTCGGTGCACGCCGCGCCGCCCAATACCGAACGCTTCTCGAGGACCAGCACTTTCTTGCCGGCTTTGGCGAGGTAAGCGGCCGTCACCAGGCCGTTATGCCCGCCGCCGATGATGATGGCGTCGTAATGCATGCGTTCGAGCGTCTTTCTCTCCGGCTTTCGCGCCAGGAGCCTGAAGTAATCCCTATGCGGGTACGCCAACGTGACCGCGAATCACAACTTCGCGCGCGACGCGCGGCGGCACATCTTACAAGCTTCCAGCAGTATCCTACAATAGACGATGCCGCGCGTTGGTGACCTTAGGTCACCAGCAGATTCCCGCCGGAACCGCTGGCTCCGGCCCGGCCGCATAGCATAAGACCGTGGTTGTTTTGTTGCAGGCGGTGCTCGCGACAAACTATAATCCGCGCGGTCCAAATTGTGTTTCGTCCTGGCAGGAACTGAACTCAGCCACTCGCACGGTCGCTCGGAAAGGGAGTCTTTGTGCCCATCGGAACCGCGGTACACGACAGAACATTCAAACTGTGCGAGAGCCTGAATTTTCGCGAGTGGTCCGGGTACTACGCGGTGAGCGTGTACGAGATGCACCACGAGCACGAATACAACGCCATCCGCAATTCCTCCGCGCTGATCGACGTCAGCCCGCTTTACAAATACCGGGTCACCGGAAAAGACGCGACAAAATTCGTCAATCGGGTGATCACCCGCGACATTCAAAAAGTTTCTGTGGGCCAGGTGATCTACTGCTGCTGGTGCGACGAAGAAGGTAAAGTAATCGACGACGGCACTATTACCCGGCTCGCCGAAAATGACTACCGCTGGACCGCCGCCGATCCCAGCCTTCGCTGGTTCCGCCAGAACGCGCTTGGCCTGGAAGTTTCCATCGAAGATATTTCCGCGGAAGTGGCCGCCCTCGCGCTGCAAGGCCCCACTTCCGGCCGTCTGCTGATGAGCCTGGTAGGCCCGGAAATTGCCAATCTGAAATATTTCCGGTTCACGCGCGCAAAAATCGCCGGTGTAGACGTGGATATTTCCCGCACCGGCTATACCGGCGACCTGGGCTACGAAATCTGGATGCCCTGGAGCGAGGCTCCGCAGGTGTGGGATGCGTTGATGGCCGAGGGCCGGCAATTCGACATCCACCCCGCCGGAATGCTCGCGCTGGATGTCGCGCGCATCGAAGCCGGCCTAATCCTGATCGAAGTGGATTACTTCAGCAGCAAGAAAGCGATGATCGAATCGCAGAAATATTCGCCGTACGAGATCGGCTTGGGCCGGCTGGTGAATCTCAACAAGGAATATTTCATCGGCCGCGCCGCGCTCGAAGCGGAAAACCGCCGCGGACCCCAGCGCTCGCTGGTGGGCTTGGATATCGACTGGCCGGACATCGAAAATCTGTACGATTCCATCGGCCTCGCGCCGCAGGTGGCCAGCACCGCGTCGCGCGTTGCGGTTCCGGTCTACGCCGCGCATGGACGCCGCCAGGCCGGCAAAGCCACTTCCACGACGTGGTCGCCTACGCTCAAGAAAATGATCGCGCTGGCCAGCGTGGATCACGATCACTCCGCCAACGGCACGGAACTGCGCGTCGAAATCACGGTGGAAGCGGTGCGCCACAACGGCCGGGCCACCGTGCGAGAATTGCCCTTCTTCAATCCTGCTCGAAAAACTGCGACTCCCATTGAGTAAGAATCCATTCGCAGCCGGACAAAGCGCGCCGGACGCCCGGCGTGGCGGCATCGCCACACTGCCGATCCGCTTCCGGCGCCAACCGGGCCCCGCACTATACTTAAGGAATGCGCAACGGAGGAACGAAGATGCCAGCCGCAAAACCAACAGGCGGGATCGCGTGGCCATGTCGACGCCAGCGCTTTAGAACGATTCCCGGCGCCACACGTTCTCTCCTGCTCCTCGCCGCCGCGCTCATCTTCCTCCCGTCACTTTCCTTCGCACAATCCGCCGCGCCTGCCGCTAGCGGTGCGGCTGCAGTCTGCCCGCCGAAAGCGCGCGTTGACGATGTTCGCGAAGACCTTCACGGAACCACCGTCGCCGACCCCTATCGCTGGCTCGAGGATCAAAACAGCCCAGAAACGCGCGCCTGGATCGACGCCGAAAATCAGTGCACCAAACTCGCACTGGACGGCCTACCGCAACGCCCGGCACTACAAAAGCGCCTCGGCGAACTGATGAGAGTGGATTCTCCCGGGATCCCTGTGGAAAGAAACGGCCGTCTCTTCTTCGTCTATAAGGAACGCACGTCCGATCTCGGCGCGCTGTACTACCGCGAAGGTCTCACCGGCAAAGACCACTTGCTGCTGGACCCGCAAACGCTCAGCCCCGACCATTCCATCAATGTGTCGCTGGAAGGCGTTTCGCAAGACGGCAAATACGTCTACTACGGTCTGCGCCAGGGAGGGCGCGACGAAGTGACCGTCCACATCAAGGACGTTGAAACCCTCCAGGATCTAAAAGAAACCTTGCCCGCCGCCGTTTATTTCGGGATGGCCCCACTGCTGGATAACAGCGGGCTCTACTACTCCCGCGCCACGCCCAAAGGTCCTCGCGTCTACTTCCACGCCTCCGGCAGCGATCCCACGCAGGACAAGGAAATCTTCGGCGCTGGGTACGCAACGGACAAAATCATCGGCGTGGATCAGTCCGAAGGCGGCACTTATTTGCTGATTACCGTTTCCTACGGTTCCAGCTTCGATCATACCGAAATTTACGCCCAGGATCTTCGCCGCCACGGCCCGTTGGTGCCGATCGTCAAGGACATCGTCGCGGGCTTTGCCGGCGACGTTGCGGGAGACACGCTGTATCTGTATACCAACTGGAAGGCACCGCAAGGACGAGTGATCGCCGTTGACCTCACGCATCCGCGTCGCGAGCATTGGCGTGACGTGATTCCCGAGAGCGAAGCGCATTTGGAGTACATCGGTCTTAGCGGCGGTAAGATTGCCGCGTTATACACACGCCAGGCCGCGTCCACGCTTAAGATTTTCGATGCGGACGGTTCGCACGGTCGCGAAATTCCCCTACCCGCGCTGGGCAGCGTCTTCGGGGTGAGCTGCCGGTGGTCAAGCGACAATCTTTTTTTTGGATTTGAGTCTTTCGCCTACCCGCCGGCGGTTTTTCACACCAGCACCGGCGGCGCCGCGCCGCCCACGGCATGGATGAAATCCGGCGTGCCGATTCGCAGCGAGGATTACGTAGTCACGCAGGTCTACTACGAATCCAAAGACCGCACCCGCATTCCCATGTTTATTTTCTACAAGAAGGGATTGCGCACCGACGGCAACAACCCCGCGCTGATGACTGGCTATGGCGGTTTTGCGGTGAGCGAGACGCCCGAATTTAAGGACTATGCCGTCGCGTGGGTCGAGCAGGGGGGCGTATTCGCCGTACCGAACATGCGCGGAGGCGGCGAATTTGGCGAAGCCTGGCACCATGCCGGCATGCTCGAGAACAAGCAAAACGTTTTCGACGATTTCATCGGCGCGGGCGAATACCTGATTTCCCACAAATTCACCAGTCCCGATCACCTCGCGATCTGGGGGCGCAGCAACGGCGGACTCCTGGTCGGCGCGGCATTGACCCAGCGTCCGGACCTTTTTCGTGCCGTCATTTGCGGCTATCCCTTGCTGGATATGCTGCGCTACCAGAAATTTATGGATGGCCCGTATTGGGTTGTTGAGTATGGATCGGCGGACCAGCCCGACGCGCTCAAATGGCTGTACGCTTATTCGCCGTATCATCACGTCGAAAGCGGCACAAAATATCCCGCCGTTCTGTTCATCACCGGCGACGGAGACACCCGGGTTGCTCCGCTGCACGCACGCAAGATGGCGGCACGGCTGCAAGCGGCAACGATTTCCGGCCTGCCGGTGCTGCTGATGTACGATACCCAGGCCGGCCATTCCGACGAAGGCTCCGCGGAAAAGCAGATCGTCGAGTACACAAATTTTCTGGCCTTTCTCGATTGGCAGTTGGGCATTACGGGTAATTAAGGAAAAAATATGGGGCTCATGAAGCCGCTGAGGTTCGTGTGCGCGATCACACTGCTGGTGTCGATGGCATTTCCGTTCGCCGGCGCGCGCGCGCAGACCCAAGCGCCGCTACGTGCGACCGGCACCGTCCAATTGGCCGTTGACGCGACCCGCGTCCGCCAGAAGATTCTCCACGCCACGCTGAAGATTCCGGTGCGGCCCGGCCCACTGACTCTTTACTATCCCGCATGGATTCCTGGCGATCATGCGCCGGATAATCCCATTGCGGATCTGGCCGGCCTGAAGTTCAGCGTCAACGGCAAGACCATCCTGTGGCGGCGGGATCTGGTCGACATGTTCGCGTTTCATCTGGAAATTCCCGCGGGCGCCGATTCCCTGGACGCCGAACTCGATTTCCTGCTGGCGCAGCCCTCCACCGGAAACTTCGCCGGCGCATCTTCCACCGCCCAGCTCGATGTTCTGAGCTGGAATAACGTGCTGCTCTATCCCAAGGGCTTTCCCGCCGACCAAATCACGTTCGCGGCTCGCCTGAAACTGCCGTCTGGATGGAGGTTTGGCACCGCGCTCCCCATCGCCAAGCAAGCCGGAGAGGACATCGAATTCACTCCCGTCTCGCTCAACACGCTGATCGATTCGCCAGTAATTTCGGGGAATTTTTATCGCACCATCCATCTGACGCCCGGGCAGACTCCCGATCACGAAATCGATATCGCGGCCGATAGTGCAGCGGCGCTGGAAATGCCGCCGGACATGCAGGCCGAGTACAAGCAGCTCGTTGCGGAAACCGGGAAGCTCTTCGGGGTGCGCCATTACCGCGACTATCATTTCCTGGTCACCCTGAGTGACGACGTGGCCCACTTCGGACTGGAGCATCACGAATCGAGCGACGACCGCGCCGACGAACGCACCTTGATCGATGAGGATCTGCGTCTGCAGTTCGCGACTCTGCTGCCTCACGAATTCGTGCACTCCTGGAACGGGAAATACCGCCGCCCGGCAGGCCTCGCCACTCCGGACTACAACACGCCGATGAAGGGCGACCTGCTGTGGGTCTACGAAGGGCTCACCGAATATCTGGGCAGCATCCTCACCGCGCGCTGCGGACTTTATCTTCCCGGCGAATGGCGCGAGGAACTTGCCTACATCGCCGCCACTTACGATAATCGCGCCGGCCGCACCTGGCGTCCTTTGCAAGACACCGCCGACGCCGCGCAGCTACTGTATTTCGCTTACCCGTCGTGGGAAGACTACCGGCGGAGCACCGATTACTACGACGAAGGACTGCTGATCTGGCTGGACGTCGACACCACCATCCGCCAACTCACCAACGGCGAAAAATCCATGAACGATTTCTGCCGCGAATTTTACGGCGGCGCCGGAGGGCAGCCCGCGCTCAAAACCTACAATTTCGAGGACGTTGTCGCCGAGCTCAATTCCCTCGCCCCTTACGACTGGACGAAATTCCTTCGCGCTCGCCTGGATTCCACTTCGCCCCACGCGCCGATCGGCGGCATCGAGAACGGCGGCTGGAAATTGGTTTACAGCGATCTGCCCAATCGCTTCATCGACAACAAAGCGGACGCCAGACGCCTGCTCGATGAGACCTTCTCCATCGGCATGGTGGTTGACTCCGATGCCACGATCCGCGACGTCCTCTACGGTGGCCCCGCCTACAACGCCGGGGTCGGCCCGTTGATGAAAATTGCCGCCGTCAACGGCCAGCAATTTTCTCCGGACGTGCTCGACGACACCCTGGTGAAATCCAGCACCTCGCACGATCCGCTCGTTCTGCTGATGGCCAACGGCAATTATTTCCAGACCGTGACCATCGACTATCACGGCGGCGTGCGCAATCCGCATCTGGAACGCGTAAACTCAAAACCCGATGTACTCGACGAAATCATTCGGCCGCTCGCGCCGGTGCCGGGGTCGGTCCCCGACGACGACACCACCACCGCCACCGCCGCAAAATAGGATTGCGCCATGGGACAAAAACTCTGGTTGGCATTCGGAATTCTGATGGCGATCGCAGGCATCGCTGCGCTAATTCACCCGCGCGTTCGCATTCACACCAACCATCAAGTGGTGATGGTTGGCCGGTTCAAAGCCATCGAAGAAACCAGCCGGATCCTTCCGATCCCCAGAATTGCCGGAGCGTTGATACTCGCCTCCGGCTTGTTGCTGGCTGCATCGGCGATCCGAAAGTAATGTTTCGTGGCTTTCGGCGCGAGCGCCGGCGCGAGAATGGAACTGGCATGACCACGAAAAGAAGCGTCGACGAGCCATGGAAGACCCCCGATGAATACGGGCGCAGCCTGCCCAACTTTACCGTCAACCTGATGGTCCGCGACGTCGCGCGAACCATCCACTTCTATACCCGGGTTCTGGAAGCCCGCGTCGACTATCAAGACGTGGACTTCGCCGCTCTGCTGCTCGGCTCTCTACAGTTCATGATCCACGCCGACCATACTTACGATCGCCACCCGTGGTTCCCGCGCTTGCAAAAGGAAAGCGCGCGGGGCCTGGGAGCTGAGCTCCGGCTCTTTAATATCGATCCCGATCGCCTGGAAGGGCGCGCACGGGACTTCGGCGCTACGATCCTGCAACCGGCGCAAGAAAAACCGCACGGATGGCGCGACGTGATCGTCGCCGATCCGGACGAGTACGCCTGGGCGGTAGGGCGCCCAGGCAAAACCTAACGGAGGTTTCACAATTGAGGAACGCAACGATCGCGCTTCGAACGCGCCGCCAGTGGACCGCGTGGTGCGCCACGGTAATTTTGTTCGCCGTTGGGGCTGCCGCCACGATCTTCACCCCGGCGCTCGGGCGCGCGCAAGAGACCAGGCGCGCCGCCAGCGTCGATGATCTTATGGCCATGCATCGGCTGGGCGATCCGCAGATATCGCCGGACGGCAAATGGGTTGCGTACTCGGTGGTCACGCCCGACGTCGCCGGCAACCGCATGGCGAAAGCAATTTGGCTGGTTGGAATCGATGGAGGCACGCCGCGCGAATTGAGTGCCGCGGGTGAGCGTCCCCGCTGGTCGCCCGACGGCAGCAAGATCGCGTTTCTCAGTTCCGCCAACGGCGCCAGCCAGATTGCGTGGATCACGCCCGCGGCCCTGGATGCCGAGCCTCGCACCGTCACTTCCCTTCCCGCCGGCGCGGGCAACGAACTCTGGTCGCCCGATGGCAATTCCATCGCTTTCGTTTCCAATGTGTACCCTGACTGCGCGGACCAAGCCTGCAACGTCCAGCGCGACGCCGAAAAAGCAGATAGCAAAATCCATCCCCGCGTTTACGATCGACTCCTGTTCCGCCACTGGACAGCTTGGTGGGACGGTAAACGCAGCCATCTTTTTGTGATTCCGCTCGCCGGCGGTCCGCCGAAAGATCTCACCCCGGGCGCCGACTACGACGTACCCCCGTTCACTCTGGGCGCTCCCGAGGCCATCGCGTTTTCTCCCGACAGCAAGGAGATTTGCTTCACTGCGAATTCCGATCGCGACCAGGCCACCAGCACCAACGGCGATCTCTTCACCGTTCCCGCGAACGGCTCCAGCGCTCCAGTGGCGATCACCGCCAATCCCGGGGACGATTGGGGCCCCGTGTATTCACCCGACGGGAAATATATCGCCTACCTGGCGCAGATGCAGCCAGGCTACGAAAGCGATCGCTGGCGATTGATGCTTTACTCTCGAGCCGATCGCAAGCACATCAACCTCACCGAAGAACTCGATCGCAGCGTAGGCAGCTTTCTCTGGACTCCCGACAGCCGCAAAATCTATTTCCAATCCGAAGAGCACGCCGAGATTCCCATCTTTGAAATTAGCGCGGATCCGTCGACCGCCGGGAACCCCACGGTGAAAACAATTCTGAAGGACGCCGCCTATCCGGATTTCCAACTGAGCGCCGATGGGCGGACCCTGGTCTTCACGCGCAGCACGCTCGCCACGCCCGCCGGGCTCTTCGCCTCCGACGCGAACGGTGGCAACGTTCGCGAGCTCGCCCAGCCCAACGCGCCGCTTCTTTCGCAGCTGGATTTGGCGCCCGCCGAACCCTTCTGGTTTGCAGGCGCTGGCGATACCCAGGTGCAAGGCCTGCTGCTGCGTCCACCGCATTTCGATACGCACAAGAAATATCCCATGCTCCTGCTCATCCATGGTGGCCCGCAAGGCGCCTGGCAGGATGAATGGAGCTATCGCTGGAACCCCGAAGTGATGGCCACGCCCGGATACGTGGTGGTGATGATCAATCCCCGCGGGTCCACCGGCTACGGCTCGCGCTTCACCCAAGAAATCACCCACGATTGGGGCGGCAAGGTTTACACCGACCTGATGAATGGCGTGGACGCGGCTATCGCGAAATATCCGTTCATCGATGGATCGCGGCTCGCCGCGGCGGGCGGCTCATTCGGTGGCTTCATGATCGATTGGATCGCCACCCACTCCGGCCGCTTCAAATGCTTGATCAGCCACGCGGGTCCGTACGATGCCCGCAGCATGTACGCGACGGAAGAGTTGTGGTTTCAAGAGTGGGAGTACGGCGGCACGCCGTGGGAACATCCGGAGCTCTACGACAAGTGGTCGTCGGAAAAATTCGCCGGTGCGCTCGGGAAATTCAAAACGCCCACGCTGGTCATCGGCGGCGAACTGGACTTCCGCATTCCGTACACCCAGGAGCTGGAATTCTTCACCGCGCTCCAGCGCCAAGGCGTGCCATCCAAACTAGTGATCTTCCCCGACGAAGGCCACTGGATCCTGAAGCCGCAGAACAGCCAATTCTGGTACCACACATTCCAAGACTGGCTAGCGACGTATCTAAAATAGTTGTCGCGAGTAGTTGTGGCGCAGCCACTCTTGGCGGCGGGATCCAAAGATTAAGAATCTCTCGAGTCAAAGAAGCGAGCGATACTCACGTGGTCTAAACGTTATTGAATTGAATTTAGCGAGATCCAGTTATTTGTACAGCTAGGGTCGCGTTTTCGGTTGGAAGAGTTCTAGACGCTTAGGGTCCCCGCCGCCAAGAGTGGCTGCGCCATAACGAGGGCCCACATTTGGGCTAGAGCGTATTTACAACGCGCTCTGGTACACGCGCAGCGTAGACTCCACCATCACCGTATCGCTGAAGCTCCGCTCCACGCGCGCCCGCGCCGCCT
>Ga0302324_100004728_pt1 | contig 30023 bp, 36 predicted proteins | sample Palsa_T0_1_FD_201949 | JGI IMG/M metagenome (GOLD analysis project Ga0302324, IMG submission 201949) | Peat permafrost microbial communities from Stordalen Mire near Abisko, Sweden - Palsa_T0_1 | ecosystem: Environmental > Terrestrial > Soil > Palsa > Peat permafrost | place: Sweden: Abisko...
CAGAGCCAAAAAACGACGGCCTAAAAATTACCACCTCCTCACCAAACCCCGCCACAAAATGCGGATTGAAGGCCACCGAAATCGCCCCGACAAACAATCCCAAACCAGCCTTAACTAAGCGCCATTCGGGTCAGTCCTCCGTTTGTCCACATCGAGCCATGGGAGCCATGGGGTCAGTCCTGCACTTCTCCATATTGTCAGGGCGCCATCCTCGCTTATCCTGCCGCGGTTTCGGGGCCGATCTCCTTGCCGCCGGCGCAAAGGTAGAGGACGGCCATGCGGACGGCCAGGCCGTTTGTGACCTGGTCGAGGATGACGCTCCGGGGGCTGTCGGCGATCTCGCTGTCGATCTCGACGCCGCGGTTGATCGGCCCGGGGTGCATGATGAGGCAGTCGGGCTTGAGCGCTTCGGCGCGCTTTTTGGTGAGGCCGAAGAGGTGGACGTATTCGCCCAGGCTCGGGAAGAATTCCTTCTGTTGGCGTTCGTGCTGGATGCGCAGGAGGTTGACCACGTCGGCGGTGGGCAGGACTTCGTCGATGGAGTTCGAGATGGAGACGCCCATTTTCAGAAAAGCGTGGGGGACCAGCGTGCTCGGGCCGACGAGGGTGACCCGGGCGCCGAGCTTTAGCAGCGCCCAGATATTCGAGCGGGCGACCCGGCTGAAGAGGATGTCGCCGATGATGGCGACGTGCAGGCCGGCGATGTTCTTTTTCCTTTCGCGGATGGTGAAGACATCCAGGAGCGCCTGGGTGGGATGTTCGTGCGCGCCGTCGCCGGCGTTGACGACGCTGGATTGCAGCCGTTCGGCAAGGAATTGCGGCGCGCCGGCGGACTGGTGCCGCAGGACGATGATGTCGGCGTGCAGGGCCTCGAGATTGCGGGCGGTGTCTTTGAGGGTCTCGCCTTTGGTGAGGCTCGATGCCGCGGCGGAGATGTTGATGACATCGGCGCTCAGCCGGAAGGCGGCGAGTTCGAAGGAGATGCGGGTCCTAGTGCTCGGCTCGACGAAGAAATTGACGAGAGTCTTCCCGCGCAACGCGGGGACCTTTTTGATCTCGCGCGTCCCGATCTGCTTGAAAGCCTCGGATGTGTCGAGTACCGTGGTGATCTCCTCGGCGCTCAGTTCCTGGATGCTGAGCAGATCCTTGCGTCTCCAGACGTTCATGTTGGTTTTGAGACCCAGACCGAATCGGCCACTTCGTCGACGCCTTGCAGGCGGACATAGACGCGCTCCTTGACCGAGGTGGGCAGGTTCTTCCCGACATAGTCCGGGCGGATCGGCAGTTCCCGGTGGCCGCGATCCACGAGAACGGCGAGTTGGACACATCGGGGCCTGCCAAAGGAAGCGAGGGCGTCGAGCGCGGCGCGGCAGGTGCGTCCGGTAAAAATCACGTCGTCGGTGAGGATGATCGTCTTTCCGGCCAGGTCCATGGGAAGTTGGGAGACTTCGACCGGGGAGAGCCGTTCGCGGAGCCGGATGTCGTCGCGGTGCATCGAGACGTCGATCATCCCAAATTCCGGCCGGATGTGTTCGATCTGCTCGATGAACGCGATGAGCCGCCGGGCGATTTCCACGCCGCGCGAGGGGATGCCAGCCAGCACGACATCCTTGAGCGAGGGATGGCGCTCGATGATTTCGTGGGCGATCCGCCGCAGGGCGCGGTCGATGGCAGGCGCGTCCAGGATGAGGACGGCGGGGGGAGAAGGGGGGAGGGTGGACATGTTTCCCTTCGCGACCTCCCGGGTCACGTTAAAGAGAGACAGGCGATTTTCAGGTCTTTGCCGCGAATGCCGGCTGGGTGTGTTTTTGGCGTTTCTCGCGCCACGCGGAACGATATTTGACGATCCAGTCCAGGAGGGCCTTCTCGAAACCGATGTCGTGTCCGAGTTTCTCGCTCTCGATCCACTTGTGGCGCAGGATCTCTTCGCGTTCGGCCAGGAACTCCTTATACAGCACAGAATTCTTTACCAGGTCGGAATTCTCATCCTTTGGGGTAGTATCCATGTTCAGTGCAGTTTTCATAAGAAACCGGACGGCGTCAATATAAAATACGACTGTGAACCGAGACGCAATCGTAATCTCACGTCTACCGGTAAATAGGACGAGGGCAAGTCAACATTCATTCGACAGGTTTGAAACGGCGGACGCGTGAATCCCTCATGGGTACTCTCCCTCATGGCAGCGCGTCACGAAGTTTTTCAGCAATCTTTAAAAACTCGCGGCTGACGGGACTTCCCGGCGAAACGGCGGTGATGGGCCTGCCGCGGTCTCCGGCCTCGCGGGTGGGGATGTCGATGGAGAGCTGGCCGAGCAGCGGAACGCGAAGCCGCGCGGCTTCGCGCTGGCCGCCGCCCGAGCCGAAGATGTCGTAACGCGCGCCGTCATTCGGGCAGACGAAGTAGCTCATGTTTTCGACGATGCCGAGGACGGGGACGTTGACCTTGGCAAACATGGAGGCGGCTTTGCGGGCATCTATGAGGGCGACCTCCTGGGGCGTGGTGACGATGACGGCGCCGGCAAGCGCCACCGTTTGGACGATGGTCAACTGGATGTCGCCGGTGCCGGGCGGGAGATCGAGCACGAGGAAGTCGAGTTCACCCCATTCGACCTGCCGCAGGAATTGCTGGGTATAACGCGTCACCATCGGCCCGCGAAGAATGGCGGGCGAGCCGTCTTCCAGCAAAAAGCCCATCGACATCAGCTTCAAATCACATTCCTCGATGGGAATGATCCGGTTGTCTTCGGTCGCCGCAGGCCGTTCCCGCGAGCCGAACATGAGGGAGATGCTCGGCCCGTAAAGATCGCAATCGCAGAGGCCAACCCTGGCGCGGGTTCCCGCCAGAACGCCGGTCCGCTGGAGGGCGACGGCGAGATTGGCGGCGACGGTCGATTTTCCGACGCCACCCTTCCCGCTGGCGATGGCGACGACGTGCTTGATGCCGGGGATGGAAACCGCGCCCACGCCCGCGGCCTGCGCGGGCGCCTGGATGTCGATGCTGACGCGGATCTGCGCGACGCCGGGAATCGCCCGCAACGCCGACTCGCTCTCTTCCTTGATCGCCTTGGGAACCGCCGGGTCGCTCGTCGCGAGAGCCATGCGCACGTCAACGCTCGACCCGGTAACCTGAATCCCCTTCACCAGTCCGAAGGAGACAATATCCCGGCTGAAGCCCGGGTACTTCACCGCGGCGAGGCGTTCGCGGACCAAATCTTCGGTTATCCGAGCCTGGGACATTGCCCTGCGATCAATAGCGCTTTCGCATGTTGCTCGGCAAGATATTCAATTCGTTGCGATACTTGGCGACCGTCCGGCGGGCGATGGGAATGCCGCGGGTGCTGAGGACTTCGACTATCTCCTTGTCGCTCAATGGATTTTTTGAGTCCTCGTCCTTGACCAGTTCGCCGATGGCGCCCTTCACGCTCGTGTTGCTCATCGTCTCTCCGCCCGCGGTCTGGTAGCCCGGCGTGAAGAAATATTTCATTTCGAAAACACCTTGCGGCGTCGCGATGTATTTGCCGGAGATGGCCCGGCTGACGGTCGTTTCATGGACGCCGACGATTTCGGCGATCTGCACCATGGTCATCGGCTTGAGAGCCACGGGCCCCCTGTCGAGGAATTCCCTCTGCCGCGCGACGATCTCGTGGGCGATATTGGAAATGGTCTGCTGGCGCTGGTGGATGCTTTTGATCAGGAATTTGCCGCTCCTGATCTTGTCCCGGATGTAATCCTTCACATCGTTGCCGTTCCCTTCCTGGGCCATGAGATCCTTATAGGTATTGCTGATGCGGAGGTGCGGAATCTGGTCGCCGTTGAGAGTGATGGCAAAGTTCGCGCCGATCTTTTCGACGTTTACATCCGGCAACACGTAGTTATTCGGGTCGGCGGCGAAAATCTGTCCGGGCTTCGGATCGAGGGTCGCGATGAAGTTGGCGCACCGCTGAATCTGCTCGACGGTCGTGCCGAGGCGGCGGGCGATCTCCGGGAAGCGGCGCTTGCCGAGGTCATCCAGGTGGTGGGCGACAATCCGATATTCCAGCGTGTGCTCTTTTCCCACCCGGTGCAACTGGATGAGCAGGCAATCCCTCAAATCGCGCGCGCCGACTCCGACAGGGTGAAAAGTCTGGAGGACGCCCAGGACGCGCTCGAGATCGGCGGTATCCGCGCCGCTGTTCAACGCCATTTCCTCGGGAGTGGTTTGGAGGAAACCGACGTCGTCGATGTTGCCGATGATCAGTTCCGCCAGTTTGCGATCGTCCGGCGAAAGGTCGCTGCCTTGAAGCTGCTCGATGAGATGCTGCTGAAGCGTTTCGTGGCTGATGATCGAGTCGAAAAAGAACTGGCGGCGCTCCTCTTCCTCCTGCGACCTGCCGGAATACGCGTTGTTCTGCGCCATGTAATCGCGCCACTCCTCGTCGAGTTTGGCCAGCCGGTCGAATTCATCCTTGAACTCGTCCTGCTCGCGCTGTCTCTCCTCGATGGAAGGCTCCGTGATTTCTTCCTCGAGCACGGGGTTTGTTTGCAACTCCTGCTGGACGAGGTTGCGCAATTCGAGCATCGGCACCTGGAGAATCTGAAGACTCTGCTGCAACTGGGGCGCGAGCACCTGCTGGAGGGAGAGGTTCTGTACCTGTTGCATGCCTTGAGCCATAAAAAGGAGGATACCGCCGGAGACAGAAGCCAGCAAGCAATATTCGCGCCACGTTCACACCAGAGAGTGCGGAGATGCAAAAATGGCTCTTTTTGAGCAGCTTTCGTTCCCCGTCCGGTGATTAAATGGCATCTGATTTTTCGGCGGGTGTGATCGTCCTTTTCGGCCGGGAGGCTCTGAAAAAAGCAGCAGAGGCATTCATCCGGCCCATTTCCTGCTCTTCATCCGGTATGAAAATGAAGCCGTCCCACACACTCGGCGTGGTGGCATGCGCGGTCGCGATGGCGTTCGTGTTCCCCAAGGCTACCCAGGGCGACACGAGCTACGATCCGGCGCTCGCCGCGCTCGTCGACGATCTCCAGGCGCAGCAAAAAACAATCGCCGATAACCAGGCGAAGATCGATGCCAAGCTCGCCGCGATCACCGAAACCCTGAGACAAGCCCGAATTTTCGTTTCACGAGGCAAATGATGAAAAGACGAACGCTCGCATATTACACCGCCGGTTTCTTCCTGATGAGCACGGCCTGCCTGAACTCTCAATGGCCCTCGACGCCGGTGAAATCGCCCACGGAGAGCCTGAAGGCGGTCAAAGCCGCCAACGCCGATCTCATCGAGCAGCAGAAAAAGACTCTGGATACGCTCGACGACATATCCGCCTCCGCCGACCAGATCAGGATAAAAGGCAAACGGACCTAGCGGCGGGAAGGCTCGAGTGAGGCGGCTGGCACAGCCGCCGCGACAACTTTTGGCGCAGGCAGCTTCTTCTCGAACGTGCCCTTCGCGCCGATGAATTGAGCGAAGCCGCCGTTATAAAGCCAGTTCTTTGCGGCGGCGTTCCCTTTCAAGTAGGCATCCCAGAACGCGATGGAGCCGGCGACGATGAGCGGCTGGAATTCCGCATCCGACGTGCGCGGCACGATGTGACCGGCGAAAGTCATGTGGTCCGCGCCGTTAAAGATCACAAGACAGGTCTCGGCTTTGTTCATTTCGTCGAAAGGGATGCGGCGCTCGGCGGCGCGCGTCTCGCCGATGGGGCTGTCGTCGAGCGTGCCGGTCATGTGAAATACCGGTGTGGTGATGCCCAGGAAGGCGCGGTCGCGATCGGCCGGCAGGCGCGGGACGGGCGCGCTCATCGCGATGGCAGCCGTGATGCGCGGATCGGCAAGCGACGGATCCGCCGGGTGAATTTTCTCGCCCACGACCGCCATCGTCGTCCACGCGCCGAACGAATGCCCGGCCATTCCGATGCGCGCGGTGTCGAGCCGTCCGCGCAGCGGGGAATCTTTCCCGGTGTTGAGCTTGAGCGTCTGGTCGATGCCGAAGCTGACATCCCGGGCGCGATTGATGGCGTTGGAAACATCGGAGACCGATTGATACAGCGCGGCGGCGACTCCGAGCGGCCCGGCGTTCTTCCAAACCCCGTCATCGCTGCCAAGGTGTTGGAGGTGCACCGAGACGTAGCCGCACCCGGCCCAGGACCGCCCGAAATTTTCGTAGCCCTCGCGGCTCCCGCCGAGGCCATGCGAGAAAATGATGATCGGAAACGGGCCGCTCCCGCGCGCGGGGTAATAGATTTTCACCGGCACATCGCGGTTGCGGCTCGCGTCGTGCCATTGGTAAAGAACGGCCGCGACTTCCAGCGACGGCGCGGGGGGTTGATAAGAAGACTCGGCCGCATCCATCGAGGCGGAGCCGAACAAGAGCAGGAGCGTGACGAATATCAAACGCCGTGAGCGCATCGCATTAGTATATCAGGGAGACCAAAGTGGGATCCGAGCGTTGCCCTGGGTCCGAAGCGTGCCTTACGCGCGGACGGCTTCGGCCTTCTGCCCTTTGACTTCCAGCTTGCGGTAAAGGGTCGCCATGCTGATGCCGAGCATCTTGGCGGCTTTCTCGCGGGAAGAATCGTTGAACTTGATCGTCTCCTCGATGTAATGGCGTTCCTGCTGCCGCACGAATTCATCCAATGTCTGGCCCACGGGCATTTCGCTCTTGGCGGGCGCGCCGGGGCCGGGGTGATGGCGGCTGACGTGGGGCGGCAAATCGGCAGGCTGGATGACTCCGTTTTCGCAGAGGGCGCATGCGCGCTCGACGGCGTTCTCCAGCTCGCGCACGTTGCCGGGCCAGCGGTAATGGGAAAGCACTTCGAGCGCCTTCGCATCGATCTTCTTCGGCTCGGCGCCGGCCTGGGCGGCGTTCTTTTGAAGGAAATGATTGACCAGAAGCGGGATGTCCTCGATGCGTTCGCGCAAGGCCGGCATTTCGAGCGGGATGACCGCCAGCCGGTAATAGAGATCCTCGCGGAAAGCGCCGGCTTTGATCTTGTCCTGCAATGCCTCGTTCGTGGCGGCCAGGACGCGGACATTGATCGGGAGGTTCTTCGTGTCGCCCACGCGTCGGATCTGCCTTTCCTGCAAAACCCGAAGCAGCTTTGTCTGGAGCGGCTGGGCCATCGAGTTGATCTCGTCCAAAAAGATGGTGCCCATCTGCGCTTCCTCGAAGAGGCCCAGCTTGTCCTGGACCGCGCCGGTGAAGGCGCCCTTTTTATGGCCGAACAGCTCCGATTCGAGGAGATTTTCCGGCAGCGCGCTGCAATTGATGGCGACAAAAGGCTGATGCTGGCGGCTGCTGTTGAAGTGGAGCGCGCGGGCTACAAGTTCCTTGCCCGTCCCGCTCTCGCCCTGGATGAGAATGGTGCTGTCGGTATCGGCGATCTTCGCGATGAGGTTGTAGATCGCCTGCATGCTCTCGCTGGTGCCGATGATATTCTCGAACCGGTAGCGTTCCTTGAGTTCCTTCTTGAGATAGACGTTCTCTCGAACCGCGCTCTGGAAATCGAGCGCGCGCTGGATCGTCAATTGCAACTCGTCGATCTTGAATGGTTTGGTTATGTAATCGTAAGCGCCGAGCTTCATTGCCTCGATCGCCGTTTCCACCGAAGCGTAGCCGGTGATCATAATGACCGCGGGCGCCGGCGCGACCTCGCGGCATTCGCGCAGGACATCGAAGCCGCCGACCTTCTCCATCTTGATGTCGGTGATGACCACTTGCGGCAACACGCTTGGCAGGGCGTCGATGGCCTTCTGGGCGGAGTTGTAGGGAAAGACTTGGTGGCCCTTGTCGCGGGAGAGGGTCGAAATGACCTCAACCATGGCCGGTTCGTCATCGATTATCACTATTCGCGCCATAAGAGTCTCAAAAAGGAGAATATCGCATGTTTGCGAATTTGGAAAGGACTAATATTCGGTCGAGAGCGAGCGCACGTGGGCAAGCCCATAGGTGAGCAGGAGTTTGCTGTCCTCCCAGATGCCCGGTTTGTCCGTGTGCATGACCACCGAAATCACCTCCCGCCCGTCGCGCAGCGCGGAGCTGACGAGGACTTGTTGGGCGGGAACCGTGTAGCCGGTCTTCAAACCGGTGCAGCCCGGGTACTGCCATAGCAGCTTGTTATGGTTCTTGAGCTCGACCGTGCCGCTCACAGCGGGCCAAGGGTAGGTTTCGGTGGAAACGAGCCGGCGGAAAAATGGCTGCTCCATCGCCGCGCGGGCAATCAACGACAAATCGTGCGGGGTGGTGAAATGATCCTTGTTGTGGAGGCCGTTGGGATTGACGAAATGGCTCGATGTCGCGCCGAGTTCCCGCGCGCGCCGGTTCATCTTTTCGGCAAACGCCTCGACGCTCCCCGCGTTGTCTCGCGCCAGAGCCATGGCGACGTCGTTGGCGCTCTTCAACATCATGCCGTAGAGCATTTGTCTGCGGGTATATTTTTCGCCCGGCTTCATTTCGAGGGAAGTCGGCTCGACCTTGGTGTCCTCCGGAGCGACGACGACCTCCTGATCGAGGTTTCCCGATTCGATGACGAGCAAGGCCGTGAGTATCTTGGTGGTGCTCGCCGGGTAGAACGGTTGCTCCTGGTTCTTTTGGTAGAGCTCCTCGCCGGTGAGGGCATCTATCACCATGACTCCCTTCGCGGCCAGCGGGAGCTCGCCCGGAGCCAGTGGGGCCGCCGGCTGAACCGGGGTGGCGCTCGGTTCGGCGGCCGGCTCGGGCTTCCGTCTGTGCGTCCGTGCGTGCGTGCGCTTTGCTTCCGCCGTGCCGGGAAGCAGGAGGGCGGCCAGCAGCGGCGCGAGGAGAACAAGCGGCTTCCTGAACATTACCCTCAGTTGGTTTGAATCGGGAGCTTCGGGTTCGCCGGCGGTCGAAACCCGTAAGGACGGTTCGGGACTTGTTTGCCATCGACGAGCATCCAGCGGACCCTGCCGCCGGAATGGACGATCTCCTCATACACGGTCGAGATTTCTTCGGTGAACGGGAGGCAGATCAGATCGGCATACGCGCCGGGCGCGATCCTGCCAAGCGCCGCCTCCTGGTTGAGCGCTCGCGCCGGATTGACCGTGACCGTCTTCAGCAACTCCTCCGGGTCGAGCCACGGCTCATTCTCCTGAAGGGTTTGCATCTCCGTGAAGAGGTTGAGCGAATCATTGCTGGCCAGGCTGTCCGTTCCAAGGCTGATTCGCAGGCCGAGATCGTGAAAGCGTTTGAACTGGAACGGGCGGTGCCCGAAATAGCGGTGGCTGCGCGGGCAATGCACGAGATGCAGCTTCCCGGCCAGCCCTGATACCGCCAGCATCTCGAAATCCCGGTCGTCCACTTCATTCAGGTGAACCAATATCCAGCCGGGAGCGGCTGGCTCATGGGCGAGCAGGCCTCTTATCGAGGAACCGTGCCCGCAGTCGCTCATATCCCGGCCCATCGACGATAGGAAATCGTAGAGCGCCCCGCGGCCATGGCGGAACATTTCATCCTCCTCCGCGGATTCGGCGAGATGGGTCGTGAGCGGCATGCCGGCGGCGCCGGCGCAGGCGTTTGCGAGCCGGTAAAGCTGGCTCGACGCGGTGTAAGGCGCATGAGGGCTCAGCCCGTGCCCGCCCAGCCACCCCGGGCGCTGCTGGAAGAAGAGCAAGGCGCCGGCGACCAGTTCCTCCGTCGCATTGCAATGCCGGATATCGATAAGCTCATAAAACCACCAGGTGCGGATGGGAGGAGGAGGCATTCGGAGCATCAGTTCGGGGAAAGACTCGATGTTGAGCACCGTGGTAACGCCCGAGCTTTGAAGTTCTTCGAAGCCGCTTGCGATCGCCTGTAGATAATCGTCCTCGTCGAGGGAGCGCTTTATCGCGTTGATCCGGGAAATCCATCGGCTGAAGCTGCTCTGCTGCCCGATGGCGCCGCGCATCATGGAGTAGTCGAGGTGGCAGTGGGCGTTGATAAGGCCCGGCAGGATTACCTGCTCGCCGAGATCGACGACCGGCCCCGGGGCAAGGCGCGCGATCTCGCCAAAAGCGCCCGCCGCCCGGATACGGCCGCCCTCGACCCAAACCGCTCCGTCTTCAACCGGAGGGCCGTCCATCGTCACGAGTGCTCTGGCTCTGTAGATCATGGGCGCCCCCGGGAGCGGCGAACGACATTCCGAGCCGCCGCGACGAAAAGGTTGCACGCTTCCGGGCAAAGCAGCGGCAGCGCCTGCCGCTCTCCGGTGGGAACCTCGAACTTCTCGGCCGGCAATGCCGTGATGGGCGTGTCCGCATCCAGCTTCCAAAGGATGATTTTCAAGCATTTGCCCTCGGAGTTGCAAAATTCTCCCGCCAGCGCGTCCGCCTGGGAGTTGGAAATCTCTTTCACGATCTCATACATCCCGGATTGACGGTCCGCCGTCTGGCAAAAATCAACGGGCGCCAGCCGGCCCTCGCGATGCCACAGCCAGGCGCCCATCGCGGCGGGGTAAAGATAATCCAAAGCCGCGCGGAGCTGGCCGATTCCGTTGAGGCGCAATTCCCAACCGTGTTTCAGATTCCGCGCGCTCTTCAACGGGCGGTAATTTCCTTCGTCGTCGTACTTCGCGATCTCCTGAGCCATGTCCGGACCGCAACAAACCTTCAGGTCCGCGCGCTCCGCGTCTTCGTGGTGCAGGACGCGGAAGCGGCGGCTCGCCCCGGAAATGAGCAACTGGCCCACCCTCGAACCGCCGCCGTCCAACCAGCCTTGCAGCGCCTCGGCGATTCTCACGGGGTTCTCGCTTCGGGTTGCGGATGCCGCAGATCGAACGCCAGGACCTGGTCGAGAATCACATCGGCGAAGAGCGCCTCGGTGCCGATGGCGCTCGCGTAATACAAGAGGCGTCCATGCAGAGAATGCGGGTTTTCGCGAAACACGTCGCTCTGGCTCGCCGCCGCGCCGGTCCCGGTTTCGATACCGAGCAGAACCGGGATGTCCTGGTAACTGTGAAGGCCGTCCGCGATGAAAAACGGCACAGCCACGACGTGGGGCTGCGTGGTCAGCTTCAGCCAATCCGAAACGAAAGGCGTTTCTTCCATATAAGCGCCGATCACCTCGGCATAATCCGAGTTTTCCCGGATGAGTCCGACCTGCTCTTTCACCGCGGCGGCGGAGTTATCGTCCAGGTTCGTGCCGTGGCCGACAATCAAGAGACTCGTCCGGCTCGGCGGGATGCCCGGCGCGACATCCCTGGCGCGGTGCAGAAGCACTTCGGTCATCCTGGGATGGCTTCCCACTGGGTCGCAATAGTTTATCCTGCGTCCGCCTCGAAACGTCACCGGACCGTCCAATTCCAGTTCCCGGGGCACAATTGTTCTCGTAAAATAGCCCTCGCTGATGAAATTCGGGACGACGTAGATGTCGTCGCTCTCGACCATGTGAAGCACCTGCCGCAAACTCGGCTCCTCCTTCCAGAAGGCGCAAACCACCTCCGCGAAACATCCGCGCGCGCGGATTCCGCCGGCATGGGTAAAGGTCGGAGCGCTCGAGTCGGGATTGACCGTGGAACCGTGACCGGCCACGACAAGCGCGCTCCCGGGCTTGGAGATCATCGTATTTAACTTATGGCCGGGGGGCGAGTTGTCGAACGGAATAGTCATCTCGAACAGAAACCTGCCAGAAAGAGCGTCAGCCGGGCGCGCGCGAGCGAGACGTTGCGCACGAAACGCGCGAATGCGGGGATGCGCGCCGGGTGCGTGGCGAGATAAAAGAGCAGGCTCCCGATCCGGGGGCGCTGCGTGGCCGCGTCGAACCAGACGGAATACGGCGCCGGGAGCGGGTCGCCCGCCGCGTCGCTGATGGCGCGCACGGAGAGGAGCGCGATGCCGCGCTGCCGGCACGCATGGAAGATCGCCTCCGTCTCCATATCCACGGCGGCTGCTCCGGTCCGCTCGAAAAGATTCCGTTTCGCTTCAACGGTTTCCACGATCCGCTCCTGCGTCGAGAGCCGCCCATAGAACCGTTCTCCCGGAACGAGACGCGCCGCTTCCACGAGCGCGCCGGCGGAGTAATTCGCGGCGATCACCACCTGGCCCGGGCTCAATCGCGGATCGAGGCCGCCGGCGAACCCCGCGCTGATGACATAATCGAAGCGTTCCTTTTCCAGGAGGGCCGCCATCCGCGCGGAGGCCCGTTCCGGCCCGACGCCCGTGTGGCAAACGACGATCTCCCTCCCGTTCAACTCCCCGCGCAAGACGGGCAGCCGGCCCTTTTCCAACGCCTTCACCTTCTCCAGCCGTGCTATGAAATCCTTGCTCTCCTCGGGCAGGGCGAATGTCACCGCGATCATGGAGCCGGTGAGGAAATGGCGGAACTCATGATTTCCACGTCGATGAGTTCCTTCGCGGCCGGATCGGCGGGGACGATGATCGGGCTGGCTTTGCCCGTTGCCGCCTCGACAAACCTGGCCGCCTGGCCCGCGGGGATGCTCGCGAGGACTTCCGGATCGCCGCTCGTCGTGCTCTTGAACGCCGTTCCCCCCGCTTCGGAGGCGAGCCGGATGATCTTCTCCGTTTCACCCGCCACCGCCTCCTTCGCCACGAGGATCGTCAGCTTCTCGTTCGTGACATCCGGCGCGGGCAATGAAGCGCGGGCGGATCTTTCCAGGACATCTTTCAACGCTTCGATATTCGGCGCCGGTCCCGACGGCGCGGGAGCGCGCAGCCGCAGGAAGGCAGCCGCCGAAACCAGCAGCACCGAGAAAATCACCACGATTCGCTTCACGGTCATTTGCAGTTCATACTATGCTTCAGTCCCGATGAAAATTCAGGAACGCGCCACGGCCCTCGTTTCCGCCTTCCGGCGGGTTTATCCGGAAGCGCATTGCGAGTTGACCTTCGCCAGCCCGTTCCAGTTGCTTGTCGCCACTATCCTCTCCGCGCAGTGCACCGACAAGCGAGTAAACATCGTGACGCCGGGTCTCTTTCAAAAATATCCGGACGCCGCCGCCCTCGCCAAGGCGCCCCAGGAGGAATTGGAGGCGATGATCCGCTCGACCGGCTTTTTCCGCAGCAAGGCGAAGAGCCTCCGGGCGGCGGCAGCCACAATCGTCGCCGAGCACGGCGGGAAGGTTCCCTCGACGATGGAGAGCTTGACCGCCCTCCCGGGCGTCGGGCGCAAGACGGCCAACGTCGTGCTGGGGAACGCCTACGGCAAGAACGAAGGCATCGTGGTGGATACGCACGTGGCGCGCCTCTCGTTCCGGCTCGGCCTGACCAGGCAACTAACTCCCGAGAAGATCGAGCGCGACCTGATGAAACGGATACCGCGGGCGGACTGGGCAAACTTCAGCCATTGGCTCATCTGGCATGGGCGGCGGCGCTGTTACGCGAGAAAACCCGACTGCGCGGGATGCGAAGTGCAAACGCTCTGCCCCACCGCCTTCCAATGGTCCAAACCCGCGCCTCGTTGCCTTCCCTCGCGAACGGTGCGACAGGTTCGTTTACTCCCGTGAAACTTCTCCTCGCTCTCTCCTTTCTCCTCGTCTGCGCCGCCCCGTCCTTCGCGAAGGATGAACCCGAGGCGAAAACTCCGCCGGACGCCAAGGCCGAAACGGCAAAGCCGGCCGACCACCCTCCGGAGGAACCGAAGCTCTCGGTCACGGAACATTCCGTGATGATTGGCGGCAAGCCCGTGAAGTACAAGGCGGTTGCCGGCTATCTCGTGCTCAAGGATGAGATCGAAGACCAGCCGGACAAGGAGGGCAAGAAGGAGGCCGCGCCCGATGAGCAAAAGGATCCGGTGAAAGCAAAGGCCAAAATATTTTTCATAGCGTACACCCGCGAGGGCGTCGATGTGCCGGGCCGGCCCGTAACCTTTGCCTTCAACGGCGGCCCAGGCGCGGCGTCCGTCTGGCTGCATCTCGGAGCGCTGGGACCGCGCCGGGTGAAACTCGCGCCCGTGCCCGAGCAAACCTCTCCGCCCTATCAACTGGTCGATAACGATTCCAGTTGGCTGGACGACACCGACCTGGTTTTCATCGATCCCGTTTCCACGGGTTACAGCCGGGCCGTGCCGGGCGAGAGCGCGAAGCCGTTCCACGGCTACCAGGGCGACATCGAGTCGGTCGCCTCCTTCATCCGCCTCTACACCACTCGCAACAACCGCTGGCTCTCGCCCAAGTTCGTCGTCGGCGAAAGCTACGGCGGCACGCGCGCGGCGGCCCTCTCCACCTTTCTTCAGGATCGTTACGACATCACCTTGAACGGCATCGTCATCGTCTCCGGGCTCCTCAACTGGCAGACCGTCAGCTTCAGCTCCGGCAATAACCTGCCGTACATTCTCGCTCTGCCGACCGAAGCCGCCACCGCGTGGTACCACAAAAAACTTTCGCCCAGCTTGCAGGCGAAGACGGTGGACGAGGTGCGGAGCGAAGCCGAGTCTTTCGCCTCCGGGGATTATCTCCACGCGCTGGAGCAGGGCAGCGCGCTCCCCGACGACGCCCGCAAGCAAATCGCCGGACGCATCTCCGAGTTGACCGGTGTGCCGGTCGAATTCATCCTGCGATTCCATCTCCGGTTTCCCAGTCAGGAGTTCGAGCACGAGTTGTTGAAATCCGAGAACCGCACGGTCGGGCGTTTTGACACTTGTTTCACCGGGATCGGTTACGACCCGAAGAACATGGGCTTCGACCCGAGTTTCGAAGCCGTAAAAGGCGCGTTCACCGCCACCATCAACGATTACCTGCGCACCGATCTCAAGTTCGAATCGGACCTCCCTTACGAAACGCTCGCCAATGTGGAGCCCTGGGATTTCAGCAACGTGGAAAACCAATTTCTCGATGTATCCGATAACCTCGGCGAGGCGATGAGCGAAAACCCCCATCTCAAAGTCTGGGTGACCCTCGGCTGTTACGACCTGGCGGTTCCCTATTACGGCACCGATTACACCCTGCGGCAGATGCCGATCGATCCCGTCCTCCGTCCCAACATCCGCATCACCCGATACGAGACCGGCCACATGATCTACACCCACGAAGACGCCTTGGTGAAGCTCAAGGCCGACTTCGACGCCTTTCTCCACGATGCGGTTCCGCATTGATTAGCTGCAATGGCTCACGACTGGGACATCAAAACGCGGGCGGACCGCTGCGCGCTCACGAACCGGCCTTTTGGGGAAGGGGAGTTCTTCTACACCCTTCTCTTCCGAAACAAGGAAGGATTTTCCCGGCAGGATCTTTCCGAAGAAGCCTGGGGCCAGCGCAACGACAACATCCAGCCCTTCTCCTTCTGGAGGTCGAAGTTTGAGGCGCCCCCGCCACCGCCGCCCGAACCGCTCGCGAAGGAAACGGCCGAAGATCTGCTCCGCCGTTACATGCTGGAAGGGAATGCGTCCCATGCCAGCGCGCGTTACATCCTCGCCGTCATGCTCGAGCGAAAGCGGATCCTAAAGCAGATCGACAGCCAGCAAACGAGCGAAGGCAAAACGCTCATCTACGAAAATCCCAAGACCGGCGAAGTCTTCGTCATTCCCGACCCGCAATTGCGGATGGAACAGATCGACGCCGTCCAGAAAGAAGTCGCCGAGCAACTGCAACCGCCCGCGCCATCCTCTTGACTCTCGTTTGACGCTCATGGCGTTAGACGGTATTGTCTAACCACAATGAAAAAGGTGACGCGCGGGAATTTTATCACAACGCAGGCTTGGTCGAAGCGCTGCCGGAGGGGTCCCAATTGCTGGTGACCGCGAATGACAAAGCAAAGTTCCTCGTCACCAAGGGGGTACGCCCGCGGATGACGCGCGCGCTGGCGGAGCGGCGCTCCGTTGCCGGCGGAAAGGGGAAGTTCGACGGCGTCGAGTTCCTCAAGACTCTTAAAAGATGATCGCCTACGGCGACACTTCCTGGTGGCTCGCAGCTTGGCGCAACGAATTGAAGATCTCGACGCGCTGATTCGAGGGATGGATTTATTCCATGTCGCGGTTGCGATCGAAACCGCCTCCGAATTTTTTCTGACGTTCGACCGGAAGCAGGCGAGCCTCGCGAAAAAAGCGGGGCTTCGTTTGCCAGCCCTTAAAACAAGTGCGCGATGAAGAAAAGCGCGTCCCAAACGCACGAATGCCTCGCATGATTCTACCCTGGTTTGAAGACAAGTTCCCGCTCTACCTCGCGCCGATGGCGGGCGTGACCGACACCATCTTCCGCCGCCTTTGCAAGGAGCAGGGGGCGGACGTGGTCGTGACGGAATTCGTTTCCGCCGAAGGCATCGTGCGCCGCAACGAGCGGACGCGCGAGTACCTCGATTTCGAAGAAGACGAGCGCCCCATCGGCATCCAGCTCTTCGGCGCGGAGCCCGAGCGGATGGGCGAAGCCGCCCGGCTGGCCATCGACTGGGTGCGCCCGGATTTTATCGACCTGAATTTCGGCTGTCCCGTGAACAAGATCGTCTCCAAACATGGCGGCTCGGCCCTGCTGCGCGATTGCCCGCTGCTGAGGAGCGTCGCCGAAGGAGTCGTGAAGGCCGTCGCCCCCTTTCCCGTGACGGCGAAAATCCGCATCGGCTGGGATCGCGGGAGCATCAACGCGGTGCAAACCGCGCGCATCCTGGAAGAGGCGGGAATCCGCGCCCTCGCCGTGCACGGGCGCACCAAGGAACAGGGCTATTCGGGCGAAGCCGACTGGGAAACCATCGCGCGGGTCGCGCAAGCCGTCTCCATCCCCGTGATTGGGAACGGCGACATTTCTTCCTCGGCAAACGCGAAGCTTCGCCGCGAGCAGACGGGCATCTCCGGGCTGATGATCGGGCGCGGCGCGATGTCGTCGCCCTGGATATTTACCGAGATCAAGCGCTTCCTGGCCACCGGCGAGCTCGGCCCCAAGCCCACGCCCGAAGAGCAATGGGGCCTTATAAGACGGCATTGCCGCGCGCTGGTCGAACGGCGCGGCGCGGAGGACGTTGCCATGCACGCGATGCGCGCCCGGCTGATGGCCTACTCGCGCGGCATGCGCGACGGGAAGGGTTTGCGCGGGCGTTTCCAGCACGTCTCCTCCCTGGCCGAACTGGATGAAATCAGCGAACTCCATCTGCAAGCGTGCCTCGAGAGCGTTGCTTGAAGCTCAGTTTGACGCGCTTTCTAGGATAGCCTATTTTTGATGTATGCCTGCCGCGCAATCAGCACCCTATCTTCCGCACGAGATAGAATACACTCGAAATATCACTCTTGAACTCGTCGAGCAGCACAAACGAGCCTGGCAGGCCAAAGGGAAGAAGCTCGTCTCCGCCATCCTGTTTGGACCTCTTGCCGTAAAAGAATACGACGAAAATATTAATCTGTTAGAAATCGTCGAGGGTTACCCGCCGAAGGGGAGCGCAGTCATCCATGAATTTGAATCCACCAGGCAATTCCCAATGTACGGGCGGCTCCGGCTCCGAATTGTGAGTCCGGAAGAATTCAAAAGCGCTGTTACAAACCAGTCGCCTTGGATTGCATCGGTTCGCGATCAGAACCTGATTTTGTCGGACACGCGGGAGTTCGCCAAGAAACTCCTGAGGTAAATTGCCTCTCGCTTCGCCAACACCTCGGGAGTACTCCCGATTATGCTTCCGCGCCTCGGTGCATTACGCGCGTGATGCTGCCGTCGCGCTAGCCGGGAGCCGCTATGTCTCATCGCGAGCATCTCGCCGCCGGTCTTGCCGAATACCTGCATGGCGGCCGCCGCGCGCTCGGTGGCGGTGGGAAGGGCGCTGATTTTTTGCTGAAGCACCTTCATCTGGCTCGCTGCGTCTTCCACGCCGAGCTTTTTGGGATCGATGCCGAGGCGGTTGAAGATGGAGGTGGTATCGCCGCCTTCCTCGTTTACGCCGCTGAGAGCTTTCTGCATCTTGTTGATGGCGGGGCCGACCTGGTCGGCGGAGAGGCCGCTCTGCTTGAAGCCTTCCTGGAGGAGGAGAAGATCCTGAATGCTCGCTCCGGTGCGGGAGTGGAGCAGCTCGAGCTCGCCGCCCATGGCGAACGATTCCTTGATCTTTTCAAGCGGGTCGGTGAACGCCGCGCCGATCCCCTCGGTGATCTTCTGGTAAACATTGGCTTCGAAGACACCCTTCAGGCTGGTGGAAATCTTCGCGGCGAATTGCTTCACCTTCTCCTCGGCGCCCTGAAGCGCGCCCTGGAGCTTGCTGTTGTCGCCCCCAATGCTTATGTTGATGCCGAGCATATGAAGAAGCGCGAAGTCAACCTGGGCGAGATCAAGGTGCAGTTTGGCCCGAGCAATCCCATTTTATGGGTGCTGAACGCGCTAGGATGGATCGCGGGCGGCCTGATGGCGGCTGCGTTATTCTGGCTGGTCGTCGTGCCGGCAGTCCTCGGCACAATCCTGCATTTCCTGCGCTGACCAGCGCGCGGCTATCCCCGCGAAGCGATCCTGCGCTTTTTCGCCCCCTGGCCAGAAGCAATCGATCTCGAGGCTGCGCCAATGGCAGTGCTGGTAGCGCAGAAAGCGGAAGAACGGGAGCTCCCAGAGGATGAATTGCTCGCGCCAGCCGGTCTCGCGTGCGATGACGAACACCGCCGCTTCGATCCATGCCGGCTCGGCTAGTTTGGGTCGGGTGTGTCCCCTGGCTTCTCTTTGGGCTCTACGATGGCGGCGGCTGTTCGCTTATTTCCTGTCAGCATTCGTGGGAAATGGCGGGGAAGGCGGCTCTTGCTATTCATGCGTCGTTTTCGTGGCCGCCGCCAAAAGGAGACTGGATGCGCAGGCACGACGTGATGGCGAACATCAAACGCTCTTGCCCGCGGTTAAGGCTCCCAAAGAGAGTGGAACGCGCCCTTTTAAACCTCGAGCATTGGCTGCCGCCGGGTCCGCATCTGGCGAATCCGCTGCTTAACACGGAATATATTTTCGACGCAGGAACCGCTTGGTCATTGCCTGTCGATCACTTCGGGGCCTCGCATGCGCGAACCGCGCTCGGGGCGATTCAGCGGGCTCTTCATTTGGTTAAGGAAGCATACAAAACCGAACTTGACGGCCTCTCCGTAAGGATTCCAGGTTTATGACGGAACCGAGCGCGCCTTGACCTCCAGCCGCCAGCCCGTAATGTGCACTCGTGATCGATACCGCGACGCCAAAGAGCGAAATCAAATTCAGAATCGGCAGCGAGAAGCTTGTCAAAGTCACATCGCCCGCCGCGACCAAGCTGAATTCGCTCCTGACCCGGCAAGGCCGGCCCACGGGCGCACTGCGCATCGCGGTCATCGGCGGCGGTTGTTCCGGGCTTCAATACAAGATGGACCTCGTCGATGGCCCGGCGAACCGGGACATCCTGGTGGAATCCTCGAGCGTCCGCGTGGTCGTCGATCCAAAAAGCGCGCTTTTCGTGAGCGGTTCGCTGCTCGATTACAGCGACGACTTGCAAAAAGGCGGCTTCAAGGTCACCAATCCGAACGCGGTCGCCCATTGCTCCTGTGGCGAGAGCTTCGCCGCGTAGAAGAACAGGAATAAATACCGGCGTTCGAGCAGCCAGGGCAGGGGGTCAACATAAATGAAAAAAGAAAGCCCGTTTCGTTTTCGCGGTTCCGAGCAGCATCACATGCTCCATTTCACCGCCGAGGGGCTGCGGAAGCAGCTTGAGGTTCTGCGGCGAATGGCCTCGCTGGGACTCAACCGCGCCTGCACCTGCGAGCCGTGGCCGGACTGTGGCGTGCGGCTGATCGATTACGCGGAGACGCTGCCGGAAATCTCCTCGCCCCAACTGGTGGCGGACGCGCGCGAGCGGCGCGCGATCTTTGAAAAAATGTGCGCCGAGGCTGTGCGGCTCGGCATCGAGCCGTGGGTGACTTTGAACATCGTCAATTATCCCGACTCGTTCACCGAAAAATTCCCGGATGCCATCGCCACGCCGCCGCCCGCGGCGGATCGCTGGTTTCGCAAAGGCGGCCCGCGCGGGCTGAGCAAGCAGCCGCAGCTTTGCCCCTCGTCGGCGGCATTCGCAAAGCTCGTCGCGGCGCAGATCGCGGAAGTCTGCCGGCTGCCGCACGTCGGCGGAGTCGAGTGCTGGCTGACCGGCGCCGACAACGACATTTTTTTCTGCGACTGCGGAACGTGCCGTCCGAAAACGATGGCGCGGATGATCGCGCAATTCGCCGCCACCGCGCTGCCGGTGTGCGAAACGCACGGCAAAAAGCTTCTGCTGCGCGTCTATCTCGGCGGCTGGCGCTGCGCGCTGGAAACCGAGGTCTGGCGCGAGGCAAACGCGCTGATTCCGCCCGAGGTCGAGATTTGCTACAAACAGCAGCACGGCGACTTGATGACGTGGCACGGCCCGAATCCGCTCGCCGGCCAGCTCCTGCCGCACGTCGAGCACGTCGAGTTCGACCTGGCGGGCGAGTATCGCGGCATCATTTACGGCGTCGTGTGCAGCGTGCGGAAACAAATGGCGCAACTCATCCGGCACTACCGCAACCTCGGCGTGCCCGGGATCGTTTGCCGCGGGCTGGACCATGCGCACCCGTTCGATCTCGACAAATGGCTCTTCGGCGCGCTCACGCTCGATCCCGATCTCGACGTGGACGCATGGTCGGGCGCATGGGCGCGCGAGCGCTACGGCGACGCGGCGGGCGATGAGGTCGTGGCGATTCTCGATGAATGCGCGGAGATTGTTTTTCTCTCGATGTATGTGCGCGGCGTGCAATGGGCGAGCTGGGCCGTGCCGCACAGTCTCGCGCGGTTGCGCTTCATTTTGTTTGACCGCTGCGCTCCCTGCGTGCCGGGCAGCCACGAGCGGCTCCAGGCTAACGAGGAAAACATTTGCGCGCTCGTTCAAGAAAAACAAGAAGCGCTCCTCCGCGCGGAGCGCGTGGTCGCGCGATGCGAAAAGTTGCGCGGCGAGCTCGATGAAAAATTTCTCGCGCCGCTGCTCGCGTCGTGCCGATTTTTGCGCGCGTACGTTGTCGCGGCAGGACCGCTCGTGGAATCGGTTTTTCGCTTTTTAAAGTGGGAGCAGACCAGCAGCGAGGTCACGCGCGAGTATGCGCGCGTGCCGCTGCTCGAGAGCCTCGCCCGCTCGGGAGCGGCTCTGCAACAGGCTCACGGCCTTATTCAAAAAACCGGCCTCGCGCATCTCGCCGCGCTCGCGGGCGTGCCGCCGGACGAGAAAAAATTCGCGGAGCCATTCGGCAATGCCGAAACAATCTTGAGCGAAATCGCGGCGCGCATCGATGTCGAGCCGTCGTCGTGGTGGAGCGTGTATCCGTGGCCGGAGCGCTGGCCGGAAACGCTGCGCGGACGCGCGGAGCTTTATGACAATTGAATCCCGCGCGCTCCGCGCGGCGCGTGATCGCGCGGCGATAGCTTCGCCGCGTGGAACAAGGAATAAATACCGGCGTTTTGGCTCTTGCGTAGCGGAGTCACGCGATGTCGGGCGAAATCTCTCAAACTCACGCGGAGTGCCAGGCAGGCAGGTGGCGCTTTTTTGTCGATATTGGGTCGCGGACTTCGCAAGATCGCGCCGGTGGAGGATTTAAACCCCCAGTCTCTGGTCGAGACCTATTATGTTCCGCTTTACCGGTTCGCGATTTCCTTAAGCCGGTCGGAGAGCGACGCCTGGGATCTTACCCAGCAGACGTTTTTGCTCTGGGCGAAAAAAGGGCATCAGCTCCGCGACAAAAGCAAGGTGAAGACCTGGCTGTTCACGACGCTCTACCACGAGTTCCTGGCCACGCGGCGAAAGCAGGAGCGATTTGTGAATGAAGAGATGCATGAGGAGCAGTTGGCGGCGCCCGAGATTTCTCCCGATTCGATCAATAACCTGGACGGCACGGTCGTGCGGGAGGCGCTTCTCAATATCAAAGAGAGATTTCGCGCGCCGGTCGCGCTGTTTTATCTGAAGTCTCATTCCTATAAACAAATCGCGGAAATCCTCGGCGTTCCGATCGGAACGGTCATGTCGCGGATTTCGCGGGGCAAGATGGAACTGCGCAGGCTGCTCGTTAAATCGGGCGACACCATCACTTTGAAAAAGGATTCCCTAAAGGGAGGCTCGCCATGACCCCGGACGAGGCGAAGACCATTCTCAGCGTCTATCGCTATGGCAGCGAGGATGGGAGCAATCCGTTTTTTGCCGAAGCGCTGAAGCTCGCGAGCGAGGACGCCGACCTGGCCAGGTGGTTCGCTGACGAACGGGCGCTCGACGAGGCGATTGCCGGCAAGCTGACCAGTGAAAGCGTTCCCCCGGGGCTGAAGGACGCGCTGCTGGCCGCCGTCGAGCCGCGCAACACGTTTGAATGGACGTGGCCGCGCGCCGCGTGCCTGGCTGCCGCCGCGGCGGGCGTCACGCTGCTTCTGTCGCTCAACCTGTTGCCCACCAGGGAAAAGGGGGATTCGGTCGAAAATTACCGGGCGGAGATGGTTAACTTCGTAAGCCTCGATCCGCCCCTGGACATGGAAAGCGGAGACATGCGGAAGGTGGAGGACCAACTCGCGCGGAATGACGTTGCACCCCACCTGGACGTTCCCGGGGGCGTCCAAAAGCTGCCGGTGCTGGGATGCCGCTCGCTGCTGTTTCGAGGATACAAGGTCGGGTTGATTTGTTTTCGGCGCAACGGGGGCCAGCTCGCCCATTTGCTGGTGGTTGACCGCGCGGCCTTTGCCGGAGCAAAGCTGCCGGCGGAGCCTGACTTCCACCGGGAAGGAGAGTGGATGACCGCGACATGGACCAAGGGCGGCAAACTTTACGTTCTGGCCGTAAAGGGAGGTCGAAAGGATCTCGAGACGTTGCTCGCCGCAACCGGCGCGCCGTTCGCGTTCGACGCGTAGCCATCGATGAACATGCGTTTGTCCGATTTCGGCCGCAAATTTTCCTCGCCCTCCGGCATCTCCGAATTGATGCAGGATCTGGGACACGCCCTGAGCGAAGACGGAGAGATGATCATGATGGGAGGGGGAAACCCGGCGCACATTCCGGAAATGGAATCGCTCTGGCGGCTGCGGCTCGAGGAGATCCTCGCCGAGCCGGGCACGATGGAAAAGATGCTCGGCGACTACGACACGCCCCGCGGCAGGCCGGCGTTTTTGAAGACGATGGCCGCATTTTTCAACCGGGCATTCGGATGGAACCTGGACGCGGACAACATCGCCGTGACCATCGGCGGCCAGGCCGCGAACTTCCTCCTGTTCAACATGCTCGCCGGCCCCGGCGGAGCCATGGCAAGAAAGATTCTCTTCCCGCTGGTTCCTGAATACATCGGCTACGCGAGCCAGGGGATCACCGAGAATATGTTCACGGCCTGGAAACCGCGCATCGAGTTTCTGGGGAACCATCAATTCAAATACCGCATCGATTTTGGGGAGATCGGCGATGAGATCGCGGCGATATGCCTCTCGCGCCCGACCAACCCGACGGCGAACCTGGTCACAGACGAGGAGATGCGGCGGCTCGCGGCGATGGCCGTCGAACGCGGCATTTGCCTCATCGTGGACAACGCATACGGCCAGCCTTTTCCCAACGTCGTGTTTCAAGATGTCGCGCCTCTTTGGAATGAAAACATCATCCACACGTTCAGCCTCTCGAAGCTCGGGCTCCCCGGCGTGCGCACGGGCATCGTCGTGGCGGCTCGGGAGATCATCGAACGCATCGCGGTCATGAACGCCGCGCTCGTGCTCTCGACCAGTTCCATCGGCCAGACGATCACGCGGCCCCTGTTTGCGAGCGGCGAGATCGCCGAGACGTGCCGGCGCGTCATCCAGCCTTTCTACAAAACGCGCAGCCGCCAGACGCAGGAATGGATCGGAAAATCTTTCGCGGATTCCCTGGATTACCATGTCCACGTCTGCGAAGGCGCGTTTTTCCTGTGGCTCTGGTTCCGGGATCTGCCGATCAGCGACCGGGAGTTATACGACAGATTGAAGGCGAGGAAAGTGCTCATCGTGCCCGGGAGCTATTTCTTCACCGGGATGGAAGAGCCGTGGCGGCACAAACAGGAGTGCATCCGGGTCACCTACTGCGCAAAACCGGAAGCCGTCCGGCACGGCATCCAAATCCTGGCTGAGGAAATCGAGCGCGCTTACTCGTGAGGTCATTCCTTTTTCGAAGGCGAAGGCGCTTCCGAGGGACGGGGAACGGCGGGCGTTGTCGCGGGACTGGTTGAACGGAAGGTGAATCCGAGGGGCTTGGTCGCGAGAACGTAATAGGTCCCGTAGCTGGAAACGGCGAAGAAAAGAAAAATCAATATTCTGGTGAAGAGAGGGAGCCGTGGGCTGTCGTCGCTCATGCGTTCTTCAGTTTTTGAATAAAACGAGGGTCGATACTGTCCAATCTACCGGATGATGGGACATGTTCGCCGAGGCGGCATGCAAGGGAAAAGGAGAACGAAATATGAAAATACACAAATGGATAATGGGAGCGGTGGCTGCGGCTGCCCTGATCTTCGCAGCGACGCCCGCCGAGGCCCACGGCTGGCACGGGCACGGGCATTACGGCTGGCACCGGCACGGGTATTACCATGGGTATGGCCCGGTATTTTACGGCGGGCCGTATTATAACTACGGCTACCCCTATGGTTACTATCCGTACCCGGGATACTACTATGGGCCGGGAGTGAGCATCGGCTTCGGTTTCCGAGGCGGGCGCCACTGGTAAGCGGAGTAAAAAAGATCGACGCGCGCCCTTCTTTGAGAAGGGCGCGTTGCCATTTCCCTTCCGCTTGGGTATGGTTCCACCGTGAGCGCTCGCGTTCTCATAGTGGATGGACATAGCGTCATCTTTGCGTGGCCCGAAATGCGGCGGGTTCACCAGCGCAAGGACGCGCTCGCCCGGGAAATGCTGGTAAAGGTGCTCACGGACTACCAGGATTACACAGGCGTCCACGTCGTGGCGGTGTTCGACGGGCAAGGGGTTAAGGCGTCGGAGACTTCGGAGCCGGCGGGCATCCAGGTTTTCTACTCGGGATCGGGGCAGACGGCGGATGATGTGATCGAAAGACTGGTCGCCAAGTACGGCCGGCAAAAGGAGATCACGGTGGCTACGTCGGACATGCTCGAACAGGATACGGCGACTTCCTTTGGGGCGCTGTGCGTCACGGCGCAAGGCCTGAAGGGAATGGTCGAAGAGGCTCGCGTCAATTTTGAACGCGCGTTGAAGAACCATGCGAACCGTTGACGCCCGAGGAGGATACTTTTGATCCTGCTGCTCCTCCAGTTTGTCCGAGGCCTGATCTACGATCAGAATACGCGGCGGGGCGCGATGTTCGTCGTCCTTCTCTCGGCGATGCTCATGGTATTCGCCGGGGGGACATTTTTAAGCACGGCCCTGCTCAGTCGTCCGCTGATATTCCTGACTTACTGGGGCGCGTGCGCCTGGCTGACTTTTTGCGCCATCCTGCTGGCCCTTTACGACCTGCTCGCGCTACGCCGCCGGGCCCGCGAAGAACGCCGCCGCCTGAAAGTGGAAATCTTCCGCAAGGAACACGAGGAACGGTAAGGCGCGGCTGGGCGGCGTTCAGTGCTCCGGTTCCAAAACGGAGATCAGCGCGACATCCAGCATGCGAAAACCCTCGCCGTTTTCCCTGAATACGTGAATTGTTTTGCCGCGGGGGGTTACATACGCGAAATCGGGATGGGGAACGCGCATCGGAGGGTAATCCGGCACGCGAACAGTGAACGGCACGAACGGCGACGCGCGCAGATATTCTTTGATTGATTCCGCCGTCATCGTGGAGTGATCCTTCCATAGTCAAGGCAGGTCTCGACATCTTGTCGATTTTCGAGGCGACGAAGACGCTTTCCAAACAAGAAAAAGAGGGTAGGATAAGGGCATGAAGTTCCTGACCACGCTTGATCGGGATGAGGACGGCGTTTTGGATCGCCGAATGCCCTTCGATCCCAGGCTGTGTCAGCCAGGGTAATACCCGCGATGAAGCCCTCGCCAACATTCGCGAAGCCATCGCCGGGTGTCTGGAAGTGCGGGCTGAACGGGGCTTGCCGCTGACCGTCGAGACGCAGCAAGTCGAGGTCGCAGTCTGATGCCATCGTTGCCGACCCTCAGCGGGCGCGATGTCGTCAAAGCGTTCACCGGGGACGGCTGGCAAATGGCGAGGCAACGCGGCAGCCATGCGGACCCCTTGTTGGGTTTTACGGGGTTTCGTGAAATCACGACCATTCGGATTTGAACTGGCGTTCAGGCGCGAAGCACACCAAAGTACGTCAATGGCAGCGCAGGAAGCGTCGATTGTCAACGCGGGCAATTGACGTTTGCCCCGCAGTGGGGCAAACTGTTCCCGCAATGGGGCAAGAGCGACAATCCGCAAAAAAGGAGCCGCTGACGCGCCTTGGGCGCGCGCAATTGGCCATTGTGAAGGCCGAGAGGGCCGGGCGGAAGGTTCCTCCGGACGCGCTCAAGAAAATCGATTTCGAGCGCGACCTGACGCCAGCGCAACGCGCACGCGGTAAATCTCTGGAACCTTACGCGCGCGAATGTCCGAACCCTCGGAATCAACGGAAAAACCTCCGCGCCCTATCGCGAATTGATCATCGCGCCACAGTGAGTTCCAGGCGCCTGCACTCCCGTTGACACCGCGAGCCGGGGGTAGTGATCGAACTCGGCTCCATTGGTCAAACCGTCATCCGCTGGCAAGCAAACCCGCGGGTTTTGCAATTCGTCTGCAAGGCAGACGTAGACGCCGACGGAGGCCCCGACGCGTACACCATGGACAACACCGGCCTCGATGACCTGGACGATCTTCATCAGGGCAACGATTGGTATTGTCCAAAAAACTCCGCCACCGGTCTGCCTTACATCCAAGGCCAGGACGGCATCGGCCCTTCTCCCTGCCATCTCGTATCGAGCACCTCGCTGCAAGACCCTCAGTTTCCAGTCAACGACACGCGGCGGTACCAAAACGCCCAGACCGTCAACTTCATCGTGCTCCCAGAGCATTTTGCGCAAAACGCAAATTTGCCCATCGCGCCGAAACTCGGAGCCCGCTGCCTCGTCGTCAATTTGCGCAACGGCCTCTATGCCGCCGGCATCTTCGCCGACGAAGGCCCGCCGGATTCGATCGGCGAACTTTCCATCGCGTATGCGCGCGCCCTCTGCATCCCCGACAGTCCGCGCAACGGCGGCCAAGACGACGACGTGCTCTATCTGGTCTACTGCTGATCGGAGGATGATCCGTGCTTTTAAGATCATCATGGGGGCTGTAATTTACGTCACGTTTTTGTCACGCCCTGAGTGACGACAGGTAGGCTTGCAGAGTAAAATCAGTGCTCACGAGAGGACTCGAACCTCCACGGGTCGCCCCATACGGTCCTGAGCCGTACGCGTCTGCCAGTTCCGCCACGTGAGCGCGGGGTCTAAACTATAACATGCCGTCAACTGATGCGCATCGGCATCAAGACGTAAAGAAAGGGGCTCTGTATTTTGATTACGCCGGGGCTCATTTCGTCGATGAGGTCAAAAAAGATTTCGTCGTTCGCAAGGTTCCGCAACGGGGCCATGAGGAACTCGGGGTTGAAGGCGATGGAAAATTCCTTGCCCTTATATTGGACGGGAAGGGACTCTTTGGCTTCACCGACTTCGGGGGTGTTGGCCATGATGTCGATGTTGTTCTTGGAAAAGACGAGCTTCACCGAGTTGGACTTTTCGCTGGCGAGCAGGGAGACGCGGTGCACGGTGTTCAGAAATACTTCGCGCTCGAGCGTGACCCGCTCCTTGGCCTCGTTTGGGATTACCTGCCGGTAGTTGGGGTAATTTCCCTCGATCAATTTCGAGACAAGAAGGGTGTTATTCGCTTCGAAGGAGACCTGGTTGGCGCCGACGGTGAGCTTCGCGTCGCCATCATCGGCCAGCAGCCGCTGGATTTCGGTGACGGCTTTGGAGGGGACGATGATATCGACTTCGTGGCTTCGCGGGAATTCCATCTCGATGTCCACCAGGGCCAGGCGGCGGCCATCGGTCGCGACCAGGGTCAGTTTGTTGTCCTTGAACGAACAGAGGATGCCGTTCAGGACGTAGCGCGTCTCGTCGGTGGAAATGGCGTAGGAGGTCTTTTTCAACCCGTCTTTCAAATCCTTCTGGCGGATGGTGAAGACCTTCGCGTCCTCGAATTTCGGGAGCGGAGGGAATTCCTCTTCGGGCAAACCGAGAATCTTGAAAAAGCTCGGGCCGCTGCGGATGGAAGCCTGGTTCTTGGAATCGACCTCGATCTGTATCTCAGCGGTCGGCAGCTCGCGGACGATGCTCAGGAAACGGCGGGCGGGCAGGGTCGTGGCGCCTGGACGCTCGACAGCGGCCTCGACCGCGCCGCGGACTCCGACATCGAGGTCCGTCGTGGTCAAGCGCACCTCGCCGTCGTTCGCCTGCAAGAGAACGTTGGAGAGGATGGGCAGCGTGGTGCGCGTGCTGACGACGTTCTGGACGGTTTGCAAACCTTGGACGAGCTTTTCTTTGCTGACGCTGAATTTCATAGATTGGAGGTAGCCGCCGCCGGGGAACAGGCCGCGAGAACCCTCTGCATAAACCACATCGAACTTTGAGTCAAGCGGCGTGCTAGTGTGGTGTCCCGGAAATAGCATGGCCCCTGTTGCGCCGGAAATGGCCTGCCGGCAAGGCGCGGCGAAGGAGCATGCCCTTTGCGACCTGTGACTGAGCCGCAACGCAGCCGCCAGGCCATTTCCGGCGCAACCCCTTCGGGGCTGTGGAGCTTTTGGCCGTGTGCGGCGTTGCTCGTCGGTTGCAGACCGCTGTGGGTATGCGCCCTCCTCGCGCCTTGCACACGGCCAAAATATCCGACAGCAGGGGCCATGCTATTTCCGGGACACCACACTACCGGTGCAATTGGCCGTCGAGCAGGGAGACGACCAGCCGCACTTTTTCGTCATTCTTTATTTTCTCTTTCACGAGGCGATGCGCGTGGAGCACCGTGCCGTGGTCGCGCCCTCCGAAGGATTCACCGATTTCGCACAGCGACGCCTTCGTGAGTTCGCGCGCGAGATACATCGCGATCTGCCTGGGAAAGGCGATGTTCGCCGGCCGCCGTTTGCTCGTCATGTCCGCCAGGCGCACGTCGTAATGCTCGGCCACGCGCCGCTGGATCTGGTCGATGGTGACCGCCCGCTTCGCTTCCTCTTGAAGGATGTCCTTGAGCAGGTTTTCAATCGTCTCGATGGTCAGTTCGCGCCCGCTCAACGAGGCGTAGGACGCCACTCTCATCAACGCCCCTTCCAGCCGCCTTACATTGGTGCGGATGCGTTGCGCGAGGAATTCCAGGATACGGTCGGGAAGCCTTATTTCAAAGGCCTCGGCCTTTTTCCGCAGGATGGCGACGCGCGTTTCGATGTCGGGCGGCTGAAGTTCGGCGGTAAGACCCCATTCGAAGCGGGAGACGAGCCGGTTCTCGAGGTTTGCGATCTCGCTCGGGGGGCGGTCGCTCGAGAGGACGATCTGCTTGTGGCCGTCAAAGAGGGTGTTGAAGGTGTGAAAGAATTCCTCCTGGGACCTCTCTTTTCCCGAGAGGAACTGGATGTCGTCGATGAGCAGGATGTCCGCCTGGCGGTAGCGCTTCCTGAATTTGACGAGGGTGCTGTTCTGAATGGCGTCGATGAATTCGTTCGTGAACCGTTCGCTGGAAAGATAAAAGACCTTCGCGCTCTTCCTGGGCGAGGCGATGCGCTGCCCGATGGCCTGCATCAAATGGGTCTTGCCCAAGCCGACGCTCCCGTACACGAAAAGCGGATTATAAGTTCGAGCGGGCGACTGGGCGACCGCCAGCGCGGCCGCGTGCGCAAACTGGTTGTTCGAGCCGATGACGAACGAGTCGAACGTGTAGCGCGGGTTCATCCCGTTGTTCAGGGGCATCCCGCTGGTCAAGGCACAGGAGGGCTCGGCCTGGCTCTCGACGGGCGGGCAGGCGGAAGGCGCCCCGAGCGAGTCGCGCGTTTCGGGGTTTTCGTTCGAGAAGCAAAACTTGACCGCGCGCCCGGCTCCGAATTCCAGGTGGATCGCGGACTGAAGATACGCCATGTAGTTCGTCTCGATCCAGACCTGGTAGATGTTGTTCGGGACGCGCAATGTGAGCGTCTCCTCATCGACATGCGCCAGCTCAATTTCG
>Ga0302324_100004732_pt1 | contig 30014 bp, 22 predicted proteins | sample Palsa_T0_1_FD_201949 | JGI IMG/M metagenome (GOLD analysis project Ga0302324, IMG submission 201949) | Peat permafrost microbial communities from Stordalen Mire near Abisko, Sweden - Palsa_T0_1 | ecosystem: Environmental > Terrestrial > Soil > Palsa > Peat permafrost | place: Sweden: Abisko...
GCTGTAGGGTAGTTGGAGATGCGAGGGAAAGGCGTAAGCGGTTGTGCCGGTATATGGCGGAGCGACTGCAGTAGAGAAAGTGAGCTGCGATTGCGTCACCGGTACCGGCACGTTTTGGTAGTGAGCCGAGGCTGCAAAACCTATGCCACTGAAGGCGCTAAGCGCGGCTTGATTTCTCGTGTCAAAGAAAACGCCGGCGCCGGCGCGCACGACCAACTCCTTGCCTGGTTCATTGCCGGCTAGCCAAGCCAAACCCAACCGTGGGGCTAAGTTGTACCAACTGGTATGCCAGAGCGGCGTTCCTCTGGGCGCCAGTTGCAATGTGCCCGGAGTGTGGACATCACCGAGAACGGTAAAGGCGTCCTGCCCAACCTTCCCCTTCGGAGGCGGGTTCAGTTCCCAACGCAGGCCTCCCGACAGGGTGACCACTTTCGATATTTTCCATTCGTCCTCTGCGAAGGCGGAAAACTGATTGAGAACCGGGCTTGCGGGATTGCTTTTCGTGACCACAAGATCCGATGCTGAATTCTCCGCCATCGAGTTTCGGTCCAAAAAGTCAAACTGCACCGACAGGGCGGCCGGTTTCATTGTGGTGGCGACACGGCGCTGGTCGATGCCAAACTTGAACAGCTGATTTCTGGCTTGGAAACTCAATGTATCTCGAACGTTCCACTGGTGGAGAGAAGCGCTGGCTTGGTTCGTTTCACTTGCACTGTCGCCGACCCCCACGATGTGGGCATAAGCTTGCGCCCTGACGGATTCGTTGGAAGTAGGGAGACCGAGTGCGTTATTCAGGTTGATCGCTGGATCGTCGTAACCTTCTGTGCCATAGAGTGCTTGCGTGCTGGTCTTCAGGTTTGAGTTGCTGCCGGCGTAACCCAACCTCAACTCATTGCTGCGAGTCGCAGATAACTGGGCGGTCGCTCCAAAAGTGAGCGTTTGGGTGTCGACCTGATTCGCGGTCAAGGAATACAGTTGCCTGGTCTGCCCAAAACTGGGTGTGCCGCCGTAGCGAAAAAACATTGTGAGTTTCGAAGACAAAGTATGGTCCACGCGCGCACTCGTCGAATTTACGTGCGCGGGAAGGGCATATCCCGTGAAAAACGTTTTCGCCATTCCAGTTGGGTTTCCCGCACCATCTAGGATTTCCGGAGAACCACCACTGGGAAATGTATTAAACACAGGCAGCAGCGCACTGGGAACTTCCGGGACCTGCCCACAGGAATAAAGGAAGGGCGAGGTGATACTACATAGTTGGGGAGCGTATTGAAAGGTCTGTGGAGTCGGCTGAGCCAGGTAGAGACCCTCATAGGAAAAGAAAACGAAGCTCTTTCCAAAGCCGTTGTAGACGCGCGGCAAAATAACGGGCGCTCCCAAGGTTCCCCCGAAATCCGTCTGGTTGTACGTCGCCGGGGAGTAGGCGTTGCCATCGACGGCAGCGTTTGCAAACCAATCACCCGCATCGAGGGCATCGTTTCGATAGTAGTTGTATGCACTCCCGTGGATCGAGTTCGTCCCCGAACGCGTAAGAAAGGTAAATTGGCCCCCGGGCGTCCGGCCATATTCGGGCGAATACGTTGAAGTCAAAACACGGAACTCCTGTAAGGCATCGACCGAAACCAGGCTTTGTGTCGTCCCAACGGCGGTCGAACCTGCGGCAGACCCGGTGCTCGAAATCCGCGCGTGCTGAGTGGTCAGCCCCAGGTTCGTATTCGCGGAAACCCCATCAACAAAGAACGCATTGGATTCTGTCCGCTGACCGTTCACGCTGAACTCGCCTTGCGTGCTCGAGTTCTCGCCGGCGGCCTGCGGGCTTTGCGTAACCACGCCAGGTGTCATGGAAATCAGATCCTGGAAACTTCTCCCATTCAGCGGAACATTCGCGACGAACCTGCGACCGACCATAGTGCTGACAGATGCGTCCGTCGAATTCAGTGTGAGGCCGCTGCCGTCTACTGTCACCGACTCGGTGACAGGGCCTACCCGCATACGAATGACTAGATTCTTGGTATCACCGACGTTCAGCATGATTCCGTTGACCTGCGTAGTCGCAAAACCTCTGCGCTCGATTTGCAGGGTATAGGCCCCGGGGATGATACCTGGAAGCAGGAACCCGCCTTGGGCGTTTGTGATGGTGTCGTTCTCCGTTCCCGTCTGTGTATTGATGAGCTTGAGCTCTGCATCCGGGATGCTGGCCTTCGAGGAGTCCTGCACGGTGCCCAAGAGGGTCGCCGTACTTAGCTGTCCAAAGACGCGGAGGGTGAAGCAAAGAACAACCAGGAAGAGAGACTTGACGCTACTTATTCGATAATTAAGAACCATGCTTCTGCAACTCACCGGGTTTGGGCCGCGATCCTCTTGCCACCTTCTGTGTTGCCCAATAGTACCGTAGCCCATTGGAGGAGCCGCCCGTAACGGCTGGGTAGCATCTGTTCCGTCTGAAACGCCTCTGCGGCCTCGCGCCACTTTAGGTTGCCCTGTTCCATTTATTCCTAAAGAGCAGATTTCTCTTCGAATCTACCCTGGTTCCGCAAATTATTTTTCGCAGCTTCGGCGGCGCACGGATGTTGCTCATCCACTGTGGCTTACGAATCGCAACCAGGATCTCCTCATGCATCCTGTTACGAACAAGAATCGGACTGCGACGCAGATTCCAGGCCCCTCATCCACTTGAAGTTGAGGCTTGTGTGTATCCGACATCTCGCGAATTGCGCGGGGTTGCCGTGGCTCTCTCAGCAGGACCCTAATTTCTGGAAATAGTCACCGAACCTCAGGGTAGATCGACCGGTGCAATCCTCTCCTTGAGAGTGAACCTTCTACTTTGCCGCATCGAGGGCCTCGTAAGGCCAGGACCTCGTTCCCTGGGAGTAGTTCATGCAATTTGTCGATTGTTTTCGTCATGTTGCACGGGAGATAACCTTTAACGCCTTTCAGGCGCCGTCGACCCGGCCCACCGCTCAATATGCGCGGTGCCGAAGATGCCGCAGGCGAGTGGAGACGCTGAACGTGATAAGAAAGCGCTGTCTGTTTCCTTTAATTCTTATAGCAACAGCAATGGTCGCCAACGGTCAACAAGGTCCTCTACCCAGGCCTTCTCGCATCGATCTTTTTGCTGGATATTCGTATTGGCAGGCGAATGGATCGGCCGGCGGTTCTGCCTTTTCGAATGGCCCTCAAGGCCTTCTCGTCAGTGGTGCGTATTATCTTGATCGCAATTTCGGCTTAGAACTCGTCGGCGACTACCACTTCACGGGGGGTAACGACTCTATGCGGTCCGCCTCCATCGGACCGGTCTGGCGAGGCAAGTCATATCACGGGTTCACCCCGTTTGTTCATGGCTTGGCCGGCGCCACGAACATGTTGGGACCGGGTGCCTTCTATTCCGGCCGCTACGAACCCCAAGCGGCGACCTGGGGCCGGCAGATTACATTTGGCGGCGGCGTGGACTACTCAACAGCCTACTTCCATCACCATCTGAAGCTGCGTTTGTTTCAGGCAGACTATGTTCTGGAGCATGTCGACTTCGGCGCAGGTGGTCTTGCCGATTTCAATTCAGGCCGTTTCAGCACTGGTCTCCTTTGGCGATGGGGCACGGTACCACCGGCGCCACCGGTCACACTCGCCTGCACAGCAGCGCCCCAGACCGTCTTCCGTGGCGACCCGCTCAGCGTGATCGGCGTTGCTACCAACCTGGACCAACATAGGGCAGTAACTTTTCGGTGGAGTGGTCCGGGCGTGCCCATGAATGCTTTGAAGCCTGTCGTGGAGGTCGAGACCTCCGCTCTCGAGCCAGGTACTTACACAATTACCGGGCACATGAGCGAGGGAAAGCGTTCCGGCCAATCCGCCGATTGCACCGCGCGGTTCACCGTAAGAAGATTGCCCCAACCGGAGAGCACTCATTGATTTGCCCGCGGCTACATTCACGAGTACGTCTTTTCGGAGACTGCTTGACTGCGCCGCGCATGACGCCGGGCCTCTATTTCCGCTATACTCGAAGCCGCATGCGGGGGGAGGTCCATGGGTTTTCGGCGTGCCGCTATCTTGTTTGCCTTGAGTTTTACCACGGCCGCGTCACTTAGCCAGACCCACACGACCTACCCCGTCGTCCTGGAAGCAGAGAGGGCCGAACTTTCTCATTCCCTCGATCAGTTAAAGAAACAGGAACTCCCACCGTATTTTCTGAGCTACGAGATCATCGAAACGCATTCCGCCACGGTTTCCGGATCGTTCGGAACCTTGACTCACAGCGGTGAGAACAAGCGGCGGCAACTCCTCATTGATCTCCGTGTCGGCGACTACACCCTGGACAATACCCGGCAGGTGCGCGGCAATCTTCTGAATTTTGCAGATCGATATTCGATGATTCCGATCCCGATCGAGAACGATCCGGCGGCAATACGAAACGTTCTCTGGTATCAGACCGACAGAAAATACAAGAAGGCCGTGGAAGAACTAACAACGGTTCGCACCAATAGCCAGGTGAAGGTAGAACAGGAGGACAAGTCAGCGGACTTCTCCAAAGAACCAGCGGACCAAAGCATCGAACCGGTTACGGCCCTGGCAGTGAGCAGAAAAGATTGGGAAGCAAAAGTACGCAAGTACACGGCGCCCTTCCAACGCTTTGGAAACCTCTATGAGGCGACCGCTGTGATGTCGGCGAATCAGGACACACGTTGGTTCGTTTCGAGTGATGGCGCGGCGATTCAAACTTCGCAAATCTACTACCGCCTGTATGTCTATGCTTTTTCCAAGGCGGACGACGGGATGGAACTGCCTCGGTATGAGTCTTACTTCTCCTTTACGCCCGAAGGTTTGCCTGATGATGCTACCGTTCTAAAAGATGTGAACCAGATGATCGCGGACCTTGAGGCCTTGAGGAAAGCACCGGTCGTCGATCCTTATACAGGACCTGCCATTCTCTCCGGCCGGGCAACCGCCGTCTTTTTTCACGAAGTATTTGGTCATCGCATTGAGGGGCATCGGCAAAAGAGCGAGACGGAGGGCCAGACATTCAAGAAGATGGTCGGCCAGCCGGTTCTTCCGGATTTCCTCTCTGTAGTTTCCGATCCAACGCTTCGTCATTACGGTGGCACTGACCTGGTTGGTTCGTATGACTACGATGACGAAGGGGTCAAAACGCGTCGCGTTACCGCGGTAGACGATGGAGTTTTGAAAAATTTCCTGATGTCCCGTACTCCGATTGATGGTTTTCCCAATTCAAACGGACATGCGAGAGCGCAGCCGGGTTTCACTCCGGTCGCCAGGCAGTCGAATCTGCTGGTGCTTAACTCCAAGCCAATGTCGCGCGCTCAGCTAAAGAGCATGCTGCTTGAACAAATCAAGGAACAACACAAGCCCTTCGGACTGCTGTTCGACGACATTGAAGGCGGGTTCACGATTACGGGCCGCACTATTCCCAACGCATTCAATGTGCTTCCGGTCATGGTCTATCGAGTTTATCCGGATGGACGGGAAGAACTGGTTCGTGGTGTGGACCTGATCGGCACACCTCTGACGGTCTTCAGCAAGATTGTTGCGGCAGACGATGAGAAGGCCGTTTTTAACGGCATCTGCGGCGCTGAATCGGGCGGTGTCCCGGTTTCGGCCGGCGGACCAGCAATTCTTGTTTCTCAAATTGAGGTTCAGAAAAAACAGAAATCGCAGGAGCGCCCCCCGATCTTGCCTGCGCCAATAGAGGATAAGTAAGGGAGGACGCTAGGATGAAACGGATGCTGTTTTGTGGCTTTCTCCTGGTTAGCCTTGGAATTCAGGCGCAGGAAGACGCCGTCTCCCGTGCGATGCACGACGAGATGCAGCGCTCCGTACAGAAGCTTCAACTGGAGCAACTGGATAAGCCATATTTCATCTCCTATCGTGTCGTCGACAACGAGTCAAAGGAAGTTGAGGCTACTCTGGGAAGCGTCCTCTCCAGTTCCGAGAGCCACACGCGCTTTCTGACGGTAAATGTAAGAGTGGGCGATTATTCGTTGGACAACAGCAACTTCTTCTCTCTGCCCTTTGGAGGGACGGGCGTCGCAGTACAGATGTTTGCGGGCACGATGCAACTACCGCTCGATGACAACTACAACGAACTGCGGCGGCAAATCTGGCTGGCGACAGACGGGGCATACAAGAAAGCGCTGGAAGATCTTGCAGGAAAGCGCGCAGCCTTAGAGAACAAGAATCGATCGGATAACATTCCCGATTTCAGCAAGGCTACGCCAGTTTCGATCACAGATGTGACTCCACGCGCCGATGTAGATTTGCCGAAGGCCACGGAACTGGTCCGTAAAACCTCCGCAGCCTTTCGCCAGATGCCGTCCATTCAGACCTCTCATGTGCAATTTTCTGCAGATAATAGACTCGAACGCTATCTGAATAGCGAGGGCAGTACTTTTACCCGCATGACTCCGCGCGTGTCGCTGCGGATAACGGCCTCGACACAGGCAACGGATGGCATGCCGCTAAGGGACTTCATTTCCGCGTTCGGCTATGCCGTGACGGACTTGCCATCCGAGTCTGATTTGCTGGCGCAGATTCACGAGATGGGAGAGCGGATTAACCAGCTTCAGGCCGCGCCGGTTGAAGATCGCTACAATGGGCCCGTGCTCTTTGAAGGCCAGGCAGCCGCCGAAGTATTTGCCCGTCGTTTCGCGGAACTATTGCCTGCGCAACCAAACGTCATTTCGAGCAATCCCCAGATGTTACAGGCAATGCGGGTGCAGTCGAACGGACTGCTTAACAAACTAGGCGCCCGGGTTCTTCCTGACTTTCTCAATGTGGTCGATGATCCCACGGCAACGCGTGAGAGAGACAACCTGCTTTTTGGCGGCTACAAGGTAGATGAGGAAGGTGTCCCTGCAAAACCAACACCTGTTGTCCAACATGGAATTCTGAAAACGGTTCTTACTTCACGCGCACCTGTACGAGGTGTATTGGAAAGCACAGGCAATCTGCGCGAGCATGGGGTCGCGCCGAGCAATTTGTTCGTAGATTCGGACAAGACTTCCACGCCTGAAGAGCTGAAGAAACAACTAGTCGAATCGGCGAAAAGCCGGGGAAATAAATACGGAATCGTAATCCGGAAGCTCTCCGGTAAGTCTGCGACCCTTGCCTACCGTGTTTATGAAGATGGCCACGAAGAGTTGATTCGGAACGCGGATATTGCCGAATTGAACTCGAGTAGCTTCAAAGACATTCTTGCAGTTTCAAACCAACGCGTTGTGTATACAGAGGCAGCCCCATCAAGGAACACGTCGCCATTCAACGTGGTTGCATTCTCAGGTGGTCAGCCGCTGGTTTCGTATGTAGTGCCCTCCTTGCTGTTCGAGGACGTGACGATAGAAAAACCCTCTGGCGAGGTTCCGAAACCGCCGGTTGCCGGCAACCCCCTCTTGGCAACGCAATAGGTCGGACGTTTCAGCCGGCACTCCTATTCGCGATCAAACGTAAGGATGTTCGGCCTGCTTTGGTCCGGGGGGCGGACGATTGCTGAGAGGAGCCCAGGACGTTAGTCCAGGGTGAACTGGACCGCACGCAGTTGCCAACAAGCGATCGACTAAGCCAACCCGATTCTCGGGTTGACCCTTGACGATCACCAATCAGCATTCGCGTGCGGTCCGGGTTCCCCCAGGACTGACGTCCTGGGGCATTCTCAGTCGTCCCTGCGGGACTGGTCTCGGTGGGAATGTACACCCAGGACTAACGTCCTGGGCTACTCTCAGCCGTCCCTTCGGGACTGATCCCGATCTGCCCTGACAGCTGTTTTGTTTTCAGCAAGTGTTGTCCAAGTCAGCCGATGGAAAAGAACTAATTTGGACAAGACTGGCGGACGATGACTCCTATCACAAGGCCACCATCGGATCCCGGGATCATTCTGTCGAGAATCTGCGTATCCTCTGTTAACCATCCGGCTTCAGGACCGTTTTATGGAGTGAAGCATACAAACGGAGGGATACACATGGGTCACGACACTATACCGATACTCGCGGTCTTTTCCACCATCAGCTGGATTGCGTGGCTGCTGTTTTCTTCCATTCGCCGCTACAAAGTAGCCCAGCTCCAGGCAGATATCCAAGGCAGGCTACTGCATCGATTCGATTCTCCGGATGCTCTGTTGGGATATGCCCAGAGCGATGCAGGCAGGCAGTTCATCAAGAGCATGGACATCGAGCGAAGCTCACCATACAGCCAGATTCTCAAGGGCGTCCAGGCAGGAATTGTGTTCATCTTTTTTGGCGCGGGGTTGTTGCGACTCCACGCCTGGAATATCGGCGACGAAGGGCCGCTGGTCTTTGGTACGCTCGCTCTCGCTCTGGGACTCGGATTCGGCGTGGCGGCGGGAGTCTCCTACTTCCTCTCGCGCTCCTTTGGTCTCTTGAACCGGTAAGGCGGACGGCGGCAAAGCAGATGAGGAGTCGTTAGTGGACGAACAAACATTCCACGCGCTCTACGCTGTCACGGCGAAACCCCTTTGGGCATATATCGCGCGCATGTCCGGGCGCCCGGACGTGGCCAATGATCTTCTGCAGGAGACCTACTGCCGCTTTCTGACCGCCCGCGGTAATCTGGAACCAGCCCAGGCCAAGCCCTACTTGTTCCGCATCGCGACCAATCTGGTTCACGACCGATGGCGCAAAGGCGAGGATACGAGCTGGTCTGAACCTCCGGAAATCGGCTGCGAACGGGATCTCGATACGCAGATCGACGTCCGCGAATTAATGCAGCAGCTGAAGCCCAGAGAGCGCCAGCTGCTTTGGTTAGCCTATGTCGAGGGCATGACACATAGCGAAATCGCCCAGGCCACCGGGCTGCACGCGATGAGTATTCGCATCTTGCTATTTCGCGCGCGGCAGAGAGCGGCGGAGTTGCTGGGACGAAAGGAGAGAGCCTTTCATGAAGTGTGAGAAGGAAATGCAGGTTATTGAGGCAACGCGCAACGGATTGTGGACCTCCTCGTTGCGTGCACATCTGCAAGATTGCGCGCTATGCAGCCAAACGGAGCTGATTGCGGCGTCTCTGCAGGAGGATGCCGCAAAGGCGGAACGGGGGCTCGATCTTCCGCCGGCCGGTATGGTGTGGCGCCGCGCTCAGGCCAGGCGGCGGACGGACGCGCTACAGCGAGCCACGCGCCGGCCGTTTCTCGTTGTTGGGGCGCTGGGCGCGGTATATTCCGTGGTTTTGCTGCTGTGGGGGATCTCTCAGCTTCCCCAGTCCGTCTACCGGCTGTTGGCCGCGTCTCCCGGACTGACTGGGAATGTAGCCCTCGCCGGCGTGGCGCTCTCAGGAATATTGGCCATTGTGGGATCGTTTGTATTGGTACTGGAGACGAAGCGTTGATCCCCTGCGGCGCCAGACTATTTCTTGTCTCGCATCCACGGAGTAAAGGTAAGGCCGACCAGTAGCCCGTCTGCATCGAGAAATCGGCTCACGGTCTGACCCCAGGGTTCCTTCTTGTTTTTGATAAGCATTCGATAGCCCATCGATTCAAGCTCCGCTGTGGTTTTCTCGACACTCTCCACGTCGAACTCGAGCCACGCGTGCGGCGCCGGCAAAGTATCCGGCCAGTTGCTGTTACCAAAGCAGGATTCCGCGGCTTGGGAGAGTGGCCAGAGAGCGAAATGCTTGGCGCCTTGCAGAGCGTCCGTATGGAGATAGCCGCCATTCTCCTCTTTGAAAGGAATCTGCAGGCCATTACCGTAAAGTTTGCGGCTGGCATCGGTATCGCGAACGATCGGCCCAAAACCCGCGATGAATAAAACTTTGATTTTTTCTGGTGCTTGCATGGCATCTCCTCTTCGCACGGTGAACGTTGCTCCCACAGCCGCCATCCCGGTCACGAGTTCCCTTCTCGTCATGCAGCAAACGATAGCGCGGAGTGGCCGGTTAGTTCTTGAACAAATCGGACATTTGCAGGGTCGATTCAGTAGAACGTAGCAGCACGGTGGGCCGTAGGTTGGCGAGACGATGGACCTCACGAGTCATGTGTGCTTGATCGGCGTAGCCGACACTCGCGGCAAGATCTGCCAGGCTTCGCTCCGCGCCCGTCTCGCGCGCGGTCTTAAGAAGACGCTGGAATCGCAGCACTGACTGAAACGTCTTGGGACTGTAACCAATGGCGGCTGTGAACCGCCGATGAAGCTGACGTTCACTTATCCCGATCCAGCGGCTCAACTGCTCGATACGGCCCCGCGGACGGAGCGAAAGCCACTGAATTCCGGCCAAGACGGCCTGGTCAAGGGGAGCGTACTGTTTCATCGAGGCAACGAGAACCTGACCGAGGATGGATCGCCGGGCGGTCGAGTTTGGCTGCTCAATCACTTTCTCAAGCCGTATGTTTTGCATGACACCCTTGACAGCCGCGATTGGGATTGACTGGTTGAGCAATTCCGAGGCAGGCATGCCGAGCAGGCTGGATGCGCGACCGGGATGCAGACGCGCTCCTGTAATGCTCGTTCCAACCGGCAACTGGGCCAGGAAGGGGACCGTCCAAGGACCGACCACCATGGGAGGCTCATCGTTGACGAGAACGATGTCGATGCATGCGTCGGGCAGCACCCGGTGCTCATAGGCGCCCTGCGGTCCAACTACTGTCTGAGTCCAGAAACATAGGAAGTGGTCAGCCAGCGGCGGGGGAGGGAGGAACTCCCTGTATTCCGCGAGGGTCCTGGACTGCTGGTCGCCGGGATTCATTGCACTCCTGAGGTTTCCAACTGCCTGGTTAAGAACTGCGCCGTGGCCTCATCCGCCTGTAACCAGTTCGCCCAGCGAAGGAAGCCGTGTATCTCGTTGGGAATCACGAGTTCTTCGAAGGGCGTATGCTGCTGCTCCAGACGGTGGGCCAGTTCGACCGTCTGATCAAAGGGCACGTTGCGATCGTCGTCTCCCTGAATCAAGAGAACGGGCGATTTCCACTTGGCTATGTCTGCATCCGGCGACGCGGCAAAAGCAGTCGCGATGGCTTGCTTCCATTCCGCACTTGCGTCATACCAATGTTCAGGAAGTGCCTGAGCCTTAGCCAGGAACGGAACCCAGTTCGCAATGCCATGGAAGTCGACGCCGGCCTTGAAGACATCCGAGTTCCGAGCGAGGGCAAGGCCAGTGAGATAGCCGCCGTAAGATCCACCCCAGATGGCAATGCGGCTTGGGTCGACACCCGCCACGTGCTGGAGATAGCGGGCCCCAGCGAGCACATCCTGGTACTCCGCCGCGCCCGCCGGCCCAGCATGCTTAGGATGTTGAAAGGCTCTGCCGTAGCCGATGCCTAGGCGGTAGTTTACCGAGAGCACGGTGAAACCATGGGCTGCCAGGTACTGGTTCACGGCGTAAGCGTTGCTGTAGTAGTCCATGTAATGCCAGCCCAGCAGCATCTGCCGCGGCGGCCCGCCATGGACAAAGATCACACCGGGCTGGTGTGTACTGGCGCCGGCCTGGCGAAATAGCTGGCCTTGGATGGTGAGGCCGTCAGGAGATTTGAAGCTGACTAACTTGGGAATGGCGAGTGCGCCGGACGGATAATCCCGGGTGCTTCCGGTGTCGAGTGTATGGCTTTCTCCCGGCCGCGGGAGGACGTCCACGACTGCCGGTTGCTGTGCTCCGGCCGCAATGTACGCGACCTTGCCTTCCGTCAGCGCAGCCGGCGACCACTCGAGCGAGTCCCCGCTGGTCAGCGGCTCAGGAGCATGCCCGTCCGTCCCGACACGAAAGAGATGACGCCGGTCCTCATCGTCTGCGGTCTTTCCGGCATTCGCGCTATACACCAGGCTGTGCCGACCCGGGCTCAACACCACGTCCTCCACCATGAAGTTCCCAGGCGTCAGGAGGCGGGCGTCGCCGCCCGCTGTATCCACGGCATACAAGTGGGGCCAATTATCAGTCTCAGCCAGGAAAACCAGCCTGTTGTCTGCTGTCCAGAACAGTGGCTCATTCTCACCGAGGTCTGGCAGAGAACCGGCAAGTGTGTCGGGCGAGCTCCAAACCTTGCGGGTTTTTCCCGTAGCCGCATCGGCGATCCAGAACGCAAACGGCTGCGGCGTTTGCACCAGAAAGTTTTCGGGTGCATCACCGTGGCTCGGCTGGCGCATGAAAGCGATCGAGTTGCCGTCGGGCGACCAGACCGGGTCTCCGTCAAAGCTGGTGGATGGGCCGAGGTAAAGCAGCGGCTGGCCCGACGTGTATATGCCCACGAAGCTGTGATCGCCCCGATTGGACACAAACACGAGCCGCGTTCCGCCCGGTGACCAGAGCGGCGCGCCATCTTTGCCGCGGTCAAAGAAAAGACGCTGGGGCTTGGCGGTGACATTGCTTCCACCCGGCAGGGGCGCCGTCCAGATCTGCCCATCCTTCACATAGGCCAGCTGTCCCGTGGAGGACAAGGCGGGGCTGTCTCCCTCGGTTACCTGCACGGGCGTGCTCGCAGAGTCCGCGAGGGAGACCGACCAGATCGCGACTTTCGCCTCCGAGGGACTGTTATCGGGATTGGGCGCCAAGTTGCCCTGGGCAGGCCAGTTCTCGTCGTGGTCGCCGCCACGGACGTAGAGCAGCTCCGATCCGTCGGCGGAAAAGGTAAGCTGGGTCAGCTCCTGTCCATCGTCTGCGGTGTAATGCGTGAGTTGGCGCGGCTGGCTGTCTGCCGCACCCGCGGACCAGATGTTGCGGACGCCACGCACGTTCTCCACCCAAGCGCACCGGTCGCCCTTCTCAGAGGCAACCAGCCCGCTGACGAATGAGTAGCCGAGCACTTGATCCAATGTAGGCGCTGAGGCAGCGAGGGCCGGCAGAGGAACATGCAGGGCGATCAGCACGGTCGCTGAGAGCGCAGGGCGGAGGATGGACGCGAAGGCGCTCATGCTTTGTACGATACAACGATACGGATCTGATGCCTTAGTGCGCGCCCATGCGGCAGGCGATCAGAAATGCTTGCACGGTGGCTTCAACACTGGCCTTATTCTGACCAGCAATGTCAAAGGCTGTGCCATGGGCCGGGGTGGTGATTGGGATTGGCAATCCGCCGTGGATCGTCACTCCCTTGTCGAATCCTAATAGCTTGAGGGCGATCTGCCCCTGGTCGTGATAGAGGGTGACAATGCCGTCGTATTGACCTTCGCGGGCCTTGAGAAAGATGGTGTCGGCGGGGAACGGCCCGGCGACGGGAAACCCTTCCGCGTTGGCCTCACTCACGGCGGGCGCGATGATGTCGATCTCCTCCCGCCCGAAGGAGCCGCCGTCTCCAGCGTGTGGATTCAAAGCAGCCACGGCCACCCGCGGATGCTCGAAACCGGCCGCATGCAGGGCAGCGTAGAGCAACTTGACGGAGGCGATGATTCGTTCCCTGGTCAGGTAGAGAACTACGTCTTTGAGCGGCACATGAGAAGAAACACGAGAGGTCCACAGGTTTCCCAAGGTGTTGAACTCGCAGACGTAGGAGGTGACCTTCAGATGGTCGGCAAAGAAGTGAAGCTCGTCGGTAAACTTCATGCCGGACATTCCCATCGAGCGTTTGTTCAGAGGGGCAAAACAGATGGCGTCGATCAGACCAGCCGACGCTGCGTCCAGACACATCCCCAAAACCTTGAGTACCGAGTCACCTGCGGCAGTGGAGACTTTGGAGCGCGGAGCTTCCCCGGGACGGATAGTCTCCACTGAAAGGAAAAGCGGCGAACCATTGGGGAGGGAGCGGATTTCATCGAAGTGTTTGACGGTGCGAGTGGGAACGCTCACCCCGGCGATCGCCTGACCTTCTTCCCATAGCCAGACGTCGCCGACTAAGACCACGTTGGCTTGCCCTATCACGTCGCGGCGAGTTAACAGCTTGGCTATCAACTCGGGACCGATTCCGGCTGGATCACCTAGAGTGAGCGCCACCGTCGGCTTGGACGAATTGTTCAAGAGGTCCTCTTTCTTACACACTGCATTAAGGGAGCCCTCTCTGTCGAGGTGCCAGTGTGGTTACCAGTGCGGTTAGAGGGTTGGTCCAGGGGGAGCCGCTAGAGGGAAAGGCGCACCGCAGGTCCCTCGGCTACGCTCGGGATGACAAAGGGGAGATTGGCTCCGGGCGTTCAAATTAGTGACCGGGATGGACAGATCGTCTAGGAGGGACGCAAAAAGGCCGGGGCTTTCGCCCCGGCCTTTTGTTTTACTTTGGTTAGTTGCTGAAGAGCAGGATGCCAGTGGACTTGTCTTCTCCCACTTCGCTGACCGGCCGGTAGAAGAGCTGGTTGTTCTCGAGATAGACCTCGAGGAAGGCAGGACGCTCGGAGATGCCGCCGGCAATCAATGCTTCCGATAATGGATCCTCGACATAGCGCTGCAGCGCGCGGCGCAACGGACGCGCCCCGTACGTGCGGTCGACTAACGTCTTTTCCAGAATCCACTTCTTGGCATCTTCCGTCACCGACAAGGTGATCGCCTTCTGAATCAGATTGGCGTTCAGCTGCTGCACCAGCAACTCCAGAATCTGGATCAGATCGGCGTCCGAGAGCGAGAGGAAGATGATGACTTCATCCAGACGGTTCAGGAATTCCGGATTGAAGGTTCGCTTCACCTCGTTCTTGACCAACTCCTCCATCTTGTCCATCAGCAGGTCTTCCCTGTCTGACTGGAAGCCAAGCCCCTGCTTGCGTTGCAGGTGCCGTGCGCCGATGTTGGAAGTCATGATGATGATCGAGTTCTTGAAGTCCACGGTGTTGCCGAGGCCGTCCGTCAACTGACCGTCTTCAAAAACCTGCAGGAGGATGTTGAAAACGTCAGGGTGCGCCTTCTCGATCTCATCCAGCAGCACCACAGAGTAAGGCGAACGCTTCACCCGTTCGGTGAGCTGACCACCTTCCTCGTAACCAACATAGCCCGGAGGCGAACCGATGAGCTTGGAGACCGAGTGCTTCTCCATGAACTCCGACATATCGAAGCGAATCAGAGCCTTCTCGCTGCCAAAGAGGAATTGGGCCAAAGTGCGCGCCATTTCCGTCTTTCCGACGCCAGTCGGGCCGAGGAACAGGAACGAACCGATGGGACGATTGGGCGATTTGAGCCCCGCACGGGAGCGGCGAATCGCACGGGATAGGGCCGAAATCGCCTTATCCTGCGAGATGACGCGCTTGTGCAGCTCTTCTTCGACGCGCAGCAGCTTCTGGGTTTCCTCCTCTTTAATGGAGGTAATCGGAACTCCGGTCCAGCGGCTGACCACGTCCTCGATATCCTCACGGCCGACAATGCCGGCGGTGGAGTCGTCGAGGTGATACTTGTCGCGCAGGGCGCGCAGGTTCTCGCGCTCCTTGCGCTCCTCGTCGGAGTAGAAGCGCGCCTTCTCAAATTCATGGTTGGCAATCGCATTTTCCATGCGGTGGACGATGAACTTGATGCGCTTCTGCACTTCGGTAATCTCTTCCGGCAAGGAGGTCTGGCGCAGCTTGACGCGCGCGCCGGCCTCGTCGATCAGATCGATTGCCTTATCCGGGAGGAAGCGATCCGGAATATAGCGGTTGGAGTGGGAAACCGCGAAGTGGATCGAATCATCGGTGTAGCTGACCGCATGGAACTTTTCGTAGCGATCCTTGATGCCCATGATGATCTTGATCGCGTCTTCCTCATTCGGAGGCGGCACCTTGACCGCCTGGAAGCGGCGCTCGAGGGAGCGATCTTTTTCGATCGACTTGCGATATTCCGCCGGCGTGGTTGCGCCGATGCATTGAATCTCGCCCCGCGACAGAGCCGGCTTGAGGATGTTGGCTGCGTCCAGCGAACCCTCCGCCGAGCCCGCGCCCACCAGGGTGTGCAGCTCATCGATGAAGATGATCGAGTTCTGGTTCTCCATCAACTCTTTCATGATGGTCTTGAGCCGCTCCTCGAACTGGCCGCGGTACTTGGTCCCGGCAACGATGAGTGAAAGATCGAGGGCCAGGACGCGTTTGTCGGCCAGGAAGCTAGGCACTTCCCCGTCGGAGATGCGCTGCGCCAGTCCTTCGACAATGGCAGTCTTGCCCACGCCAGGCTCGCCGATGAGCACCGGATTGTTCTTGGTGCGGCGGCACAGGATCTGCACCACACGCTCCAGTTCCTGATCGCGACCAACCAGCGGATCGAGCTGGTTGTCCATGGCCGCCTGGGTCAAATCACGGGAAAACTCCACCAGCAGGCTTGACTCACGATTGCGCTGGGATGGGGGTGCTTTCTCCTGCGTGGCCCGGGCCAGTTCCTCACGAATCGCGAGCAGACGGAGGCCGCGTTCGTGCAATATCTCGGCTGCGAAACACTTCTCCTCGCGCAGCAGGCCCAGCAGTAGATGTTCTGTCCCAATATGCTTGTGCGACAGGCGCTCAGCCTCCTCAGCAGCATAGGCGAGCACGCGCTTACATTCATTCGACAAGGGCAGATCAACAGAAGTAGAAACCTTCTCCCGGATCGTAGTGTGGCCTTCGATTTGTTTCCGGATGGATTCAACCGAAGCATGGGAGCGGAGAAAGCGATTAGTCAGCGCTTTGTCCTCACGCAGGAGGCCCAGCAGCAAGTGCTCGGTCTCAATGTATGGGGAACCAAACTGGCTGGCCTCATACCGTGCAAAGAAGATGACGCGCCGCGCCTTTTCTGTATACCGTTCGAACATGTTCCCCCTTGAAAAGCTGCCCTTGGACCACTCTTTGTGACCCTCGCGGATCCTGGGAGCCCCAACGGCAATTTTCGTCCTGTTCCATCTTCCCGGAGCCACCGGCGCCGGAAAAACAACTCGGCTGGGAGCGGATATAAGCTTTTATCAATCTTATATCGGTTCAGCCCTTCCAACGAGTCACCCGTTTGGGTTAAGCCGTTGGCACCGCAGCATTTCTCTGGAAATCGTGGTGGTTACGCCTCGGCTCAAACGGCGAGCGGAGACAATTCTTCGATTTGCCCATGGGCCAACCGCAACACTCGTTCACAACGTCTCGCTAGAGGCAGGTTGTGGGTAACCAGAATCGAGGTAAGACCATAGCTTGCATGCAGGCGTTCGATCAGAGCAAACAGGGCGTCCGCCGTCTGGTCATCCAGATCTCCTGTAGGCTCATCCGCCAGCAAAAGCTTCGGCTTGGTAACCAGAGCGCGCGCTATTGAGACACGCTGCTGTTCCCCGCCGGAAAGTTCTCCTGCGCGATGGGTTGAGCGGTCCGCCAGTCCCACCTCGCCGAGCCAGTGTGTGGCCTCTTGCAGTGCTTCTTTTTTAGACTTACCGCGCGCTAGAAGGGGGAGCGCGACGTTTTCAGCGGCCGTAAACTCGGGCAGCAGGTAGTGAAACTGCCATACGTAGCCGATCTCGCGATTGCGAAAGTCCGCTGCCTCACCGGGGGACAAGGATCGCAAGAGTGTTGACGCAAAGTATACCTCACCCGCGGACGATGTATCAAGCGCCCCAAGAATGTGCAGAAGGGTACTTTTGCCGGCGCCTGACTGGCCCACAATGGCCAGCATCTGCTGCCTTTTCACCTGAAGATTGATGCCCTCAAAAAGAACCAGCCGACCCCGTCCGGTGGCATACTCTTTGCGCAGATTGCAGACCTCGACCAGAACCTCGTCCGGATGGCCGCGCGTCATCAGGAGGCCTGCGGAGGCTTCGTCTGCTGCTGCGGCCAATTCCATCTTCTGCCTCTGCGGTCAGTAATCAATCGTGACCTATCTTCATTTATCACTAATGCACCCCTCAACGGAAGAGGGTTTATGAACGGGTTGCTTCATGAAGCATTAGCGCCTGTGTCTGTTTTGGTTTCGGGCCGATTTTCCCAGGAGCGAAAATCAGTTGGAGTGCTCTGCGCTCGCTGGTACTTCCCGAGCCCGCTCCGACTGCAAACCATTTGATGCCAAAAAGACCGGCTTCGATTCCGTCCCTCCACTTCGCTACCCCGGATTTCCTGTTGAGCTTGGCGGCATCGGCGAGCTTCATGCGGCTTTCCTTACTGAAAGCCGCACACGTGGCCGTTGGCGAGAGCCGCGTAGCAGGGAATCCGGGTACGCTTCGGTCCCACGGCGCGCCGGGGCAGGCGGGATGACAAAGGAGGGTGGTGGCTTGTGTGGGCAGTAGTCAGAGAGAAAGGCGCACCGTGAGGGAATGGGGTCATTCATAACGGAGTGCTTCGGCGGGCAGTATCCTGGCGGCGGAACTGGATGGGTAGAGCGTGGCCAGCAGGGACACGGCCAGCGCAACTCCGGCCACAATCAGCCCGTCGGTCCAGCGCGCGGCGAAGGGCAGATAGTCGATGGAATACACGGCGGCGGAGAGGCTGAAACGATAGTGGCCACCCAGCCACGAGAGGCCATAGCCGCCGATCAGGCCCAGTAACGTGCCGGTGAAGCCGATCAGCAGCCCCTGCAGGAGAAAGATCATCCGCACCTGGCGGGGCTGTACTCCAAAGGACATCATGACTGCGATATCGCGGGTCTTCTCCATCACCATCATGGTCAGCGCCGTGAGTATGTTCAGCGCAGCGACGCAAACAATCAGGCCAATGACGATGAAAGTCACGATCTGTTCCAGCAGGAGCGCGCGAAAGAGCTCGCGGTTCTGTTCCATCCAGTTGGTCGTCAGGAAGCCTGGTCCGGCAGCCTGCTCGATAGCACGTCCGATCTGGTCTGCGTGATCAAGGTCATCCACCTTAAATGAGATCACCGACACTACGTCCGGCTCGCCAAAGAGGCGCTGCGCATCCGCCAGGCTGGTAAACGCCCATGCCGCGTCGTACTGATAAAAACCGGAATGGAAGATGCCAACGACCTGGAATCGCTGGAATTTGGGTATCAGTCCGAGCGGGGTGAGCTCCCCTTGGGGACTGGTAACCAGGACCGTGCTTCCCACCCTGGCATCGATGGTGTCTGCCAGGTCGCGACCGATCACGATCGGCGGCGGCGCGTGGTCCTCACTGGTGAAGGCTCCCTCGGGCTTGGGTTCGAGCGGAGCGACGCTACCCAAGGTGACGCTGGAGAGGAGGTCGCTGACCCGGCGCTCCTGGGCGGGGACGATGCCCTCGATGAGGGCGCCACCGGACCGAGCGCCCTTCGAGATGAGTACCTGCTCGTAGAGTCCAGGCGAAGCCGCCTTCACGTGGGGCAGTTGCTCCAGGCGCGCGGTCAGCGGGCGCCAACCGCGGATTCCGTCGCTGGCAACGCGCATCAACTGCACATGAGCGGTCGAGCCCAATAGCCTGTCTTGCAGGTCCCGGCGCATGCCGTTGGTGATGGCCAGGGCGACGATCAGCGAAGCCACGCCCGCGGCCACGCCGGCGATGGAAATAACGGTAATCACGCCGACCACCGCCTGGCGGCGCTTGGCCCGCAGGTAACGCACGGCGACAAAGAGCTCGAAGCGCATCGGGCTTAGCGGACTACGGTCTTGGCTGCGCTCACGTTTTCGTAACGGTCATAGACGCGCACGGTCAGAATATGCTCCTGCGGGTCGGTGGCAGCCGGCCGGGCATTCGCCGGCTCGTCTTCCGCCGGGCTTCGTACCGAGAGAGCCGCCAGGGGAACGGTGAAGTCATAGTGCTCGGTCAAGGAATCGGAGAGTTTCCCCACGGGCTCGAGAAACTGCCATCGGCCGGCATCGAGGGAGTACTCCGCGTGCGTGATAGGCGAGATGGCATCTGTGGCTACAAAACTGGCATGCAGCGAGCCACCCTGAAGACTGCCTTGGAGTGCGGTAACCACCGGTGGAGTGGTATCGATGATGAAATGGTCGCTCTCCCGCTCGCCTGACAGCGCATCACCCAAGGTATGCGAAGGAGCATCGCTGGCAATCACCCGAATGCGATAGCCGCCATCGGGAAGCCGGATGGAGTCGAAGGAATAGAAACGCTCGGTCACGCGAGGCCTGAGGAGGCGCCAGTTCTTCTCACCGTCCCCGCGGACGTAGACGTCGAAGATCAGGTCGTCTCCATTGTCGTCGTGCGCCGCCCAGCGCACCGTCACCGCGGACCGGTCGCGGACTGCGGACAGGGGTGCGGTGGACGGGTCCTGGGTGTAGGTCAGAACATTCTGAGCCGAGGGCAGGTTGATACTGATCTGCTGCGGCTGGCCCGGCTGCGGCGGAGCCTGGGTCGCCCGTGCTCCCGGTTCGACCGCAATCTCATCCACCACCGGCGCAATGTTTACCGGCAGATAATTCACGCCCACGGAGCCGACCCTGGCCCCCGGCTCGAGCACCGCTTTCCATTGGATGAAACGCGCCGCAGGTACGCCGGCCGTGCCCGCATTGGGCGTTACCTTCTGCCACGGGCTCCAATTGCGTTCCGGATTCTCAACGTTGCCGGAGCGGGTGAAGATCTCGAAGTCCCCGGTCGAGCCATTGTCGTTGGCATTCACTTCCACGCGGCCGAATTGAGAAAACACGCCTGAATCGAAGACATCGCTCAGGTAAGTGGCATGAGCAGACGGTTGACTGTTGAGCTTATAGAGCCTGCCGGTATTGCTGGTGGCGACGTACAGTCCATCGGGCGCTTCGGCGAAGGCTGTGGCCTGGCCGGTGGCAGCGCGGGCCAGGTCGACATAGGATCCGTCCTCCTGAATGCGATAGATCCTGCCCCGATTGCCAGTGGCTGCCAAAAGACCTTGAGGTGTAGAGCGAAGGCCGTAAACGACATCATCACGCGACGCCCAGAGCTTGCGCGGAGCCCCCTGGATGCTCAGTTCGTCTATTTCGGAGCCGTCCGGAATGAGGGTATTGCTGCTGGAGGCCTGCACCGATCCGGGAGTGACAATGGTGATGGTTGCGGTGGCCACCGCAACCCCCTGCACGGGCAGGGGGGGCAGCGGGCTCTTGGTTTTCTCGCCCACGGCTGCGACGTACAGGCGGCCATCCGCGGACTCGGCCAAGGCGGTTACTTCACGCTTGGGCGCGTCGTATATGACCAGTCCTTTGCGGTCTTTGCCAATGCGATAGACCAGTCCCCCGCCGTCGCTGCCGGCGATCAAATTGCCATTGGGCTCAACCAGGAGGCAGCGAATATGCTGCTCATCACTCTCGAAGTACAGCTCCTCGCGGGGGGTGTCCGTCGCCACGTCGACGCGGTAGACCGCGGCTGGTCCACCGGTGGCGATGTACAGGGCTCCCTGAGCATCGAAAGCCAGATCCCAGATGTACCGGGCCTGATCAGCCTGCTTAGCCGCGGCGGCATTGTGGCCCGTAGTTGCGGCGTCGAAGACGACTGTGGCGCTGCTGTCGTCGAGACCGGACTGGCCGGGTTTGATGCGGTAGACCTTACCGCCCGGCACCGTGGCCGCGTAGACCGAACCATCCGGACCGACCTTCACCGTTTGCACCGTGAGATCTTTGCTGGTGAAGAGCTTGGTCGAAGCGCCCGCGGGCGAGACTTTGAGCACAGTTGCCGGCGAGCCGGTGGCTACGTAGGCGTTTCCCTGGCTGTCGGAAGCCACATCCCAGATGTAGGTGGAAGGCGTTAGCAGTACCGACCGCAATGTGGGCCCAGCCTCCAGGTAGCCTGGGCTGGCGATGGATGTGCTTTCGGGCTGGCCTTTTTCAAATTCCTCATAGCGGGATTGAACCCATAGGCGGGTTCCCTGGGCCAGTAGAAGGTGAGGATAAACAACCAAGACCAATAGACTTGCGGTTACGACGCGAGGCATCATGCTGAACCGAGTCTACTAGCCGTGCGTTTGTCACCACAAATGAGGCTCGGTTTGTGGGACGCGTACCGGCCTGGATTTGCGGTCCGATATCGCAAAACCGTTGTGGGCTTCGCCCGTCTTTTTCGGCCCACGTACGCTTGGGCGAACGTGGGGCACCCGTCCTATCCCTTTGGGTGCGGCGCGGGGGAAACGTGCGCCTTAAGCGCCTTATGCGCCCTAAGTCGGCGAACGCGGCGGCTAAGTCCTTTGTTTCACGAAGGCGCTCAAATTTCAGACCAATTAATTTGAGCATCTTGGCGGCGAAAGCCCCGAATAAGTGGCCCACTTATAAAAGTCGCTTCCACCTTGACATATGCATATCGGTGCTGTTTCGTTCAGTTTTTTCTAACTATTTCCCGCTAGTTGGCCAGCACGGCGCGGTAACGCACGCGGTTTTTCTTCACTTTGGTCACGGCATCATTAGCTTTGGACATCGCGAAGCGCTCGGTAATGGCCTGTACTTTGTGTCGCGCGGCCACACGCAGCATTTCACGCATCATGCGCGGGCTTCCGTTGGGGCTGCCGGTAATTACCTTGCCGCCAGAGACCAACGGATAGACCGGTACCCCCAGGACGCCGGGCGGAACACCGACGAAACAAAGCTTGCCTTCAGGACGCAGAGCCGCAATATAAGCACTCCAGTCCTGGTCGGCCTCAACCGTCGATAAGATCAAGTCGAAATGGCCGGCCAGCTTCTTGAGCATCTTGGTCTCGCGCGTGTTCACGAAGTGGTCCGCCCCCAGCGACCGGGCGTCGGGCTCCTTGGCCGGGGAAGTGGAGAAGGCCGTCACCTCGGCTCCGAAGGCATGGGCAAACTGCACCGCCATGTGCCCCAGGCCGCCGATGCCGACAATTCCGACCCGCGATGCCGGGTTGACGCCATGGCTGCGGATCGGGTTATAGACCGTAATTCCGCCGCAGAGCAATGGCGCGGCCCGTTCGCTCTCCAGGCCGTCGGGGATAAGAAATACGAAGCGGGCGTTGACACGTACCTGGTCGGCATAACCGCCATTGCGGTGTACGCAAGTGCCCTGCATGTCGGGGCACAGGTTCTCCTCGCCCTGTAAGCACCACTCACACTGCCCGCAGCAGTTGGCCTGCCAGCCCACGCCCACGCGGTCGCCGAAATTAAGCCCCAGCACCGCGCTTCCGGTTGCGGTGACCTTGCCGATAATCTCGTGGCCGGGGATCAACGGATATTGGCTGATGCCCCAGTCGTTGTCGACCATGTGGAGATCGCTGCGGCATATCCCGCAATGGGAAATGGCGATTTCCACCTCGTTCGGCTTGATGTCGCCTGGGTCGTACTTATAGGGCAAAAGCTCAGCGCCAGCAGCATGCGTGGCGAATCCTTGGATCAGCGGCATAAGAGAGATGCCCTTGGCAGTGGAATTGAGTACAAGGGCCCCGTAAGTCTAAATCATCCTAGTCAGTCATTCGATTTCCACGGACACGACCTGCATTCCACTGAGCATGGCGTCTACGGGTATCGAGGTTACGGGAACCACGGATTCGCCGTTCAGAGAAATGCCGCGATTGGTGCGCAAGGGCTCGAGGACGTTGGCCATGGAGATGGGAATCGACGCCAGAGTGCGGCCGTCGACCACCGCTTGCGCATTGGGCAGCAGGAGGGTGACGTACAGTTTGTCGTCATCGTGCGCCGAGTTCATCTGGTGGATAATGCTGCTCAATTCGATTGGCCCCTCGGTGGCCGAGGTGGTGTTGGTGAGCCGGTCGAGCGTCGCGCCGTCGCTGAGCAGAATCCTCAGCGGCCCGGGGTTCAAGGTCAAGGGAAGGGGAATGGGAATACGCAGATTTTGGGTGTCTCCGCGGAAAGGCCGCAGGGTTGCTTCCACGGTGACAGTGTCGCCTGCATGGGCTGCGGGTTGAGTCGCCTGCGCGCGCTCCAACTGGATGCTGCGCCGCCCGGGAAGCGAGTCAACATCGAGGTCGATGCGCTGGATATTACGCACGCGCGCGGAGTTGCCATACACCGCCTGAAACCGCTGGCCCACGGTAAGAGCTGCGCGCATCGCAGAGGGCAGCTGATCGGTAGGCGCGATCAAGGAATCCACATGCAACGGCGGATACCCCTCGATCGAAACCGTACCCCGCAGGCTGTAGGTGAGTTCCTCACTGTAGCTGTTGGTCTCGAGTAATGACTCATAAAGCGAGACCATCAGCGCTCCGGGAGTGATATCGGGGTTGTCAATCACTTCGACGTGAAGGGTGCGGTCGCGCAGGCCGCCGTGGGTATGGATGGCCACCGGGATCATACGAGCCGACTCGCCCGGCACACCACGAATGGCCGATGAGCGATCCTCGGTAAAGGCACCGATGGTCTGCGTCGTGTTCACGATCTTGAAGGAATTCAGCGGCGAGGCCAGAGTAGCCACCACATCCGCTTTGGTCATGGGTATGGAGACGTTGCCATAACGCGTGATGGGGTGGCCGCAGGCCAGGACCTGGTGCGGGTCAACATAAGTCACGGTACAGGTGGCGGCGATTTCCAGGTCGCCGCGAACCAGCAGGGCGCTCACCGCAGAGCCAGGGAGCAACGGAGCATCTGACCGCGTGCCGTCACCCTCAGGGGCGCTGCCACCCAGGCCGGCGACCGGCATGGCTCCCATGATGGAGACGTGATCCTGGAAGAACTTGACTGCGTCGGGGCTGAAGCCGGAGAGCACGAGCGGGGTCTCTATGGGGTGGATGTCGGTCGCATCGGCGGTGGCGGTGGTGGAGCTATGAGCATCACTCGTATTCAACTGGCTGGTGGTGTGCATCCATGTGGCGGGCTCAGCCGTGCCGTTGACAGCCAGCATTTCGGCGATGGGAGTAATGCCTGCGATGGGTTCCTTGCTGAATTGCCCTATTCTGTAGGACAACGCGCCCAGCAGCTTGCCGTCTATGTAGACGGGGCTGCCGCTCATGCCTGCGACCACTCCGGTGTACTCTGGTTTGGAGCCCTTGAGACGCGCCAGGATCATATCCTGGCCGGGGCCGAGGACATTTTTGAGCACGCCGAGTATCTCGACGTCCATGGCTTCCGGTTGGGTGCCCTCAAAGACGGTGTACGCCACGCCATGGAGGCCGCGATGCACCTCCGCGAGGGGGAAGACTCCGGCGGCGGCAGACGAAGGCGGAGTAGCCGGGCCAACCTGGGCAACCAGGCTGCCCGCAAGGACAAAAACTGCGGTCAAAATTGAAAAGCGGGTTGATATACGACTAGTAGACACGTCTACAGATTAGACGTTACTGGCCACTTGAGCATATAGCGCCAACCCTCTTATTTTTGCAGCTAACGAGGTATTTTCCGATGAAGTCCGATTGTTCCGCCAATTTAGAGCAGTTTCGCAATTACTACGGTCAGATAAGAATCGCGAGGTGTGGTTTTCCCTGGCAGAAAACCACGAAACGACCTATCTCTTCGGTCTACGCCAATTGCGAAACTGCTCGACCCGGTTATCGTCGCAGATTGGGTCACAAGCTGTTCCCTGCCCTGCTGGTGCTCCTGCTTGCTCCAGGGTTTCATCCCGCACAGGGGCAACAGACGCAGAGCACGCCTCCGGCGAATCCGCCGCAACAGCCGGATCAGTCGTCACCGGATTCGGGTGGGCCGGCCGGCGACAACGGCGCGATCGCTATTCCCAAGAAGGCAGAGAAACCGGACGTGCCCCCACCGCCGCCGGAGCCGAAGGTGAAGAATCCCCAGGGCCTGCAGAACTTTTCGCTGCGCGTGGATGTGCCTGAAGTGAACCTCGACGTAGGCGTCATCCTGCAGAAAACGCACGAGTTCGTTCCCAACTTGCAGCCGGCCAACTTCCGCGTCTATGAAGACGGCGTGCCGCAAAAGATTGTCGGCTTTCAACGCACCAAGGCGGCCATCACGGCGGTGCTGCTATGCGAGTTTGCCTCGACCAACTGGTATTTCGTGCGCGACATGCGGGAAGCCGCGTATGCCTTCGCCCAGCAATTGCAGCCGGATGACTACATCGCGGTGGTGACCTATGACCTGAAAACCCAGATCCTGACCGACTTTACCCAGGACAAGCGCCAAGTCTACCAATCCTTGAGTTCGTTGACGATTCCGGGCTTTAGCGAGACGGATATGTTCGACGCGATCTATTCGACGATGGACCGGCTGAGCCGCATTGAAGGGCGCAAGTATGTGGTGCTGATTGCTTCCGGTTACGATAGTTTCAGCAAGATCAACCTGGATAAGGTGTTGGCCAAGATCAAGGCGACGCCCAATGTCACCATCTTCAGCATCGGGACCGGACAGTTCGCCAGGATCACCGGCAACGCCCGGAGCGGCATGTTCGGACCTAAAGGGATCGATTACCTGCAGGCGGATAACCAGATGTCCACCTTCGCCCGGATGACTGGCGGTATGTCCTTTTTCCCTCGCTTCCAGGGAGAGATGCCGGATATCTTTCACTCGATCAACGACTCCATTCGCAACCAGTACGTGCTTACCTACACGCCGACCAATGCCAAACAGGACGGGAGCTATCGGAAGATCCGGGTAGAGCTGGTGGACAACGAAGGGCAGCCGCTGAAAATGCAGGACGAAAAACACCATCCGATGAAGTACGACATTATTGCCCGGGATGGGTACAAGTCCAAGCAGCAGGTGGACTGAGGGGGAGAAATAGCAGGTCCCTCCTGTCAGAGATAAAGAGCAGTGGTATCCCATATCTCGCGAAAAACGAGCGAGATATGGGGCACCCGTCCTCCGCGAGGGATCGAGAATCGTAAGTAGGTTCTCACGCGGCCGGTTGCTCCCACGGCAAGCCCCGCGGCACGCTCACGGCAGGCCGGGACAGGCGGGCCCAAAGCTTCGTACAATCTAGGAACAGACTCCCGGTTCCTGGATAAGCGTTGGTCACAGCTACACTAGCTCCGCAGCCAAAGCCCGTCGTCCGGCGGATCCACCACTCTTCCGTGGAAGGGTGGCATCCTAAACACAATCCCTGGTTGATCGCGCTTACGGTAACCCTAGCGACTTTTATGGAAGTGCTGGACACTTCCATCGCCAACGTGGCCCTACCCCATATGGCAGGGACGCTGGGCGCCAGCCAGGAAGAAGCTACGTGGGTGCTGACCAGCTATCTGGTGTCAAGCGCCATCGTGCTGCCCATCTCCGGCTGGCTTTCCACGCGCTTCGGCCGCAAGCGCTTCTACATGACCTGCGTGGCGCTGTTCACCGTCTGCTCGCTGCTGTGCGGCCTTGCCCCGACGCTGCCGTTCTTGATCCTGGCCCGCATTCTGCAAGGCCTGGGCGGGGGCGGACTGGCTCCCAGCGAACAAGCCATCCTGGCGGATACGTTTCCAGTGGAACAACGAGGACAGGCATTCGCCCTTTACGGCATGGCGGTGGTGGCAGCGCCCGCCATCGGACCGACGCTGGGCGGATGGATCACGGACAACTTCAACTGGCACTGGATCTTCTTTATCAACCTGCCTATTGGCATCCTTTCGCTCGTGCTCAGCAACCGGATGGTGGAAGATCCGCCCTACCTGGTTGAGCATAGGGCGAAAGCCAATCCCATCGACAAGATGGGCCTGGGCTTGGTAGCGATTGGCGTGGGCTGCCTGGAGTTCGTACTGGATAAAGGACAGGAGAAGGACTGGTTCGGCGATCGAACGATCACGTTTACCTTCCTACTGGCCATGGTCACGCTGGCGATATTCGTGTGGTGGGAGTGGAGACACCCGGATCCGATCGTCGACTTGAAGCTACTGAAGAATCGCAATTTCGGCACGGCGGTGGGCTTTCAATTCATCCTCGGCATGGTGCTGTTCAGCACCACGGTGCTGATTCCGCAGTTTCTGCAGGGCTTGATGGGCTACACCGCGGAGCGCGCAGGCATGGCGCTTTCGGCAGGCGCGCTGGTGTTGATGGTGATGATGCCAGTGGCAGGAAAGCTGGTGTCGATGATGGACGCCCGCCTCATGGTTTCGATCGGGTTCCTGACAACCTCACTGGCCCTCTACAACATGACCCGGCTGGACTTGAACGTAAGTTTCGGGCACATCGTGATGTGGCGTGTCTTCCAGGTGTTGGGATTGTCGTTCATCTTTATCCCCATCAGCACCCTGAATTATGTGGGCGTGCCCAAGGGCAAGAACAACCAGATCTCGAGCTTCTCCAACTTCGCTCGCAACTTCGGCGGCAGCATGGGCACTGCGCTCTTGACCACCTTTCTTGTTCGCACCCAGCAGACCCACCAGTCGTCGCTGGCAGCGCACTTCATCCCCGGCAGCGTCGGGTATGAGAATTTTCTCGCCCAGACCAGAAACGCCTTAGTCGCTGCGGGACAGACTGCCACCCAGGCCAAGGCCGCAGCCACCGGGTATGCCTACCAGCAGTTGCTGCGGCAGGCGTCCATGCTGAGCTACCAGAACGCCTTTTGGGTGCTGAGTATCGTGGCCGCGGTGCTGGTTCCGTGGCCATTCATTATGCGCCGCCCACCCAAGCACAAGAAGGCGCCCAGCGATGCTGGGGGACATTAGACCTTAGACCTTGCCCGACCCGATGTAAGGACCCTGGCGGTGGAAGCGGGGATCGGTGAGCTGCTGCAGCATAAAGTCGGCCACGTCGGCGCGGGAGATGGTGAGCGCGCCCGGCGGAAGCGCGTCAGGCAGGACGCGGTAGGTGCCGGTGAAGGGTCCATCCAGGAGCCGGGGCGCACGCACGATGGTGTAGTCCACGTCGCTGGCGGCAAGCAGACGTTCTTGCGCGGCCTGGTCGATAAAGGGGTGTTTGAGCATCGTCTTTTTCGCCACCCAGAGGGCCGTGTTGGTAAGCGCATTTTGATACTTGCCGTGGTCGCGGTGGACCCCGGAGGCACCGAGCACGATGAGCCGGGTCACGTACTCCTGGCGCATCGCCTCCAGGATGTTGGGGATGGCTTGGGAAAGGACATCCGTTTTTTTCCGGGTGCGCGCGCCCAGGGCGGAGAGGACCGCGCGATGGCCGCGGACGGCATCCACCACGGTAGCGAAATCGAAGACGTCGCCTTGAATCACCCTTAGATGCGGATCTTTGGGCAGCCCTTCGGCATTGCGGACAAGAGCGGTGACCGAATGCCCCTTAGCCAGCGCCTGCGAAACAATCAGCTTGCCGGTACCCCCCGTGGCGCCGAAGACGATGATCTTCATTTGAGCCCTGCTGTTCCTTCCTACTAGTCTGCGACCACCACACTATACAAGGTCGGGCTGCTCTTCCAGAGTCTGTCATGGCACAACCCTTCTACAATCGGGACATCTGAAGGAGTAGAGGATAAAGTACATGTCAGAAAATCTGGAAAAGACGGAAAAGAATCTGCGCGACCTGATCGAGACCCTGCGCGATGGGCACCAGGGGTTCATCGAGTTGGAAAAGAACCTGAAAGACCCGGAAGCGCGCAAGCTATTCCGCGAAGAAACGCTGGTACGGGCGCAGTTCGCAGCAGAACTCGAGAATGAGCTGCATCACTTCGGGGTCAAGGACGTGAAGGTGTCCGGTTCCACGGCGGCTAAAGTGCATCGCGTGTGGGGCGAACTGAAGGCCCGGCTGGGAGGCGGGGATCACGCCCTGCTGAGCGCGGCCGAGCAAGGTGAGGATGAGGCCAAGCATGCCTACGAGGAGGCGCTGGGGAGTGAGGACTTTCCGTTGCCGCTACGCGAAGTGCTGTTGCGTCAGCAGAGGCACATCCTGACGGTGCATGATCGCGTAAAGGCGCTGCGGGACGGGCTGGCGGCCTGAGAAGTCCGCTTACAGCTTAGGGACAGCTGAAAAGCGTGGGCCGCAATCCTGGTAGCTTCTTTTTCCAAAGTCAGACACCCCAGTACGGACGTCCTCGGTAATTTTCAGCCGTCCCTTCGGAGGTCTGTGTCATAGCAGGATCCAATAGGAACAGGGCGGGTGCCCCTCGCCAAAGCGTACCTGGGCCGAAAAAGACGGGCGACCCGGATTTCCTGCACATGGCGCCAAACAGATCCGCGTGTGCGGCTTTCATTAAGGAAAGCCGCATGAAGTCCGCCAACGCCAACAAGCTCCACAGGAAATCCGGGAAAGCCCACCAAAGTTTTAATGTTCAACCCAAGAGGGTCTCCCTGATGGGTCAAAATCCGGACCGGGGTTCGGTCATTCCTCAGGTGAAAGCGTTCGAAAACACCATTTTCGGCCCACGTACGCCCCACGGCAGGCCGGGGCAGGTGGGGCGAACGTGGGGCACCCGTTCTATTCCTTCGAAAGAGGCATTTTCACCGGAGGACGCCTTCGGCAAGGAACTTGCACACCAGGAAGCCCGCGACTCCGCCAAAGAAGACCAGAGCCATGCGGATTCCGGGCTCCCGGTTGACTTCAGGCACCAGGTCGGTGGCAG